>Ga0126371_10004789_pt1 | contig 11953 bp, 8 predicted proteins | sample PanSoiMetaPlot_4_FD_110145 | JGI IMG/M metagenome (GOLD analysis project Ga0126371, IMG submission 110145) | Tropical forest soil microbial communities from Panama - MetaG Plot_4 | ecosystem: Environmental > Terrestrial > Soil > Tropical forest > Bulk soil | place: Panama | collected 2016-02-17
CGCAACGACGAGCCGGCGAAGGCGAGCCGGCCGTGGGACAAGGATCGCGACGGCTTCGTGCTGGCCGACGGCGCCGGCGTGCTCGTGCTCGAGGACTACGAGCACGCGACCAAGCGCGGTGCGCGCATCTACTGCGAACTCGCCGGATTCGGCATGAGCGCGGACGCGTACCACATCACCTCGCCGAGCGAGGACGGCGACGGCGCGGCGCGCTGCATGAAGGCAGCGATGAAGGACGCCGGCGTCGATCCCGGGCAAATCGATTACATCAACGCGCACGGCACGTCGACGCAAGTCGGCGACGAGATCGAACTCGGCGCGGTCGAGCGGTTGCTTGGCAACGCGGCCTCGAAAGTGTCGATGTCATCGACCAAGTCCTCGACCGGGCATCTCTTGGGCGCGGCCGGCGCGATCGAGGCGATTTTCAGTATTCTTGCGATTCGTGATAATATTGCTCCGCCGACCATCAATCTCGAGAATCCATCGATGGAGACGGCGATCGACCTGGTTCCGCGGACAGCGCGCAGGCGCGAGATCAATGTTGCGCTGTCGAATTCGTTCGGCTTTGGCGGCACCAACGCGTCCGTGATCGTGCAACGCGTGACTAACTGATGCATGCAGGCGGGAATCCACCGTTTCGCCGCATTCGACAATAAATCGTAAGATCGGGCGTAGAGTGCGGGGCCGCTCGCCCGGCCGCGATGAGAGCGACAGGATTCAGGTTGCATCGATGAGTCAAAGGCCGCCCATTTCGCCGCGCAGCCCGCGCGCCGCATTGGAACCCGAGAAGGTTCCACCACCGCCGAAGCGTTCGGAGCGTGCCCGCAATCCGTTCGTCGTCGTCGGCAACGCCATCATCACGATCGTGCTGGTCTTGATGATCGGCGTCGGCCTCACCTACTATTACGGCAAGCAGATCATCGACGCGCCGGGTCCGCTTCAGGACGACAAGATGGTCAACATCCCCTCGCGCGCCGGCATGGCCGACATCGCCGAGGTGTTGCAGCGCGAGGGCGTGATCGACAGCAATCGCTGGTCATTCATTGGCGCGGTGTTCGCGATGAAGGCGCGTTCCGACCTGAAGCCCGGTGAGTACAATTTCCAGAAGAATGCCAGCCTGCGCGAAGTCATCGCCACCATTGTCGAGGGCAAGGTGGTGCAGCATTCCGTCACCGTTCCGGAAGGACTGACCTCGGAGCAGATCGTGGCCCGGCTTTCCGAGAACGATATTTTCTCAGGCGCCGTCCGTGAGATCCCGCGCGAGGGTACGCTGCTTCCGGAGACCTACAAATTTCCTCGGGGCACGACGCGCGAGCAGGTGATCCAGCGCATGCAGCAGGCGCAGAAGCGTCTCATCGCGGAGATCTGGGAGCACCGCAGCGCGGACATTCCGATCAAGACGCCGGAACAATTGGTGACGCTCGCCTCCATCGTGGAAAAGGAGACCGGCAAGCCTGACGAGCGCAGCCGGGTGGCGGCGGTTTTCACGAATCGGCTGCGGCAGAGAATCAAGCTGCAATCCGATCCGACCATCATCTACGGTCTGGTCGGCGGCAAGGGAACGCTGGGCCGGCCGATCAAGCGCAGCGAAATCGGCCAGCCGTCACCTTACAACACCTATGTGATTGAGGGCCTGCCGCCGGGGCCGATCTCCAATCCGGGACGGGCGTCGCTCGAAGCCACCGCGAATCCCGCGCGCACGCGCGACCTTTATTTCGTCGCCGACGGGACCGGCGGCCATGCCTTCACCGAAACCTACGATCAGCACCAGAAGAACGTTGCGCGACTGCGCGCGATGGAAAAGCAGATCCAGAACGACACGGTCGAACCGTCCGCCGACGATCCGCCGCCGGCCGCGGCGGCCGCACCCAACGACACACCGACGACGGCCACGACCGCAAAGCCGGGCGCGAAAAAACCTCCTGTCCGTGCGCCGGCGCGGCAAGGGGCTGCCCAGCAAGGCGCTGCCCCATCGGCAACGTCCTCGGTGGTCCAGCAATAACGGCTCTTTGTTTGAGCATGATCCCCGCGCAAACGCACTTCCGCGTTTGTCGCGCGCGCAAACGCGTTCCGCGTTTGTTGCGAGGGACTCCACATTTCCTGAAAACGTCCTATGGTCCGCGCGCAATTGCGCTGCGAATCTGACACAATCCTTGCCGGAGTAATTCACGCCATGGCGTTGTCGAGCATGACCGGCTTTGCCCGGAGTCACGGCGCAAGCGGGCCGTATGCGTTCGAATGGGAATTGAAGTCGGTGAACGCCAAGGGATTCGATCTCCGCCTGCGGTTGCCGCCGGGATGGGACGAGCTTGAGGCCATTGCAAAGAAGCGGGCGGCCGCACTGCTCGCGCGCGGCACGGTCTACGCCAACCTCAACGTCAGGCGCGCCAATGCGCTCGCGGCGGTGCGAATCAATGAAGAGGTGCTGGCATCGGTCCTGAAAGCCGCAAGCCAGCTTTCCGGCAAGATCGATGCGGTGGCGCCGAGTATCGACGGGCTGTTGGGAATCAAGGGCGTGATCGAGGTGGTCGAGCCGGAAAGCGACGAGGAGGAGGACAAGGCGGCGATGGCCGCGGCGGCGGCTGCGTTCGACAAGGCACTCGCCGATCTCGTCGCGATGCGGCAGCGCGAGGGCATGGCGCTGGGGCAGATCCTCTCGCAGCGAATGGACGAGGTCGAGGCCTTGGCGAAGAAAGCGGAGGCTGCGCCCGGCCGCAAGCCCGAGGCGATCAAAGCACGTCTGGCCGAGCAGATTGCCGCATTGATCGAGACATCCGACCGTTTCGACGCGGACCGGCTCAATCAGGAAGCCCTGCTGATCGCGGCGAGGGCCGATATCCGTGAGGAGCTCGATCGCATCGCCTCGCATGTCGCGCAGGCCCGTGAACTGATCGGCAAGGGCGGACCGATCGGACGGCGATTGGACTTCCTGGCGCAGGAATTCCACCGCGAGGCGAACACCTGCTGCTCCAAATCGAACGACGTCGAGTTGACCAACACCGGGCTCGAAATGAAGAACGTGATCGAGCAGTTTCGCGAGCAGGTCCAGAATCTGGAGTGAACCATGACGGTGCGCGGCCACGGTTTCGACGGCGTCGAGCGGCGCGGCCTGATGTTTGTGCTCTCCTCGCCCTCGGGCGCCGGCAAGACGACGCTGTCGCGCCGATTGATCGAGCGGATGCCGGGCTTGCGGATGTCGGTGTCGGTCACGACGCGACCGAAGCGGCCGGGCGAGGTCGAGGGCAAGGATTACCTGTTTGTCGAGAAGGCCCGCTTCGAGCAGATGGTGAAGCGACACGAGCTCCTGGAATGGGCGACGGTGTTCGACAATCGCTATGGTACGCCGCGTGCTCCGGTCGAAGCGGCGCTATCGGCGGGGCAGGACGTCCTGTTCGATATCGACTGGCAGGGCACCCAGCAATTACGCGAGAAGGCGCGCGCCGATGTCGTCAGCGTCTTCATCCTTCCGCCGTCGGCCGCCGATCTCGAGAAGCGGCTTCATTCGCGCGCGCAGGACACCCAAGCGGTGATCCGCAGCCGCATGAGCCGGGCCAGTCACGAGATGAGCCATTGGGCGGAATACGACTACATCGTGATCAATCGCGATGTCGATGAAGCCTTTGCCGAAGTCCAGTCGATCCTGAAGGCCGAGCGGCTGAAACGCGAGCGGCGCATCGGGCTGACGACGTTCGTGCGCGAATTGCAGCGTCAATTGGAGACGTAGTCGCGCCGGCTGTGGTCTCCCGGCAGCAGTCTGTCGGCTGTTTTGGCCTTGGCCCCAGTCAGCCGACCTGAATCGTCTTCTCGGAAATCCCTACTTCGCGAGCCGCATCAGCAGTCGTTCGATGCTTTCGAAGCTTTCTTCGAGCTCGCGGGTTCGCGGCGTGGCGCGCGGCTTGGGCGCGTATTGGGACACAGGCGCAGGCGCGTAATCGGACTCTGGTGGATAGTCCGGCCGAGGCGCATGGTCGGGCCGAGGCGCATAGTCGGGCCGGGCGGTGAAACTGGGCTCGGGGGCCAATTGGGGGCGGGGTGCAGGATGGAGAGCAGGCTTCGGCGTCGGCTTCGACGTGCTCTTGGTCGTGGGCTTGGGCGCAAAGCTCTCAGGCCTCATGCTGACCGGCCGCGGCTCGGCCGGCCGCACCTCGCCGCGCGATTTCTTCTTCTTCGGCTGTTGCCAATCGGCGCTTCGGCGAGACGCACCGTAGCGCCGCCTTCGTCCCAAGCTTGCCAGCCGGTAGACGGCGCTTCCGGTCAGACCGGCGAGCGCGAGGGCCGCGAACGCCACGAGCATCAGTTCCTGAAGTGAGCCGGAATATTTCCCGATGGGAGTGACCACTGCCGCGGATGCGGTGGCCGGATCGGTCGGCGAAACCGAAGAAGTCGCATCTGCCGCGTCCGACGCCTGGTTGGTGGCCTGATCTGTGCCTGGATCCGGCTGAGCTGCCGCAACAACGGTTGTTCCGGTACTATCTGGCAGAGCGCCGGCCGATGAATTGACGCCGATCGGTTCGGGCCAGCGCAACAGGCTATTTGCGCTCGCGCCGGCGTCATCTACGGCCGCGGCATTCGCGACGGCGGCCGTATTGTTCGAAATGACCGGGTTGTTCGAAATGACCGGGACAAGCGCAGGCCGCGCCGCCACCGTACTCGTGTCGTTCTCGATGCTGGCCCGCGTCGGCAGTTCGGCGCGCGCGTCGGCGACCAAACGCTGGGCCTGGGCGTCCTGCTTCTGCGACTCCGTTTTCGCGGACGAGGACCGTTCTGACGCCGCGACACGCGAGCCTTTCTCAACCGCGCCGCGCAGATACCAGCAATGACGCTTGCTGCCGCGCTCGATGCGATAAAACCAATGTTGCCCCTGCGGCGCGTCGCCCTTCGGCTCCGTCAGGCAGTCATCGGCTACGCCATAAGGCATGGTGATGAGATACGCGCCCGCGAAGATGCCGACCAGACCGCCGATCAGAATGGCTGAGGCGAGTTCCGCGGCTCGACTTGACATACGCATCTCCGGTTACGCTACGCAACACTCGCAAGCCCAACATCGGTCGGGACCAACTCCGGTCGGGACCAAGGCCGGCCTTGAACAGGGCTGGCCACGAACAAGGCTTGCAAAGGCCAAAGCTTGCAAAGGCCAAAGCTTGCAAAGGCCAAGTCTCTGAAAAGACTTGGGTCTCAATTGGCCGCAAATCCGGAAAGGATTGGGCTTCTTTCAGGCTCGCGCCCCGCCGTTTCAAACGGGCGAATTGGCCTGAAAAATGGCGTCCAGGTTTAGAAGCGATCCAGCATCCGATATCCCCACGGGAATACGATATTGATCCCGATCATGGAGCGAATAAGGCGTCAGGCGGCGATGCGCGGTTTGTCGCGGGCAGCGGAAAACGCTTCTGAAGAGCATGATCCGGAAAAGCATGCCCTCAGGTTGCGACGCGATGGGTGGAAGCCGGTCTCCCTTAGTTAGCAAACGCGGAACGCGCTTGCGCGGAGATCATGCTCTAGCCCTCCGATTTCGTGGACATCACGTCGTCGATCGGCGGCAGCACGCGATCGATGACCAGGACCGACAGCAAGTTCTCGCCGGAACGGGCGACGTGGGAGATCGGCAGCAGCGGATGCGTCGCAACGTCTTCGACGTCGCTGTCGGGAATGTCTTCGATTCGCAACACCTGATCGACTGCAAGTCCCGCGAGTGCGCCTTCGATTTGCACCAGCGTGCAGGGCGGGGTCGGCGCCGAGCCGGCGTCCGCGATGTGCCGCCGCAGATCGAGCACCGGAACGGCGGCATCTCCGACATCGGTCATGGCGTGAAAGCCGGTTCCGGGCTGCGGCAGCGGCGTCAGGAGCACCGAGGCCTGGATGCGCTCGACGCGCTCCAACGGGAGCGCGAGCAATTCGCGTCCCACGCGTACGGAGAGCAGCTTTCGTGACGATCTGGCCGCCTCAGTTGCCGGCGTTTGATCGGCCGGCTTCTCCAGACGCGGCACCAGCGCGGCGACGGTGTCGCGGACCTGCGCGACCAGCGCCAACGGATCGATGATGCCGATGATGTGCTCGCGTGCAAACACGAAATAGCGCTTAACGCCCGGCATGTCCTGCGTCACCGAATGAATGTCCGATTGATGCACGCGCTCGATGCCGACGGCGCGATCGATGGCGACGCCGATTTCGCCGGCGCCCGATACCTCGATCACGAGCACGGTGCTGTACTCCTGCGTCGACGGGCGGCCGAGCAGCGCCGCGGCGGAAACGAGAAGCAGCGGCGAGCCGCGCCGGTCGAGCAGGCCGGCAACCCAGTCCGGCGCGGCCGGCATCGAGCGGATCACGCCGGGCACGAGGATCTCGACGATGTCCGCGATCGGCACCGCGTAGCTCTCGCCGGAAATCTCGACCACGAGGAGCGGCAGATGCTCGCCGCTTTCGGCCGAGGGCGGAGCGGTTGCCTCAGTTTGGTGCGAAACGCCGACCAGCGCTGCGCCGCTTGCGGTTTCCGCCTCCATCGGCTGTTCGGCCGTCAGCCGGGTATAGTCGAGCACCGACCATTCGGCGTCGAGCGCGGCAAAACGCGCGCTGATGAGCGGCTGTTCGGCGCGCTCGATGATATCGATCGGTTGCACGGCCTCGATATCGACCTGGACCATGCCGGCGACCTGGTCGACGCGGAGCGCGCGGACGTCGTCGCTTGCCGCCAGCACCACCAGCACGCCGCCGTTGCGGCTTTCCTCGCCCAGCACCGCCGCCAGGGGCATCTGGGGCAGCACGCGGCCGAGCGCGAGCACCAGGCCCTCGACCAGCGGAGGGCTGAACGGCAGCGGCGTCAGGGGGCCTGCCTCCTCGACGGACAGGACGAGATTGAGCGGCATCGCGATGCGTCGCGATCCGGCCAGCACGCACAGGAAATCGAGCCGCTGCATTGCCTGACCTATTTCTCCATCAGCTTCCAGGCGCCCGTCCAGACCGCCGGGCGTTGCCGGTCGAGCTGTGCGCAGCGCGCGTGCAGCACCTGCGTCGCCGGATCGTCGGGATTGATTTCGCCGACGTCGGCGAAGCGCCGCTCCGCGGTTGCAAAGTCGCCGGCGAGATAGGCGGCGACGCCGGCCGCGAACGGCTCCAGCCATCGTTCGGCGGCTTCGGGCGCATCGACGAACACCTCGTGGATCGGCGTCTGGCTTTCCTGACCCTCGACCGCGACGACATCGACCAGGCGGGTCGTGACCGGGCGGCGCAGACGCTTCACGGTCTCGCCGGAGATCAGGATCGGGCAGCCATAGGTCTTGCAGACGCGCTCGATGCGGGCGGCGAGATTGGCGGCATTGCCGATGACGGTGTGGTTCATACGGTCAGGCGAGCCGATCCGGCCGGCAATCACCGGTCCCGTGGCGATGCCGATTCCGATCCTGAGCCGGGGGAAGTCGGGTTGTTCATTGAGCAGTGACAGGGCCCGCAGCATATTGCGCGCCGTCGCCACCGCGCGGTCGGCATCGTCGCCATGCGACGTGGGAATGCCGAACAAGGCCATGATGCCGTCACCGATGAATTTGTCGATCATGCCGCCTTCCGCCAGGATCACGTCCGCCATGTAGGCAAAATAGCGGTTGAGCAGATCGACGACGCCATGCGCCCCCAACGCTTCCGCAAGCGGCGTAAATCCCCGGACGTCCGCGAACAGGATCGTCGCCTCGCGCAGCTCGCCGCCAAGATCGGCATTGGGCGCGGCGAGCCAATCTCGCGCCACGCCGGGCGACATGGTCTTCTCCAACAGCCCGCGCATGCGCCGCTGCTCGGCGATATCATCGACGAGGACGAGCGCGCTGCGCGGTTCGCTCGGCAGCCCGGTCGAGCGGATGGTTCGCCGAATCGCGATCCAGCTGCCGTCCGGAGCCGCGAAGTCGATTTCCGACGGCGCGCGATTGTCGCCGCCGCCGATCACGTCCCAGATCTCGTCGGCAAGCGCCTGGTTGAAGTCGCCGCAGATGCTGCCGATCGTTGCGCGTCCAACCGTGAGATCGCATCCGCGCAGGATGGAAGCGGCTGCGTTGCAGCGCATCAGCCGTCCGGTGTGATCGAACAGCAGGACGGCGGTCTCAAGTCCTGCGAGCAGGTCTTCGACGAAGGCGGCCTGCGCCGTGCGGTCCGGTTTTGCCGGCTCGGCGGGCAGGACGATCGGCTCCCCCGCCATCGGAAGATCGAGCGCACGCCGCAGCGTGCGGACGATCTCGGAGGCGCGCTTCTCCTTGAGATCGAAGCTGACGCCGCCGGACGGTTTTCCGATCGTGGCCACCGCGCCGAGCCGCAGCGCCTCGATCCGCTTGGCGGAATCCTCGTTGGCGACCAGCGAGGACAGGATCACCACCTTGCAGGTCGATCGCAGGTTCAGACGGCGCAGCGTCTCCAGGCCGGACATTTCCGGCATCTCGATATCGAGCAGAACGGCGTCGGGCTTGAGCTGTCGAACCTTTTGCAGCGCCGCGCGTCCGTCCGGCGCGGTATCGACCACCTCGAGATCCGGATCGCTGTCCACGATTTCCTTGATCAGATTGCGCATAATCAGGCTGTCATCGACGACGAGGATGCGTTTGCGCCCGCCCGCGCCGCCGTCAGAGAATGTCATCATTGCCACCGTCACGTCGTCCCTTACGCTATCGGTCACACGAGAGTTTTTTTCCGTTCCGATTCAATCGGAACGGAAGGCTCTCGTTTCTTGTTCTGTTGCGTTGTCTTCACGCGAACCGCCAGCCGCTTCGCGTCCGGCGCGGGGCAGGCTTTCGCTCGAAAACGCCCTGGTGAGAGCCGCCCGGCGGATTCGCCGCAACCACGCGAAGCCGCCGATCGGCAATTGGTGGCGCGGCCGCAGGCAGAACAGGTATTGCTTCAGGCTGGCGTCGCGCCACACCCCGACAAAGAACGGACGCAGGCCGGCGACGGCGCGCGGCAGCGGTTCGAAGGCATCGGGCGCCAATCGGATCAAGGTGCCCGCCTGATCGACGATCACGCGGGCCTCGGTGCGGTTGTCCCAGCTCAGGCGCAAGGCAACGCCGCGCTCGATCCGCTCCGCGCTGCGATTGCCGGCGAGCGCGCGTCCGTCAAGCAACAGGGGCGTGCGCGGCACGCGACGGCGGGGGAGCGGGTCCAGCCGGCTGTCGAGAAATTCGATCGATGCGATATCCTCGCTCGGGATGAGGAAACGATAGGCGCCGCAACGAACCTCGATGAACTCGCTCATGCGGCTCCCCCTTGCGCCTGCTCGTGCATCAGCCGCGCCGGCGGCACCCGCAGTCCGAACACCGAGGCGTTGCGCGCAAGCTCGAAAAGCTTTTCCGGATCGACCACCAGCACGATGCGGTCGAACCCCATGGTGGTGATGCCGCCGATGCCGGGAAGGGCGGCGACGCGAGGATGGGTCTCGCGGATCAGCATCTCGCCGCGGCGCATGATGCGATGCACTTCGATACCCATGCGCTGGCCCGACCACTCGCAGAGCACGATCGGCTGATCGGCGCGAGGCTCCTCGGCCGGCGGCGGCAGCCGCAACAGATCGGTGAGGCGGAACACCGGCAGGAAGCGGTCGCGCAACAGGATCGAACGCTGGCCGTTGACATATTGCAGGCCGGAGGTCGGAAAGATCAGCGCTTCGCTGACCATGGCCTCGGGGAAGCCCACCGGCTGGACGCCCGTATCCGCGAGCAGCATCGGCTGGATCGCGGCCGATAGCGGCATATCGAGCCGGAACGTCGTACCCTGTCCGGCCTGAGTGAAGACATCGATCTTGCCGCCGAGCTTGGTGACGTTGACGAGCGCAACGTCGAGCCCGACGCCGCGGCCGGAGACGTCGCTGACCTCCGCCGCGGTGGAAAATCCGGGCGTAAAGATGAAGCGGACCGCCTCGTCATCGCTCATGCGGCGGACATCCTCGTCGGAGGCGAGCCGCGAGGCCACCACCCGTTGCTTGACGCGCTCGATGTCGATGCCGCGCCCGTCGTCGCTGATCTCGACCACGATGCGTTCGACCTGCTGATGGGCGACAAGCCGCAAGGTCGCGACGCGCGGCTTGCCGCGCGCGAGCCGCTCCTGCTCATGCTCGATGCCGTGATCGATGGCGTTGCGCAGCATATGCGTGAGCGGATCGGCGAGCATGTCGGACATGCCCTTGTCGATGCGGATGCCGCCGGTATCCGCGACGAAGCGGACCTGCTTGTCGAGACTTCGCGCGGATTCGCGCACCAGGCGCGGGAAACGGCCGGCAAGCGTGTCGAGCGGGATGACGCGCAGGCCGAGCGTGCTTTCATGGATCAGGCTGATGATGCGGCCGATATCGACCTCGACCGAGCAGAAGTCGCGATGCTGGCGCACCAGCCTGTCGATGTCGGCGCGCAGCTCCGGCGCGCGGGTGACCGCGATGTCCGACAGCCGGCGCAACGCGTCCGGGACGTCGGATTCGACGGCCAGCACGTTGAGCCGGCTGGCGATCGAGAAGAACTCGCCGATGCGGCCGAACAGCTTGTCGAGCACCTCCACCGGAACGCGCACCTGGGTCTCGTCGACGGCCTCGGAACGGCCGGCGCCCTTCTGCGAGATGGCGAACTCGCTTTCGCCGCCACCAGGGTCGATCCGGCGGAATTCGCCGATCGGGACGCATCCGGCCTCGCGCAGCTTCTCGGCCAGCGCTTCGGGCTCGCGATCGTCCAGAAACAGCAGCACAAGTGCGGGCCGGCCTTGACGTGTCGAGGCCTGGCCGAGCAACGGATCGAGTTGCGCGAGCTGCGCGATCGTCGTCGCGTCGGGGAGATCGACCGTGCCGATCTTGATGGTCGCGCCCGACCCGTCGACCAGCGAGGCCAGTCGGGCCCGCCGGCGCGGCGGCGCCGGGCAGAGCAGGGCGGGATCGAGGCCGAGCCGGCGCAGATGCGCCTCGATCTCGTCATCGGTCGCGAATGGCGCGCGGATCGCGTCGGATAATCCGATAAAGGTGTCGGCGGCCTCGGTGGCCGGATCGAGCGTCTTCTTGAGTGCGGCCAGCGCGCTGAGCAGCAGATCGTCACGGCCATCCGAGTTGTCGGCCGAGGGTGAGGGATCTGCAAGATCGTCGATGATCTTGTCGAGCCCGCCGGCGAGCGACAGGATGCGGCACAGAGCGGCGCAGTTTCGGGAAAGCGCAGGCCGTCGTTCCGCCGGCGCCGCGAGCGCCGCGCCGACATGGAGTTCCAACGCTTTTCGGAGAGGTTGGCGCAGCGCGCTACTCGCCGCGGCCACCCCGCAATCCGCGCCGAGCAGCAGGCCGAAGCGCTCCGCCTGCTGGGCGAGCGTCGCGAACGCGACAAGCCGCTCCGTGTCCGATGCCGTGACGAGCTCGCGGGCGACGTCTTCCATCCGGTCGAACCCGAGACGCGCGCAGGCATAGGCGACCAGGCCGGCGGCTTCGCTGAAGGCGTCCTTGTCGCGGTCGATGAGCGCTTGCGCGGCTTCGGGCAGCACCTCGGCGAGCAGCTCCGCGAAGCCGCGCAGCAGGTCGACGTCCTCGCCGATGAACCGCCAGGGTTCATGGCCGGACGGTGTCGCGGGCGCGGCGCCGCCGTCTCGCGCGACGACGACGGCGGCGCGGCGCAACTCGTCGATCAGGGAGGCCGGCGCGGGCCAGGACAGCGGCGCGCCCAGCGCGTCGTCCAGCGCATCGGCCGCCGCGATTAGGGCTTGCTGAACCGAGACGTCGAAGGGATGATCGCCGGCACGAACCGGCGACAGCAGGTTCTCCGCCTCATGCACCAGCTCTTCGATCCCCCCGCGCGACGCCATCGGGTGAGCGGCCGGCAAGTGCGACAAACCAGCGTGCGTAGGCGTCGCGGTCGAGCCCGGCGAGGGTCGGCGACGCCCGCCCGGACGGTTTTGACAGGACGGCATCGGCGCCCGCCATCCGCCATTCGGCGGCGGCGCGCGAGCCTGGCCACGCCTGATGGGCGAG
>Ga0126371_10004790_pt1 | contig 11951 bp, 8 predicted proteins | sample PanSoiMetaPlot_4_FD_110145 | JGI IMG/M metagenome (GOLD analysis project Ga0126371, IMG submission 110145) | Tropical forest soil microbial communities from Panama - MetaG Plot_4 | ecosystem: Environmental > Terrestrial > Soil > Tropical forest > Bulk soil | place: Panama | collected 2016-02-17
ATGGAAAAGTTCTACGAGGAGAATTGCCTCTACGAACAGCACTTCATTCGCGATGAGGGCCTTACGGTGAAAGAACTCGTCGCTCAAGCCATCGCCAAGATCGGCGAAAACATCGCGATACGCCGTTTTGCGCGCTTCAAGGTCGGCGAATCCGACGGCAAGCCTGCTGCGGCCAGTGCGGAAGCAGCTGAATCGCAACCCGCGCCAGAGTCAGCTCCGAAAAAGTAGCGAAACAGGCTCGGGCAAATTGTTTTGCATTTCACCGGGACGGATGACCTCCGTCCCGTTTTCCTTTGCGCCCCGCCTTCGCTACGCTTTTTCTTTTGCCGAGTTATTCGTGCCGCAGCGCCACCATCGGATGCACCTTCATCGCGCGGCGCGCCGGAATGTAACAAGCCAGCAGCGCGACGCCCAACAGCAGCAACGAGACGGCAACAAACGTCAGCGGATCTGTCGCGTCGACTCCGTATAGGAAGCTGTTCATCACTCGTGTGACTGCCAGCGCCGCCACCAGACCAATCGCAATCCCCGCGACGGCAAGCCGCACGCCCTGTCCAAGCACCATTTGGAACACGTTGCGCGGCCGCGCGCCAAGCACTATGCGAACGCCGATCTCCTGCGTGCGCTGCGCGACACTATAAGAGATCACGCCATACATTCCAATCGTGGCCAGGAGCAGCGCCAGTCCTCCGAATGCGGCGAGGAGAAGCGCTGAGAACAGCGGCTCCGTCATTGAGGTCGAGACGATGTTCGCGAGCGTTCTAACGTTCGCGACGGGCAAATCAGGATCAACGGAATGAATCGCTTCGCGCGCGCTTGCGGCAACGGATGCAGGATCCTGCGTCGTACGCAAGACAACATTCATCGTGAGCAACGATGGCCACACTTTTTGCGTGTACGGCACGTACATTTCCGGCGGCGGCAATTCGCGTATGGAAACTCGCTTTACGTCAGGTACGACACCGACAATTGTGGCGAGCGGAAACGCAGCGCCCGCGGGCGCGACTTGTTTTCCGATCGGATCCTGACCAGGGAAATATTTTGTGGCCATCGCATTGTTGATAATTGCGATGGGCTGAGCATTCGCCGAATCGGAGTCGAGAAAAGGACGCCCGCGCAGGACCGGAGTTCCCACTGCCGCAAAATACCCCGGAGAAACCATGGTGTAATTCGCGAAACCCGGCTTGAAGGACGGATCGTGAAAATTGTTGGAGAAACGAATCCCCGTGGCTTCGGTGGCGCCATCCAGCGGAAGCATCTCCGTAACTCCAGCGGACTCGACGCCCGGAATTGCGCGAAGTTTCTGGAGCGCTTCTTGATAGAGCGTCACGATCTGCGATTGGTCGGAGTATTTTGTGGCAGGCAAAGAGAGTGCGAATGTCAGAGAGTGCTCCGCGCGAAAGCCCGGATTCACCGCCAGCAAACGATAAAGCGTCCGCGTCAGAAGTCCCGCAGCGACAACCAAAACGAGCGCGAGAGCGATCTGCGACACGAGATACGTGTTGCGCGTCTTCTGAGTTGAAAGATTAGTTCCGGCGCGGTTGCCGCCGTCCTTGAGCGATTCCACAAGATTGTCGCGTGCGGTGCTAAGCGCCGGAGCCAAGCCGAAAAGAACGCCTGTGAAAAGAGTGATGGCGAACGCGAACAGCAAAACACGAATGTCCAGCCCCGTCTCACTGAGACGCGGGATACTGGAAGGACCGAAGATCTTCACGACGTAAACGACGAATTCTGCGAGTACGACTCCGATCAGGCCGCCTACAGTGGCCAGCACAATGCTTTCCGTAAGCAATTGGCGCATCAAACGCGACGCGCCCGCGCCGAGAGCCGCCCGCACAGTGAATTCGCGTTTGCGGTTCAGCGAACGCGTGAGAAGCAAGCTCGCAACATTGGAGCATGCGATCAGCAGAACAACTCCGACAGCTGCGAGAATCAGCAACAGAGGTTGACGCGTGTCTCCCGCAGCTTGGCGCGTGAGTGGTGTGACCCTGGAGCTAAACCATCCTTGTGCGTTGCGCCTCCCACTCTCCAGGCGCTTTCCCATAATGTCCATGTCGGCTTGAGCCTGGGCGATTGTCACGCCTGGTTTCATGCGGCCAACGACGGCAAGTTCGTCTGACTCATACGGAATAGGCGCGCTTCTGCGGTCAAGCGCGAGAGGAACCCACAATTGGACTTGAGGAGCGAATGTAAATACATCGGGCATTTCATTGGCGCGAGGAAAAACAAATCCCGGGGGCATCACGCCAATCACCGTGTAGGGAACGCCGTTCAGATCGATGGTGTTGCCCACGATGCCGGGGTTGGACGCGAATCTTTGGCGCCACAGCGCATTGCCAAGAACTACTTCGTGTTCGTTGCCGGGGCGATCTTCCTGATCGGTGAAGGTGCGGCCCAAAGCGGGCGAAACGCCGAGCGAAGGGAAGAATCCCGCGGAGACGCGAAGGCCATTGAGGCGCTCGGGCTCGCCCGCGCCGGTCAGATTGAATGAATCACTCAGAAAAGCGCCGAGGGCCTCGAATGCTTTCGATTGCTGCGACAAGGACAAGAAATCGACGCGCCCCCAGGGATAGACGTCAAACCCGAGATTCAGTCCACGCTTCGGCAAACGCCACGGAAAAACGATTCGCTCGGCGTGCGGAAAGGGCAAAGGCTTCAGCAGGACGGCATCGACTAAGCTGAAAACCGCGGTGCTCGCGCCGATGCCAAGAGCAAGAGTGAGGACGACGACGGCGGTGAAGGCGGGTGATTTTCGCAGCATGCGAAACGCAAAGCGAATGTCTTGCATGAGCGTTTCGAGGAGGCGCACGCCGGTGGCGTCGCGGAATTCTTCGTGAACCTGATCGTGCGTGCCGATGGCAAGGCGGGCGCGGCGGCGCGCTTCAGCAAGCGGAACGCCGGAGGCGACAAGCTTCTGAACCTGCTGTTCGAAATGGAAGCGAAGTTCGTCGTTCAAACCGGCTTCGACCATATCTTTTCTAAACAGGGAACGAAAACGCAAACGCAAATCGTTCAGCATGAATGTCTCCTGTATGAGAAAAAGAAACAAAAACCTAGAGTGCTGGCTCCGCAGAACCGCCCGGAGCGCAAAAAGCGCGCCTGAAGGCCGGCGCAGCAGCAATTTGAAACGCTAAGATCGTTTTCCCGTGACATTGTCACTCGTAGCGCAGCGCCACCATTGGATCGATGCGCATGGCACGCCTCGCCGGGATGTAGCCAGCGAGTGCTCCCACAGCGAGAAGGGCGATGGATACAACCGCAATTGTCAGGGGGTCATAGGGCTCTATGCCGAAGAGCATGTGCGCGATAAGACGTGTGGCTGCAAGCGCGCACGGCAGACCAATAGCAATGCCAATAAACGCTAGCGATAGCGTTTCGCGCAAAATCATTCGAAGCACGCCGCCGCGCTGCGCACCGAGGGCGAAGCGAATGCCGAGTTCGCGGGTGCGCCGCGCCACATTGAAGGCCATCAGTCCAAACAGTCCGATGCCGGCGATAAGAAGCGCGAGCCCGCCAAAAAACTCGGACAGCATGGCCGTGATTCGTTCTTGCAGAAGAGAACGGTCGATCCATGAAGTTACAGTTCCCGTTTCGGGCACATATTCATGGCCGAGAGACTGGACGGCTTGGCGGATGGAATATTCGACACGTGCCGGGGCGATTCGCGTCCGGACAATCAATTGGGACCAGCCGGAGTAATCTCCGTATTGAATGGAAGGCACATAGACCGTGGGTGGCGCGTGCTTGCGAATGTTGTACACGGTAGCGTCGGCAACGATGCCGACAATCTGGATGCCCTGCCACTTCGACTCACTGGGAATGTCAATGCGCTTGCCGACAGCGTCGTGAGCGGGGAAAAGCGTCCGAGCCAGGCTCTCGCTCACCAGCGCGACGCGAGGGGCATGGTCGTCGTCCTCCCAAGTGAATGTGCGTCCGCGCAGCAGAGTGATGCCCATGGTGCGGAAGAATCCGGGCATCGTTAGCGCACAGTTCACTTTGATACTTGATTGAGGCGACGAACTAGGAGCGACCTGCTCGTTCCACTCCATCCAGCCCGGGTGCATGTGGCTGATGCCAACGGAAGCGACGCCCGGAAGGCTGACAACCTTATCGGTGAGTTGGTGGTAGTAACTAGTCCAGTTTAGATTCTTGTAGCCGCCTGGGTTCGGGTAGAGATCGGCGTCGAGAAGGCCTTGCGGCTGGTATCCCGGCCGAACGTCACGCAGTTTTTCCATACTGCGGATGAAGAGGCCGGCACTTGTGAGGAGAACCAAAGACAGAGCTATTTGAGCAAGGATCAGGCCCTTGCCTAAGCGGCCGGTTCCGCGGCCAACGCTCCGCGAACTTTGCTGAAGCGCAGCGTTGGGATCCTCGGCGGATGCGCGCAAAGCCGGGGCGAGTCCGAAGAGCATGCCTGTCAGGATTGCCGCCGCGATGGTAAATCCCAGCATTCGCAGGTCAGGCTTGAGATTCAGCGCTCCGGGAACAACGTAAGTTTCGGAGAAGATGAGATTGGAAAGAGCGCGGCTGCCCCACAATCCGAGAATCAGACCTGCTAGCGTTCCAAGGGCGGACAGCATCACGCTCTCAGTCAAGGTCTGGCGAGCGAGCCTCCAACGGCTGGCACCCAGCGCAACGCGAACGCCCATTTCGTGACTTCGCGCGGCGGCGCGCGAAAGCATAAGGCTTGCCAGGTTCACGCATGCGATGAGCACGATGAGCCCCGAAATCCCCCAAAGGACATAAAGTGGCGTCGAGAATCGCCCGCGGACATATGATTCGCCCCGCGCGCCCGATTCCATGTTCAAGTGGAGAGCGAGAAACCGAGAGCGCATTTCGGGAGTGGGATTTACAGGCATGGCAGCGGAGAGGATCGCAGGCCATAAGGAATTGAGCTGTGCGCGAGCCTGTTCGAGGGTGATGCCCGACTTGAGCCGGGCGGCTCCGTTAAGCCACAACGAACTACGGTTTTGCAGATGCTTCTGCACGTTCGTATCGTTGTCGAAAACCAGCGGGCCAGCGGTGAGTGGTATCGCGATTTGAAAAGGAATATCAGCAGTCATCCCGGCGAATCCCTTTTGCGTTACGCCAATGATGGTGAATGGGAACTGTTCAATCTTGATGGTCTTGCCGATCACAGCTGGATCGCCGCCGAAATGAGTTTGCCAGTAGTCGTATCCAACGACGGCAACGAGAGCGGGCGTAGCGGAATTGACGTCAACGTCTTCCGGGCGGATGAGGCGTCCGATTTCGGGGGTGGCAGCGAGACTTGAGTAAAAGTTCCCGTCGATGGGCCAGACGTCGCCGCGCGACAACGAGCCGTTTATCTCTACGTTGGCGATGCCCTCGCCTTGCCATGCAAACATGCCGGAAAAGACTTTTTGGTCACGGGCTATCTCCTCGAACATCGAAAGCGACAGCCCGCCATCCGAGGCGCCCGGCGCGTATGCACCGATACGGACAAGCTGCTCTGGATGCGGCACAGGTAAATCGCGAAGAATGAGGCCATCGAGAAGACTGAAGATGGCTGTGTTGGCGCCGATGCCGAGGGCGAGAGTAAGTACGGCGACGGCGGTGAAGGCGGGCGATTTTCGCAGCATGCGAAACGCAAAGCGAATGTCTTGCAGCAGGCTTTCGAGGAAGCGAACGCCGCTGGCGTCGCGAAATTCTTCGTGAATTTGATCGGTACTGCCAACAGCAAGGCGAGCGCGGCGGCGTGCTTCGTCGAGCGGAACGCCGGAGGCGACAAGCTTCTGAACCTGCTGTTCGAAATGGAAGCGAAGCTCGTCGTTCAAACCGGACTCGACGGCGTCGCGGCAGAAGAGAGAGCAGAAGCGCAATCGCAAATCGTTCAACATGAAAATCTCCTGCGAAACCAAAACTGGCGGGATAAACCCGCCGCTACAAAGGCCGAAAAAAAAGTTCCTGCTGCACGTGAAACGTAAACTACACAACAAACTGCATGAGCCGTGAAGGCCGGCAGTTTATTCGTAGTGCAGCGCGACCATAGGATCGATCTTCATTGCGCGTCTCGCGGGTACATAGCAGGCGATGAACGCGACGGCGAGCAGCAAGATGGAAACCCCGACTAGCGTCAACACATCCGTGGCGCGCACTTCAAAAAGCAAGCTTTGCATATAACGGCCCAGGCTCAGCGCCAGGATCATGCCGAGCGCCAGGCCGTAGAAGCAAAGTCTCATCCCGCCTCCAAGCACCATCTGCAAAACGTTCTTGGGCGTCGCGCCCAGCGCCATGCGGATGCCGATTTCGTTTGTCCGCTGACTCACAGAGTAGGCGATGACGCCATACAGCCCGACCGCCGCCAACATTAGTGCGAGCGCGGCGAAAATCGCGACGAGCAAAGAAGAGAATCGCGGCTGCGAAGTGGACTGTGCAATCACGTCCTGCATGGTTCGGAGAGAAGACAAAGCCTGGTTCTTATCAAGCTTGGACAATACGTTCTGCAAAGCCGCCGCGGTCGTGCCGGGGCTCACGGCGCTGCGGACGACGACATCCATGTGATCGACTAACTGTTGCGAGACAGGGGTGTACATTTCGGGGCGCTGCGGAGCGTCGAGGCTGTCGTGACTGACGTCTCCTACGACTCCGACAATAGTGGTCGCTACGGTAAACGCAGAACCGGAGCCGGGAGCAAGAAACAGAAGACGTTTTCCGAGAGGATTTTCGTTGGGCAGATACCGCTTCACGAACGCCTGGTCGACAACGATGACGAGGGGAGTGCCCGCCGTGTCGCTCCATTGAATCCACCGTCCAGCAATCAGCGGAATGCCCATGGCTTTCAAATAGCCTGGGGTGGTCTGTCGGAATTCGGCATCCTCGAGTTGACTGGGGTCGTAAACGTGCCCGTCGACGCGAAACACCTCGTCGCCAAGTTCGCCGCTGAGCGGCAACTCCGAAACCGCACCCGCCGACTGCACGCCCGGGAGCGCCGCCGCGCGCTCCTCGAACTGCTGCATAAATGCGCCGAGCTTCGCGGGCGTGTTATAGGTCGAGCGGGGCAGATCGAGCTTGGCGGTGACAACATTGTGCGGCTGGAACCCCGGATTGACGTGAATCAGGCGCCAAAAGCTTTCCAGCAGTAGACCGCCGCCGACTAAGAGTCCCAGCGAAATCGCGATTTGGCCGACGACCAGGCTGCCAGCGAGTGTTTTTCGTCCGGCTTGCATGCCGCGGCCTGCCTGCTTCAAAGCTTCGCCAAAATGCGTGCGCGAAGAGCGCAAAGCCGGCGCGAGCCCGAACAGAATTGCTGTGAGCACTGAAACTCCGGCCGTAAATGCGAGAACCGTCCCGCTTACGTAGATTTCATTTATGCGAGGCAAATCGGGAGGAGCAATGGCGCGCAGAACCGTGACGCCCCAAACAGCTGCGAGGAGTCCGATTGCGCCGCCGGTGCACGCCAGCACGATACTCTCCGTCAGCATTTGCTGCACGATGCGCCTGCGGGAAGCTCCCAGCGCGCTGCGCACCGCCAGTTCGCGTTGACGCGTTTCGCCGCGCGCGAAAAGCAGATTCGCGACGTTGGCGCAAGCGATCAGGAGCAAGAGTCCGACCGCGCCAAAAATCAAAAAGATTTGTGTTTGCACGGGTCCGATCAGCACGGTCGACAGCGAACGGATTTTGAGCCCCCAGCCTTTGTTCGTGTCCGGGAATTTTGCATCGATGACCGCAGCATCAGAGTCGAGATCGGTCTGCGCCTGCTCGAGCGGCACGCCGGATTTCAGCTTGCCCACGCCGACAAGGAAGTGTGCGATCCGCACGTTCATGCCCTTGTTCAGCATTGGCAGCGGCTCCCATACTTGGGCCTTTGAGAGTACCGAAGGGTCAGAGGAAAGCACGCCGACCACGGTTAGCGTCTGGCCGTCGAGGACGATGGATTTGCCGATGATCTTTGGGTCAGCGCCAAAATGGCTGCGCCAGATGGAGTTGCCCAGAATGGCTACCTGCGGAATCGTCGATTGCTCATCCGCAGGGACAAAGCTGCGGCCCACCGCCGGCGCAATGCCCAGTGCATCGAAAAGGTTCCACGACGCCAATGAAACCGCAACCTGCTCGGGCTTTCCTTGTCCGGCGAGATTTGAAATGCCGTCTTCGTAGTTGAGTACGGCGAGTTGTTCGAAGGTGTGGTTCGCTGCGCGATAGTCGACGTAGTCCGGCGGCGAAATGCCAGCTTGGTCGCCCATAGAGAATTTTCCGGTCAGGTGGACGAGACGGTTGGGAGAGGGAAATGGCAATGGGCGCAACACGACTGCATCCAGAACGCTGAAGATAGCGGTGTTCGCTCCGATGCCAAGCGCGAGAGTGAGAATCGCAGTGGCAGTGAACGCAGGAGCCTTGCGCAACATCCGAAACGCAAAGTGAAGGTCTTGCATAAGAGTTTCGAAGAAGCGGACACCACTGGCGTCGCGGAATTCTTCGTGGACGTGATCATGCGTGCCGATAGCAAGGCGCGTGCGGCGCCGCGCTTCGTCGAGCGGCACGCCGGACGCAACAAGTTTTTCGACCTGCTGCTCGGAGTGAAAACGGAGTTCGTCAGAAAGCTCGGACTTCACGGCGTCGCGATGAAAAAGAGAACGAAGGCGCAATCGCAAATCGCTAAGCATAGAATTCTCCCTGAGGCGAGGAAGATTCACTGCCCATAGGTTGTTCGCCTCACTTCTTCGCCGGCGCTGCGCACATGGCCACGCCCTTCGTTATTAATTTCAAACTGTCGATGTGCAGCGTTTTGGTTCCTGCTTCAACGCTTCCGGTGACTTCCACAAAATCGCCGATATTGGCTTTAGCCGGCCCGGGATTCGCGATGGTCAACAATATCCGCTGATCGGGAACGATCAAAACCATCTTTGCGCCCGAAGCGATGCATTTCTTTGCGCACTCAGGATTTGTTCCAGTGAATATGCCGCCACTGGCGCGGCCGCGCGCGCAACCTGCGTCAGAAATCCAGCCCTTGATGGTAGTGGCGCCTGCGCTCGTTCTCTGCGACCCAATCACTGGTACGAGAACGGCGGCAAAGAGCAGCAATAATGACCGGAGGCTCGCAACATTTTTCATGCAGGGTGCTCCTTTTGCAGCTACGCTGTCTCCAAAATTTGAGCGACAGCTGTCGTGAGTTTTTCCCACGCCGATGTTTCCGCCTCGAGCTGTTTGCGTCCCCGAGCCGTAAGCTCGTAATACTTGGCACGCCGATTGTTGTCGGAGGCGCCCCAGCGCGATTTGATCCAGCCGCGGCGCTCGAGGCGGTGCAGCGCCGGATAAAGAGAGCCCTGCTGAACGAACAAGACCTTGCTTGAAATCTGGTGAATGCGTTCGGAAATCGCCCAGCCGTGCTGCGGCTCAAGCGCGAGAGTGCGGAGGATCAGCAGATCAAGCGTTCCCTGGGGCAATTCCAAATGGCTCGTGGACATGTTTCGTTCTCTCCCCTATTACTTCGACAGGAGGATACTCCTGTTCCTGTAGAAGTGCAAGGGGAAAACGGCGAGAGCGGCCAGCATCGAATCGTTAGCTTTTTTCAGAAGGACAGCAGAAGGCCAATGTCTTTGCACGCAGGCAGCATGTCGCGAGGACAAATCTCTGTTAGAATGCGTGCGAAGTTTGCTAGCGCATCCATGCAGAAAACGGGCCGACGCGAATTGCGCGTGGCATGCATGGTGTGTGTGCGGCACGTTCGATAAGTGAAGTCCAAATCTGAGAGGAAATACGGGTGAGCGCGTCGAACATGGCGACGAATGCGCAGGCAACGGCAAAAGAGCCGGTCTACCGGCGAATCGTGTTGAAGCTCAGCGGGGAATCGCTGCAGGGACCGCTGAGCGCGGGGATTCATGCCGAAACAGTGGCGGGCATCGCGCGCGAGCTAAACGAGGTGAATCTGCTCGGCGTGCAGACGGCCATCATGGTCGGCGGAGGAAATATTTTTCGCGGCGGCCGGCAGAAGAATTTCTCGATTGACCGCGCGACAGGCGATTACATGGGAATGCTGGCGACGGTCATCAACGGGCTGGCGTTGCAGGACGCGTTGGAAAAAGTCGGCTGCCACACTCGGCTGATGAGCGCGATTGAGATGCATCAGGTCGCGGAGCCGTTCATTCGCAGGCGCGCGACGCGGCACCTGGAAAAAGGGCGCATCGTGATTTTCGCCGCGGGCACGGGGAATCCGTATTTTTCCACGGACACGGCGGCGGCGCTGCGCGCGATGGAAATCAAGGCGGAAGTGATTATGAAGGCGACGCGCGTCGACGGCGTGTACGATGCGGACCCGGAGAAAGTGCCGGACGCGAAAATGTTCGACAAGATTACTTACATGGACGTGATCAAGAAGGGCTTGTCGGTGATGGATTCGACGGCAATTTCCTTGTGTATGGACAACAAGATGCCAATTCGGATCTTCAATATGAATGTTGCGGGGAATTTGCAGCGCGTGGTGATGGGAGAGAATGTCGGATCGATAGTGACGGCTTAAGAGCAGTGACGAGTGACAAGTGGCGAGTGACGCGAAAAAAAATCGACTGAGGCGGTGAAATGACAACGGTAGCGAGCACGAAAGATGCGTTGGCGCAGGCAAAAACGCGCATGGAAAAAGCGGTGGAGGATTTTCGCAAAGATCTGGCGGCAGTCCGCACCGGCCGCGCGAACACGGCGCTGCTCGACAACATTCGCGTGGACTATCACGGGACGCCGATGCCCATCAATCAGTTGGGGACGATGTCCGTGCCGGACCCGAGCATGATTATGATTTCGCCGTGGGACCCGACGGCTGTGCCGCTGATTGATAAAGCGATACGCACGTCGGATCTGGGACTGAATCCGACGAGCGACGGGAAAGTGCTGCGCGTGCCGATTCCCGCGCTCACGGAAGAGCGGCGGAAAGATTTGGTGAAGGTGATCCACAAAGTTCTGGAAAATCACCGCACCGCCGTGCGGAATGTCCGGCGCGACATCAAGGAACATGTCGAGAAACTCGAAAAGGAAAAGAAAATCAGCGAAGACGACAAGAAGCGCGCGCTGGATGAGCTGGAAAAATTGACGCACGCGGAAACGAAGAAAGTCGAAGATTTGTCCGCGGCCAAAGAAAAAGAAGTGCTGGAGATTAAGTAGCAGAGCGCTCGTTACTGCGGGAAGACGAATCCGCGAGCGGTCAACACTCGCAGAAATTCTTCAACTTGATCCTGATTCACCCAGCTTGCCAGAACGATCCACTTGGCACGCCTGTTTGCGTTCGATTCGTCACGGAGTTCGAACTTCAGAACGGGCGTGAAACTGTGTGACAGATTGCCAAATCCGAGATTCGCGACGTCGCTCAAGCGGAATCGTCTCGTCGCTGCGACGCCGAGGAAAGAGGAGCGGAGCTGCAGTTCGGTTGTTGAGAGCAACATCGTTCGCCGGCGCAACGATAGACTGAACAGGTAAACTCCCAGGCTCACCATGAATCCGCAGATGAGCGCGGCAAGCAGAGCAACGGTGCCGAAACCCTCCACAAGAGTAAAGAGTCTGAATGCCACGAAACTCCAAACAGCAATCCACAAGAGCGAAAATGCTGGTCCTTTCCAACTGAAATTCGTCATCGTGACCTGCACGCCTTCAGGTGTGTCATGCACTTGATACTTGAATGACATACTTCAGCGTGCGCGCCGAAGGGATTTGAGTGCAGCGAGGAGCGAAGAGACTCGGCGGGCGTCGGCGGCGTGGGCCCCGAAGCGGGCGGATTGATAAAGATTCGTGAGCTCGGCAACAGGTCCGGCGAATTCCGGGACGCGAATCGAGGCGGCGAATTCGAGAGGCGTTTGCGCCGGAGACTTGCGCCAGCCGCGGCGTTCCAGCAGGCGAAGCATCTGGCGATATTCGAAGGCGGCAAGTTCAGAAGGCAACTGGCCTTCGCGGCGAGCGCGCAGTTTCCAGCGAACGACGAAGAAGCCGCCGAGCGCGCGTCCGCGGAAATA
>Ga0126371_10004791_pt1 | contig 11951 bp, 15 predicted proteins | sample PanSoiMetaPlot_4_FD_110145 | JGI IMG/M metagenome (GOLD analysis project Ga0126371, IMG submission 110145) | Tropical forest soil microbial communities from Panama - MetaG Plot_4 | ecosystem: Environmental > Terrestrial > Soil > Tropical forest > Bulk soil | place: Panama | collected 2016-02-17
GACGACCAGTACTTCCTGTTTGATGAATTGCACCCGGGTATCCAGGTGGCGCTGTTGGTGGTTGAGTAACGCGGTAGTAGGGTCTGTTGAACCACGGATCCTTGGAGTCAGTCAGGATTGAGCGTCCTGGCTGACTCTGTCTTTTCTCTTGCCCGTCCGTCTAGCGCCGGGCGGTGTCCCATGTCCCTGAGAGTACCCGAAGGGAATCCGACCTCTTGGCGTTCTTCGTCTAGAGACAAAAACGGCCCGCGCGGTGGGTGGTTCCGTTCGGGCCGGCCTACCTAATTGATTCGGTATTGGTGATTCTAGCCTGAGTCGGAACCGTGTTTAAGAGACGAAAGGGCATGCCCGCGCAGGGTCTTCGTCGGGGGTAAACCCGCAGCCACGGAGGGACAGCACGGTTGTGCGCTAGCCGTGGTCATCCGCGCCGCTTCGCCCATATAGCCTAAGCACCCTTGCGGGCGGATGGTCTAGCGTGCTTCTCGTCAATTGCGCTTCTGGGATAAGAGGCTTGGCACGGGATTTTGTAGCCGCTCCACATATGGTTGATCTGTTCGACGGCCTCATACTCTCTCTACTGATTCGGTGATAGGGAATTCTGCATAAGCGCCGCTGAAGTACCTTCGGGGTAGATGAGAACCTCGATGCTTCCGCCGTCTGGTGCCTTGTCCGATTTACCCAAGCCGATGGTTTTGATGCGGGTGTCTGCCAGTTTGAAGTTCTTGACGAGATAGTCCCGAACCACCATCGCTCGCGCCTCGGTGAGTAGGTGATCGGTCTGGCTATCGCCTTTCATATCCGCGTATGCTGCAATCACAGCCAGCCCGAACTGGTTCTTCTGCAGGAAATCACCACTATCATTCAGGTCCTTCTCATTCTTGAGCTTCGCGGCATCCGGCTTGTCGAAGATCTTGTTGGCCTCGTAGGTGAACTGCTTCTCAGCAGACTTGTCGGGCAGCTGAGAGATTTCATTCTTTTTCAAATCCGCCGCGCTTTGGTATCCGCGTTCCTTGAAGAATCCGCGCAGGAAGAAATTATGCTTCAGCGCCTCCATGTTCTCCTGAAAGGCTGCGGCTCCTTCGTTGACATTTTGATAAATTTTCTTGTTGTTGATCAGACCTCCGATCGTGCCTTGTCCCTGATCGATCTTCGTCGTGATGGATTTGAGGTTGTTTGCGGTCTCGCTCACAGTCTGAATGGCGCCGTTCGTCGTATCGAGCACCTGATTGGTCTTGTTCAGCAGGTCTGAAATCTGAAGCGGCGGCTGTCCCTGAATCATATCGCCATCCTTGACGCTGGGGCCTTGTTCGGAGCCGAAGGAGATCTCGACAAACTTATCGCCAACTAGGCCCTCTGACCGGATGGTCGCCACGGAATCATGCTTGATGACGCTCCGAGTATTGCTTGCCATATCCATCAGAACCCGGACTTTTTCGTTCGGGTGCATCGGTAGTTGAATCTGTCGGACGGTTCCCTCGTGAATGCCCCCAACCCGGACTTCAGCGCCACCGTTGAGGCCCGCGACGTTTGGGAATTCAGCCTGAAGGCGGTAGGTTGAGTGAAACAGAAATTGCTTCTTGCCAATCCAGAACACTCCTGCTACAAGCAGCAGCAGCGTGGCCACGATGAAGATTCCTAAGCGAAAAGCTCTGGACATAGACATTACCTGGGGCCGTAGCCAAAGAACTCCGAGATCGATTCGTCGTTGCTGCTTTCCAATTCCTCGAAACTTCCCTCAGCATGGATGCTGCCTTGGTGCAGCAAGACCATCCGATCCGAATAGGCCTTTGCGCCATGCACGTCATGAGTGACCACAATGGCGCTCACCTGACGTTTTTTCTTCAACTCGACAATCAAATTTCCAATTTCTTCCGCGGTGATCGGATCAAGACCGGCCGTGGGTTCATCGAACAAAAGGATGTTGGGGTCAAGTGCCAGCGCACGAGCCAGTCCCACTCTCTTCTGCATGCCCCCGGAAAGCTGCGACGGGAACTTTTCCGACTCCTGGTCCATTCCAACTTCTCGGAGAAGACCTTGCACGCGCTGTGCCCGCTCCAGCTCAGACATCTCTGAATGTCGGCTCAGAGGAAAGTCCACATTTTCGGCAACCGAAAGAGAGTCGTAAAGCGCCGCCTGCTGGAAAAGAAAGCCGATCTTCTTCCTGATTTCATTCAGCCGTTTGTTGTCGAGCTTTGTGATTTCCTCGTCCGCAATGAGGATCGATCCAGAATCCGGCAACTGGAGACCGATGAGCAGCTTCAGCAACACGCTTTTTCCGCCTCCGCTGCGGCCGATGACCGCGACAGTCTCGCCCTCTCCAACCTGGAAGCTAATTCCATTCAAGACTTTCTGGGTGCCGAAAGACTTGCGAAGTTTCTGAACAGCGATCGCTGGGTGCTTATCGTCGCTCATGGCTATGCCCCCCAGACGGTCAGAATCACACGGACCAAAATGACGTCAGCCAAAACGACAAACAGCGCAGACAACACGACGGAACTCGTGGCAGACCTCCCGACTCCTTCCGTACCACCCTGCGTTCGCATTCCCTGAAAGCAGGCAACAAGGCCGATGATGAAACCGAAGATCATGGTCTTGAAAGTTGGCGGAATAAAGTCGCTGAAGAACATGCTTTGAAAGCCATTCTCCATGAACAAGCGAAAGGAAATCGGCTCGGAGAGTGTGTTGGCGACCCAGCCCATGACGATGCCACAGAAGTCCGCCGCCAAGGTGAGCAGGGGAAGCATGAAAATGCAGGCAAGTACCCTGGTAGCAATGAGGAACTTGAAAGGATCGACTGCCGATGCTTCCATCGCGTCGATTTGCTCGGTGACTCTCATCGAGCCAAGCTGCGCACCGATGCCGGCTCCTGCTCGGCCGCTTACCATTAGGCCCGTGATGATCGGGCCCGTCTCTTTGATGAGCGAATAAACAATGACTGTCGGAAGAAAGGATTTCGCGCCAAACCGGATCAGGCTGTCGCGCATCTGCAGAGACATCACCACTCCAGTGGCTGCTCCGGCCAGTCCGACGAGCGGCAGCGACTTCGATCCAATCTCATCACATTGGCGGAAGAACTCCCGGAATTCGTAGGGCGGAGTCAGTGCGGTACGTAACAGATGCCAGCAAAAAGTGCCAAGCTTACCGAACCATTCGAAAATTGAGACGAGGAAATGTCCGGGCGAGAAAAGGTGCAGTCGGCTGTTCACCAGCATGCCCGAGATGGCGGTGCCGAAAACAATGAACATCGTGAGTACATCAGCCACACTCCTGGCCATCTCGAACGAACAGGATTCCCTCATAACAAATTCGTCTCTACGATTGGACTATCCAGACAATGAAGCGGTTGTCCTTTCTCGCCGATAGCCTGGTACAGTAATTCATGTATTGCCCTCCTCCAGACTAGGGTCCGAGTCGTGAGCGTACGGACTCTCCCAATCGTTAATCGCCCCCTCATTTTCGTGTAAATTTCTTGTCGCAGGGATTTCGACGAACTGGCGAAAACACGAAGCCCGGTGCAACCGGGTAAGCGGAACACTGACTTGGAGATGCCGCCCGCTTGCGTCACACCTGCTTCAGGTGCCCAATGGTCTGCCCACCGTCGTTGACCTAAATGATTCCGCAGCCGTGTTTTAGAAGCATCTGCCAAATTTGCAGGCTGATGACATCTGTTTGACAAGCCTTCGGGCCGCCATTCGCTAGTCTTTTTCGAAAGGAGGAATTATGAGGACGAGGAATTATCTGGCCCGCGTTTCGTGGATGTTTGCGCCTTTATTCGCATTGTCCTTATTCGCATTGTCGGGAGGGTCCGATCAGACGACTCCCACGATTCTTAGGGGAGAGGTGACAGACACGATTTGTGCGAAAAGCGGATCGCACGAGGAGATGATGGCGAAAATACCGAGCATGGGGCGCGACAAAGCCACATGCACGAAACAATGCGCTGCGATGGGTTTCAAGTATGTCCTCTACGACGAGGCAAGTAAAAAGCTCTACAACCTGGATGACCAGGCTAGAGCCGGGACTTTCGCTGGCCGAAGAGTCCAAATTGCTGGCACCGTTGAGGGAAACAACATCAAGGTCCGTGACATCGAGACAATTGCCTAGCCTTACGCTCTATTCGGATGTGCTTACTGTCCGTTTCACGCGGGCAGCAAGCCTCCGAAGCTCATAACTCATGCCTCCAGGACTCATGCCTCCAGAGCCAGCGTAGCGATGTCCAGGCCCCAAAAAATCCCGGCGAGCGCAGTTTGGCGCCCGGCCGTTCGCCGAGCAGCATCGAACAACGCGCTGTGTTTCCTGCGAAAAAGAGTCGTCAGATGTCCGTCCGCCCGTGGGAGCACATCGTTAGGGAGATAGAGCATGAGTCAGATCCCGCCAAAATTGCAGAGCTAGCTAAGGAACTGAATGATGCAATGCTCGCCGAGCGGAAGGAGAAGGTAAACCGCGGCCTCGGCATTTCGGCAGAAGAGATGGGAAGGTAATCCAAATGTTGCAATCGGCGATTTCACTCACTGCGGCTCCAACCGAGTTGTAACGTTTGGAATGTAGCCTCGCGAACTCACCGCGATTTAACCTCGTTAGACAAGCCAGAAGCTGTGTTATTCACGCCGCTTGTAAAAAGTGATAAACCACTCGTTCTCAATGGGTTGCACGAGCACCCCTCGATGTAGGGCGGGCATCACACTAAAAGGCAATGAGGAGGGCAAAATGCGAAAAACAATATGGTGGTTCTCAAGAGCATTACTGGTCGCTACGACGGGATTGCTTTTAATGAGCGTGCCGAATGCTGCATCTGCCCAACAGCGTCGGGTAGTGGTAATTGAGAGCGTTCCCGTGTTTGACCCGTTCTTCCCTTATCCGTATCCCTATCCTCCGGGATATGTCGTAAGGAACTACGGTTACGTGAAGCTCAAAATGCACGGCCGAGACGCCTCGGTGTACGTGGATGGTGGATACGCGGTTAGGACGAAAAAGAACAAGGAATTCGCACTTCGACCGGGTAACCATGACATCGAGTTGCGTGATAACGACGGGCGGACATTTTTCCGTGAGCGCGTCGCGGTAATGGTTGGCGAAACCACGAAAGTTGACGTGCCCAGTTAAGATTTTGGGGCTGTGAGAAATGACTTTATAGAAATCCGCCGGACGGCTTTAAGGGCAACTCCGGCGGTCTTTTTTTGAGCCGTTAGTCGGAATTGACGTAATCAGACTTCACCAGGAACCCATGGTAAACAGAAGACACATGGAGATTTCAGGATGGGAAGAGATATCGAGCTCCTGGTAGTTGAAAAGAGAGGCGCCGCGCCATGTGGTGGCACCTTCGCATTTCGACAATTGTCGGGCCGACGGTTAAACGGAGGTTGGTTGACCTCGTTTGCACTTCTGCCAAATCTTCCAAGAGTCGAAAAAAGCGATCTCTTTCAACGTCAGATCACTTACCCGCCATTCCTCCCATCCCAGCGAGTGCTTGGTGGAACCCTCGCACCGCCTCATCCAGATCGCGAATCAGCCGCGACACGGTCTGCGAGCTCTTTCGTCCGGCTTAAGGGTTGGAGCAATTTGCTGCGGTTGCCATACGTCGGGATCTGCTGATCCAAGCTAAGATCCACTACCGGCTCGCTTAAACCGCTCGTTTTTTCCCAAATCTTCAGCGGACCTTCGGATTGGTTCAAGGGAGAGAGCGCGACCACCGGGGGATTGCTCTTTAAGGCGAGTTCTGGGAAGGGAGATAGTTCGGCATGGTTGAGTATCAAGAGATTGGGGCCGGAGAAGGCAACAAAGACCGTGTTGGAACAAGCCGCAGTGCTGTCGTCAAATTGGGCCGGGGTTAGAGCGCTTGAACCATACTGCGACGAAGCGACCTTATGCGATCTTCAGCGGCTGAAGGTCCTTTCCGACATCATGTTGTTGTTGGACCGGCCCTTCCCTTGTCCACGTCGCAAACCGAATGCAACTGCTAAAATCGCAAGCGTCCGCGTGCAGTGAAGGTGTGCTCTTTCGTTAAGCGAGGTGCTGAATGTTCAACCCACGACTTCGACTGTTTTTGCCTTTGGTCCTGCTGATCGCTCTGCCGCTGCTGGCGCAGGCCCATGGTGGAGCAGTGACGATTCATTACGCCCTGGCCGGACCGTTCCTTGCATTGCTTGCAGGAGTCCTTATCCTGATTGTGCCGCGCATTCTGAACTACATCGTAGCCATTTACCTGATCCTCGTTGGGCTGATCGGGATTTTTGGCCGATGAATCCTCATTTTGGGTACCGCTTCCATACCAACAGCGGTCGCGCCAAGGACAAGCGCTTTTGAAAATGTCCGTGCGCCGGATGCTGCCGTCGACGAGCACCGGGATTTTGCTGCCCACTCCTTCGACCACTTTGGGCAAGCTTTCGAGCGTTCGGCGCAGAGTTTCCTTGGCGCGTCCACCATCGTTTTAAACCATCAGTCCATCTACGCCCTCTTCCGCAGCTGGCACAAAGGCTGGACGGACATCGCCACAGGTGTGGGGGTCCGGCGAATGGGCCAATCCTCGCAAACTCAGCTGGGAACCCGCTCGACTTGAACGCATGTTACTAGCGTCAGATGAAAGATGCCCTCAGCCGGGCTGGGCTCTGTTGGCACGGCTGGCATGGATTTCGCAGAGGCCTAGCATCGAATCTGAACCGCTTAGGCGAAGACGATTCGGTGATCCAGCGAATTCTACGTCACAGTACGGTATCAACGACCCAGAACCACTACATCAAGACCGCATCGCCTGATGCGATCGCAGCAGCTCTTGAACACGGTTCCGATTCTAGATTGATTCACCAGTATCGAATCAATTGGTCCGGCCCGCCCGAACAAGAATCACCCACGGCGCGGGCCGTTTTAGTCTCTAGACGAAAAGAGCGCCAGGGGGCTCCTTCACGCCCTGGCGCTCTTCGGAGAGAGTTCTATAGTAAAGTGATTCTAGGTCGCACTATTTCATTTGGGACGAGACACGGAAACTGGCAGTGTTGACAGAAAGTTGACAGGGCTCTTAGGAATCAAGGGCCTTGCCACTTAGATTGTGCTGGGTGCCTCGCGAACCACCTTGGCTCGAATCCGCGTGAGATTGTTTTTCTCGTGAGCCACTTTGATTTTGGCAATCTTGTCCTTGAGCTTCTGGGCGTTCTTGTCATGCAGCGGAGGGAATTTTTGTTGAAACATGCGGCTAGCCTCCTAGCAGGTCACTCTGACGGACCCAGGCTTTTGAGATGTCGGTGCTTGCGCTCTTTCTCGTTGTAGAGAAGCTGCCGTCACTGTCTCACCTCCTAAGACCCACCGAAAAGATGGCAGAATTGACAAGCACCTACGACCTGTGGGTCTGCGGACGAAAAGAGCGCCAACGCTCTCCACTTCCCGTTGGCGCTCTTCGAGAGTTTGAGATGTGTTGAGCGAACTCTCTCGCTGGATGGGGGAGGCACGAGCGATCTCGTTGGGGCGTGAGCTCCCGAGCCAGCACCGGGCATTATACGAGCGTGCAAGCGCCCGCAAGAACTCTTTGATTGTTTCGCCTTTTGTTCGCCATGCTACAATTCCCGGTCATGCCTCGTCGCCCTGACATCAAGCGGCGGGAAGACTTCATGAGCCGTGAAGACCTCAAAGCCTGGGTGACAGCTTGGCGCACCTGAGCCCCAGCAGCGTGCGGGATTACAACGAGCGGGCGTACCAGCGGTGCCGCATCAGCGACAGAGGCTTTCCCTCCAGCCCGCGCCCTTCAGAAACTTGTCCAGACGTGGAAGCTATTGCGGAAATGGCGGAAGTGACGCGCTAGCCTACGGCCCCCCGGCGCCTTCCCGGTCGTACCTGGGCCTTCTTGCTCCGCGCCACGGCGCGGCCTTTGACGCTTTCGTTGCGATTTCCTTCTGCCGCCCTGACCCTCAACGCCCCGCCCCTCTACAGTAGGTATCTGGAAAAAGTATGGACAGCACTGTATCGCAGACTTTGGCGCTTGCAATTTACGCTGTATTGGGAACATGGTTCGATATGGCCCACAACCCAAAGAGGTGTGTTGTCATGAAGTGGTTGTTGCTTTCGCTCCTGCTTCTCTCCCGATCCGTCGTTGCGATGGGACAAGATAAGAACCTACACGATGGAAACCACCTGCTACATGCGTGCCAAGCTGGCCTGACCGCGACCGCACAAGCCCCTCCTGAGAATCCCTTCGATAGCGGCTACTGTATCTTGCTGTCAACCACCTAAACCAGATGCAGAGAATTGCGGCGGTCACCCTGGAAAGCTCTCTGATCCAGGCGGACATCTCCGCGTTCTGAGAGACTTGACCGATATGGAAACAGGTCAGCGCGGATACCTTCTAACCGACGACCCTTCGTACTTGCAGCCCTACACCGACGCGAAGAGCAGGATCGGGACCGATTTTGCCAGTCTTCGTGGACGATTAGCCAATCGGGCCGAGCGCGAACGGTCCTCGGAGTCGCAGCTCGAGTCTTTGGCTAACTCAAAGCGAGCTAAAATCGAGCGCTCCGTTCACTTGCGCCAGCAAGGGTATCGCCACCGAGCATTCATGCTGGTGGATTCAAACGAAGGTATGGAATACATGGATAGAGCTCGTGGGCTTCTATCTTCCTTATCCGTTGCAGAGGCTAGCAGTTTGGCGAGGTTCGACAAAGCGAGGAATGCTACCCTAAGCAAGGCTTTGGCGGAAACCATAGTTGCCAATTCATGGCTGCTCGGCCTGACGGCATGTCTGTTTGGACTCATCCGCTACCACGGGCAAGCGCTCGAACAGGAAGCCGATCACAGCAGACAAGAGCTAGCCGTGCGCGATTTGCAGCTGGAAAAACTAACTTCTGCTCTTTCCAACCAAGCTCGCTCCAAGACCTCGACGATCGAGGCGAACGCCCGCCTTCTGCTGGAGAACTACGGGGGATTTCTACCACGGCAAGGCCACGAATATGCTGAGCTGATGAAAGAAGCATCCGCACAAATGGAGCAACTCCGACAAAATCTTGTTGGCAACCCATGCTCCAAAGGCGACGAGAAGGCAGCTTAGCAACTTATTCGCTGGGCCGATAGCTGCGCCCCAAGTGCTGCCCGCCTGTCAGTCGGCGTCGACTCCTCTACTTGCGTTGCACGAGTTGGGTCAAAGACGCTGAGCTCTTTGCTATGTTCATGTTTCCAGGGTACGTCGTCGTGATCACAGTTGAGCCGACGGGCAGAGTCGAGGTTGTGAACGTTGCTATTCCGTTGCTGAGTTGAACCGTCCCCAACACTGTTTTTCCTGCCGTGAAGGTTACCGGACCTTTTGGGATCACGGTTGGTGAAGTTACCGTGGCTGTGAAGGTTACGGCTTGACCCTGTTTTGATGGATTCAGCGACGAAGTAATGGTGGCTGCACTCGTGGTTTGGAGGATGACTTGGTTGAGCACAGGGGACGTGCTGCCCCGATTCGCTGTGTCTCCACCGTATACTGCAACGAGCGGGTAGGTATTGGCATTCAAGGTTGACTTTGTCAGGGTGGCGATGCCGCTGGCACTGAGTGTGGCCGAGCCAATCGTGTGGCCACTCGACATGAACTTCACGGTCCCGGTGGGGACGACGGAACCGGATGAAGTGACAGTTGCCGTCCAGGTAACGTTTTGTCCGTAGAGCGCAGGGTTCAGGCTGGAAATAAGCGAGGTGGATGTTGTGAACCTGCCTACCGTTGTGTTATTCAGCAACACGCCAATAGAAGTCTGGGCGCAAACAGTAGCGTTGTCGGCGCACTGATTTGCCACGATCAAGTCTGGCTTCCCATCGCCATTCAAATCGGCAACCGCTACCCAGTTGGTCAAGTAACCGCCGGCGTTGTAGGTGATCGCGGTTTGGAAGGTTCCGTCGCCATTACCTTGGAGCACCCCCACTAAGCCCAGATTATTACAGTCGGCGCTGGCGCACTGATCCGTTACGATCAGATCGGGATGGCCGTCACCGTTTACATCTGCCGCTTCTGCCGAAGTTCCCCACCCTCCGTCACCCGATTGGTAGGTGACTGCCGACTGAAAGGATCCGTCGCCGTTGCCCAGGAGCACACCCACGACGCCGATCGCAGTTCCGCAACATTGGCTGTTCTCGACGACGAGGTCCGGCTTGTGATCGCGATTCACGTCCGCGACCACAACCGAGCCTCCCAAAAACACGCCGCCCGACTCATATGGCACGGCCGACTGGAAGGTTCCGTCGCCATTGCCCAACAACACAGCTACCGCGGCGACTGGTTGGCAGGTTCCCCCCATACATTGCATATCGTCCGTGGCCAGCGCCAGGTCGGGTTTGCCGTCGCCATTCACGTCCGCAACAGCTATTGAAAAAGCTTGATTTCCCCCCGTGAGATAGGACACACCCACTTGGAAGGTGCCGTCCCCGTTGCCGACCAGCACGTCCACCGACCCGTCACAGTTGGAATCGGCACAGTTGTTAGCCACCAACAGGTCTGGTTTGCCATCGCCATTCACGTCGGCGACTGCTACCGATGCGGTAAACAATCCGCCCGAGTCGTAGCTCACAGCCGGCTGGAAAGTTCCATCGCCGTTTCCAAGGTATACAGAGACCAAAGAGTCAGTCAGACAAGTGAGGCTGTTCGCGCAGCGGTTTGCCACCACAAGATCCAGCTTGCCATCGGCATTCACGTCCGCGACAGCGACGAAAAGAGGGGTCACCCCGCCCGGTGCGTAGGTTACCGGTGGTTGAAAGGTTCCATCTCCCTTTCCCAGCATCACGGCCACCGAGCCGACGTTGGCAATCGAAGGCGGACCATAGCAATCGCCGCAGTTGATCACCACCAGGTCCACCTTGCCGTCGCGGTTCAGGTCCGCTACCGCTATCATGCTGGCCTCGAACCCGCCTGGATCGTAGGTCACTACCGGCAGAAAGGAGATGGAACTGCCGGGACTAGTCGGGTGGGAGTTGCTTGTTCCGTTGCGCAAGCGGCTTTCCGCAACGGGCACAGCGTTAGAAGAGATCGGTCTATGCAGCATCCCGGGAGACACGTGGGCATTCGACGGCAGCGGAACGATGGATCGCATGGACTCCTCCGCGATTTGCGCCGAAGCAGTGAGGACAGTCAGCATGGTGAGCGGGATGAGCACACCGGTAAACATTTGTTTGAATTTCGTGACAATCCGCATGCTGACCTCCTCTGCGTCCACGATGACTTGGAAGGAATCGTATCCGTGAGTTACGCCGACTAACAGGAAGGGCCTGCTCAGTTCAGAATCAGCGTTCTGGGGAAAGACTCTGTGAGGTGTCGCTAGATGCAAAAACACATTGCGCCCGACCGAATCAAATGTCAAGGACGAAGAGCCTTGGCGCTCAACCTGAGTCGTTTGCACTCCTTGGTTCTGTCGGTCCTACTGTGCCATTTGCGGGTCATCAAGCCCCAGCAAGGTCAGCCCACACAACCAACCCCGGATATGACGCCGCATGACGACCTGACATTGGCGCTCCGCTTCACCGACACTGGTGTAACGACCGAAGTAACCAGTACGCGGAATCCCCCCGGGATTTTGTCGCTGGTAGGAGTTGATGGTCAAAATCTCGCCGTCCATGTTGGAAGTCGGACCGTATCGTTAGCAGCTCGGACCAGCGCGCTGCCGTAGAGATGCTGGAGCGCGGTCGCGCGGCGCAACAGGCTTCCGCTTCAGCCCCCGGTTCGGCCCCGGCACTGTAACCCTCTCGGAGATCGCTAATACCAACCTGCGGTGAAGTAGTTGGAGCGGCTAGGGTTAAGCTGGTGCCGGGAGGGGGAGTTGAACCCCCAAGGTGCTAAGCACCGGCGGATTTTGAGTCCGCTGCGTCTGCCAGTTCCGCCATCCCGGCTCTAGACCAAAATGATCGTTATCAAAAGCGTACTCGAACGAACTCGGCTTTGCAATTCGCCCCCGGCGATGTGCGGCTGTGCCATGGTCACCAGACTGGAACTCTGTTTTGAAGCGAAA
>Ga0126371_10004793_pt1 | contig 11950 bp, 12 predicted proteins | sample PanSoiMetaPlot_4_FD_110145 | JGI IMG/M metagenome (GOLD analysis project Ga0126371, IMG submission 110145) | Tropical forest soil microbial communities from Panama - MetaG Plot_4 | ecosystem: Environmental > Terrestrial > Soil > Tropical forest > Bulk soil | place: Panama | collected 2016-02-17
CCTGTTTTTGCCTCTGCGCCCGGGAACCGATCTGGCCCTGCTGATGGGAATGTTGCATGTGATTTTGCGCGATGGATTGGAGAATTGCCAGTTCATCACAGAGCATACAACCGGCTTCGAGGCCGTGAGGGAATCGGTTCGAGCCTGGAATCCACAAGTTGCTGCGGAAAAAACGGGAGTGCCACCGGAGTCCATCGAGAAAGCAGCCCACTGGTTTGCGAATGCGGAGCACGCGATTGCCCTGCATGCCCGGGGCCTCGAACACCAATCAAAAGGCGTCGAGAATTGCCTCGCCATCATTAATCTCGCGTTGGCGACAGGCCACCTCGGGCGCGAAGGCTCAGGCTGCGCCATGATTACCGGTCAAGGGAACGGTCAGGGGGGCCGCGAACACGGACAGAAGTGCGATCAACTGCCTGGGCAGCGAATGCTTACAGATCCTGTGGCGCGCGAGCATGTAGCGAAGGTCTGGGGCATTACGCCGGACGAGTTGCCGCAGCCCGGTTACAGCGCCGAAGAGATCATGGAAGCGATCCATCGCGGAGAGATCAAAGCATTGTTCTCAATGTGCTTCAATCCGCTGGTTTCGCTGCCCGATGCGAACTACACGCGCGAGGCGCTGGAAAAGCTTGAGTTCTTCGGGATAATCGATTTCTTCATGTCGGAAACGGCGCGGCACGCCGACGTGGTGCTGGCCGGCAGCCTGCAGGAAGAGGAAGAAGGTCTGACCTGCAACGTCGAGGGCCGCGTCATTCATATTCAGAGAGCAGTTGACCCTCCGGCAAACGCCCGCACCGATACGTGGATACTTTGCGAGATGGCAAAACACTTGGATCGCGCGAATTTTTTCCCTTTCCGCAGCTCCGGCGAAGTATTGGACGAGTTGCGCGAGGCATCGCGTGGTGGACACGCGGATTATTACGGCATTACGTATGAGCGGATTGATCAGCACATGGGGCTGTTCTGGCCATGCCCTTCATTGGACCATCCGGGAACGCCGCGCTTGTTCGAGGGTGGCCGCAGCTTTCATGAAGACGGTAAATGCAGGTTCATTACAACCGAATGGCGGGAAAGTGGAGATCCCGTAGACGAACAATACCCTGTATATCTCACCACGGGACGAGTTGTGAGCCAATATCTTTCCGGAACGCAGACGCGACGGCTTGGCGGTCTGGTGGACATTTATCCCCAGCCGCGACTCGAAATCCACCCACGGCTCGCTCAAAAGCATGGCATCAATGATGGAGACGCAGTTACGGTGACGACCCGCCGCGCAGAAATGACCCTGCCAGCGCTGGTTACGAAAACGATTCGTCCTGATACGGTGTTCATTCCATATCACTGGCCGGAAAGGCAGAGCGCCAACCAACTCACGCACCGCACTCTCGATCCGCGCAGCAAAATTCCTGAGTACAAAGTGTCCGCGTGTCATTTGCACAAGGCATCTTCAGTGGAGGAGCGCGTCTAATGTTCGGCTACGAATTTTACGTTGATCCCTCGCGCTGTATCGGTTGCCAATCATGCGTGAAAGCCTGCGAGGAATGCGAAACGCATCGCGGCGTATCGATGATCAATTTTGATTATCTTGACCGCCACGAAATGGCCGGAACGGCCGCTTACGTCTGCTGGCATTGCGAAGAACCTACCTGCGCGATGGTTTGTCCTGCTGACGCCATCAAGGTGAGCGAGGATGGCATTGTCCGTTCCGCGCTCAAGCCGCGCTGCATTGGCTGTTCGAACTGCGTGCTGGCATGCCCTTTCGGCATTCCGAAAGTCATTCCGGAATACGAGCAGATGATGAAGTGCGACATGTGTTACGACCGCACTTCGGTCGGCAAGAAACCGATGTGCGCTACGGTCTGTCCCAGCCAGGCATTAAGCTATGTGAAGTCTGATGAGATCAGGCATAGACGCGAAGAGCCTGTAAATCTCTTCGTGTTTGGCAATCAGCAGGTCAAAACGCGCGTGAACATGATGGCGCCACCCGATATCAGCGCTATTTCCATCGATGTGGCTGACTACATGTGGGAGGGGCATCTTGATCCAGCTCGATGAGAAAAAGGGCGGGACCCGTCGCGGGCAGTTATGGCAGGACGAGTTTTCAGTATTCATGGAGCGGGAGCGCTTTGTTGGCCGACGCCAGCTTATCAAGTTCCTGACACTGACAAGTCTTGGCATGTTTGCCGGCAATGTATGGATCCTGATTCGGTCCTGGTTGCACCGCGATCAGACTTATCCACGGCTGGAAATTGCGCGTGCCGGGGAAATTCCCGTTGGCGGGGTAAAGCTGTTCCGCTATCCGGCTGCGAACGACCAATGCTTATTGATTCGAACGGGTGAAGACGATTATGTGGCCTACTCGCAGAAGTGCACGCATCTGTCCTGCGCCGTTTACTATTCCCGCGAAGACAACCAACTGATCTGTCCATGCCACAATGGCCGCTTTTCCATTCGTGATGGCGCCGTCATTCAGGGACCGCCTACGCGAGCGCTGCCCCATGTCGTGATGGAACGTCAGGGGCAGGAATTGATCGCCATCGGCATGAGCGGGAAACTGGAGGGTTGAGATGCGACGAAAAACCGCTCTCGACGGAATTGCTGCGCTGGTTGTTCTCCTGTTGATCGTGCAGGTATGGGTCCTCTCTGCGACTTTAGACGCCTTCCTGGCCGGTCATCACGATGCGGCCCTGCCAGGTGCAATTACGAGCGGCATTCTCTTTGCAGCAACTGCGGGACTGTATTGGTTTGTGCATCGGATTAATCGCGCTGGATAGTATCCCTTCCACATCCGGCTTCAGTAAAGGCAATACCGTTAGAAGCACATTCCCAAGTCAGTGAAGCCATCTAGTTCAAGCAGGTGCTGGCCATCGTGCGCTGTATCAACGACTTCATGTTCCAGCACCCAGGTGTGCGGGTGATGAATGAAGACCGCGTGCAGTCCTGCGGCAAGCGCGGGATTGATGTCAGATTTCGGGCTGTTGCCGATCATCCAGGTAGTATGGGGAGTCAACTCATATTTGCGGCAGACCGCGTGATATGCATCTGGATCCTTTTCGCGCGGCACTTCTACGGCAGTGAAATGGTGCGCCAACCTGGAGCGAGCGAGCTTATCTGCCTGCTCTACTTCATTGCCTTTGGTCATTAGAATCAGGCGGTGCCTGGAAGCCAGCGCAGGCAGCACCTCCGCCACGCCAGGCAGCAGTTCAATTTCGTGCTCGCTGATGCAGTGGGAAAAGCTCACGATGCGCTCGTGTTTCTCAGCGGTGACAGGTTCGGGGCTTAACCGCTCAAAGCATCGCACCAAAGAGTGCTGAAAGCTTGCCAGTCCATAGCCGCGTTCGCGCACGGTTTCACGCTCGACTTCATTTAAAACGGATCGCACTTCTTCTCTCGTATAGGCATGGTGATTCAAATACGAAATGAAGGCGGCGATGGCGCGCTCGAAATAGATATTGTTTTCCCACAGCGTATCGTCTGCATCGAGCAGCAACGTCTGTCCTGGCTCGAATCTCGAAGGCAAGTCCATTCTCATTCAAGGGTAGCAAACAGATTTGCTTGGAAGACACAAGCACCGTTGTCTTTCACCATGGGATCAAGGTTGCCTATTTGAGTAAACAAATTGCCTGCAAAACAGCCCATCTTCTCCGAAATACCCGGGTTCTATGTTGTAGCGCGTTGCAAAAACGCATCTCAGCAAACAGAGAACGATGCTGCAAGGAAACCTTAACAAGAATTCCGGAGGTAATCCGCCAAGGTGTGGCGAAATTGCGAGCACTTTTTCCAAAGGCCCCAAAGCCTGAAATTTATCTGCGCTATGGTTCTATTGCTGGCTGCTTGTTTGCAGGCCCGCGGCGATGCAGCTTTGTTTCTTGAGGAGCCTTTTGGCAAATTTGGGAACATCAATCCAACGGGGCACGCAGCCATCTGGCTCGACCGTGTGTGCGCAGCTTCGCCGACCGAACTGCGGTTGTGCCAACCCGGCGAGATGGGTGTAGTCATCAGCCGATATCACCGAATTGGCGGGTACGACTGGATTGCGATTCCTCTCATCCCTTATCTTTATGCTGTCGATGACCCGGACGACGTACCGAATTTCATGAATACAGAACTGGAAGCGCAACTGCGCGATGAATACCGACAAAAGCACCTGATGGATCTCGTGCCGGACGATCCAAAGCGTGACACCCCGGGCGGTGATTGGATCCAGCTTATCGGCGCGTCTTACGACAGAAAAATTTATGGCTATCAGATTGAGACTAGCCAAGAGCAGGATCGCGCTTTGATTGAGGTTCTGAATGGGAGCGACAATAAGAGCCATTTCAATCTGTTCTTTAACAACTGCGCTAATTTCGCGCAGAAAATCATGAACTTGTATTATCCGCACGCTGTTCGGCGGAATTTTATTGCAGATGCAGGGCTGATGACGCCCAAACAGGCGGCCAGGAGCCTGGTGGGCTACAGCAAGCACCATCGCGACCTGAAGTTCACGATGTTTGTGATTCCGCAGGTGCAGGGAACTGTCCACCATAGCGATTCCGTAGATGGCATCATAGAGTCAATTGTGAAGTCGAAGAAGTATTTGGTTCCCATCGCCGCGCTTCACCCATTTATTGCAGGAGGGCTGGCAGCGGTGTATCTGGTTGATGGACGCTTTCATCCCGATAAAAATGCGCCTGTGTTTAACGCAGTGCAGGAATCGGAGCCGGGAGATATCGCGGCGAATGAGCAGCTAATCTCGACCGAGAGTGGCCGTTCGACCAGTGCAGATTCAGTGCCGGCGAGCACTGAATCATCCACAACAACGCGCACTCCTTGACGAGTGTCAACGATCTCTGGTTGCTAGATATTCGCGATCAAGCAGAGACATAAGGAACAGTGAATGGTATTTCCCGTCGCGAAATATGGCTTCGCGAAAGATCACATCCTACTGAAAGCCCAAGCTGCAATATACATGCTGCGCGCGTAGGTTCGACTCGAAGACATCAAACCAGAGGCGGTGTGCTCGGAATTCATCAAATATCTTCTTCAATAAAAGTTGAAGAATTTTCTTTCCGTGTCCGCTTCCCGGTGATCACGATACGCTTTCAGTTCAATGCTGAGATGTTCCGGTTGACATCCTTCAGCGACCCCATCCACCAGACATAGCAGACAATCCCTGCAAGGCAGGCCAGCGCGCCGACTGAGAACGCCGGCACAAAAGAGCCGAAGCGTTTCACTAGCCATCCCGTAATGACCGGGCCGATGATGCCAGGAAAGTTGCCGACGAGGTTCTGAAAGCTGACGCAGCGTCCGACCTGATCCAGAGCGGCATACTGCTGGGGAACGACGAGGATGGCCGAAATCAAAACGCCTGACAGCGCCGAGAGATAAAGAAATACCACGGTGAGATCGCGATCAGCCGCCAGTCCAGCAGGCGCAATAAACATGGCAAGCAAAAATCCCATGGCAATGATGGACTTGAGCGCGCGTGTTACTGACCAGCCGCGTCGCATGAGAAACGCCGTGAGCCAGCCGCCGGTGATCTCGCTGCACGCTACGACGAGATACAGAAATCCGGCAACCCATCCCAGTGAATGCAGGGAAATGCCGCGCACCGTGTACAGATAAGAAGGCCCCCAACTGATGAGCAGATACCAAAAGTAGTTCCAGCAGAAGTAGCCCGCTGACATTCCCCACACGCTGCGGCTGCGCAGAATTTCGAGTAGTGCCTTCCCATTCGGCGGCGTACGCCCTGCGCTGGCCGCATGCAAGGGCGCGGGATACAGCAGCAGCCATGGCAGCAGCCACAGCATTCCGGCCATGCCAGTCGAAAGAAACATCCAGCGCCAGCCGAAAACACGAAGCACCCAGACTTCCACTATCAGCCCGAGCGCCAGTCCCGCCTTGCAGCCCACATCGAAAATCGCCGATGGTACTGACCGCTCGTGCGGCCCGAACTGTTCGCTGATGAACTTGAGGCCGCCCGGAAGATAAACCGACTCCCCCATACCGAGCAGCAGACGGAAGAAGATCAGCATCGCCAGGTCGCCGGCCAATCCGGTTGCTGCCGACGCGATGCACCAGAGCGCGAACGCCCCGGCATAGACCCATTTCAACGGCCAGCGGTCCACCAGCCATCCGGCGGGCAGCTGACAAAGCGTATAGCTGATTGAGAAAGCCGCGAGCGCCCATCCCTGCTGGAGAGGATCAAGGCGCATGTCATGCGCGACGAATGGCAGCGCGACACTCAAACTGCCGCGGTCAAGATAGTTGATGAGCGCGGCGAGCGACAGCAGGCCAACCGGAATCCAGCGGCGAGGATGCGCTGAAACCTCGACCGGATTGGACATGTTCGCAGCCAATCTGTGTTTCGTTTCAGTGGATGGGATAGACGCCCGGCACCTTCAAAGCGATTCGGTAGATGCTCGAACTTGCCGCAATGTACAGCGTCTTGTGATCGGAGTCTCCCCATGCAACGTTCCCGACTTTCTCAGGCATATCAATCGTGCCCAGGTGCTTTCCGTCAGGAGAAAAGATCCAGACCCCTCCAGGTCCGGCGCTGTAAATGTTCCCTTGCTGATCAACCTTCATGCCGTCGGGTGCTCCGGGCCGGGTGTCGGAGCTGGCGTCGAAAAGGAGCTTAGGGTCGCTAAGTGTCCCGTCGGGCTTGACTGTGTAGCGCATCCAGAGTTTCTTCGGCTCAGAGTTGTTCACGTAGAGATATTTTTCATCGGGCGAAAAAGCGATCCCGTTAGGCCGCGGCAGATCTTTAATTAGGAGTTGTAAATGCGTATGATCCGGCGGCGTGCCGGGCTTCTGATCGAGTGCGTCGGGAATGCGGTACACGCCATTCACCTCGAGCTGCTTTTCCGGATCGCTGTCCTTCTGCGTGCGCAGCCCATACGGCGGATCGGTAAAGTACAGCGAGCCGTCTGACTTAAAGACAAGATCATTAGGGCTGTTCAGCTTCTTGCCTTGGTAGCTGTCGGCCAGCACTGTCACCTGCGCAGTAGGATCGATTTGCTCCAGCTTCCATACATCGCGCTGCGCGTGGCCGGCAACCGTGAGGCGCCCACGGCTGTCGAGCGTCATGCCGTTCGAGCCTGGCTCAGGGCCACCATACAGAGCGGCGCCTTTATATCCGCTCGGTTGCATAAAGATGCTCACGCCCGCGCCCGGCGCCCACTTGCGAATGCTATTGCTGGGTATCTCGGCAAAGAGCAGGTAGCCCGCAGGCGCCCAGATCGGGCCTTCAGTCCATGTAAAGCCGGTGGCTATTTTTTCCAGAGCAGGTTGAGCCGGAACAATCTGGTCCAGCGCCGGATCAAGACGCTCGATGGGTGGCGTCGATGTGCTGAGCACATCGGCAGGCTTTGCTGCAGGTGTTTCATTCTGAGCAGGCTTAGCCGGCTTCTGCGAGCATGCAGTCAACGCACATACAGCCGTGGTTGCAACCGCACATAGAACAAGCAATTGGGGAAATTTTTTCGGGACCAATCTGGATTCTCCTTCGCAGGCAACGTGATTCTACATCACCGCTCCGGCCCCGAAATCGAGAACGCCGCGCTACATGTGGCATGGCTTACCGCTTCACCGGAAGCAACCCATAGACATCCACTTCCTTCTTCGCGCCGACATAAACATGCCCATTTACAACTGTCGGGATATTGAACCGAAGCGCCTTGCCTGCCTGGTCGCGGGCGGCATTCTGGTTGCTGTTGTAAAGTTCATGGCCGATGTTCGAAGCGTCGCACGCATGCAATACCGCAGTCCTGTCCGCTGAATTCCAGCCCTTCGAACTCATAACCCAGACAATGCCGTCTTTGTCATCGTTTGCGGAAACTGTAGGCGTCGCCGCATGGTCTGCAAATTTAAAGCTGCTCGCCGCTTTTTCTGTAAGCCTTCCGTTTTTCACCTCGTAATCCCGCAGCGCATCACTATCGCTCAACACATAGACATGGTGGTTCCAGTACGCCATCGACCCGTAGATGCCGCCGACCGTGCCAATCGTCTGCACGGCATTGAGATTACTACCAGCGTGATAACGCCCCAGATGATCGCGGTCGAGCACATAGATGACAGGAGCCTTGCCGCCAATCACGGCGAGATGCGGATGGGGGCCGGCCTGGTCAGGCAGCAGCATGGGACCGCCGGAACCCAGATCGTTGTCATTCGCATCCAGTTCAGCAGCATTGAATGGCGCAAAATAATCAACCGGTCTGAGGCTCTGGCCGTTCAACTTCACAAGCGAATCCCCGAAGTCACGTCCGTCTTTGGCAACATCGAAGCGTCCGTTGCCGGTTGCGACAAAGACATTCCCATCCTTGTCTGCCGCGGGACCGGTATCGCTCGCCCATATCCCGCTGTCATCTGCGTCCGGAGACGTGTTGAACACCGCCTTCTGCTTCAAAGTTTGCGCGTCGTACGCCATTACCCAGCCGTGATATGGCCCAACGTCGCAGGACGATGCCCAGGTCAAATACACCGCGCCATTAGACAGCAGCAGAGAAGCGCGCGGGTTCTCTGCCAAAGGGTCAAATGTCACGCTTCCGTTTACGTTGCCCGTCCCACGCCCCTTTACAGTGGCGCTTATCTCCACCGGGCCGCCGAATTTCTCCACACCAGTGGTTACTGCCAGCGCATGAAGATGTTGGTGAATGTCATTCCGCGCAAGAAGGTGCGTCTGTTCTGAACGGGCCAGGACATAGAGCGTACCCGATTTTGCATCGATCACGGGAGTCGATGTAATTCCAACTTCGGGCACGATGAATGGACATTGCACCGCATATGCGGGAATCGTCGACGAGCCGTCCTTCAGGAAACTGACCTGCCACAAGGGCGTCAAAGGATTTCCGTACGCGTCGAATGCGTAGACGCTGTCGTGTTCGGTTGCAATAAACACCACATCGTGCCTCCCCTTGCCGGGAATATCCACGCTGGTAAGAAACAACGGCTGCGCATATACGTCGCCATCCACCTTCATCGTGAACAGCTTGCCGAACTGCTGCGGATTCACATTCCGAGGCGTCAGCGTAGTTTCGTTCAGATAAGCGCCGGTGCGCTCATTGTCATATTGCGACGTAGTCATCTGCGCTTCTGCGGACAGCCCTAAGCTGCAAGCGATGACGATTAAGGAACGACAAAGCTTTGTATATTTCTCAATCCTCATATCGACCTCGATGGCTGGCGTCAACAACACCCTGCGAGTTTGCGCAGAAGAAATGTATATAGAATACTACATAGAGTGAAATGCAATTGCGCGCAGCAATTAATGTGCTCCTGGTCGCTCTTTCCTACAAAAACTCCAATGCTTCTTCCCATAACTGTGTGGCAATGTCGCTTGCAGGCGCCTTGCGCGCCAGCCTTGCGGACTGTCCAGCCCACATCTGCATTCTTTCCGTGTCTCCAGCTCTGATGGCGTCTTCCCGCATCGCGCGCGTTAATCCACGTTGAACAGGATATGGTGCGGGGGGTGGAGCCGATGGCTCGCTAGAGGCTCGGACGTACTTCGAGATGATGCTGCGTCCCGGTCGCCCGGTAAATGCGCGCGTCAGCATGGTTTCATGTGCTTCCGTCTTCGCGATCCGGTCTGCGTAGGCGCGGTGTATCTGTGCTTCTGCAGACCGCAGAAATCCTGTCCCAATCTGCACAGCGCTAGCACCCAATACCAGTGCCGCTGCGACTCCGCGCCCGTCGGAGATCCCGCCTGCTGCGATGACTGGAATACTGACAGCGTCCACAATCTGCGGCACGAGGGCAACCAGGCCCACCATTTGCTGTTCTGCCTCGTCTGCACAGAACGTTCCACGATGCCCGCCAGCTTCCATGCCCTGGGCGACAATGGCGTCCGCCCCCGCTCTTTCCGCTGCCCTGGCTTCGACTACAGTTGTTGCGTTAGCAAACCACAGGATGCCTCGCTCCTTCATTTTCGCGACGAAGGTGGCCTGATAAACACCCATGATGGAAGAAATGACCTTCGGCGACGCCTTGAGCATGGCTTCACACTGTGCGTCGAAATCGGGCAGCACACCATTGCCGGCTTCCGGAGGGACCGGCGGTCCCCATGTTGCCAGATACCCGCGCTGAAGCTTTTCTAATTCGAAGTCACGCGGCTGCGGCAGACCCGGAATCCAAAGATTGAGTTGAAATTCTCCCTTGCTCTGACGGCGAAATTCATCAGCCCAGGATTGAATCGCTTCAGGCGTCATCAGCAGAGCACCGCAAGCCCCCAATCCGCCGGCATTCGCAACAGCAATGGAGAGTGACGGAGGACATGCTCCGGCCATCGGGGCAAGCAGAATCGGCAATCGAATGCCAAGTCTGGCAGTGAAGGCTTCTGCGCGTGTATGAGGGTCTGAGTATTTTTCCGCACTCATAGGAGGGGCTCCCACTGTACAGAAGCTTAAAGCATAATTTCGTCGCTCAAGGCTGGTGGCCATTCCGGACAAGCGGCGTGAATTCGATTTCTACGCTATCTTCCAAAACACGAATAGCCACGTCATCGAGCGACTGCACAATCCAATCGGCTGCGCTGAGATTTTCCGCTGAATGCGAAAACAGCGTAGCCAGCACTTTGCACCCCGCCGCATGTCCCGCGATTGCGCCCGAGGTTGAATCCTCGATCACCAGGCAGTCTTCCGGCTTTTGGCCGAGTAGCGCTGCGCCTTTGATGTATGGCTCCGGGTTTGGCTTGCCATTCGTTACCAGGTCGGCGGTAATGAAGTGCTCAGGCACCGTGAGACCGGCATACCCGAGACGCGCTCGCGCAAGCTTTTCCGTGGCCGAAGTCACCACTGTCCAGTACTTCTGCGGAAGCGTGGCCAGTACGCGCTCGACACCTGCCAGCACTTCGATGTCGTCCTTGTCGGCGATTTCAATTTCCTCGATCAGTTTAAGCTCTTCAACGTCGTTGAGATCAGGGCGCAGATGGCGCAACGTTTCAATCGCGCGCCGCCCGTGTGCCGCTTGAATGGCGAGCACCGTGTCCACTCCCCGCATTTCCCCCCATTTCGCCCAACTCCGCTCGACCGAGCCAAGTGAGCTGACCAGCACTCCATCCATGTCAAAAAGAATTCCTCGGACTTGCAGCTTCAATCTGTACTCTCCGGTTGTTTCATCAAGTGTTGAGCTATATCATGGTATATATCAAAAAAAGGGAGGGCATGATGACCCAGACCGCTAAATTATTCAAGAATGGGCGCAGCCAGGCTGTTCGCCTCCCTGCAGAGTTTCGCTTTGAGGGTAATGAAGTGTACATCCGGCACGACCAGAAAACAGGCGATGTTGTGCTTTCCAAACGGCCCTCCTCTTGGGACGATTTCTTCGAGCGTCTGGACAAAGCGCGAGCTGAGGCTCCTGAAGAGTTTGCAGATTTTATGAAGCATCGTGAAAAGCGGCCTCCCAAGAAACGGAACCTCTTCTGATGGCAATTCGCTACCTGCTAGATACAAACATTGCCAGCTTCGCAATCAAGGATTCTATGAGTGATCTGCGCCGTCGGCTGCGTCGCTTTTCACTTGAACGCTCGGCCATCTCAGTCATTACTGAGGCGGAACTTAGATGTGGCCTGGCATTAAGCCCTGAGGCGACCCGCCTGAAATTGTTCGTCGAAGAATTTCTGCGCAGAATCGAAATCCTGTCGTGGACCTCTGGAGCAGCCTTCCATTATGCACATGAGCGAGCATCACTGGAAAAAGCGGGCCAAATGATGGACGACATCGACATGATGATCGCCGCCCATGCTCTCGCGGAAAATGCAATACTCGTCACGAATGATGCTGCATTCCGCCGCATAAAGCATTTGAAGATCGAAGACTGGACCCGCCCCTGACGAAGCGGCCAGTTCGTAGCGCTACAGTTTCGCGAAGAATTCCTTCATCCGCTTCACGCCTTCTTCGATGTCATCGTGCGTAACAGCGTAGGCAAGGCGGATATGCTGATTTGTTCCGAATGCCTCGCCGGGAACCGTAAC
>Ga0126371_10004794_pt1 | contig 11949 bp, 15 predicted proteins | sample PanSoiMetaPlot_4_FD_110145 | JGI IMG/M metagenome (GOLD analysis project Ga0126371, IMG submission 110145) | Tropical forest soil microbial communities from Panama - MetaG Plot_4 | ecosystem: Environmental > Terrestrial > Soil > Tropical forest > Bulk soil | place: Panama | collected 2016-02-17
CGACGAGTCGATCATCGAGGGCGTTTCACATGGCAAGTATCACGTCGTTCAGCGCTGGTGCGCGTCGTCGTACAATCCCGAGAAACGCGGATTGGCGCCTTTCGTTAATCTGTGCAGATTTCTCGTGGACAAGTCCGAACTTTCGGAGAGACCCAAAAATAAGGACCACAAACTTATCTGACAAACCTCGCACGGTCCTGGTTAACGACCTTACCGCCGAAGTCCTTTGAGGCGGGCACCCTTACCGATTTGCACGAACAAATCAGGCTTATTCCCGTCATGGGCCCTCTCGTGGAGTTCTATCTCCAGGCCTGCCTAAAGCAAGCCACTGCCATGAGCACGCAAAGACCAGCCAGAAGATAGACTAGCAGCGGGGCTTTAGAAGGTGCAGTTTGTTCCGAGTAGATAAATATCGCCGCAAAAAGCAGCGCAAATGTACCCAATGTCCATCCCACTCCACTGCTCATGCCCTTCTTTCCCGTAGAGCCATCGGGGTAAGTCACTCTGTCGGACTGCGGATCATAGATCGCAAGGCCGTGCTTTCGAGCCAAACTCTCAACCAATCGGCCGACGTAGGTTGCTTTGGACCATACGCAACTCATGATTACGTGAGCAGTTGACCGATCTAGTTTGCAACTCCAAGGGCAGTAGTCGTGGTCACCGAGTTTTTCCTCGGGAATTGTGTCGATTTCAGGGTGCTTGGCGATCAGCTCTGTATAAAACGCATCGACTGCGGGATGTGCGACGACACCACTTGTATCGTTGTCGCAGAGACGAACGTACAATTCCCTTGCCTCTTCGTCGCCGATTCGCTTCTGCGGATACCACACAGCAAGATCAAAACTCATTGGCTCCCTTCCATCGAAGAGCTTACGCGGCTAGTGCTGAAGAAGTGAAACTGAAACTGCGGAATACAAGTCCTGGGAAACGACATTCGAGGACAAGTTCGCCTGGTTGCGCTTAGTCCAAACCCTCAGGCTTTAAGTCAGGGTGTTCGCGGTACAGAGGCTTCATTACTTCCAAGAACATTTCACCCATCACCTTAGCCGCTGCTAGTCGGTAGGTTTTGAACTCTTCAGGCGAGCATTTCTCCTGAACAAGCCGAATCGACTCGTTAATGCGCTCGGAGTATTCAAGCATCAACTCGCTAATTTGTTGCGCAACCGATTTGTCTTTTATCAATGTGATTTCCCAACCCGCTCCTAGAGTAACGCGGACGGCATAGTGCCTGTGAAACGGCATTATCGCCGAAGTCCTAGGGGTCCGGAGTTGATTCCATGTGCGGAACACAAGACTTGCTGTGGCTTTCTCGGCTGCACGCTCGGTGCTACTGGGCGTCTAAGGCCAAAGTGAAGTGCTGTCATCCTTTAAACCAATTAGAACGGTCGCTGGCTCGTAGGTTGCATTCGTGACATGTCCGATGTAGGCTGCGCCCGCCGGAAATTCCAAAAATGGTTTCAATCTATCCCTTCCTCGGAGCCATCTGATGCGAAAGATCGTCTTGGGAATCATCACTATCGCCATAGCACAATTAACCCTACCTCATCCGCTAGTCCGCGCTCAGGCAAAGGACGAACCTGCTCAGGCCAAGCCGACTTCGGCAAGGCCGGAAGGCTTCAAGCCCGAACAGCAGGCCAGCAAAGGTTCGGTCACGATCGGAGGGAAGGCGATTCCTTATGACTCCTATGCCGGGACGATCGTTGTCCATCCCAAGGGTTGGGACGATGTGCCCCAGAACGCGGATAAGGATGACAAGAATCCGCCTACGGAAGCCAGCATGTTTTACGTGGCTTACTTCAAGTCGGGGGAGCAGGCGGCGCAGCGTCCAGTGACGTTCTTGTACAACGGGGGGCCCGGTTCCTCGACCGTGTGGCTGCATATGGGCGCGTTTGGGCCAAGGCGCGTCGTCACGGCGGATAATTCGCATACTCCGGCTGCACCCTACTCCATCGTTAGCAACGAATTCAGCCTGCTCGATGCCAGCGATCTTGTTTTTGTCGACGCTCCGGGCACGGGATTCAGCCGCATTGCCGGGAAAGACCGGGAGAAGGCGTTTTACGGAGTGGATGCGGATGCCGAAGCGTTTGCGGATTTTATTTCGCAATTCCTGGCGAAATACGGGCGCTGGAATTCGTCGAAATACCTGTTTGGGGAGAGCTATGGTACTACGCGCTCGGCCGCGCTGATTAATCTGTTGGAAACCGGTCGCGACATCGATTTCAACGGAGTGATTCTGTTGTCGCAAATCTTGAACTACGACAATGGTGCAGACTGGCCGCAGCTTAATCCGGGAATCGATCTCCCTTACCAACTCGCGCTTCCCACCTACACGGCGACGGCGTGGTATCACCACAAACTGGCCGATGCTCCGAAGGAACTCAAGCCGCTTCTGTCGGAAGTCGAGCAATTTGCCTTGACCGAGTACGGTATGGCTCTCGAAGCGGGAGCAACCCTGGCGCCGGAGCGGCGAAAGGCGATCGTCGCGAAGCTCCATCAATACACTGGGTTGCCCGCCGACTATATCGAGAAATCAGATTTGCGCATCAATGCCGGACAATTTGAAAAAACGCTGAAAGGCGACACAGATACGACCACCGGGCGGCTGGACACGCGTTTTTCAGGGCCGACCTTCGATCCGCTCAGCAAGGAGGCGGAGTATGATCCACAATCGGCGGCGATCAGCTCTGCGTACGTCTCGGCCTTCAATGACTATGTCCGGCAGGATTTGAAATTCGGGGAGAACCGGGAATACAAGCCGGAAATCGAGACTTGGAGAACCTGGAATTTCCTGCACCAACCTCCGGGGGTTCCGATACCGCTGCCGCAGTCGGTCAACGTGATGGTAGATCTGGCCATGGCCATGAAATACAACCCTGACCTGAAGGTCCTGGCGAACGCGGGATATTTCGATCTGGCCACGCCGTTCTTTGAAGGCGTCTACGAAATGCAGCACCTGGCCATTCCCGCCCAGCTACAGAAAAACATCGAATTCAAATTCTACGAATCCGGCCACATGGTATACGCGCATGAAGCCTCACTGAAAGCGCTTCACGACAATGTGGCCGCCTTCATCCAAGGCACGTCAAACCCGAAACCTAAGTGAAGCCATGGCGTGGCGGTCCTCTCCGGATGCCAGATCGTCGGTAATCAGAAGTTATGGCCAAGTCTTGGTGAACGGCGTAAGCTCCCAAGTTGATTTGGGCGCGAGATTACCGATTAGTTGGACTAATCAGGCCCTTACGTCAATCGGCTGCGAATCGTCGTAACTTTCTTCCGAATTTTCGGAGCACCGAATGACTGTGAATTCTCCGTTTATCATTCGTTCCCAAACCAGGCATGTTGGCGTGAGTCGACTAAAGCTGGTACGCAAAACCGCTTCTATTCTGTTCCGGCAGTCTGGGCTACGGGTTTGTTGGGAGACAGGTAATGATTCCCCCCGGGGACATTCTGGTGTTGATTGGCTTAGGGCACGGAGTTACAACGATACGAGTCCCGGGCAATGGAGGTAAATCCGCTAACAAGCTGTAGTCCTCAACGGCGTAAAGATCCTCCGAGCCGTCGCCAGCCAAACCAAAAGAATAGATACCCTCATAGCCCTGCAAATCATACCGAATATGGAACGGCTTCTTGTCCGTGAGGGCTTTCAGAGCGCACTCAGAAGCAGGGGCTCGATTTTGATTGAGGGCAATCCGGCCGCAGTCCCTTGCCGTCATCACACCGTGCCCGGCCAGCAAGGCGAGCTTGCTGTCTAGTACAACTCGTTCCTTTTCCATCGGCAAGACCGGGTACAAGAACCTGTCACCCTGCAAATAGATTTTGCCGTCGTGAAATGCCACATATTTCAATTCGCTCTTCGTCGCTGCTCTCCCATCGTAGTTCAGAATGAAGAAACCATTTTCCAGCAGGATTCCTCTGCTATCCCAGACGGTGCACGTGTTCGCGCTTAATCCCGACTCATCGGAACATTCAATGAATCCGTTTTCAGTCCTAACTGCGGATGCAGAAACGCTGGCAGGGCGGGAAGGAGCGATGGGACTACAGCCGATTGAGCAAAGAGGAACGACGAGAAGACCTCGAACTAAAGCTAAGGACTTCCGGTGCGCAATGACTGACATCACCAACCAAGTATATAGTCAACTTGGCTTCTGCCTGATTAACCTTACCGGAAAAGTATAAATGGATTACCGCTTTGTCAGTTCGCGTTAGCCTTGGGTTCTCTGTCTCGCGTGAGAACTATCGCGTCCATCCCAAAAATGATGTCACGGCGTTCCTCGCGGAAATTGAATTTGGCAAGCACGTGGAGTGATGCGGCATTTTCCGGGTGAACGATGGCGGTGAGCCGTTCCAAGTGAACGCGATTGAAGGCTGCATCCACCCATGCCTTTGCAACCTCGGTCGCCAGTCCTCTGCCCCAGTAGGGCATTGCAAAACGAAAGCCCAAATCGATCCAGCCGTCATCGAGTGGATGGAAAAACTGAATATTCAACAGCCCGGAATCACCGATGGGTGTTTGTGTCAGACGATCCAAAACGATCCACTTGCTAAAGCCGTACGCGATTTGATGTTCCCTGTATTTCGCTATCCGCTCTTGCGTTTGCTCAATCACAGAGTCAGGCCCACGGGGTACGAATCGCATCACGATTGGATCGCCAAACCAAGCGAACGCAGCTTCTGCGTCGGATGCTTCGAACGGACGGAGGATCAATCGCTCGGTTTCAAGAGGGTCCATCTCAGGCGCGAATTTACTACAGCTTGGGCCAACGGTGCTCGTGGGAATGTCGCGACAGAGTTGAAATCCTGGATGCGGCTCATAAACACCACCTTTGAAAATAGCTATATACCAGATGGTGTTGCATCGACCGTTTGACCCGACACGACTTACCCGGACTTACCAGGAGTTTGCGTAAAATCGCGCGTCGAAGCCTACGGCGTCGTGTTAGGCTCGGACCAATGCTGAGAACCTTCTTACCCGGCGCAGTTCTACTCGCGATGATAGTTGCTTCATTTCTAGGCATCTTCCTTGGTTGGGCTTCAAGATGGGGTACCTCGTCGCTTCCATCGTGGCGAAAAGTGCTAGCTTACATTGGTCTTTTCGCCGTCACGACACAGGCCATTATATTCATCACGTTGTGGACGCCCCTAGTTCGATACCGTCTTTTGCTGGTGCAATCTGTCAACTTAGAGCTTGCGCTGCTCGTGGTCGCAGTTCCGTGCATCTTTTTGGGACGGCTGCAAAGACCGTGGTGGCTAATGGCGTCTGCGGCTTTTCTGCCAGTAGTGAGCTGGTTTTCAGTCCTTGCGGAGATGGCCTACTGATTCCATCAATCAAAGCCTCGGAAAAAGTCTCAGTACGGCCCCTCCAACTCCTGATCAACAGGACTTATCAGGCGGATCATCCTTGCTACCTAAATTCTGCCCTCAACGTCTTCAAGATAAGAACGAAATATCGTCAACGCTTCCGCAGCGTTAGCGGAGTAACCTGTGAACAAAATGCGGATGGCGGCTCTCATGCTCACAGCCGTTATCGTCCATCTCTCTTTGAATGCTGGCAGCTTTGCGCAAGATGAGACGCAGTCAGACACTGAAATCCAGAGCATATTGACGGAGGCGGCCAGACTCACGGAGCAAGTGGAGAATCTCCGAGACCGGATGGTAGTTTTGCTGCAGGTCGGGCAAGCGAACTGGAAATCTGGAGACTCTACGTTCGCGAAAAGAAATTTCCATGATGCACTGGACCTCATCGACAATTTTCCACCTCAGGAACAGTTCGCTGACTTTTACCGGCAGTCCATCGCGGATGTTCAAGCAGAACTAGGCGATATCGAGGGAGCAGACCGAACACTTGGGCGGGTCAAAGACGATTCACAACGCGCCGAGGCGTTTAGAACAGTCGGCCTCCTGCAAGCTCGCAGAGGAGATTTCAAAGGCGCGATACTCAAAGCAACAGATATCCAGGCTGAGAATAGGGCCGAATATTTGGACTCAATCTCCAGGATGCAACTGGAAATTGATAGCGTACCGAGTCCCCAAGACACGGAGGAGTCTTCCGATTCAGACAATTCCTGCGGAGACGTTGCAGCGGCCGGTACAATCGACGTTCCCGAAGACAAGGCTTATTGCTTAGCCTATCGGGGAGGCCAGTTAGCGAACGAGGGCCAGACCAACGCCGCTCTTGAAATCCTGAAACGTGCTCACCATGTATCGACTCTAATCTTGGACTTAAGTGGGAGAGCGCACACGCTTGAAGAAATAGCTATGGCGCAAGCTCGAGCCGGGAGTATGAACGAAGCGACTCGCACGCTCTCAGAAGCTGCACCGCTTGTGTTGGCTGTCTATCGCAAGATAAAACTCCAACACGGCCGGACTTCAACTCTTCAGGAGCTTGTGGAGGTGAAGGTGGAGTTGGGAGATTTCGAGGGAGCAGATTCCATCATGAGGCAAGTCGAGGACGACGACCGAGTGAATGAGACGTACGGTGTGGCACGCGCCGTAGTCGCAAACGGCCACAAAAAAGAAGGTCTCGCTTGGGCGAGGAGCCACATTTCCTGCCGTGACCGAGCGCTCGCGCTCATAGGTGTTGCCGATGCCCTCCTATCTTCCAAACAATCGGCCGATTCTAGACACTAGGTCTTGGTAAACGGCAAACCCGGACAAGTACCTCTGCACCGGCGAACTCGTCCCGTTGCCGACTGTTTGAGAGTTTGTCGGACAGTGAGGCAGTGTATGCAGAGCCTGCTGTTCCCTCTCGATTCCGAAGAACGCAAACGGCATCCAGATGGGACACCCACAAAATCTTGTTGCCAGAGAAGGCATCGTGGGTGTCGTCTTTCTCTGTGCCACCCCGCGTCTCGAATCGCGGAATCCGCAAATTTTCAACTTACTTCGGGATGACCTCGCGTGCCAAATGACTTGCGATTACTTCGCGCACATCATCGATCTTCTTTCCGGCCGTCAGCATGGCATCCCGTGACCCGAAGTGCTTGCTAGCGATCGTGGCTCCTTTGACCGCCAGTTGGTCGAGCGCTGCATAATTTGGATACGAAATCGAGATCGCCACGTTCCAATCGTCCGGACGATCTGTCACGGGATTCGTAAACACCTTGTAATCTGAAATCAATCCAGCTTTCTTGAACTCTTCATAGATTGGCTTCGTATTCTCCCGAAAGTCTTTCCAGAATGCGTCTCCCTGTCCCGGCTTGATATGGTAATAGGTTACGCGCCAAACTGGTCCGGGATCGAAATTGGGACTTTGCGCACACGCAGGCATCGCGGTGAGCAAAATAGCCATAAATATTGCGATCAGCAGAACTTTCCTCATGGTGCCTCCTTGAATTTTTTTGACGGATCGAATTAGGCCCAGGTCAGGCCCCCGGTGAGTAGGGCGCGAATCTACCACTCCCCTTCTTCCTCCGTCAACGTTCTCTCCATGTCTTGCATATCCGGTTCAGATTGGGGTTGGTCGCGATTAACAGGTCTTATCGGAGATTAGATCTAAGGGACAGACCCCTCTTCATCAAGAACGAGCAACGCCGTAACGAGTGGACCGTAGTTGCCCCACTTCCTCAGCACGCCGTCGGCATCTGGAATCGAGACCCCGAACTCCTCTTCAACATCGTCGTAGTAAACCAGGCGGTCGCAGTTTTTCGCCACGACGTAGACCTGCTCATTAGCATAGCTTTCGCTTCGAAAGCAGGGCTGCGGGAACGGAGGAACAGCGTACTGTTCGTAGAGCCGCTTTATTTCGGGCCGCAGGGCCGCGATTTCCTCGGCCAAAATTGTTTCAAATTGTTCCCTGCCTACTGGAACCCACTCCATGACCGCGCATCCTTCTGACCCCAAATGGTACACGACAACGCTCAAGTCCCGAGAAACGGCGTAATCGCCGAAGTTGATTTCGGCGAAAGGAACCTTACCGACAGGACAAATCATGAGTTTCCGCATCTGGCTGACTTCTTCTTGTACAATTCTTCACTAGGAAAATCGAAAATGAACAGCTTCATGGCGGCCCTCCTGCTCGTGTCTGTTGCTCATTTTGTTCAATCTCCAATGTTTCTCGGAGAACAAAGAACAGCGCAAAAACCAGCAACTGACGCTTCCCAAAGAGCTAAATTCGAGACTGGTGACATGGGTGAACTCTTAGATGAGGACGGCGTCCGTCTAGGCTTTACGGTTTACAAAGGCTCTGATGGGAGTAGGTTGCTCGTCCTATATGAAACCTTTGAAAGCTCGACCGCGGCCCAAAAATATTTTGAGAAGTGCGTATCCAAGGCCGCAAAACTAATTCAGCGGAAGAAGACCAACGCATCGAACAAAGCCGTTGGAGAGCGTGCTGAAATTCTCCTCCGTTTAGACGGCGGCAAGACGGTTCCCGCGGTTCTGTGGACTGACGGCGCTTCATTTCACGAGATTTATTCGGAATCGCGCAAGAACGTACTTGGTTTAGAGGCTGTGTACCAACACTGAGGATTGCGCTCGAACCCCAATCGCCAACACTCCTGGGAAACGAGCTAATCGCCGAAGTGTTGATTTTGGCGGCGAACTTGACCGATTTCGTCGACAACTCAGGAGTTGGAGTTCCAGATTAAGTTATCCAAACAATGCGACGAGCTTAATCCGAGCGATTTTCCCGCCCACTTGTAAAAGGAGCCATCAGCACGCAGGTCACGGTGAAGACAATTGGCGCACGTTATAAAACGTAAGCAAGAGGCCAGCAACGAAGAATATCAAGAGCATTCGCCAAGCTATCTTCCTTGTCATTTCGAACCAGGAGCGTTTCCTCAGCGCTTGGAAGACCGCATCAACTTTCTTACTTCGCTTTGTGACAACAAACGCGATAAGGGTAAAGACAACAGCGACGAGCACACCATCAATTGCGGCGGATACTGCTTCCCAGGTCAGCATGGCAGGGAACATTATATCCCTTCAGATGACCTCTTCCCGCGAAAGTCCCGTGTAACGACATTACCGGCAAAGTGGCTCAGAGTACCTTTGTTGGCCAGATTTCCCGCGTCTGGGCGTATCGAGACATTCGCACTTGTTTTGGGGAATGGCGATGGAGTGCTTGGAGCCCTTCTGGGTGGGTTCGCTTGACGCAATGGCGCGACCTCCTGATTGAAGTGCGCTAATAAACCCTGCACTGCGATTTGGAGACTCCTGATATCTTGATCCAGTTTGGGGTTTGCTTCGAGAGTGCGACGAATCGAATAGATGGGTAGAGAGGTTGGCTTACTGTTAAGCGCTGCAAGGTATTGATTCCGGGTCCAATTCTCATCCAGCCCTTTTTGCAGGAGGGAGATAGCCTGCTCGTAGGCGGATGTCACGGTAACGCGATTGTCGAGGAGCGTTTTCAACCAGAGCGCTTGTCCGAAAGTCTCGCCATCATCCCAAATTCCTGCCACAACCTCCGCCTTGTCAGGGAGCGGGACACCGACCCGATGGGGAAGATACATCGTCAGGCTTGCTCCAGGTTCAAGGGGCCCCGGACGTTCGCGTCCAGGTTCACCCTGGCCTTGTACCAGGGGATCCCAATCCATTTCACCTTGTGGTTTGCTTTCGGATGAAACGGAGAATTGGAACGTACAAGCGGTGAGGGTCTTTGCGGAAAGATTGGTGATGGTGAACTTTGGTCCACCGTCCGTCGTGGCCGAAATCTCAACCCGGAATTTGGCTTGTTCGGTCGTGTGCGATTGTCCACGGAGTGTCGGCAAAATAAGGAGACCAGGGATTAAAACCCTCAGCACAAAGGTACGGATTTTCATCGCCATCTCCTACGGTCGGAAACATACCCCTCTGGATACTGAAAGTCATTAATTCAATGCAAGTCCCGATAAACGATCAAATCGTCGAAGTACTTACTAGCCCGAAGGTGGAAGGTAAGCTTACCAGGAGCCACCTATTGTATTCTTGGGCCATCATGCCTAAGAAATACGCACTTTGCAGCGATGAAGAGCTTTTGCAAATGCTTGAGACGAGTGCAAGGATTCAAGGCCAACTTGAAGAGAAGGGCAGTGTTGGAAAGGCAAATTCCCAGCACGGCATCATGGTGAAGCTCTCCTGCGAGTTAATTCGCCGCGGAAATTCTGCTCAACAGGGAATACTTTCCCTGCTTAAAAGCGGTGACCCACATGTAAGGGCGTGGGCCGCTTTTCTAGCCTTGGAGTTTGACGCATCGAAAGGCGAAGAAGTTCTTGAAGAAATTGCCCAAGACTTCCCACGAGGGTTGGGCTTAGGCTTCTCGGCAAAAGTCAGTCTTGAACGGTGGCGGAAGGGTGAATTGCGAACCCTCAGTCAGTGGGGTTGTAAGGGCAAGGAGTCTCACTCCTCCCAGCTTGCGAGAAAGGATGACAGACAGATGGACGGTCGCAAGTTTGCGCTCATGGCAAAGCAATACGCCGTCGATGGCGTTGTCAAGGAAGTTGTCAATGAACTGAAGGGGCCTAGACTGCAGAAGAAGTCAAAGGAATCCAGTAGCCCTGTCGAGCAAAGCATCTCGAAATGGATAAGCAGCCATGCACTCGTCGCCAAGAAACGGTCTGAATGGTTCAATCAATTGCCAAAGGAAGAGCAGGGAATCGTGAAGGAGATTCTCGAAAACTGCGCAGAGATGTCTGTCGCAAACTTCTTTTGTTTGCTAGACGGAGTTGGAGGACCCTACGAGGGGGTGTTTGAAATCGTGGCTATAGGTCATGACGACCGCAGAGAAGTTCTAAATCCAGAAAATTCTGATATGTTGCACGACTTGTTTTCAGAGGTCTGCGAAGAAAACCGTAACAAGAATTGACCCCGCACGGTCCATTGTCCCGATTGAGGGGGATTGCCAGGAAATTCGGTGTTAGCTGGGAGACACGATGAGAGCCTACGAAAGCTAGGTCCTGGGAAACTCGCTAATCGCCGAAGTTACATCGGGCCGCTGGCGACTGATTCCTCGACAGTATAGACCTTGGTTATGGCTAGGCCAAGAAGACTTCCAGCAACAATTCAATAAAGAATTCGAGCAATTCGGAAAAGACTTGGATACGCCGATTGGCAACGAAATACCTCGACCGTTATTCCAAGTCTGGTAGAGCTAACCGGTTGGCATTAGCCCCTGTTCGACGTGCCACCGGAAGTTGTTTGGCTTGACCCAAGCCCTTTTCGGACGTAGGCCAGGTTCTCCGCGTGTTCCGCGAAGAAGTCAATGTATTCGTCGTGACTGAAAAACGCGTTCACGTAGTTTGCTTCCGTCAAAACGTAGCCACCCCAACCATTCAGCATGGCGAGTTGCAAGAAGGAGGCTAGGTCTTCCGCTTCGTGTTCTAGGAACAAGTGCCCCGGCGCATCGGGGAGCAAGCGATTGTCGCCGTAGGTTTGCCGCAACTTGTAATACAGATGCCAGTTCTCGCTACTCGGCCAGATACCCCATTCGGTGACAAAAAGAAGTGTTGGCCTTCGATACGTCAATTCAGAGGCGACCCAGTGAGCGTAATAAAAGATTCTGTATGGCTCGGTGGGGTAATCGATGCGTTCAACGTTCGCATGGGGCATTAGGTCCGGCTTCTGTCGTTCTCGTTCGGAAAGCCACGTCTCGCATTCTTGTTTGGTGTAAAAGCGCAAACTGCCTCCGCGAAAAGGGCCATCGTAAGCCGAAACGCTCAGGCTAGGCAATCAGCCGCCTGATAACGGCAGTCGCGGTAAAGGTCGTTCCGGTAACAAGACACTCAGCGGCTTGAGCCACAGAAGAGAAAACCGGCCAAAATCCGGCAACGAATCACTGCAAAATCACTGCAGTCGGTCGATCGAACGTTCTTGAAATAGGAACAACAGATCGCAAGTCATTGAATCAAAAGCAGAAATCTGGTGGGGCTGGGGAGATTCGAACTCCCGACACGCAGTTTAGGAAACTGCTGCTCTATCCATCTGAGCTACAGCCCCACGGCTCCATTGTAATACGTCTTGACGCGGGCGAGTGGA
>Ga0126371_10004795_pt1 | contig 11947 bp, 13 predicted proteins | sample PanSoiMetaPlot_4_FD_110145 | JGI IMG/M metagenome (GOLD analysis project Ga0126371, IMG submission 110145) | Tropical forest soil microbial communities from Panama - MetaG Plot_4 | ecosystem: Environmental > Terrestrial > Soil > Tropical forest > Bulk soil | place: Panama | collected 2016-02-17
TAACACCAGGCGTGCGAGTACGCAACCTTCGACTTCATCGAGGTCTTCTACAACCGGCAGGCGCGCCACTCCTCGGCTAACTGGCGCCCGTCGAGTACGAGGAGAGATACGAGAGCGGTGCCGCAGCGTAGGCGCACTGTCCACCGACAACCCTGGAGCCGGCGCGACAACGCCTCGCCGGCCGACCCAGGCTAGGATCCTTCTGGAGTTAACAGCCCCTCAGGGATGCATCACTTCGGGTAGGAGCCCAGGCGCTGGAGGCACTTCAGCACGACGACCAGTGCCAGCACGTGTTCAGAGGAACGGGCCAGGCTGCGCGCCCAGGCCAGCTCGTCGAGGTTCGGCTCGTAGTACTCATGGAGTTCTCGGCGGGGGCCACGATCCGAGGGAAGCCTGGGTACGCCGTCCGGTCGATCCATGCCATCGCCTTCATGACGATGGCCGCGCCGCCTACGGCACGCTGTCAAATGGGTGCCGCCCAGCCCCCGACTCCACGCTGGCTGCCGCGGCTACTGCGGGTTCTCAGCGTATCCCGGCCGTATCCCCTCCACGCACTCCGTGCTTGACATATGCCGATAGCGGAATATATTGGGGAGGTGGCCCGCGCTTCCACGACGTCAGACGTCTTCAACGCCATCGCGGACGCACACCGCCGGGAGATCCTGGATACGTTGATCGATGGAGAGAAGCCGGTCGGGGCGATCGTAAACGACCTGTCGATGCCGCAGCCTCAGGTCTCGAAGCACCTACGAGTCCTCAGCGAAGTGGGGCTCGTCAGGTGCCGGGCGGAGGGGCGTCGCCGGCTGTATCGTCTGGAACCGGCGCACCTGCGACCGATTCGCGGTTGGTTGGCCAAGTACGAGCGGGCCTTGAACGAGCGGCTGGATCGGATGGATGCCTACCTCAAAGAGCTTCAGCAACAAGGAGATCTTCAGTGACACCTAGCCGGCATGGGTCCGCAGTCGTCGAATACCCGAGCGAGCTCGTGATCGTCACCACTCGCGAGTTCGACGCGCCAATCGAGCTCGTCTTCGACGTGCTGACGAAGCCGGAGCATGTGCGCCACTGGTTCGCTCCCTTCGAGGACAAAATGACGGTGTGTTCGATGGACCTGCGCGTCGGGGGGGACTACCACATGGTCTTCGTGACGCCGGACGGGAAAGAGTGCTCGTTCCATGGGACCTACCTGGAGATCGAGCCGCCGACTCGGATCGTCCAGACGTGGCTGTTCGAAGGCTGGCCCGACGCGTGGGCCGACGAGACGGATGAGCTTAAGGAGGCTGACGGGGTAACCACGCTGACGGTGACGATGGCGTTCCGTGACAAGGCAGGCCGTGACCACATGACCAAGCACGACGGCCAGGAATCCAGCTTCGACAAGCTGGAGGATTACCTGATGTCACTGCTCGACAAAGAGGGGACGGCGTGAAACTTCTCCTTACTTCGTCTGGCATTGCGAACACGACCATCCACGAAGCGCTCGTCGGCCTACTCGGTAAGCCGATCGAGGAGTCCAGCGCCCTCGTCATCCCGACGGCGATATATCCGTTCCCCGGCGGTGCCGACCGCGCATGGGCGGCTGTCTGCGGACGGAGCAAGAGTCCTTTGGCCGGATTGGGTTGGAAGTCTTTGGGCGTGCTGGAGCTCTCCGTGCTGCCCAGCATCGACGAAGAATGTTGGGTTCCTGCGGTCCGGGAGACCGACGCCCTACTTGTTTCGGGCGGCGATCCGGTGTTCCTGGCCTACTGGATGCGGCGGTCCGGGCTTGCAGACGTCTTGCCGTCACTGCCTGGCGAGACGGTCTACCTGGGGGTGAGCGCCGGGAGCATCGCTGCAACGTCCACCTTTGCCGAGACTTACCGGGAACCGCGTCGCGGCAGCGGTGAAGCGCTCTCGACGGAAGACATTGTGTTCGATACACCTGGTGGCGAACTCCGCATGATCCTGGTCAAGGCTCAGGGAGTCGGACTGGTCGATTTTGCGATTATTCCGCACGTGGACGCCGATCACCAAGACATGGCCATCGCAGAACAATGGGCCGCGAGGATACCGGCGCCGACGTACGCGATCGACGACCAGACCGCCATCAAGGTGACCGAAGGCAACGTCGAAATCGTCTCCGAGGGGCACTGGAGGCTCTTCGCCTCCTGATGCGGAGCGGTGGGAACCAGCCAGCAATCGGCGGCGGTCTCTGTCGGCGACGCCGCTTCGCTGGCCCACCTAGAGATCGGCTCGGCGCTGGATACCATCGGGGGTGTTCTTACCTGGATACGCGCATGAGGCGGGTGATCGAACTCCATGTTCGTCACCAAACTGGTGGGTGGGCGGGCCGGACGCTGTCGATCGGCCAGCGCCAGCTCCCGGCCTGGCGCGGGCTTTGCTCCTCGATGAGGCGACCGCCAATCTCGATCTGGCCACGGCTGGGAGCTTGCGCGCGTGCGCTCTTATTCCGAGCCGTGCACCGTGGCCCGCCCCGCCAGCCGTGGACTGCCTAGCCGTGTTAACTTCTACTAGACACGGTGTCTCATTCTGGCGGGCACCGTGATCTCCGGCTACACCGGAGTCCAGATGGTCACTCTGCAGCCGATGCGGCCTACGGGATATAACCGGAAGTTGTGGATCGACGTCGGGGTGAGGAGCATGGCGTACCCTCCGGTTTGACAAGAACCACGATGACTGGCAGGCCGTCGAAGGAGGGCACGCACGTGCTGTGCATAGTTCGTTGAAGACGAAGGTCGACCCGGCTTCGAGCTGGACCTGGACGCGCTGGTCCGTGAGGGCGCCCGGCGGATGCTGGTGATGGCATTGAAGGCGGAGGTCGACGCCTACATCGCGGCGCACGCCGGGGAGCGGGACGCGAAGGGACACGCGCTGGTGGTCCGCAACGGCTTGGCGGAGCCGCGCCAAGTGACGACGGCGGCAGGTGAACTGGAGGTCCAGGCTCTGCCTGGCAGGCCACGTCCTGATGGAGAACCGGAACGGGATGGTCGTGGACGTCGAGCTGACGCGAGCCACCGGGACCCGCGAGCGGGATGCCGGGCTGCGGATGTAGCGGCGATCGTGCCGGACCCGACGTCGGCGCACGCTCGGCGCCGACAAGCTGTACGACACCAGAGACTTCGTGAAGGGTTGCCGGGAGCTCGGGGTCACGCCGCATGTGGCTCAGAACACGAGCGGTCGGTCCAGCGCCATTGACCGGCGCACGGCCAGGCAGGAAGGCTACTGCCGCTGCCGGCCGCCATCGCGAAGGTCAGCAGTGCCACTCCGCGAAGGCGGCAGCTCACCCTCGCCTACGACAACGCCGGCAGCAGCGCGGCGCGGAGGAGGCACGCGTGGCCGACTCTCGAGCAGATTGCTGGGCGGGGGGCCATCGCGAAGGCAAGGAGGCCGAGAGCTCAAGCAGCACGGCCCGTAGCCGGAGACCGCAGGGGTCGTCACGGGCCCCGCAGCACTATCACCCGCGCTGGCCAGCTCGAGCTGCGCTGCCCGATGGGACACGACCACCGGGCCGTGACCGACCGCGAACGTGTTGATCGCCCGCCGCACCCGCCTGAGCAGTCGGCCTGCGCGCGCCGGCAACTGGACCACCCTCCCGAATCGGCCGTGATCGTCATGCGGTTCATGACGGAGGACGGCGTCGGCGAGGTGCGGCCTCGCCGACGGGCCGCGGCAGGCGCCACGGCGCGTAGCGGGCCGGGGGCCCGTACAGTGGTACCAGCGGGAGACAGCCAGCTCCCATGGGTGGCCTCGTCCCTCCCCTCTCCCGCGCGCCACCCGGGTCGGTCGGAGGAGAAGGTCAGGAGGTCCGGCATGTTCGCCCGATCCGGCAGACCTATCGTGGCGCAGCAGAACGTGCTGCTCGTGGACGACGACAGCTCGGTGGCCACGCTTCATCGGAGGAAGCTCGAGGCCCGCGGATACCGTGTCGTCACGACCTCCGACGTCGATGTTGCCCTCACGCTGGCGCGGCAGGCTCAGCCGCGGATCATCTTCCTGACCGTCGACCGGCTGGGCTCGGAGCGCAGCCCGTTCTTGCAGGCGCTGAAACGCGACGACAATACCCGACACATCCCCGTCACAGTCCTGCCTGCCGGCCACGACCACTCGCTCGAACGCCTCGGGCTGAGCCGGGTCGGCCGCGAGCTCTTGTGACCGGGCTCAGGAATCGAGGCGGGCCGAGGACCTCAGCGGAGCGCCTACGCCGTGCAAGAACCGGAGGAGCTCACCGTAAGAGCCGAGGAGCGACGTCTCGTGGTACGGGACTCCGTGCTGTACGCAGAATGCCCGCACGATCCCGCTGGATCGGCGCAGCCGGTTGCGGGGCATCCGCGGAAACAGGTGGTGCTCCACCTGGTAGTTGAGTGAGCCGAACAGCAAGTCGGTCCACCACGCGCCGCGGATGTTTCGGGATGTGACCACCTGCGAGCGCAGGAAGTCCAGCTTGGTGCGGTCGTCCGTCTGTGGCATGCCCTTGTGGTTGGGAGCGAACACCGAGGCCAGGTAGAACCCGCCCACCGCCTTGTGGATCGCGATCACCAGCAGCGCTTTCCATAGTCCAAGGGCGAACACGAGCACGCCCACATACGCGGCGGCATGCGCCAGCAGCGCGAGAGCCTCGAGACCGCAGCGTCGAGATCGCCGGCGGGCGAGGAAGGCCGCACCGGCCACGTGCATGCTCCAGGCGAGCAGCCCGAGCAGCGGAAAGAACAGGAATGCCTGGTAGCGCGCCAGCAGACGCAGCGGGCCCCAACGACCCAGCGCCTGCTCCTGGGTGTACGCGATCGCCGGGTTTTGGATGTCGGGGTCGCGCACGACGTGGTTCGGATTGGCATGGTGGCGGTTGTGCTTCTGCACCCACCAGCCGTAGCTCATGCCAAGTAGCAGGTTTGCGGTGACGAATCCCACAGCCGTGTTCTTCCACCGGACGCGGAACATCTGGTGGTGACCTGCGTCGTGCAGCTGAAAGCCGAGCTGCCCCGATATCACGGCAAGCACGACAGCGTTCGGCACTACGACCCAGAGATTGCGCGTGACAAGGAAGAGGGCCAGACAGGCTCCGAACAGACCGGAGTTAACGATCGTCAATCCCACGTAGTAGCGGGGCTGCGTTTCGAGCAGCCCCGCCTCCACGACCAGCCGCTTCAGGCCGGCGTAGCCATCGCCGCCGGGCGTGGCCCGACGACCAGCGATGATCGCCGTGGTGCTGACCGTGCCTACGCCAGGCGCACGCGCTGGGCGCGTGGCCCCTTCTGGCTGGCCTCGATATCGAACGTAACCTTCTCGCCGCCGCCGAGCCTGTCGAAGCTGACGGACGACTCCAGGCCGTCGCGGTGGAAGAAGTACTCTTTCCCGTCGTCGGCCGCGATAAATCCGAACCCGCGGTCGGACACAACCTTCTTGATGGTGCCAGTTGCCATGGGAAGCTCCCTACCTCTCGAAACACATGCTGAACGCGCGGGCAATGTTCGAGAAGCGGGATCCCTGACCGCGACGGCAGCGTCGCTGTTCGACGCAGCGAGCGCCAGCATACCACCGGCGGGGCACCCAACGCCCGTATTGACGCGGGGTTGGCTGCCCGGGCTCGTCCTCGCCCTCGCGTCCGCCGGTTCCGGCTCTGGACATCGCACAGGAGGGAGTGGATGACCGAGCGACCTAGCGGTTCAAGAAGCTGTAGACTCAGCCACCTTGGCAAGATCCTCGACACCCAAACGAACTCCCCGACGATCCGCTCGACGTCGGCAGAGCAACGACGAAGCAGCCATCCAGAAGGAAGAGGCCGTCGTTCTAGACGCGGTGGTAACGCAGGCACTCCCGAACGCCATGTTTGAGGTCGAACTCGAGAACAGCCACAGGTTCATCGCGTACGCGGCGGGACGGATGCGGCGTTACCGGATTCGGATCACGCCCGGCGACCGGATTCGGGTCGAGCTGTCTCCATACGACCTGAACCGCGGGCGAGTCGTCTACCGCTATCGCGACTGACCGGGTGATCCATCTGGCGCATTTGGGGCAGGGGCGACGTCCGCATCGCGACGACCTGCCAGCTAGCCCATTCCAACTGCCCGATCAAGTGAACCCAGCCACCGTACACAAACGACTCGTCTCCATTTGACACGCCGAGGACCAGCACATGTGCTCTCTCCTCCTGAAGCAGACAGATGAGGAGGTGATCGAGTCCGGCGCCTCGACCGAGCGCATACTTGACGAGGATCGAAGGATGCCGGAGGAAGGCCAGATGCCGAGGGAGGTGCTCAAGGTGGCTGGCACCTCCAGGCCTGTCTTGGTGGCCGGTGCTATCGCCGGAGTTCTCCGGAGTCAGGGCCGGGTCGAGGTTCACGCGATCGGGGCTGCCGCCGTCAACCAGGCCATCAAGGCGATTGCCATTTCGCGCGGCTACGTCCGACCCGGGGGCATCGACCTGGTGTGCATCCCGTCCTTCGTCGACTTGTCGCTCGACGGACAGGACAGGACCGGGATCAGGTTCCTGGTGGAGGTGCGCTAACCGTTTACCAGCTGTTGGCCGTCCACACGACCATGTTCGATTCTTGTCCGAGTCTGGCAAGATCCTACCCCGGCGCCGCACTGACACCTGCGCGAGGCACCAGCGGCCATTGACGACTGCCCTGAAACGCGCCCGGGCGATCGCGCTCCTGCCCTACGGGGCCGAGACAGTGCGCTAAACCCTCTCGTCGGCGATCTCAGGTAAGGCAGTAGTTGGCCTCGTCGCTGACCAGAACTGCCGCCGTACAGTCCAACTACACGACCGGCACAGTCTGGCGGGAGGGGCGATCTCCAGCCACACCCATCGCGGTAGGCAACTCCTGCACTCGTTCGCCACGGCTCATCGTTACCTGGCACGCTGGCCTCGCCAGCCCAGACCAGGCCTTCCACGGGCACCTCCATGCCTCAAGAGGGCAGTTTGGAAGGCGTCATCACCGAGGCTGACCACGACATCCGCCGACGCCGATCTGGCGGTTGTGGTAGCCTCCAACGCCGCGTCCCCTTTGAGGGATGCGCGTTGCGGAGTCCTCGCCTTCTCGAACCGGGCCCTCGACGACGGCCCGACGCACGGTTCGAGACCAACACCCAGGAGGCTCCAAACTGCCCACCTTCCAAGAGCTCGGCATCGGCCAGCGCAGCCAGACTGCGCTTGCGCGGCTCGGTATCACCACACCGGCGCCGGTCCAGGCCGACGCGATCCCCAGCCTGCTGGCCGGTCGTGACGTCGTCATCGAGGCACCCACCGGTTCTGGTAAGACCCTCGCATTCCTGCTCCCAATCGTGGAGCGGCTGGCGCGACCAGAGCCCGGTCCGCGAGCCCTGGTGGTGATTCCGGTCCGCGAGTTGGCCATGCAGGTCGACGTCGTGTATCGCGGGCTCGGGGCGTCCGGTCGCATCGCCACCCTGTACGGAGGCGTGGGCTACGGTGCTCAGATGGCCGCTCTCCGGCGGCGTCCTGACATCGTCATCGGAACTCCCGGCCGGCTCCTGGACATGATCGATCGCGGGCTGCTCACACTCACGCGCGTCCGCTATCTGGTCCTTGACGAGGCTGACGAGATGCTCGATTCCGGCTTCGCGCCCGCGGTCGAGCGCCTGATCGCGCTGACGCGGCGTCCTCAGATGGTTCTGGCATCGGCCACCATGCCCGATTGGGTCGCCGAGATGATCTGCAAGCACCTGGTCGACCCGGTGCGCGTCCGGGTCGCCGGCAAGGCCAGCGAGCCCCGGCTGCAGCACGCTCTGATCCGGGTCGAGCGCCAGGCCAAGCTCACCACCCTCAGCCAGGTGCTGCGCCAGAACCGCGGCGTCATCGTCTTCGGTCGCACCAAGCACGGGGTGCGCAAACTGGCGGCAGCCCTCCGACGCCTCCAGCATGAGGCGGTCGAGCTGCAGGGCAACATGTCCCAGTCGGCGCGCGACCGAGCAATGGCGCTGTTCCGGTCGGGTCGCAGTGGCGTGCTGGTAGCCACGAACGTGGCCGCCCGCGGGCTGGACATCAGCCACGTCAGCCTGATCGTGAACTACGACCTGCCCGAGACGTCCGAGTCCCTCACGCACCGAGTTGGCCGCACGGCCCGGATGGGCAATGAGGGTCGCGCGATCACCTTCCTCACACCGGACGACGCCGTGTCCTGGCGGCGCCTCCGCGGCCAGGGCGCGCCCGACCTGGTCGAGCTGGACCTTGAGCACCTGCTCGGAGCCGGGGAGTGGCGGTACGCGCCCGTTCCGGTGTCCCCAGTCGAGCACGTGCATGCCCCGGCTCGGCTGGCGCCGGCCCGCCCAGCCGGACCGCGGTACCGGGGTCGCCGCCGGGGCCGGGCGGCCTAGCAGTGTGCTGGATGCGCCCTGGCCCACAGCGGCTGGGGCGGGACGGATGCCTCGTTCGGGAGCTGCCGGGCCATACTGAAGCCGAGTGAAACTGCCTGAATGGCTGCGCCGTCTGCGGCCCAGGCGGGCTGGTCGGTCGGCTGCCGAGCAGAACCGTTACGACGATGCCGCGCGCCTCGAGGAGCGGACTCAGTCGCACTACCGCTCGGTCACCGATTCGGACGCCAGAGGGCGATCGACCAAGGGTTACGGCTCTTCGACGCCCAAGTCGTGAGAGGAACGATCCCGCCCTCGCTCGGTCTGCTGCTGCCCGAGTTCCCGCCGGAGCGCTGGCAGTTCGCGGTCGCGATCTGGGTCGGCGAGCAAGCCGCCGAGATCCTCCTCCAGCAGGCACAGCCCGAACCGTCCGCGCCGACGGCGCTCAGACAATCCGTCGAAGCTCGCGCACTCGCTCACGTTCCCATTGAGTACTTCCAGGGGAAGTAGCTATGTCCAGGCTGGTCTGGCCGCCAGCCCGCGGGGGGACCGCCTGAACAAGGGCCCGAGCGTGACAGAGGGCCACCGCGCCGTCAGGAGCAGCGCGCCTCCTCCATCTCGGCTAGCGCCTCGTGCGCGGTCACAACGCGGCCGTACTTCATCGCCAAGGTGCGCAGGGTGGCGTGGTGCAGATCGGGCGCGTAGGAGGAGACCGCGTCCGACAGCACCACCGCCTGGAACCCCTCGTGGAAGGCGCCCCTGGCCGTGTCCTCGACGCAGATCTGGGTCACCGTACCGGTGATGAGGACGGTGTTCACGCCGGCGGCGTGCAGCAGGTCCGTGAGAACCGTTCGGTGGAACGCGTTGTATCCGTACTTGTCGACCTGCGCCTCGCCGGGCAACGGCGCCAGCTCGTCGATCACCGCGGTGCACTCGCGTTCGCCCTCGACGTCGCCGTAAGCGCGCCTGATGCCCGGCCAGCAGCAGCAGATCGGTGGGGCGATGACCGGGGACCACCGCCACATCAGCGTCGGGGTGGGGCCGGCAACGAACCGCGTGAACACCACCGGTCTGCTCCTGGTTCGGAACCACCGGAGCAGCTCGCGATGTACGTCGATCGTCTCCCGGGCGTCGCTCACCTCGAGTGGTGCGCCCACGCGTACGAAATCGTTCTGCATGTCCACCACGAGCAGGGCCGTGGTGCCCGGACAGAGCTCGAACACGACCGGAACAGCATCCGGCAGGCCTTCGAGCACGTCAAGACGCCGCGGGCGCTACCATCGCGTGCCATCGAGACGTCGGTGTTCGTGTTCGCCAGCGACCTCGTGGACGAGGGACTGGGGGCGGTGCTCGACAATGTGGCCGGGCGTGCCGGACTCGGCGGAGTGACCATGGCCGCCGCATACCACCACGGCCGCGACATCTTCCCGCACAACCCCCGGCGCAGAGTCCGCTTCCTGGAGGGCGGCGCCGTGTTCTTCCGGCCGAACCCGGACCGCTACAGCGGCCTCAAGCTGCAGCCGCGAGTGAGCCGTCTGGCGGAGCGGTCGGACGTCCTGGCTGACCTGCGCCGCGAGGCTGCCGCACGCTCGCTGGCGGTGCGGGCCTGGACCGTGTTCCTGCACAACTACAACCTCGGCGAGGCGCACCCAGAGTGCGCGTGCCGCAACGCGTTCGGCGACCCCGTCCTGACCGACCTCTGCCCCGCCAACCCGGATGTGCGCTCCTACGTCCGAGCGCTGAGCGCCGACATCGCCGCGAGCGGCGCGGCCACCGTGGTCGCGGAGTCGCTCCACTACCACGGTCTGGAGCACGGCTTCCACCACGAGCGCTACTTCATCGACCTGGGCGCGCTCGGCCGCTACCTGCTCGGTCTCTGCTTCTGCGAGCACTGCCTGGCCGCGGCGCGGGGACGCGGCGTGAACGCGGTCGGGCTGCGCGAGGCGGTCCGCGCCGAGCTCCAGCGTCGCTTCGACGCCGATCCGGGACCGGAGGGCCCGGAACGGCTGGGCGAGCTGGTCGGCGCCTTCGCCGACGGCGAGCTGGCGGCCTACCTCGACGCCAGGGTGGAGACGGTCGCCACGCTGGTCCGCGAGGCAGCGCGGGCGGCGGCCGGCGAGGGTGCGGGATTCGCCTTCATCGACCTGTCCGGCGCGGTCAAGGGCTACGCGACCGGCCGGCCGCAGGGCGAGCCCGCCCCGTCGATCTCCTGGCAGTTCGGGATCGACGTCGCTGCAGTGGCGGCAGCCTGCGGCCAGGTCGAGGCGATCGGCTACGCCGCCGACCCTGAGCGGCTGGAACTCGACCTCGCGGCCTACCGGTCGATCGTCGAGCGGCACGGCCGGCTGTCGGTCATCCTGCGCCCGATGGCGCCCGACTGCGACTCAGCCGAGAACCTCGCTCGGAAGCTCGCCGTGGCCCGCGAGCTCGGTGTGGCCGAGGTGGGCTTCTACCACTACGGCTTCATGCGCCTGCGGTCGCTCGACCTGATCCGGGCCGCCCTCGCCTGACCTACGAGCGGCTCAGGAGCGCCCCACGATCCGTCCCGGCAGGCTGCCCGTGGGCTTGCCTCCCGCCACCACGGGCTCGCCATTGACCAGCACGTGGACGATCCCGGCGGGCGCCACTCGGCCATCGAGCCATGTGCTGCGGTCGGCCAGCGCCTCGGGGTCGAAGATCGTGACGTCCGCGGCGCGCCCGGCCCGGAGGAGCCCGCGGTCGCGCAGCGAGAAGCGCTCGGCCGGGAACCCGCTTACCTTGTGGACGGCCTCCTCGAGCGTGACCGCTCCGCTGCGGACGTACTCGCCCACGATCCTGGCGAAGCTCCCGAAGCCACGCCGGTGAGGACGGCTGCCCTGGTAGATCCCGTCCGTCGAGCCCATGTACAGGGGATGGGCGAGCGTCCGCCGGATGATCGCCTCGCCGTCGAGGTCGTCCGGCCAGTGGTAGACGGCCAGTGCGCGGCCGGCGTGGGCGGCGAGCAGGTCGAGGAGGCAGTCGACATCCGCCTGGCCGGACTCGCGGGCCAGCTCGCCCAGGCTGCGGCCTTCCATCTCCCTGCCGCCCTCGACGCTGCTCAGCGTGACCGTCCCCCGCTCCCGCAGGCGCTCGGCCGTCTCGGCGCGCAGCGCCGCACGGCCCGCGGGGCTGGCCAGGCGCCGCATGCTCGCATCGTGGCCGCCCGCCTGCGCCCACTCGGGCAGCATCATGAGGAGGTGGGTGCAGGCAGCCGTGTACGGGTACATGTCGAAGGTGACGTCGACGCTCCCACTCGCGTGGTCGAGGAGGCCGGCGGCGACAACATCGAGGGCCAGGTGCGAGATGTGGATCTTCACTCCCGACATCCGCCCGACCTCGAAGCTCTCCTCCGTGCCCCGCGTCAGCCGGGACCAGTAGCCGCGCTGATGCGGGGCGTAGACCCCGCCGGCCTCGGCGACGACCCGGCACAGCTCGACCAGCTCAGCGGTAGTCGAGAGCGCTCCCGGCTGGTACTCGAGCCCGGCCGCCATGCCGACGGCGCCCGCGTCCAGCCACTCGGCCACGTGACCCCTCATCGCCGCCATCTGTTCTGGTGAGGGCGGGCCCAGCTGCCACCCCATGGCCGCGACCCTGATGGCGAGGTGCGGCGCCTGGGGCACCA
>Ga0126371_10004796_pt1 | contig 11947 bp, 11 predicted proteins | sample PanSoiMetaPlot_4_FD_110145 | JGI IMG/M metagenome (GOLD analysis project Ga0126371, IMG submission 110145) | Tropical forest soil microbial communities from Panama - MetaG Plot_4 | ecosystem: Environmental > Terrestrial > Soil > Tropical forest > Bulk soil | place: Panama | collected 2016-02-17
AGGCTGAACCCAGCACCGCTGTCACGGGCGAGGACCAGGAACTGGTGATCGTTAAGCGCCAGCAGTTCACTCTGGGCAGCAATCAACAACGTCGGTTTTGTCGTCGTGGGATCCTGATAAAGGGGCAGTTGGACGACGTATTCCGCCCTCAACTTCGGCTTGAGACCCTTAAGATCGTAAGCCAACAAACGCGTATTGCGGCGTGTTGTCTTGATGGTGCTGGTGTCGAGATCTTGAATCAAAGCGCTTTGCAGCAAGACAAACAAAGTGTTCCGATCAGGGCTCATCGCCATGCCTTCAAAGCCCTGGTTGTTTTGACGTCCTGACACGGGATTGCCGGGGCTCGGATTGTAGGTCACGCCGATCGGTGGGCTGTTGGCGGAAAAATTCTCCACCGGATGTCCGGATGCGTCGAGCCGCATCGGGATAAATGCGTCAGGCGGTCGGATCACATGCAACAACGTCCCGTTTTCGGTGTAGTGGTAGATGTAAGGACCGTATTCATCACTGACCCAAATCGTGCCGTCACCGACGTGCACGACGGTCTCGTTATCGACACTGATCAATCCGTTCGACCCGATCGGAAGATCCGGAAAAATCGGATTAGCAGGCCTCACGCCATTTGGATCAAGGCCCGTGGTCGGCAGGCCGCCAATCTGATGAAACAGAACCGAGCCCTTGTAGAGCATCTTCAGTTGATTCTGACTGGTGGTCGTGCCGCTGAACAACGGATTCAGGGTGATATCGAAGCGATGTAAGCGGCTGTGAAAATTCACCGTTCCCTGCGTATTCCAGCCGCGGTCTGGAATCATAAAGAGGGTGCCCTCGTAGCTGCCATCCCGATTCTTGTGCTAGCTGCGAAGGTCCATCGCCATGCCGGAGCCAAATCCACCGAGAGTTTCGCCGAACTGGTCTTTTGCGTTGGACGGCACGCGCGCAACGCCAACAAGGCCTTTATTGATAAAGGTCTGTCCCTGAAACACGACCGACTGTGCCGGCGCAGTCTCGCCGGTGAGTGCCAATGCCATCGCCGCAATGGCAATGAGCATAAGTCCAGAGTGAGACCGTCCTGGGGGCGCGACAAAGAGTTGTTTGAAATCCATGGCGAAGATACTCCTGAAGGTGGCTGCGCGGCGTTGCTGCAACGTCTTGCGCTGACAGCGGCGCACGAGGCGGGCCGAGATGTGGGTTAATTGACGCGACACAAGGCAAGCCAGCTCGCCCCATGAGGGGCCCATGCAGTCAACCATTCTTGTGTGAAGGTACTATGTTAGACGCATGACTAAATGATACGCACCGAGTGAACTTCCACTACGGCTTTTTCAATTCTCTTTGGCGTCGCGTTTTACTGCGTTCTGTGAGCCATGTGCTTCCAATTGATCCCCCACAGGAAGGCAGCCACTACGTGTGACCGCATCCTCAAGGGCGAGAAGCCGGCCAACTTGCCCGTGCAAGTGCCGACGGAGGACAGAGTATGAGCTCGTAGTGAATTTGAACTCCGCCAAAAGCAATCGGCCTCCTGTGCCGCCGAGCTTGCTTTCCCGCGCTGACGAGATAATCGAGTGAATGTCCGCTTCTGGCCCGTGGTGGACATCGCTAGTTGCACCGCACATGTCTGCTTTTGGGGGTAAAGCGGACATCGCGGCGTTCGGTAGGGATGTCGCCTGCGCGCGCGTCGGCGATGGTGATGCTCTGCGTCACGAACTGATCCACCCAAGCTATCCAAAAATCAGGAGACTACGTTGTCGACATTGCATGGCGCAAAGCAACTCGTTCGGAACCACGGCAATTGATGGAACGTATTTTCGTAGCAAAACCTTCACAAAAATTCTTGGACCAATCACGGACTGGAGGCGTTTATCGACGAGTAACCGAGCATAGGAGGTTCTTAATGAAACGTTCGTTGCTTTCGGTAGTGATAGCGCTTTCGCTAGTTCCCGCGATACCAGCAGTTGCGAAAAAACATCGTTCGGCTGCGAAGTCCCAATCGCTTGGATACGCTTATGAGCCAGTGCCGTCCCGGGACAATAACTCTCGGACAGAAGCAATTGAGAAATGCAACGTCGAAGCGGCGAAGTGGAGATACAGCGACTGGCAAACTGCTCAAATAACCAATTATCGGGACTGCATGACGCAGCACGGCCAGCCCTTCGAGTAGGCCTATTTTGTGACGCCACCGACGACAGCCCCGGTCGCTAAGACCAAGGGCTGTCGAGGGAAACAAGCCGAGGCCGCATAGCGGCGATGGCTCGCAAGTAAACCCCAACTTGAATACGGACGGACAGATTCTATCGCTGCGTCCGTGCAGCCCGAAGCGGACATCAGTGGCCCTTTCCCGGCACAGGCTTGAACCGCTACGATGCCCTGTCTTGAGCCTCGGGGGCGGCAATGAGGCGGCGCGAGTTCATCACAGTTCTCAGCGGTATGGCTGTCGCGTTGCCGCTTGCGGCGCGCGGGCAGCAACAGGAGCGAATGCGGCGCATTGGCTTGCTCACCGGCATAGCTGGTGAGGACGTGCAGACTAAGGTCCGTATCACCGCATTCTTGCAGGAACTACAGAAATTAGGCTGGACCGAGGGCAGCAACTTTCGGATGGATATCCGCGCGGGTGCGGGCAATCCCACCACCACCCGTAAATACGCAGCAGAGTTGGTCGCGCTTGCGCCTGACGTGATAGTCGGTACCGGTTCTACGCCTGTCGCGCTCCTACTTGAAGCGACCCATACAGTGCCGATCGTATTCGCTGTCGTCGTCGACCCGATGGGTGCCGGCTTTGTCAGTAGGCTGTCGCGACCCGACGGTAACGCGACCGGCTTTATGATGTTTGACTACAGTTTGAGCGGAAAATGGGTGGAATTGCTAAAACAAGTCGCGCCAAACGTCACGCAAGTAGCTGTACTCCGCGATACCTCCTCCGCCGCCGGGGTCGGTCAGTTTGCGGTGATTCAGGTTGTCGCACCGTCGCTCGGCCTGGAAGTGAGCACCATCAATGCAGGTGATCCCCGCGAGATGGAGCGGGCGGTAACGGCATTCGCGCGCGAGCCTAATGGCGGTCTCATCGTAACAACGTCCCCATCGACCGTTGTACACCGCAATCTGATCGTCGCCCTCGCGGCTCGGCATAAACTACCAGCGATCTATTTTGATCGGGCTCCCGTCGCTGACGGAGGACTAATCTCATACGGCCCTGATTTGGTTAGCCAGTTCCGGCAAGCAGCCAGTTATGTCGATCGTATCCTCAAGGGGGAGAAGCCCGCCAACCTGCCCGTGCAAGCACCGAACAAGTACGAACTTGTTATCAACCTCAAGACCGCGAAGGCTCTGGGCCTCGCAATTCCGCAGGCAGTACTTGCCCGGGCCGACGAAGTGATCGAGTAAGAATGTCCGCTTTCGGGGGGCAAAGCAGACATTTTTTTGGACTGCCGTGCGATGGGAAATTAACGCCGCGGCAAAATAAGCACGCCTAGACCTTAGAGCGCTTACTCGAAGGTTGAGCATCTGAAAGATCGACAGATCGCCACGCCATCAAGACTTTGGCAATCCGCGCAACTTCTTCGACGTTTTTGGCGACAATACCGCGTGCGCGCACGAAACCTCTCTCAATGATCGCCTCACGTTCGTCATTCACCATCTCCGGCGTGAAACCAAGAATCGTTGCATAGTCAGCCATCATAAGAAAATCGGTTGTGGGCGTTTGGAAATGCGTCTGGGCAGCCGTGCCCCCCATGCAGATGGTCACTCGATCGAGCAGTGCTAGGTGATCGGCTGATGGTAAGTCAGCGCCGCCATCGCCGTTCTCAAGGACTTCGATATTTTTAATCTCGAGTCCGTAATGAAGCGCCAGAACAACATGGCCCGCCATGTGGTAAGCCGCGCCTATCAACTGGCTTGTGGGACGCCTCATGCTTCACGATTCCGAACCAATCTCGCGTGATAGTTGTACTAAGCCGCGTTTCATCAATGCATAATTTCTCCGAGTGCAAATATCGCGAGCAAGCTAGAAGCGCCTCCCATAATGCCCCATAGAAATCGTAACCGAAACCTCCGACTCTGTGCTGCCACGATTGCATCTTGTTGGAGAAGCCAGACTTGGGCGGTAAGTCTGATATCACGCGGATACTCAGGGAGCCGAAGACGAACGGCCTCGCGTCCAATCTCATTAAATGAGTCTGTGTTGATCATTGCCTAAGCATCGCACAATTCCAATCACTGCTCGCGAAATCAGCAGGCGGGCGACCCGAATCTCAGAAACGCGATCAGACTCCGGCTCAACGCGGGCAACTAACGTTCGTTCCGTTGTGCCGGGATGTCGGACGCTCCGCGCATTCCTGATATGTCCGTTCCCGTGTTAAAGTGGGCAAAGCTGCTGAATGTCTGCTTTTAACGTAGAGTGGACATCCCATTTGTCCGCTGAGACACCTGCCTAGTTGGACCTCGAGCCGAAAGTACCGCTTCTTTTCGAGCCGTTCGGTTTAGAATGAGCGTTTAAGCGAAGCCGTCTTGCCGCGGCTTCGCTTCGCTTTTTCAAAGGATGCCGCGGTTCCAGTGCGACCTCAACGGCAGACGGAATTCAATCAAACGTGGAGCAATGTAGCCATGAACGGGAAAAAACTTGCGGCGGAAGCAATCGGTACTTTTTGGCTGACCTTCGGCGGTTGCGGCAGCGCTGTGATCTCGGCGGGGTTTCCGCACGTGGGCATTGGATTGCTTGGCGTGGCGCTCGCTTTTGGTCTCACGGTGCTCACAATGGCGTATGCCGTCGGTCATGTGTCAGGGTGTCACCTCAATCCGGCGGTCACGGTAGGACTGACATGTGGAGGTCGGTTCCCATCTGGCCTTGTCCTTCCTTACATCTCAGCGCAGGTCGTGGGTGCGATTGCGGGTGCCGCCGTGTTGTATGCCATTGCGAGCGGATCACCCGACTTCAATCTTGACGGTGGATTTGCGGCGAACGGTTATGCCGAACACTCGCCCGGCAAATACGGCCTGTTCGCCTGCGCGATCTCTGAGATCGTTCTAACGATGATGTTTCTTTTCGTCATCATGGGCGCAACTCACGGCAAAGCTCCGGTGGGGTTCGCCCCCATCGCTATCGGTCTCGCATTAACCCTCATTCATTTGATCAGCATCCCTGTGACCAACACATCGGTAAACCCCGCCCGCAGCACAGGTCCCGCGCTTTTCGTTGGAGGATGGGCGCTGGCGCAACTTTGGCTATTCTGGGTGGCACCGTTAATTGGTGGAGCGGCTGGCGGCTTGATCTATCGCTGGCTAAGTGAAGAACCGGAGGGACAAGTCACGGGCCAGACTTCAGCGCCCCGCCACTGACGAGTTAGGTCAGCTTTTGGCGCATCGCAGACATGGAACGTGCCGACTGGTGCATAGACCTGCGCTATTCTGTCTCTTGTCGCAAGTCTGGAGAACCGCGAGTATTGAAAGGCAAACTCGGAGCAGTGAAAAATGCGTAGAAGTTTATTGGTGATTGCTGTCATTGCAGGAATGATTACCCCAGCTTTTGCGCAGAAAGCAGAGATCGAGGCTGTGAACGCGAAGTGGGTCGATTTCTTCAACAAAGGTGATTTCGTCGGTATCGCCTCTCTTTATACCGATGACGCTGCGGCATTCCCTCCGGGCGCTAGCATCGTAAGAGGTAAGGACGCGATCGGGGCGATGTGGAAAGGCCTGGCAGAGCAGGTAACCGACCCAAAGGTGACGACACTTGAGGTTAAGTCGCTAGGTCCCTCCGCGGCGCGCGAGATTGGCACGGTTAGCTTAAAGACTAAGGGGACCCCGCCACAGGAAATCACCGGGAAGTATGTCGTTATCTGGGAAAAAGTTGGAGACGACTGGAAGCTCGCAGCCGATATTTGGAACGACGGCAAGTAAGGCCTCCGTGCTGTCCCCGATGTCCGCTTTCTTGGGTGTCGGCTACCCTTTCAGTTCATCGGGCTAAAATGCTTAATCAACCGCTTGTGTTGCAAACCGGCTCGGCGAGGTCGCTGGAACCGATACCGTTTTCCAACATTAGGTGGGTATGCCCCAGTATCCGACAGCGGATTTCTGCCACAGGAAAGCTCGCCAGTGCGAGGAACTCGCCTACCGCCACAGGGGAAGCACAACTGCAGACAAATACGCAAAAATCGCTCGGGGTTGGCGAGCACTTGCGGATGAGCAAGAAAACAAACGTTGGCGAAAGACCGAAAACGGTCGACCGTCCTCCAGAAACTAATTCAACTCTAATCTATCACTAATATTTCGATCACTTCTCCGGCCACCGGATCAATGCGTTTGACAGGCGATGCTGCTCCTGCCGTTTCCTGCGCGCGCCTGTACGCAGCGGTCGCGATCGCCCGATAGCTGTACATATTGCCGTTCGAGAGCTTTCGTTTCCGGCGACGAGTCTTCTTGAGAATATTTGAGGACCGCATGACAGCCACCCCTGCAAACTGGTACTCGCTCGGCCACTGGTAGTTCCGTCCGGTTCCCGACACAACTCTAGAAAAATCACGCGTTCGTTGTTACCCACCTCACATGACCAAGCTCACGCTCGCCCACACTCGCAATATTTCGGATTCGGCGACATGGATGCCTACCGCGTTCTGGGTGGCTGCCGCGGGGGCAAAATCTTCCGGTACTCAGCAAGTGCCCTGAGAATAACCTTGGACGATCACCCGACTGGAGGATCGGTTGACAATCGTGGACACAGCCACGCGTGAAGAAGCTATGGCGGACTTCAAAACGCAATGGTCGAGTCAGCGCAATACTTGAGGCTGAATGCTTTCTCGAAACAACCTGGACGTTTTTAGCTGAAAATATCGTCGGCCACGAGTGATGGCGAAATTGTAAATTTCAGTGTGCGTTTGTTCATCTCCATCGTACTCTATTACAACTGAAGGTCGGAATTTTGGCCACAAGCATTCGGAGATCCTTTGAATGGAAAAGTCATTCGTAACTGGAGCGTGGCAGCAAACTCGCGCCTTTTCACCGGCCGTCATCACGAGAGGCGAGCAAACGATGGTATGGGTTGCGGGTCATACGGGAGCCGCCACGGAGGACGGCAGCTCGCTGGCCGGCGATTTCGATGCGCAGTTCACCCAGACCTTCCGTAATATCGAAAAGACGCTGACTCAATGTGGATGCAAGCTAGCCGATATCGTCACCATGACAGTGTTTCTTATCGATGTTCGGTACACCACCCGAATGACTGAATTGCGGGCACAACTGTTTGGCGATCATTTTCCGGCGAGCGCAGCCATTACCGTTTCCGGTTTTGCCCGACCTGACATCATGATCGAAATTCAGTGCATTGCGGTTCGCCCCTGATGCTGTCGGGGAATTGACGATGCAAGACACCAATGACCGTGGCCGATAAACGTTAGGCCACGATCATTCATCGACCGACTTAGCGGGTTGCGATCAAATCGATCTCCACTAGCGCATCTTTCACCAGCAAGCCGCTAGTCCCGACTGTCGTGCGTGGCGGCGGCACTTTGAAGAACTCTTTCCAGATTTCGTCGAAGGCAGCAAAGTTCTTCAGATCAGTCATGAATACTTGTGCTTTGACTACATTGTCGAGCGAGGAACCAGCCGCCTCAAAGGTCTGTTTCAGGTTGTTGAGGATATAAGTTGTCTGCAATTTAATGTCCGAACCGTAGAATGGAAAGTTCGGATGCTTGCGCGCTTCTGTCGGCACCCCGGTTTTGTAGTCACTAGCGATCTGGCCGGCGGCAAAGACAAGACTTCCGAGGATAAACGCTTCAGAGTAGTTTGCGATCGGCCGCGGCGCGCCAGATTTGATCACTTCATGCTTTAGTCCCGAGCGCGGGACATAGCCTATAAGGTCGATCTCGATCAATGTATCGCGCACGAGGAGCCCGCTCGTTCCGACCGTCGTGCGCGGAGGCGGCACTTTGAAATACCGCTTCCACACTTGGTCAAACCCCGCAAAGTCGTTCAGATTGGTAAGAAACACTTGAGCCTTGACGACGTGATCAAGTGAGCTCCCGGCACTCTCAAATGTCTTCTTGAGGTTTTCCAATACAAATTCCGTTTGAAGCTGAATATCTGATCCGTAAAACGGAAAATTTTCGGCTCGCTTTGCCTGCGCAGAAACACCGGTTTTAAAGTCGCTCGCAAGTTGTCCGGCGGCAAATACCAGATCACCGGCCCGCATCGCCTCCGAATAGTTTGCCAGAGGCTTCGGCGCATCGGACTTGATGACGGTCGCCGGCTTACTCGGCAGGGTCGCGATCAAGTCGATTTCGACCAGAGTATCTTTGACCAGCAGGCCCGTTGTCCCGATGGTCGTGCGCGGAGGAGGTACCTTAAAATGTTGCTTCCAAACTTCATCGAAGCCATTGAAATCATTTAGATCGGTGAGAAAGACTTGGGCTTTGATAACGTGGTCGAGCGAAGTACCCGCAGCTTTGAAGGTTTTCGCCATATTTTTGAGTACGTAGTCCGTCTGCAGCTTAATGTCGGAGCCATAGAACGGAAAATTTGGGTGCTTGCGCGCCTCTGTCGGAACGCCGGTCTTGAAGTCGCTGGCGAGCTGACCGGCGGAAAAAACGAGATTGTCGGCTAGCGAGGCTTCTGAGTAGTTCGCCAGCGGTTGCGGAATGTCGGATTTGATCACCTTAATACTCATAACCATCCCCTTGATAAACGGATTGCCGCGCGCACGTGGACCTCACGTGCGCGCCTTTCGTCTTGGATTCGCTACTTTTGAACAGGAATGTCGCGCCCGTTTGTTTCCTTACCATCCACGATCTTCACGACATGGGTCACCAAGAGAGGGTCCCCTTTTTCGTCGAATTTGAATGGACCGCGGGTGCTGTCGAAACTCACGTTGCTAAGGGCGTCGCGAATTTTGCTTCGGTCCTCACTGCCAGCCTGTTCTATCGCAAGCAATGCCATCGTGATCGCATCATAAGCTTCGGCGTGATAGGCATCGGCAACCTTACCGTAGGCCTGCTTAATTTTGCCGATGAATGCCTGTGCGGCCGGGATGTTTGCTGTGGTCGCACTACTATAGTGGGTCATATAGAATACGCCATTGACCGCGTCGCCGCCGAGCTCAATATACTTTGGCAGCGCGACTCCGTCGCATCCAAAGCGCGGCAATGTCATGTTCATTTGCGCGAATTGCTTTGCGACAAGAGCACCCTCGGCGTACCGCGACCACTCGACTAACGCTTGGGCAGGACTGGCTTTGATACGCCCGAGCTGAGCAGTGAAGTCTAGATCACCGCGCGCGTAACGCTCCTCAGCAACAATTTCCATACCGTATTTTTGTGCGCCAGCTTTGAACGACTCAAAGCCGCCACGACCAAAATCGTCGTTCACATAGAGAAACGCTACCTTTGTGACGTTTGGAAATTTCTCGTGAATGAACGTTGCAAGATCGCCGGCCAGCTTCGTGTCTGGAACAGGCGAGCGAAAGACCCACTTGTTACCCTGCGTCGTAATTTTTTGCGCGGTCCCCGACACCACGATCTGCGGCGTTTGCGATTGAGCCGCAACTTGTGAGGCGGCGAGGCTTGCTGGGCTACTGATGCTGCCAATAAGGATTGAAACGTTATCTCTAGCGGTCAAGCGCTTAGCAACGTTGACTGCTTCTTCTGGCTTCCCCGCATCGTCTGCATAGACCGCCTCGATTTGTTTACCGCGAATGCCGCCAGCTGCATTTTTCTCTTTGATTGCGAGATCGACGGCCTCCTTTTCCGCTGCACCGGTTGCGGCAGCGTCACCAGTCAACGGACCGAATACTCCGATCTTGATGGTTTCGGCTACAGCTCCCATTGTTGAGCCGAACATTAGAATGGAGGCGAGCAGCCCAGCTCGAAGAAACGATCCTTGCATTCTCGTCATGTTCATCCTCCCTCTTGGTTCAAAGCACTAACTGGAAGACGTCTGAACGGGGGAACCTTCGTCGGCGGTCACTTCCCAGTCTTCCCTGCCGAGGTAGCTTGCCCACACTTCCGGACTTTTCAAAAGGTTGTCAGCGGTGTCGGTGAGCACAATTCGTCCGGTCTCAATCACAAAACCTCGCGACGCAAGGCTTAGAGCAAGCTCGGCATTTTGCTCAACGAGAAGAATTGTTGCTCCATCGGTATGAAATCGATCAATCGCCTGCGCCACTTCTTCAACCACTATCGGCGCAAGCCCCAATGATGGTTCGTCAAGAAGCAAAAGCACGGGCTTCGCCATCATTGCGCGACCGAAGGCTAGCATCTGTTGCTCTCCGCCGCTGAGCGAACCTCCGGCTTGGCGGCGACGCTCTGCCAGCCGAGGAAAAAGGCTATAGACGCGTTCACGCGCCTCCTTTTCGCCAATGCGCGCACGCAAGGCATACGCGCCGACCCTGAGGTTTTCTTCGACCGTCAAACGCGGAAATACCCTACGCCCTTCGGGGACGTGAATAATCCCGAGCTCGACCAGTTGTTCGGGCGCAAGGCCAGCTATCGATCGTCCCGCGAATTCGATGGTGCCGGCCGATGGTCTAATCAGACCTGAGATCGCCTTTAGCGTCGTTGACTTTCCAGCGCCGTTCGCACCGATTAACGCAACAATCTCACCAGGCCTGATATCTATATCGACGCCTCGGAGTGCCGGAATCTGTGCGTATTTGACGTGTAAGTTTTCAATGCGCAGCACGGCGGACCCCTGCGCTCTTTCGACGCCCGTCGGGCGCAAGAGCTGCTTTTCTACCGAGGTATGCTTCGATCACATCCGCATGGTCGCGGATTTCCGCTGGAGTGCCGTCCGCTAATTTTTTACCGTAGTTGAGCACCGTGATGCGGTTACACGCGCGCATCACCACTTCCATATGGTGCTCAACTAACAGCATGGTTATGCCAGTTGACTGGATACGTTTGATCAATCCTACGAGGTGACCGGCTTCTGTTCCATTCAAACCTGCCGCGGGCTCATCGGCCAAAATCAACTTCGGCTTGCCAACGACGGCCCTTGCAATTTCGAGGAGACGCTGGTGCCCGTAGGGCAAACTTCCTGCCACCGTATTCGCCGAACCCAATAATCCAACAAAATCGAGCGCATCGCGGGCTCGCTCGGCAATTTCCTTTTCTTCCTGCCGTTGGGCACTGGTGCGGATCAGTGACGAGAGCACCTCACTACTCGTATTGGCATGCAGGCCTACCATGACATTTTCGAGGGCCGTCATTTCTCGGAAAAGGCGCAAATTTTGAAACGTCCGCCGGATTCCGGCGACCGCCCGCTGGTCCGGTGGCATCGACCCGAGATCTTGACCATCGAATTTTATCGTACCGCCCGTTTGACGCACGTGACCCGAGATTAAGTTGAGAACGGTCGTTTTCCCGGCTCCATTCGGGCCAATGAGCCCGTGCACATGACCGGCCTCGATCGAGAGTTCAACGCCTCCAACCGCGACCAAGCCGCCAAATCGGCAGGTCAGCTGATTTGTGTGGAGCAGCGCGGTCATGGCTTAAGCTCACCGGAATCAAGGGTCGCGCCGGTTGGCGTCCTGCGGCGGCGCGAAATGCGGTCACCGATAACTGATACGAGCCCGGCAATCCCGCCGCGCCCTACACCCATCAACGCGACGACCAGCGCCCCAAAAAGGATAAGTCTTAGTTCGCCGGAAGAACGTAAGATCTCGGGCATCAGGACAATTATGATCGCGCCGACAACGGCGCCAGGCAGGCTTCCAAGGCCGCCCACCACAACCATGATTAGAATTTCGATTGATTTGTTGAATGTGAAATCGTTGGGGTTGAGGTAGCGAGCATGATGCGCGTAAAGCGAGCCAGCGATGCCGGCGGTGAAGGCCGCAACGAGAAAGCACTTGCTCTTGTAGCGGTTGATCGAAATCCCACAGCCGCGAGCGGCATCTTCGTCCTGCGAAATTGCCTGCAGTGCCCGCCCAAAGCGGGAATGAGTTAGCCGATCGAGAGCGAGATAGACCAAA
>Ga0126371_10004798_pt1 | contig 11946 bp, 8 predicted proteins | sample PanSoiMetaPlot_4_FD_110145 | JGI IMG/M metagenome (GOLD analysis project Ga0126371, IMG submission 110145) | Tropical forest soil microbial communities from Panama - MetaG Plot_4 | ecosystem: Environmental > Terrestrial > Soil > Tropical forest > Bulk soil | place: Panama | collected 2016-02-17
CTTCTGGTAGTCGAGAGTCCAGTCGTAGGTTTTGCGTCCGAACAGGATGGTGTCAATGGATCGATAGAAAGCGCGCATACCGTAATCGAATTTGTGAGGCAAGCGATTGAGCCACTCCACATCACCGTCGGGACGGGCGATGTAACCGTCAGCGCTGGTGGCGATGTAGACGATGATTTTGCGGGGCTGCATCTGGTTTTTGCCGCTGGGATTGGTTCGACTCGGATAAGACAAGAAATATTACGACATTTTAGGGAATCGAGCAGACTGGCGATTGTCGTGACGCGGTCAGTTGATGGTCATATGGGCAGCCGCAGAGCCTAACTTTCGGGACGGATACGTTGTGGCGCAGGAAGAAGTTCTCTGGGATAGAACTGTGCCAGGAGTAGGGATCCTTCGACTGCGTGGATGCTTCGCTGATCGCGAAGCGTCCTCTTCGCCAGGATGACAGGTGCTGGGGCGGTCGCCGAGATCCTCAGGTATTTCGAGGACGATTCCAGTCCTGAAGGTCGGGTAAGATGCGTCCATGCGTGTCACTTTGGATGATTTGCGGCGGTTGACTGTCTCGAAGAGCCTGTTTCGTCCTACTACTTTGAAGCGAGCGCTGCACCGGATGGGTTTTCTGCAGGCAGATCCGATTCGCGCGCCTGCGCGTGCGCAGGATCTGATGTTGCGCCTTCGAGTGAAAGATTACCGCGCGGGAGATTTGGAGCGGCGGTACACCAAGCTTGGAGTCGAGGAAGATTTCTTTATCAACTACGGGTTCGTTACGCGAGAGCTTTGCCAGTTGATGCATCCGCGGTCCGACTGCCGCGTGCCGGCCGAAAACCGGTTACCTTGGCCTAAGCCGCGATGGCAAAAGGCGCAACTGCTGCTCGAGTTTGTGCGCGAGCGGGGTGTGGTGCATCCGCAAGAGGTTGAGAAGTACTTCTCACCCGGGAAGGTGAAGAACTACTGGGGTGGCAAGTCGAATGCAACGACGCATTTATTGGATGCGATGCATTATCAGGGAATGCTGCGGGTGGTACGGCGTGAGGCGGGGATTCGGATGTATGCAGCGCATGAGCATGCAGAGGTGATGCTCGACAAAGCCGCTTGTCAGGCGAGGCTGGATGCGTTGGCCGATGTGGCCATCAGGATTTACGCTCCGCTTCCCTTGTTTAGCTTGCGGTTCTTGTTGCGGCGTTTGCGCTATGCGGCTCCGCAATGGGAAGACGAGATTCCGGGGGGGCTTCAACGGGCGAAGTATCGGCTGGCGCACGCGCAGGTTGACGGAGTGGATTGGTACTGGCCGGCGGAATGGAAAGTCGAACGCCGAAAGCCGGACAATGAGGTGCGGCTGCTGGCTCCGTTCGATCCGGTGGTCTGGGATCGCTGGCGATTCGAGATGCTGTGGGGATGGATGTATCGGTTCGAGGCTTATACCCCAGCGGCGAAACGAGTGCGCGGGTATTATGCGTTGCCGATGTTGTGGAGGGATCGGGTCATCGGGTGGGGCAATTTGTCGGTGAAAGATGGGGCGTTGCAGGCGGAGTTCGGGTACGTGCAGACCGAGCCAAGAGGTCGGGTATTCAGGAGAGAACTGGAAAGAGAGTTGGAACGGGTGAAAATGTTTCTGGGGTCGACGAAGAGTTAGGCATTCACTTTCCGTGACAAGCGCGGTTCCGGAATGAGAATCTCGCCGCGATCGAGAAATTGCGCACTGCTGCAGCAATCTGGGAGGTTCCCATATTTCATTTGCTAATGATCCGTTTTTCGGCTCCGCTGAACAGGGCGCGTAGGGCGCGGATTACCAGACGCGCCAGCAGAATGATGATCAGTACAAATACTACCGCTATTGTTCCCGCTAGATAAGGATGGCGCGTGGCCAGCCACGTAAGGCCGACGGCCAAGACGTCTTCTCCGAGGCTGAGGCTGATGTTCGATACCGGTTCGGGTGAGGGAGTGACGGCGGCCCGGACTGCCGTTTTGCCTCCGTGGGCGATGAAAGCGACCCCTGCACCAAGGAGCGCCGCTAGTAATTGATGCTCGGGAGTTAGCTGGCTGGTGGCCCGATAGGCAAGAAGTCCAGCGACAGGTACGCGAATGAAAGTATGGAGCGCATTCCAAATGAGGTCGAAGGCTGGAATCTTGTCGGCGAAGAATTCGACGATGAAGAGAGAAGTGCTGGCGCCGATGACGATCCAGCTTTGAAGCGGTTGCAGTCCAACGGGAAGTGGGAGATGACCGAACCGGGCGAGCAGTCCGAGGACGGCAACGGTGGCGTAGAGGTTAAGGCCTGCGGCGAAACCGATGGCGACGAGGAGCGCGAAGATTTCTGCGGGCGGGATTTTAAGGACGTCGAGCATCGCGGACCATTCCCACTTGATGCCCTCTTAAATTGTGCGCGTCAGCGGCGAGACAGTCGAAGGCAGCTGTCGCCATATGGTCGACTCCGATCACTCCGAGAAAATAGAAAGGGTCGCTCGGGAGCGACCCTGTAGAATTTGCTGAGTCCCGGATTAGAGTGTGGACTCGATCTCGAAGCCCCAGGCTTCCAGCAGAGGCTCAGGGATATACTTCGAGTTTTTGTTGCGGCGAGCCCACTCACGCAGGCGGGTCGACCGCAGGTATTGATCGGGCGAGAGTTTATACTCGCGCACAACCTGCTCGAATTCGGTGATGGTGGGGGTGATGGGGCCGATCGGCTCGGGTTTGCCCCAGTTCGGATTTCCGCGTCGTTTCGCCATGGACTATTGCCTTTCCACTTAGGGGAATAAAACTACGAAATCGCTATAACAATATGATTCTCGGACGCTGCTCCGGGATTCCGCGAATGTACGAAAGATGCCGCAGACAAAGCCCTGGTGTTGCAGCCGTGGGGCTCCAAAAGCTAGTCTGGAAACCTCATATCTTACGAACATCCGATCAGCAAGTCAACGGAAATCTGTGCGGCTTAGCACGAGAGTTGGGACGTAAAGCCAAGAAAATACGGGCGTTGCCGGCGTAGACGGAATCAGGATTGGATATGGAGTTGAGAGGGGTGCAAATTCTTGCAACCTGCGAAAAATGAAACAATTCCGGGGGTTACGGACGTAATCCCGGGGGCGGTAGAAGCATTGATCGAGGTGATCGATCCACTTAGAGTGCAGGTAGGTCTGCAGCGCACTCGGGAAGCGCCGGACGATGTTTGACATAGCGCAGACTGCGGCTGTTTCTCCCTGGACCAGGCATTCTCATGGGGCTCAAGGCCTTATTACTCTGCTCGGATGAAAAAATCGTGCGCGTTCTGCGCCGGGTGTTGGGCGACCTCGACATCGAGGTTGAGTTGTGTCCCAACGTGGAAGGGGCGCTCCGCAAGCTTACCCGCCAGAGATTCGAAGCGATCGTAGCGGATCTTTCCGACGATGGTGCATCCGGAGTAGTCAGTAGCGCGCGGAATGCGCCCTGCAACAAGCAGGCGGTTGCCGTGGCAATCGTCGAGCAGAGTGTTGGCCTGAAGGCGGTGTTCCAGACTGGGGCCCATTTTGTTCTTTACAAGCCAGTCTCAAGCGAAAGAGCGAAATCGAGTTTCCGCGCGGCGCGCGCGCTGATGAAGAGCGAACGCAGACGTAACATTCGGGTCGCGGTACAAATCCCGGTAATCATGCGCAGTTCTGAGGCGGGCGGCAATATGAAGGTGACCACGATCGACCTGAGCGAAGGAGGCATGGCGATCGCGCTGCCGAATCGCAAGCGTCCGGTGGGACGGTGGCAGATTGCGTTCATTTTGCCGGGTACGGACAGGGAACTGGAGATTCCGGCTGAGTTTGCGTGGGAAAGCGCGAAGGAACAAGGCGGATTGCGCTTTGTTCTGCCTTCGGCGGAGGCGACCACGCAGTTGCGCGATTGGCTTCGCCAGAACTCGCCGGAGGCGGAACAAGACGATCCACCGATCCGCTGTCAGTTGACGGATCTGAGTCTGGGCGGATGCTATCTCGAAATTTCGTCGCCATTTCCTGCGTCAAGCCGCGTGACGCTCTCGATGCGCGCCGGTGGAATCGAGGTTCGCGTGCCGGGCATCGTGCGAATCATGCATCCGGATAAAGGCATGGGAGTGCAGTTCACACAGAACACCCCCGAACACCGTGCGGCCCTCGTAAAATTTCTCGGCGTACTGACTGCGAACCGGTCTCTGCTGCCGGAGCTGCTGGTTCAGGCCGAAGGATTGGAGAGCGATGCCTTGCAGCTCCAACCCTCGGCAACAGAGGTTGAGGACCCGCTGCTGCAACTGTTCTACGGAGAACCGCTATCAACAGAAGCGTTTCATGAAGCGCTGCGGAAACAGCGCGCCGTTCCACCTGCGGTGGAAAGCGGCGTATCACGGGCCCACGACTAGAAGCTGGCATCCAACTTCCACGCGCAGCTTCCAGTTGAGTCGAGCAATCCAATTAAATTGATGATGCGCCGGCGGCCCAACGCGCCGTTGATCAAGGGCGTGCATCGCGTCGGCGGCGAAGTGGGTCCCTGACAGTCGCTGCAACGCGTCCTGTAGTTGGAGTCTGCGTTTACACACTACATCGGACTAGGAGCAAGCCCACGGGGCGCAGTTCTGCTGTAGGGTTTGCAGTTCGTCCCGTGTCAGGCTGAGCTTCTCGATGTCTTTGATTTCCTCGAGAGGGGTGAGTACGTTGAAGTCAGATCCAAAGAGGAACCGCTTGATTCCAATTCTCCGCATCTGCTCCAGCACCGCGCTAGTGGCCTGCGGCGTTTCGTCCGGAGCAGGCACGTAAGAGATATCGAACAGCAGGCGCAGTGTCGCCGGGTCGTTTCGGACGATGTGGTCGGCGAATGTGCGCAGCACCGCCAGGTTGTTACCATCTTGCCGCGGCAGGCCGCCCCCGGCATGGGCAATCTGTACCCACGAAGAACCAGCGCTGGGGAGTACGTCTCGTATGAAGAGTTCGGCATCGGCGGCACTAAATCTGCCTCCCCCAACATGAATCACCATCGGAAGCCCCTCCCCTGCGGCAGCCGCGATCACTTTCGCGATCTGACGGCGTTCTCTGCCGCTTCGGATATTCACGGCGGAAGCGGTAAAGTGCAGCTTTAGTCCGATCAACCGGCGACTTCCACGCCAGTGGCGGATCTCGTCGATGGCCGATTCGGTCAGAGGATCTACGGAAAGAAACCCGACCAGCCGCTGGGGATATTGCGCTACCTGCGCGGCCGTAAATTCGTTCTCTCGCCGGGTCATTGCTGCGAGTTCGGCCGGCTCCAAATGCAATGACCTCAAGCCATAGAGATAGGCACCGGAAAGAATCACTCCCTTGGAAACACGCCCTTCATCGAGAGCGTGTATCGCATTGGCGGCAAAGACCGCAGGCGGGTCATTTGACGAAAGACATTCCCCTACCAAGCGGCAGAGGCCAGGAGAGGCCAAGTGCATGTGGTGATCAGCACGCCAGATAGGGGCTTTTGAGCATTGGCCTTGCCCTGCTCTTAAGACAGAGATGCCCACGATTGACAACGTCAGCAGGAGGAACCAGGTCGGAATAATTCTTAAACAAGTAGGGTGACGCATGCCGTGAGAATTATTGCACGTGGCCACGAAAGTTCAGCTTTGCCGCATTTGGAGCGGCTTGCGGTACTTATCCCGGCATTCAGCTATCAGGTTTGGGAGGAATCGAGAACTTCTGCCTCGCGATCAGCTGCGGTTTGCTGTTAATCAGTATTCGCAAGTGACGTCTGACGTTCGGATCGAACGCGAGCTATGTTCAGTTGACCTGAGCGAGCAAATTCTCAGCGGTCCTGGTTCGGCTGTCGTCAGGACTCAGCGTATTCATATACAGGCGGATAGCATCCCGAAGAGTCGATTTGGCTTCTTCCTTGCGCTCCATCGCCAACAAGCATCGACCCCACTTTGTAAGCAAATTCGGCAGTGTCAAGTCTGTCTGCGGGAGAGTCGCTCTAGCTCGTTCGACGGCGGTCTTTAGCAACTCCGCGGCTTCCTGGGTCCGGCCGCGCTCCAGGATCACTTCCCCCAGATGTCCCATGGATATCAGCGTATTGGAATTGTCTGGACCCAGCACTCGACGGCGTCGCTCATAAGCCTCGCGAAACGTAGATTCTGCTTCCGGCAGGCGATGTGCTCCAAGGAGAAATACGCCGAGGGTGTCGATCGACATGAGGGTGGCACGGTGATCTTCGCCAAGCGTCCGGCGTCGTCCCGCAAGGGCTTGCCGACAGAAGCCTTCTGCTTCACGAAACTTCTTCTGGAGCGTAAGGTCCGAGCAAAGGTTCCCCATGGCTGTGAGAGTGAAGGCGTGATCGGTCCCCAGCGTTTTCTGATAGCCGTCGAGCGCTGCCCGAAATGCGATTTCGCCATCGGCGTACTTCTGGCGATCGAGCAGCACCAGCGCAAGATTAAGCGTCGTCGTCAGGGTATCGGTGTGATCCGCGCCGAGCACCCGTCGCGACGCCTCCAGGGACTGGCGCAGGTAAGATTCCGCTTCACTGAGGCGTCCGAGATCCCAATACAACAGCCCTATGGCGTCGAGAGCCGAAAGCGTGCTGGGATGATCGCTGCCGAAGATCTTTTTGGAAAGGTCGAGAGATTCGAGCTGGACCGTCACCGCTTCCTGACGTTTGTCCTCGTCACGAAGAACCTGTCCCAACCATTGCAAAGCATCGGCGAGTTCCGGAGCTCCAGGCTGGCCGAGTCGCCTTAGGGCAGTGACAGCGGAAAGGAGAAGACTCTCCGCGTCCTTCAGCTTCCCTTTGTTGTATACAACGATGCCGAGTCGAGCTTCCGTTACTAAGAAGTCGAGACTCTCCGATCCTTTGGCCATTCGCTGTGATTCGAGAGTGGCGCGTAGATGAGTTTCTGCCTCGTCCAGTTTGCCGAGAAAGCGGAGGGAGTCCCCTAGCTCCGATCGAGACGAGAGAGTCGCAGGGTCCGCATCCCCAAGGGCGGAGCGGCGGTCCGTCCAGGAGCGTTCGGCCAACTGCACCGATGAATTGTAAAGACCCAGGCCCTTGTAAACCTCGGCCATGGTGAGTTGCAGCCTGGCCCGAACCAAAGGCTCGCGATCGAGCCCGGTTTCGATTCTCTTGGATGCCCGATCGAGAATCTCGTTCGCAGTGATCGATTTGCCGCGAGCTTCGCCAGGGTCTGCCACCTCAAAAAGACCTACCAGAAAATCTGCGGTTTCCTTTGCTGTCTCCGCTTCCAGATTCGCCCGGTCCCGTTCGCGCGCGATGTGGCGCGCCTGCAAGGACTCTCGAACGCTGAGGCCGGAAAGCAGCAGGAACACCGCGGCTGTGGCTGCGACAGCAACTTGGTGCCGCTGCGTGTATTTACGCAGCCGGTATATGCGACTCGATGGCCGCGCCACGACCGGCTTGTTCTCCAGGTAGCGTTCTATATCGGCGGCCAATTCCGAAGGAGTGCCATATCTTCGGTCGCGATCTTTCTCCAGAGCCTTTAGCGTGATCCAATCAAGATCTCCACGCAGCTGGCTTACAAGTTGCCGCGGTTCGGTGCTCCGAGCGTAGGCACGGGCGGTGGAAGTCTCCTGATTCGGGCTGATCTTCGTGCTCGGACGCTGCGGATCGGCCTCTCGCAGTTGCCGCAAGATTTCGTCCAGACTCTGTTTCTTCCAGATCTTTGTATCGAATGGCAGGTCACCCGTCAGCAGCTCATACAGCACGACGCCGAGCGAGTACACATCGGTACGCGTGTCTACATCCCGAATTTTCGGATCGGCCTGCTCCGGACTCATATAACCAGGGGTTCCAAGAAAGGCTCCAATCCGCGTGAATAGAGTGTCTCTATCAAAATGCGGCACACTGGCTTTGGCCAATCCGAAATCGATGATGCGCGGCGTCGGTTTGCCGTCGACCTCTGCGACCAGAATGTTTGACGGTTTCAGATCCCGGTGAATGATGGCTTTCTGATGAGCATGCTGAACTCCTTCGCAGACGCGAAGGAACAACTTTAAACGCTCCAGAATGCTTAGCTTCTTTCGGTCGCAGTAGTCATTAATGGGAGGGCCATCTACGTACTCCATCGCCAGGTAAGGTTGTCCTTGCGGCGTTGTGCCCGCCTCGAAGACCTTGGCAATTGCCGGATGTTCCATGATCGCCAGCGACTGCCGTTCAGCTTGAAACCTCTGCACCGTGGTGGCGTCGTACATTCCCGCTTTGATCAATTTCAGCGCAAGCCGGCGATGCACCGGCTCGGTCTGCTCCGCCAGCCACACTTGGCCCATTCCACCGACGCCTAATTCGCGGATAAGCCGGTACGGGCCAACCGTTTTGATCTCGCTGTCGGTCTCAGACGCAGCAATCGACCAAGGGTTTTTCGACAACCCGACTGCATCCGCGTGCGCGGCCAATAGGGACTCTACTTCAGCGCGCAACGCTGGATTCTGCGAGCAGGCCTGATCGAGAAAGGTGCCTCTTTCATCCGGCTCACGCTCCAGTGCCGCGCCGACAATTTCTTTAATTCGTGGCCACTGGTCTTGAATTTCCACGGTTTCCCTTTTTCATTTGCCTTGTCAACCAGGCCTCGGCGACATTCCAGTCCCGCTTAGCTGTGGAGGAGGAAACACCCAAGACTCCTGCAATTTCCTCGACCGCCAAGCCTCCGAAGAACCGCAGTTCGACGATGCGGCTTTGCTGCTCGTCCAGCCTAGCCAAGTCGCTTAAAGCGTCATCGAGCGCGATCACATCCGCGCCTTGCACCTGTGGCACGACGAGCCATGCATCGAGTTCCACTCTGCGGTCGGCTCCGCGCTTAGCGGCTCCATGGCTGCGCGCATAGTCCACCAGGATTTGGCGCATCAGCCGGGAGGCCACTCCGAGAAAGTGTGCACGATTTTCGGTATTAAACGGAGGTTGGTCGAGCAGCCGGAGATAGGCTTCGTGAACCAGGGCAGCGCTTTGCAGAGTATGCCCCGGTCGTTCTCGTCGTAGATGATACCGGGCGATATCTCGGAGTTCCTCGTGCACAAGCGGAACCAGCGCCCCGAAAGCCTGCTGATCGCCCGCCTTCCAGCTCACGAGTAGCTCGCTCACAGGTTGCGAATGTTGCTGATGCACGGTCGGTTATGCCCCAAAAGATTGACGTAAAGATAGCTTCCGGCTGCCACCAAGTCAACGCTAAGGACCTTCCCAATGGATTGTGGTTTTGAGCCCTTCTGCGTTTCAAAAAAAGATTGAACCCCTTTGCCTCTCCTTTTCCGCAGCTTAATAGTGAGAAGTGGTTTCGTTTCCCCCGCAGTCCCAGGTCAACGTCAGAAGAATTGGCGCCGCTGGAAAGACTGGTCATGCAGAACTGCACAAAGTCCGAGGCACCGGTAAGAGAATCCCCGAGCTTCAGAAGGCCTTCGAGGGGTCGACTCTTTTCGCCCGCGCAGATTTCCCATCAGCAACGAGTTTCAATGATAGATCAGAGACCCCGAGTCCTAGGCGGAACTGCAATAGAGAAACTACCATTTGGCGCCGAACGTCTTCGTGCCGTCTCTATCAACCCTCAACAGATTGCGGGGACCGGCGTGAGTGGCGAAGTGCGGAGGATACGACGCGTTCCGAGGTCGGATCCGAGAGGATCTTTGCCATATGTATCTTCGACTCCCAGGCTGGACGCTTCGTCCTGAAGTTCCTCTGCGGTCAGCGTACGATATCGCTGTACGTCGGTCTTCCCGGTGTCGTCGCCGGGTAGAAGTTCAACCGCCAGCACGCTCAGAGGTGTAAGTTTGGAAAGGCGGAGTTGAGTGAGGACCGATTCGACCTGCTTTTCCGAGAACGCGGTGACGCCGATCAGATCGCGCATCGGTGGAGTAGGACGGAACACGAATTTATCTTGCGGGCGCTTGGGAACCTGCGGAATCATCACGCGATGCGCGAGCAGCACATTGTGCTTCGATTCTCCGTCAATCTGCGCGACCTGAGCGTAGAGCATGACGACAATCTCGGTTCGAGGATCTCCAAGGTAGGTATCGATGAACCGCACTCCATCATTCACTGTGGTTGCATAAGGCGCACTCACAATAATAGCTCTGCGGGTGTGCTCGACAGCGCAGGTGAGATGGGGTGCTGGATGCTGCACACCTCCTACGACAAGAGGTGCGCCGAACCGCCCCTGTGCCGTGGACCAGCGAAAGCGCTCCACGCCTGAAGCGTCTTTGCCGAGGTCGTACTTATGCCCTACCCGAAATTCATACGTCCAGAATGAGAAGAGTTCCAGTGACGCTTCGTTAACTCCGGGAGGTAAAGGCAGCAGATAGTGAAGTCCCGTATTCGGCGAAGTTGCCGGAATGAGTTCGGTCATGGCATCGATGCCTGAAGCATCAGAACTCTCTCCAGGCCGGATGTGACGAATGGGTTCAGGATCAACCGGTAGCGGCGGAGGCAATGGTTCAGGAAGTGGGGTTGGCATCAGGTCGACCGAAAGTAAGGGATCGGGTCCAGACGAAAGAACGCGGGCAAAATAACCGTCGTCAGGATCAGCAAGGGGTTGTGCGAATTCGATCCAGAGAAAGCGCTGGCGGGGGGTGGTGGAACTGTAATCCTTGTCGTGGTGGTATGGCGAGAGCGCGATTCCGGTGGCGGCAACCTTGGGAGTCTGCGCAGGTGGAACTGTGATCGGCAGTCGGATGGTATACAACTGTGAGAACGGTGCCGCGGATGGGAAGTTGCAGACGACGTTCCATTGCGGATTCAGCTCAGTTGGAAAACCCGCCGGTGGCTTGGGTTCAACGGCATCGAAAAAGATTATTCGGGTGGTGGAGCGATCGGGCGGCATAGTGAGATCGCCAAGCGCGAGATTCGAGACGACCCGTGGATAGCTGATCGTACCTGGCGAGCCGGTCTTTCCCGTCGGAGTTATGTGGAATGCAGGTTCGGCGAAGCCTTCCCATGTCCAGTCCCGATCGATGTTGAATGCAAGAACAGCGATCCAGTGATGCAGGAATTCAGGCTGGTTGGCGAATGTGATTGAGGAGTAGTCGGCACTGAGGTGATGTCGCAGAGCCTGCGAGCATCCGAAGATTGTGCGTGTTCCCGGCTTTCCCGTAAACGTGAGATAGTCCACCTTCAGATTAAGCGCCGGCGCCAGAAGCTGGATCTGATTTTCCGAGGGCTGAAGGAAAACTGCGTTGACCTGGGATGCAGGATCGATCGGGAACAGGCCCATTTCTGATGCGGCTTCCTTACGCACCACAAGGTCAGTTACCAGTCCCGGTGGTGGCACGGCATCGGCGTAATAGTTGGGGCGTGGCTGACACAAAGCCTGCAAGCGGATGCGAATATCACGCGCGGTGGGAATCACGATCGTGTTCCCAACCGGAGAGAATGTGGCGAGATCGGAGATCTGGCGAATTTCCTGGTAGTCCAGATTAACTGTGATGGTCGGATCCGGATCCGCAGCCGAAGCGTTAAAGGGAAATTCAACTCGGTAGACAACACGGTACAAGCCATCCGTCTGGCCAGCCAGCGTGCCGGAGGTGCCGGAATCGTTGGCCGGCATCCGCGCTTCAACGGTGACAGCGAAGCGATCTACGTCCGGATCGGGCACATCCAGCGTTCCATTCGAAGCGAGCGCATCTGCGATGAGAGCATCGAGGGAGGCGCCGGTGAAGAGGGATGGGTCGACTCCGGCGAAGATCGCTTCTGGATATCCGATCCGTGGTTTCTGCACCGCGATGCCTTGAACGGGAATCGTTGGTGTCGGGACAGGAACTTGCGACGGCACAGCGGGGAAGGATCCTCGCGCGATGGCAGGAGGAGCGGGGGTTTGCAATATAACGAGCGCTTTCGCAGGCACGTGACGAACGAAGTGGCACTTCCCAACCGGCGCGAGCGCGGGATTGCTGGAACGATCGTTGCGTAGCGGGCCTCATCCAGTCAGGTCGGCAAGTCGCACGCGGAATTCATAGTCGAGTCCATAACGGAGGACAGGGACGTCCGCGAGAAATGCCTGCA
>Ga0126371_10004799_pt1 | contig 11946 bp, 11 predicted proteins | sample PanSoiMetaPlot_4_FD_110145 | JGI IMG/M metagenome (GOLD analysis project Ga0126371, IMG submission 110145) | Tropical forest soil microbial communities from Panama - MetaG Plot_4 | ecosystem: Environmental > Terrestrial > Soil > Tropical forest > Bulk soil | place: Panama | collected 2016-02-17
ATTCCATGTCTCTTCGTTCAGCGCGTTCGTCAGCGGGGTCATCCTCATGGTGTTCATCTACTGGGGCTGGGACACCGCCGTCGCGGTCAACGAGGAAACCAAGGACTCGCGTCGTACCCCTGGCTTGGCTGCGATCTTCTCTACCTTCATCCTGCTGGCGATCTACACACTGGTGATCTTCTCCATGCAGTCGTTCGCCGGGATCGGCACGAAGGGCAATGGCCTCGGCAACCTGCACAACGCCGGCGACGTGCTGTCGATCCAGTCGAATGCGATCTTCGGCACGACCGGCGCCGGGCCGATCTTTTATCACCTCCTGATACTGATGGTGCTGTCTTCGGCCGCCGCATCGACGCAGACGACGATCCTGCCGACAGCGCGTACCACGTTGTCTATGGCGGCATACAAGGCCCTACCGCCATCGTTCGCCAAGATCCACCCGAGGTTCCTCACGCCGAGCGTGTCCACGCTCGCAATGGGCTTGGTGTCAATCGGCTTCTACGCGTCGATCAACTACGTGTCGAACGCCACAGGCGTGTTCGGGGACGCGGTCACGGCACTGGGCTTCTACATCGCGTTCTACTACGGGCTGACGGGGTTCGCCTGCGCCTGGTACTACCGCAGGAACCTCAGTACAAGCGTGCGCAACCTTCTGATGCAAGGCATCATCCCGGTGGCCGGAGCGCTGATCCTGTGGTTCCTTGGCGGCTGGAGCGTGTGGGAGGACTACGACTTCGCGAGCGGCAACGACTACACCTTCTGGACAGTGCCGGGGATTCGCTGGCAGATTGGCGGGCCGTTCGTGATCGCTGCTGGCGCGGCCATCGCCGGCGTGGCCGTCTTCATCTATATGCGAATCGTCTCTCCCGCCTTCTTCAGGAAGGAGACGCTGACCAGGGCCACCCCGACGCTGGTACCCGACGACTGATCAGCAGAGGCGACGCTCGGCTCGGCTGGAGTGTCGGTGCGGGCTGCCAGAGTGGCGGTCATGACCTATGGAGGGCACGATGAGTGTCATGACCGCGAGTCGGACCGAACTGCCGGACGACCGGCCGCTCACAGTCCAGGACCTAGAGCTGTTGCCAGACGACGGTTACAAGTACGAGCTGGATGACGGGGTTCTTGTCGTGACCCCGCCGCCCGCGATCAACCACCAGCTCGTACTGCAGCGCCTGTCGGAGGAGCTTGGAAGTGCTTGTCCACCCGACTTCCTTGTCCTGCCAGGCCCGGGCGTCGAGATGACGAAGTTCCAGTACAGGATTCCTGACCTGGTCGTCGTGCGTACAGACTCGGTCGGATTTGATGACAAGACCGTGACGAAGCCTCCGGTCCTGGCTATCGAAATCGCGTCGCCGTCGACCGCGATCTACGACAGGAACAGGAAGAAGCAGGTCTACGCCGGCTTCGGCATCCCGTCGTATTGGATCGTTCGGCCGAGCCTGAACGATCCGCGGCTAACCGCCTTCGAGCTGCGGCGCGACAGTTATCAGCAGGTTGCCGAGGTTACGGGGGACCAGGCGTTCCGAACGAAAAGGCCGTTCGCCGTGGAGATCGTCCCGGCTGCGCTTGTCGCTGGCCCCTGGCAGCGCTGAGCGTCAGGCCGCGCCGGGCTGGCGTTGTCGGCCTGAGCGCCTAGGGTGAGACTCGTGACGATGACGGCGGCGGACTCCCTCCTCGAGGGCCTGAACACGCAGCAGCGCGCTGCTGTCTTGCACGAGGGCGGCCCGCTGCTGATCGTCGCCGGAGCAGGCTCAGGCAAGACGAGGGTGCTGACGCACCGGATCGCCTACCTGGTAGCCCAGCGCGAGGTCGCGCCCTACGAGATTCTCGCGATCACGTTCACCAACAAGGCAGCCGGAGAGATGGCGTCGAGGGCGCAGGCGCTGACCGGCGCTCGTTCGCGGGGTATGTGGCTGCTGACGTTCCACTCCGCGTGCGTGCGGCTCCTGCGCCGGGAAGCCTCCAGGTTCGGCTACCCATCCTCGTTCACGATCTACGACCAGGCAGACTCGGAGCGCCTGATGGCCCTGGTATGCCGAGAGCTCGAGCTCGACCCGAGGTACCACCCGCCGAAGGCGATGGCCGGCCGGGTCTCGGCGCTGAAGAACGAGCTTGTCGACTACGAGACCGTAGGGTCGCGCGCGTCGGGGTACCGGGAGAAGGCGCTCGCTGAGGCGTATGGCGAGTACCAGCGCAGGCTGGTCGCGGCCGGTGCGATGGATTTCGACGACCTGATCATGGTCACGGTGAACCTCTTCCAGGCGTTCCCCGAAGTCGCGCTCACTTACAGGCGGCGGTTCCGGCACGTTCTCGTTGATGAATATCAGGACACCAACCATGCGCAATACGTGCTGATCAGGGAACTCGTCGGCGGAGGCCAGGCCAGCCAGATCGGCGGGGACGACTTTATGCCACCGGCGGAACTGTGCGTGGTCGGCGACGCCGACCAGTCGATTTACGCCTTCCGCGGCGCCACGATCCGCAACATCACCGAATTCGAGCGCGACTTCCCCGGCGCCAGGGTCATCCTGCTCGAGCAGAACTACCGGTCCACGCAGAACATCCTGGCTGCGGCCAACGCCGTCGTCTCCCGCAACCCAGGCCGGGTCCCGAAGAACCTCTGGTCGGACGCGGGAGACGGCCCGCCGCTCGTCGCCTACGTCGCGGACAGCGAGCACGACGAGGCCGCATTCGTCGCCGAGGAAGTCGACAAGCTCGCGGACTCCGGCGATGCGACGCCCGGCGACGTGGCGATCTTCTACCGGACCAACGCGCAGTCCAGGGTCTTCGAGGAAGTGTTCATCAGGGCCGGCTTGCCGTACAAGGTGGTCGGCGGCGTGCGGTTCTACGAGCGCAGGGAGGTCAGGGACCTACTTGCTTATCTGCGCCTGATTGCCAACCCGGCCGACGAGATCTCACTGCGCAGGATCGTCAACGTTCCGCGCCGCGGCATCGGCGACCGGGCACTGGAGTATGTCGCCGGATTGGCCGCGCGCGACCGGATCACCTTCGCTGAGGCGCTAGCCAGGCCAGATGATGTGCCCGGGCTGCCTGCCAGGTCAGCAAAGGCGATTGAGGGCTTCAACGACCTCATCGCCGAACTGCGCGAGGCAGCCGGATCGGGCACCCCGGTCGGCGACATCGCTGAGGCCATACTTGATAAGACGGGCTATATCGCCGACCTCGAGGCGTCGAGCGACCTGCAAGACGCGGGCCGCGCTGAGAACCTGACCGAGCTTGTTTCGGTGGCGAGGGAGTTCGACGCGCGCAACGAGTCCGGGGGGCTGGCCGGGTTCCTCGAGCAGGTATCCCTGGTCGCCGACGCCGACGAGATCCCAGAGGGGCCCGATCACGGTGGCTTGGTCACGCTGATGACACTGCACACCGCCAAGGGGCTTGAGTTCCCCGTCGTATTCCTCACCGGCATGGAGGAGAACGTCTTCCCGCACGAGCGCTCGGTCAACGACGAGCGCGAGCTCGAGGAAGAGCGCAGGCTCGCATACGTCGGCATCACCAGGGCACGGGAGCGCCTGTACGTGACACGCGCGGTCGCCCGTGCATGGTGGGGCCGGCCGTCCTACCACAAGCAGTCGCGGTTCCTCACCGAGATCCCTGCCACGCTCATCGACTGGCGCAGGGACGCGACTGCGGCGACGTCGTCCCTTGGCCCGGCATCAGAGCGGCTCGCACGCCGCGCGGGCGTGAATGCGCCAGGCAACCGGCCCGTGCCGTTGCTCAAGGCCGGCGACCTGGTCAATCACGACAGCTACGGTCTCGGCCGGGTGCTCTCGGTTGAGGGCCGCGGCGACGACCCTGAGGCGAAGGTCGACTTCGGCGACGACTATGGCATCAAGCATCTGCTGCTGCGCTACGCCCCGATCGAGAAGATCTAGCCAGCCTTATGGCATCTCCTGCGCGATCTCCCAGATATGGCCCGCCGGATCGGCGAAAGTGGCGGTGCGCATGCCCCACCTGCGGTCGGCCGGCCCGCTGAGCGGCTTCACTCCGCGCTCTGCGATCTCGGCGCAGACAGCGTCGGCATCGGCCACGATGATCGCGAACTGCCCGACTCCGTTCTGCGCTTCCTCCTGGATCTCGGGCAGCGGATCCTGCGCCGTCGCGGCCCTATGCAGGAATACGTACATGTTCTTGAAGCGCACCATGACGGTGGATTCGTCCATCGTCTGCGCTTCCAGGCCGAAAACGTCCTGATAGAACTCCTGGGCACGGTCGAGATCGGGAACGTACAGCGTCATCGCGCCGATCTCTCTGTCCCACTCCGCCATGCTGTCACCGACCTTCTGATCGTGTTGCAGCCGCGTCATTCTCGCAGAGACGACGAACGGAACGGGCCGCTATGGACGCATCGGGTGAGTGTCAGTATTGCCTGGCAGAGTGGCGGCCATGATGTTATAGGAGGCAGTATGGGTGCCATGATCGCGACGGGCGCCGGCTTGCCGGCGGACCGGCCACTCACGGTCGACGACCTGGAGTTTCTGCCGGACGATGGCAGCCGGTACGAGCTTGATGATGGCGTGCTCGTCGTGTCCCCGGCGCCGGCCAACATTCATCAGCTCGTCGTCTCGCGCCTGCAAATGCGGCTCGGTGCGTTGTGCCCTGAAGCGTTTCTCGTCGTGTCCGGCAACGGGGTGGCCATGACCCGGTCGCAGTACCGCATTCCCGACCTGGTCGTGGTGCGTGCCGAGCGGTTCGACTTGGCTGCCAAGTCGGTGAACAGCCCGCCAGAGCTCGCGATCGAGGTGGCCTCGCCGAGCACGGCGCTGTACGACCGCGACCGCAAGAAGACCGTGTACGCCGAGTTCGGAATTCCCAGCTACTGGATTGTGACGCCCGATCCCGCCAAGCCGGGAATCACCGCTTACGAGCTCCTCACGGACGAATACCAGCTGTTCGCCGAGGCGACCCGCGATGAAGTGTTCAGGGCCCAGCGGCCGTTCTTCGTAGACATCGTGCCCGCCGCGCTGGTCGCGCCGCCCACCTCGCGATGACGGTAGCGCTCATCGAGTCGGCCATCGGGTTCGCTGCCGCCTCGCGGGTTGCGGTCCATCGGCATCGTAGGCGCCACCAGGTACGCTGCCTCTGGAGCATCGGCAGGTGAGAGGCGCAGCGGTCATGAGCAGCATCCGGGTCATCATCGCCAAGCCCGGCCTGGACGGACACGACCGAGGCGCCAAGGTCGTCGCGCGGGCGCTGCGCGACGCGGGCGTTGAGGTCATCTATACCGGGCTGCACCAGACGCCTGAGCAGATCGTGGCGGCCGCCTTGCAGGAGGACGCGGATGCGATCGGGCTGTCCATCCTCTCTGGCGCGCACATGACGCAGTTCAGCCGGGTGCTCGAGCTTCTGCGGGAGCAGGGGGCGGCCGACATCATCGTGTTCGGCGGCGGCATCATCCCTGAGGCAGATATCGCGGAACTGCGGTCGATGGGCGTCGCGAAGATATTCACGCCCGGCGCCCCGACCCAGGACATCGTCAACTGGGTCAACACCGAGCTGGCCGCCAAGGCTGCGGCACGTACCGCGTAACCGTCTGCCGGCACGAGCTGGCAGGCCCGGGCGTTGACGGAAACACTGACGTCTGGTGATCTGCCGGTCATCTGGCGGCTAGGCTGCCTGGCGGGCGGCCATTTCGGGCCGAGCCACGTATCAGGCAAGTTGAGTTTCGCTGCGCGCCGCAGCTTCAGTCAGAACGGACCGGACGTGGACCTGTTCGAGCACGAAGCCAAGGAACTGTTCGCCGAATACGGCGTCCCCGTGCAGGCGGGGAGGGTCGCGCACACGGCTGAGGAAGCACGCGTAATCGCCGCTGACTTCGCGGCGGCAGGGCATTCGCTGGTCGTCGTGAAAGCCCAGGTCAAGACCGGCGGGCGCGGCAAAGCCGGCGGCGTCAAGCTGGCCAACGGCCCCGACGAGGCTTATGAGAAGGCCAGCCAGATTCTCGGCATGGACATTAAAGGCCACACTGTCAACAAGGTCCTGATCGCGGCGGCGGCCGACATCGCGCAGGAGTACTACCTGTCCTACCTGGTCGATCGGGCGGGCCGGCAGTTCATGTCGATCTGCTCGGTCGAAGGCGGAGTGGAGATCGAAGAGATCGCCCGCATGAAGCCTGAGGCTGTCGCGAGGGTCGCCATCGACCCTCTCGCGGGCGTAGACCGTGCCAAGGCTGCCGAGATCATTGAGGCGGGTCGGCTTCCTGAGGAGGCCGCGGCGGGTGCCACCGAGCTTGCCGAGCGCCTCTGGGCAGTATTCACCGACGAAGACGCCACGCTGGTTGAGGTCAACCCGCTTGTCCTGACCGAGCAGGGCAGGGTGATCGCCGTCGACGGAAAGGTGTCGCTCGACGATAATGCCGCGTTTCGGCAGGAGCACGAAAGGTTCGCCGATCCGACGGCGGCCGACCCGATCGAGGCGAGGGCCCAGGCCAAGCACCTCAACTACGTCAAGCTTGACGGGCAGGTCGGCATCATCGGCAATGGTGCCGGCCTGGTGATGTCGACGCTCGACGTGGTCGCGTACGCGGGCGAGCAGTTTGGCGGCGTGCGCCCGGCGAACTTCCTCGACATCGGGGGCGGCGCTTCTGCCGATGTCATGGCCAATGGCCTGGACATCGTGCTGTCTGACCCGTCGGTGCGCGCCGTGCTGGTCAACGTGTTCGGCGGTATCACCTCGTGCGACGAGGTCGCGAACGGGATCGTTGCGGCAATCGGCATACTCGCCGAGCGCGGTGAGGAGGTCAGGCTGCCAATCGTCGTGCGGCTCGACGGCAACAACGCTGCCGAGGGCAGGCGGATACTCACCGAGGCCGCCATCGGCGTTGTCGAGCAGGTTGCGACGATGGACGATGCGGCGCGGCGCGCCGCCGAGTTGGCCAGCCTGGCCGCGACGGGAGCATGAGATGGCGATCTTCCTGACCGAGCAGAGCCGGATCATCGTCCAGGGCATCACCGGCTCGGAGGGACGCAAGCACGGCACCCGCATGATCGCAGCCGGGACGAACGTAGTCGGCGGCACCAACCCGCGCAAGGCCGGCCAGTCCGTCGACCTCGGCGGTTCAAGCGTGCCCGTGTTCGGCACCGTCGCGGACGCCATGTCGGCCACGAGGGCCGATGTCTCGGTCGTCTTTGTGCCGCCCGCAGGGACCAAGGACGCGGTGATCGAGGCCGTCGACGCGGGGATCGGCCTTGTCATCGTGATCACCGAAGGCATTCCGGTGCACGACACGGCGGCCTTCTGGGCGCACGCCTGCTCGCGCGGCAACGCGGCCCGAATTGTCGGGCCCAACTGCCCGGGTGTGGCGTCGCCCGGCAAGTCCAACGCAGGCATCATTCCGGCCGACATCACCAGCGAGGGCCGGATCGGCTTGGTCTCGAAGTCGGGGACCCTGACCTACCAGATGATGTATGAGCTTCGGGACATCGGATTCTCGACTGCTGTCGGAATCGGCGGCGACCCGATCATTGGCACGACGCACATCGACTGCCTGCGGGCGTTCGAGGCCGATCCCGAGACTGACGCAATCGTGATGATCGGCGAGATCGGGGGCGACGCGGAGGAGCGGGCGGCGGCTTTCATAGACGCGAGCATGTCCAAGCCGGTCGTCGCGTACGTTGCCGGGTTCACAGCGCCTGAGGGCAAGACGATGGGTCACGCGGGCGCGATCATCTCGGGCTCAGCCGGGACCGCCCAGGCGAAGAAGGAAGCGCTTGAGAAGGTTGGCGTGAAGGTCGGCCGCACCCCGAGCGAAACCGCCGGGCTCGTCAGGGACCTGATGCAGTCACGCTGAACGGCGCCTGGCCAGGGAGTCATCCGGCGCGCCTCCCAGAGCCGTATCCCCCGGCTTGCGAGGGTTGTCATGTGACGGCATCCGGACTCAGGCCAGGAACCAAGGACCGATCTCGGCCTGATCCGGCAGGCGATGGCCGCCAGGAAGGGGCAAGGAGGCTGCTGGCGGCCGGCGTGTCTGGCGCGTGCACCGCTGCCGGTTTGGGCCTGGCGGTGCTGACCGTTCTGGTGACTGCCGGGTGGATCGCGGCGCCGCACGTCGGGCTCGGCCTGGTCGGGGTCGTGCGGACTGGCGCCGTGCTCTGGCTGGTCGGTCACCACGTGGCTGTTCAGGTCCACGGCGCCGGCCGGATCGGAATGCTGCCGCTCGGGCTCGTCGCGCTGCCAGGCGCGTTGCTGTGGCGAGCCGGCCGCTCCGTCGTCCGCGCGTACCCGGTCACCGAGCTGAGGCACGTGGTCGCGGCGGCGCTCGCAGTCGCAGTACCCTACGCTGCCCTGGCCGGAGCGCTGGCCATCGGTAGCCGGTCCGCACTGGCGGCGGCGTCGCTGCCGCAGGCACTGGTCGCTTCATTCCTGATAGCGGTGGTGGCCACAGGCTTCGGCGCCGCGCGTGCGCTCGCGCCAAGTGCGCAGCTCGGCGCTCTCGTGTCCCCCAGGACGCGATCGGTGCTAGCTGGCACCGCTGGCGCGCTCGCCGTGCTCGGAGCGGTCGGGGCGATGGCCACCGCTCTGGCGCTCGCCGGTCAGCTGCACAAGTTCAGCGCCGTCTACCAGTTGCTCGAGCCGGGCGCGGTCGGAACGGGATTGCTGCTCCTAGCCCAGCTCGCGTACTTGCCGAACGCCGTCATCTGGGCAATCGCGTACATGCTCGGACCAGGGTTCGCGGTAGGGGCGGGCACGGTGGCCGCACCTTCTGGATCAGTGCTCGGGCCACTGCCGGCCTTCCCGCTGCTGGCGGCGCTGCCGGCTGGCTCGCACGGGTCGGGGCCAGGATGGCTCGCGGCGGTCATGCTCACGGTCCCCTACCTGGCAGGGATCGTGGCGGGAGTACTGACCGTCCGGCTGGCGCCGGCGAGCGCGCTGGAGGCCGCGCCGGTCAGGGGTTTCTGCTGCGGGGTCCTGACCGGCGGTGTGCTCGGCGTCGGCGCGGCCTTCGCGGGAGGACCGCTTGGCGACGGCAGGATGACAACGGTCGGTCCGTCGCCGTGGCAGGTAGCAATGGTCTCCTCGCTGGAGGTCGGGATCGCGGCTGCGGTCGCGGCCGCGGCGGTCAACTGGTGGTACCTGCGCAGCAGGTCGTCAGGTGCCGCAAACGTGCCAGCAGATACAGATCGGCCGCGTACCAGCGTCACGCCAGGCGAGTCGGGCGACGACCACGTGATTTACCTGGACAGGTGGTCGAGAGAAGGGGTTGGAGCGCCGTCGGCTAAGCGCCCGCGCGGGCCTTCCGCGCTGCCCTGAGCGTGTCCGGGGGGCGCAGCTGAGGAGGCCGATCCAGCCTGCGTCCTGCTCATCCGGGCCGTACCGCCGCCGCCAAGCCCCGACAAGTTCAACCGGATCGACCTGGAGAACTTATTCATGCAAACGCGCTCGCTGCCAGCGGTTTGTGCCTGGCTCAGGCACGTGAAGTAGTTGCCGAGCTGGTGCGGGAAGATCAGATAGAAGATCAGCGTCGGGATGGATAGCACGGCGGCGAGGCTGCCGAGCACAATGCCGCCGATGGCTCCTCGCGGCCGGTAAGCGCCGGTCCGTCTCGCCTTCTTTATGGCGGTGATGCCGATGACGACCGATGCGACACCGATCACGGCGCTGAAGGTTAGCGGATAGACGAAATGGCGCAGGTGGCTTCGGAGGCCGTAAAACGCGACAAGGCTGAGCACGCCGAGTACGAGAGAGGCAATAGCTCGCTGCCGCAACTCCCGGTCTGGCACCCTCGTCGGCCGCGGCCTCGGTGGCCGTTGCGCTAGGCGCGGGCCCGCTGGCTGGCGCTGCCATGGTTGGCCGAAACCGCTTGGCTGGCCCGGCTGCGGCTGGCCGCCGGGTCCGGTCGGCTGGGCCGTCCCGGCCGGTCGGCCAGGCACGGCGTCTTGCCCTTGGTCTGGCGGCTGGTTGCCAGCATGGACACCGACCTGTTGTTGTTGCTGCTGTTGTTGCTGCTGTTGTTGTTGTGGCTGCTGCTGCGGCTGCTGCTGCGGCTGCTGATCGGGCTGGTCGGCGAAGAACAGCCGAGGTAGCCCAGGAGGCGACGCGGACTCCCGGTCGCCAGCGCCGTCGGCGGCAGCGTGAGATGCCGGCTGCGCCGTGCCAGGCATCGCAGGCGGCAGCATCTCGCCATGACGACCGGTCTCCGCGGGCTTGCGGGCGTCACCAGGGGCTGGCGGCGGGCTGGTTTCAGCGGGCGGTGCCATCCTCCGCACTTTCACTTTCGGTTCGCGCCGGGGCGGGGGCGCTCTGAGTCCTATTTCAGCACTAGTTACCCTGCTTCTCGCGCCGCAGGGCCGGGCTACGCCGGCCCGCCAAGATTACGCCAGCGGTTCCGTCAGGACGCGCCCGCCGGAGAATGCCAACCAGGTTGCCGCGTCTATCGTGGCTTCATGCGCGCACGCGTCGTCGTCCTGGCATCCGGCGAGGGCACGCTGCTCCAGCACCTTGTCGACGCCTGCGCGTCGGAATCGGCCCCGGCGCGGATCGCGGCCGTCGGCGCCGACCGCCACGGAACGAGGGCGCTCGGCCGTGCGGAGGCCGCCGGCATCGAGACGTTTGTGTGCCGGGTCAGCGACTATCAGGACCGCGCGGACTGGGACAAGGCCCTCACGGAGATATGCGCCGGGTTCAGTCCCGACCTCATAGTCTCGGCAGGCTTCATGAAGCTGCTCGGGCCAAGGTTCCTCGACGAATTCTCGGGACGGTGCGTCAACTCTCACCCCGCGCTGCTGCCCTCGTTCCCGGGTATGCACGGCGTGCGCGATGCCCTGGCCTACGGCGTCAAGGTCACTGGCTGCACCGTATTCCTCATCGACGCTGGGCTGGACAGCGGGCCGGTGATCGCCCAGGAGGCTGTTCCTGTGCATGACGATGATGATGAGGAGACGCTGACCGAGCGGATCAAGTCAGTCGAGCGTGGCCTGCTGACAAGCACGGTGTTTGCCATGGTCAGTCGGGGCTGGTCACTGAGCGGCCGCGCGGTCAGAATCGGACAATCGGGGGAGTCGCCGACGTGAGCAGGATTACCATCACGCGGGCGCTGATCAGCGTCTATGACAAGACCGACGTGGACCGGCTGGCAAGCGTGCTGCACAAAGCCGGGGTGGAGATCGTCTCGACCGGCAGTACCGCGCAGGTGATCAAGGCGAGCGGCGTCCCCGTGACGCCGGTCGATGAGGTGACGGGCTTTCCCGAATGCCTGGGAGGCCGGGTCAAGACGCTGCATCCAGCCGTGCACGCAGGGCTGCTCGCAGACGTCGGGGATCCTGAGCATGCCGCGCAGCTCGAGCGGCTCGCGATCGCGCCGTTCCAGCTGCTGGTCTCGAACCTGTACCCGTTCACAGACACGATCGCCAGCGGTGCGAGCGCGGCCGAGTGCATCGAGCAGATCGACATCGGCGGTCCTGCGATGGTCAGGGCGGCGGCCAAGAATCACGCCAATGTCGCGGTCGTCACCAGCCCTGCGACGTATGAGCTCGTCGAAAGGGCTGTCGCGGCCGACGGATTTACGCTCGAGGAGCGCCGAGAGCTGGCGGCCGCGGCGTTCGCGCACACGGCGCGGTACGACGCCGCGGTGGCGACCTGGTTCGCGTCCGCGTACGCGCCCGATGAAGTCGCCCGCCATACCGGCTGGCCTGCTACGGCCGCATCCTCATGGCAGCGCGGCGAGGTGCTGCGGTACGGCGAGAACCCGCACCAGCGCGCCGCCTTGTACCTGACGACAGCAGCCGCCGCGCAGGGCGGGGTCGCCACGGCCGAGCAGCTCGCGGGCAAGGCGATGTCGTACAACAACTACGTTGACGCCGATGCGGCATGGCGCACAGTGGCCGAGTTCTCCGAGCCATGCGTTGCGATCATGAAACACAGCAATCCCTGCGGGATCGCGCTGTCCAGCGACATCGCCAGCGCACACCGCAAAGCGCACGCGTGCGACCC
>Ga0126371_10004800_pt1 | contig 11944 bp, 12 predicted proteins | sample PanSoiMetaPlot_4_FD_110145 | JGI IMG/M metagenome (GOLD analysis project Ga0126371, IMG submission 110145) | Tropical forest soil microbial communities from Panama - MetaG Plot_4 | ecosystem: Environmental > Terrestrial > Soil > Tropical forest > Bulk soil | place: Panama | collected 2016-02-17
ACGCCAACCTCGCGCACGATCAGGGTTTCTTCGTTGGCAACCATGCGTTCGATCTCACGCCCCAGATCACCCGCCTGCGTGAGGTGCTCGATCGGGCGGCACGCTCACGGGGATAACGGCCAATGCAGCAGAACGCTTCCGTGCTGGTGACCGGCGGTGCGGGATACCTTGGCTCGATCCTGGTGCCCGCACTGCTCGATGCCGGCTTTGCCGTCACGGTTCTCGACAACTTCATGTACCGCCAGAACAGCCTGTCTGCCGTTTGTCATCATCCGCGCTTCGACGTGGTAGATGGCGATGCGCGCCAGACTGCGCTGCTGGCGCCACTGGTGAAGAAGGCCGACATAGTCATTCCGCTCGCCGCGCTGGTCGGCGCGCCGCTGTGCAACAAGGATCCGATCGGCGCCACCACGACCAACCGCGACGCGATCGGCACGCTGACCAAAATGCTGTCGCCGGCGCAATGTGTGATCATGCCGATCACCAACAGCGGCTATGGCGTCGGCGAGGCGGGCAAGTTCTGTACCGAGGAAACGCCGATGCGGCCGATCTCGCTCTACGGCCGCGACAAGACCGAGGCGGAGCGCATTGTTCTCGATCGCGACAATTCCATCAGCCTGCGGCTCGCCACCGTGTTCGGCATGGCGCCCCGCATGCGGATCGACCTGCTGGTCAACGACTTCGTCTATCGCGCCGTGAACGACCGCTTCGTCGTGCTGTTTGAGGCACACTTCAAGCGCAACTACATCCACATCCGCGACGTCGCGCGCGCCTTTCTGCATTCGATCGAGAATTTCGAGACCATGAAGGGCGGCCCGTACAACGTCGGCCTGTCGGACGCCAACCTCTCCAAGGCGGAGCTCTGCGAGCGGATCAAGCTTCAGGTGCCCAATTTCGTCTGGCTCGAGGCACCGGTGGGCGAGGATCCTGACAAGCGCGACTACATCGTATCCAACAGCAAGATCGAGCGCACTGGATTCATGCCGGCGTTCTCGCTCGACGATGGGATTCGCGAGCTGATCAAGGGCTATCGCATGATCCGCAACACCGTCTATGGCAACGTGTAGGCGATGGCTCACGGCGCGTTCGAGCTGAATGGCCGCCGCGTATTCGTTGCCGGCCATCGTGGCATGGTCGGCGCCGCCATCGTGCGCCGTCTTGTGCGCGAGAATTGCCAGGTCCTGACCGCGGGGCACGAAACGCTCGATCTGCGGCGCCAGGCCGATGTCGAGCACTGGCTTGCCCATAACCGTCCCGACGTCGTGTTCATCGCCGCCGCCATCGTCGGCGGCATTCAGGCGAACACGACGCGACCCGCCGAGTTCCTCTACGACAACCTCGCGATCGAGGCGAACCTGGTGCACGCCGCCTGGCGGGCCGGCGTTCGCAAGCTGATGCTGCTCGGCTCCAATTGCGTGTATCCGCGTCTCGCCGACCAGCCGTTGCACGAAGCGGCACTGCTGACCGGACCGTTGGAGCCATCCAACCAATGGTACGCCATCGCCAAGATCGCCGGCATCAAGCTGTGCGATGCCTATCGCCGCCAGTACGGCTGTGACTTCGTATCGGTGCAACCCGCCAATCTCTACGGCCCGTTCGACAACTTCGATCCGGCCGGTGGCCATGTGCTGCCGTCGCTGATGCGCCGGCTGCACGAAGCGAAGCTCTCTGGCGCGGATGCGATCGAAATCTGGGGCACCGGAAGCCCGTTGCGCGAGTTCCTCCACGTCGATGACGCCGCCGACGCCCTGGTGTTCCTTATGCAGCGCTACTCGGCCGAAGGACAGATCAACGTCGGCGGCGGTCAGGAGATCAGCATCCGCGATCTCGCCGCCACGATCGGCGACGTCGTCGGCTTCAAGGGCCGCTACGTGTTCAACACCGATCGCCCGGACGGCATGCCGCGCAAGCTGTTGGACAATTCCAGGCTGGCCGCACTGGGCTGGCAGCCGAAGATCGCCCTGCGCGACGGCATTGCCGACATGTACCGCTGGTTCCTGGCGAACATCGCCGGCCGCAGCGTGAATCGCGCCGCCGCTCCCGTCGCCTGAGTGGCACTCCGCATCACGATCCTCACGCCCTGTTTCAACGGCGTGCACTACGTGGCAGAGGCGATCGAGAGCGTCCGCCGCCAGGTCTATCCGAACCTTGAGCACATCGTCTTGGATGCCGGATCGACCGACGGCACGCTCGCGCTGCTCCAGCGCTATCCTGACCTTCAAGTGATCAGCGAACACGACGAAGGCGCGCATGATGCGATGAACAAGGGGATCGACCGATCGACCGGCGAGGTTATCGGCTTCCTCAACACCGACGATATCTACGCCGACGGTGTGCTGGCCGAAGTGGGGCGGCTGTTCGCGGCCGACCACGCGCTCGATGTCGCGACAGGCTCCAGCATCGTCTTTGAGGACGCGGCATCCAGCACACGCAGACCGCTGGTGACGCGCGATCACGCCAGGGACGATGGCTTCTGGTTGCCCGAGCTTGCATTCGGCCACCCAGGCTTCAACGCGCGCTTCTTCCGCCGTCGCGTGTTTGCGCAGATCGGTCGGTTCGACAATTCATACTACATCGCCGCCGATCGGCATTTCCTGATCCGCATCGCACTCGCCAGGCTCAAGTCGCGGCGCCTGCAATCTGTTGGCATCTACTACCGTCACCACGCCGGTTCGCAGACGATGAACCCGCAGCGTCGACTGGCGCAGTCCATTGCGCGCGAGCACGTGCGAATGGCCAAGGAGTTCCTCCGCATCGCCAGACATCGAGACGAAAGCCAGCTATTCGCCGCCTGGCGCGCCTTCGAAGTGGCGAAGCTCTGTCTGCGCGACGTCCTCGCGGGTAACGTCAGGCAGGCCGCCACCGATCTGCCATCGCTCATGGCATCCGGGCCGCTTTTGCCAATCCAGCTCGTGCGCGGCATCCGACTGCGCAATATGGTCCGCAAATCCGAACGCTACAGCCCGTTCGGCTGATACAGCACGATCTTGCTGCCCTCTTGGTCGCTGTCGAACGTGACGTGGATCAGCTTGCTCAGCCGCTCCCGCACGCGCTCCCGATTTTGCGGCTCAACGAAGAACACGATGAAGCCGCCGCCGCCCGCGCCCAGCAGCTTGCCGCCGATCGCGCCCGCGGCAAGCCCGGCCTCATAGATCTCATCGATCTGCTGCGTGGACACGCTGTCGGCGAGCTGCCGCTTCAGCCGCCATGCCTCGTGCAGCAGGCTGCCGATCTCGCGGATCGGCGTGCGCTCGCTGCGCAGTATGCTCAGCGCCTGCGCCACCATCTGCCGCATCGTCTTAAGCTGCGACGTCCGCTGCGCGAGATTGTTCACCTGATCCTTGGCGAAGTCGGTGGCGAACCGGGAAAATCCGGTGAAGAACAGCATCAGCGACTTTTGCAGCTCGGTCCGCCGCGCGGCCGGCAGCACCACGGGCGACACTTCGAACGTGCAGTCGGGATGGAACTCGATGTGGTTGATGCCGCCATACGCCGCCCAGATCTGGTCCTGGCAGCCGACCGCTTCCATCAGCACGTCCTGCTCGATATGGATCGCCTTCTCCGCCAGCTCCTGCTTGGTCACCATCTGCCCGTCGAGCGCATGCAGCGCGTTCAGCAGCCCGACGGTGAATGACGAACTCGAGCCAAGGCCCGACCGCGCCGGCAGGTCGGCATCGTGGTGAATCTCCAGCCCCCGCGTTACGCCCAGTTCTGTTAGAACACCGCGCACCGCCGGGTGCTGGATATCGGCAATCTCCCGCACCAGCTCAACCTTCGAATAGACGATGCGATGGCTGTGCGCGAAGAATGGAGGCAGATGCCGCACGCTGATGTAGCAGTATTTGTCGATCGCCATGCCGAGCACGGCACCGCCATGTTCGCGGACCCACGTCGGATAATCGGTGCCACCGCCGAACAGCGAGATCCGGAACGGCGTCCTACTGATGATCAAGCCGCGAGTTCCTGCTCGAGCAGCCGCCGCCGCAGCTTGTGGCGCGTCATCTCCTCGATGTGCTGCCGCGTCTCCCAGCCGAACTTCTGCGTCACCATGTCCAGATAGCGCCGGCTGGTGAAGTAGTTGTCGAATGCCTGGTCGCGGAACCGCAGCACCTCGGCCGCCGATATATGCTCGGTCGGTAGCGGCAGACAGTCGTAGCTGTGCTGCGAGAACCCGCTCCAGTGCTCGGGCAGCGGCCAGTGGTTCTCCACCGCCATGCGATACAGCGGCGATCCCGGATACGCCATCGCCGAGTAGAAATTGCCGAACTCGCAGTTGAGCTCCAGCGCCAGATCCAGCGTCTCCTGCATCGTCCGCATGTCATCGTCCGGCAATCCGAAGATGAAGTTGCCGATCACGCTGATTCCCGCGCTCTGGATCTGCCGGACGATATCGATGATCTCCTGCTGGTTGAACGACTTCTCGGCGCCGTCGCGCACGTGTTCGCTGCCCGATTCGATCCCCAGCGCCAGCCAGCGGAACCCCGCCTTGCGCAGCCGCTCCAGCATATGCGGCTTCACCGTGTCCACCCGCGCATAGGCCCAGATGTTCAGATCGTAGTTGCGCTCGATCAGCAGGTCGCACAGCCCCAGCACGTGCCGCTCGTTCAGCACGAACATCTCGTCGATGATCTTGTAGGTCTTCACCCCATAGGTGTTGTGCAGCAGGTCGATCTCGGCCGCCACGGCAGCCGGCTTGCGCATCCGGTAGCGGTTGGTGCCGAACGGTGCATTGATGCAGCAGAAAGTGCACTTGTACGGGCAGCCGAGCGACGTGTAGATCGACGCATAGGGCTGGCGCGATGCCAGGTCGCCGAAGCACTGCCAGTTGTGCGCCCGGTACTTCTGCATCGGCAGCAGGTCCCACACATTGCCGTGAAGGTCCTTGTCGAGCTCGCGGATCAGCTCGGGTGACGGGATGTTCCGGATGCCGCCATCGTGCCGATACACCAGCCCCGGCACCTTGGAAAAATCGTGCGGTCCATCCTCCTTCAGCACGTCCAGCAGCCCGTGGATCGTGACAGGCCCTTCGCTGTTGCACGCGAAGTCCACCGCCTCTTCCTCGAGCGTGCGTTCCGGCAGCGCCGACACATGGCCGCCCACGATGATGATCTTCCGCTCGCGATCGATCGCCTTGATCGCCTCGCACGCCGGTCGCGCGCCCGCCATTTGCTGTGTCGAAGCCGACGGCTGATGACCGAATACCACCATGCCGACAAGCCGCGGACGCAGCTCCGCGACCTTGCGCGCCACCGTCTCCGGTCCCCAGCCTTCAGCCTCCGAGTCGATGATCGCCACGCTGAAGCCGCGATCCCGCACATAGCCCGCAATCAGCCGGCACCACAGCGGCGGTTCCACCGCGGTGAGCTCCGCACCAAGATCCTGATAAATCCTGTCTCGCCCACCCGGATTGACGAGCAGCAGATCGATATCGAAGTGCGCCATCACCCCCAGCTCACCAATCCAGTGTGTCGCTAACAAGCCTCCTTGGCGTGATGCCCGGTTGCTTGTCAAGCCGCGCACCGGGCCACACAAATCCGCGTGAACACAACGTGACAACGGCAGGCTAAAGCGCCGCTTCGCTTCCCAGTATAACTGTCGCCTGCGCCGACAGCACGCCGCCGTTGCCGTGCACCAATGCGGTCTCCGCCTGCGCCACTTGTCGTGCGCCGCACTCGCCGCGCAACTGCCGCACCGCCTCGATCAGCAGAAACAATCCGTACATGCCAGGGTGGCAGTACGACAGGCCGCCGCCGTTGGTGTTCACCGGCAGGCTCCCCTTCGGCCCGATTCGTCCGCCCGCGACGAACCGGCCGCCCTCGCCCTTCGGACAGAAGCCAAGGTCTTCCAGGAACAGGATCGTGTTGATGGTGAACGCGTCGTACAGCGCCAGCACGTCGATATCGGTCTCGCGCATCTGCGCCATGCGATAGGCGGCAGCACCCGATTCGCGCGCGCCGGTCTTGGTCAAATCGGGCATCGATGAGATCGACGCGTGCGTGATCGCCTGGCCGCAGCCCAGCACATAGACCGGCCGTTTCGCCATGCCCTTCGCGCGGTCGGCCGACACCATCACGATGGCGCCGCCGCCGTCCGTCACCAGGCAGCAATCGCGCACGGTGAACGGATCGCTGATCGGCCGCGCGCTCAGCACGTCGGCAATCGTCAGCGGCTTCTTCTCCCATGCCGCCGGATTCAACAGCGCCCATTCGCGCGCCGCCACCGCCACCTCGGCAAGCTGCTCGCGCGTCGTGCCGAACTCATGCATGTGGCGCGAAGCAGCCAGCGCGTACGCGGTCGCCGGCAGGAATGGCCGGAACGGCGTCTCGTACGGATTGTATTCGCGCACCGACGCCTGCCGCCGCCCGACGGTTCGCTGCGTGCTGCCATAGGCGATCACCGCCACGCCGCACAGTCCGGCCGCCAGCGCCGCCTGCGCGTGTGCCACGTGCACCTCGAACGACGAACCGCCAACGATGGTGGAATCGGCATATACCGCCGGCAGCCGCAGGTACTCGCACAGCGACATCGCCGACGTGCGCGCCTGCGTGCACGCGCAGAACACGCCATCCACGTCCTTGAGCTGCAACCCGCAATCGCCCAGCGCGCGGTGGATGCCCTGCGCCATCAGATCGAGCGGGCTCATGTTGGCCGCGACCGCGCCGATATCCGACTCCGCCGCTCCGACGATCGCCGCACTGCCGCGTGTCAGCCCCTGCATCACGCGTCTCCCGCCGGGAAGAACACCGGCATCGGCGGTTCGTCGCCGCCGGGCTGATGCACCCGGAACCGCACCCGCATGCCGATGCGCACGTCCGTCGGCCGAATGTCCTCGACGCGGCTCATCATGCGGAAGCCTTCATCCATGTCGATCAGCGCCACGTTGTACGGCTCGCCCTGTTGCGGATGCACCACTGTCGTCGCGTGCACCGTGCCGACACCCTTGCTGATCCGCCATTCCAGCTTGTCGCTGCCGGTGAATGGGCAGATCACGCGCGGATAGAACACCGCGCGGTTCGCCTCGGGACTGAACTGATAGGCAAGCTCGCCCTTGCCCAGATGTTGCAGCCACCGGCCAAGCGGTGACTCGGTTGCCGCTGCCATCTCACACCGGCCTGTCGCCCTGCACCGTCACGCGATGCCCCGATCGCGTGTGCGGCCAATAGTCCCACATCGCGCGATGCTGCGCGCAGCGATTGTCCCAGAATGCGATGGAGTTCTCGCGCCAGCGGAAGCGGCATTGAAACAGCGGGTCCTCGGCGAGGTCCCACAGATAGTGCAGGATCGCGTTGCTCTCGTCGCGCGGCAGCCCGACGATGCGCTTGGTGAAGCCGCGGTTGACGTAGAGCGCCTTCTTGCCGGTCACCGGATGCGTGCGGATCACCGGATGCTCGGCGCGCGGATAGTTCGGCTTGTCGGCGACGCCGTAGTTCGCATAGGTGCCGCGATACGCGTCCTCGCCGTCGTGCATCGCCGTCAGGCCTTCCAGATAGCGCTTCATGCGATCCGAGAGCGCCTCGTACGCGGCATACATCGATGCGAACAGCGTGTCGCCGCCGCGCGGCGGGCACGTGCGGATGTAAAGGATGCTGCCCATCGGCGGTTCCTGATCGCAGGAGACATCGCTGTGCCAGCCCTCGCCATTCGCGCGCGGGCTGTCCTTGTCGGCGTGGATGATCATCAGCTCGGGATGGCCCGGTGCGTGCGGCGCCGCCGGATGGATATGCAGCTTGCCGAACTTGCGACCGAAATCCAGATGCTGCTGCTCGCTCAGATGCTGATCGCGGAAGAAAATCACCAGGTTCTCCGCCAGCGCGCGATGGATCTCGTCGAAGGTCTGATTGCTCAGCGGCCCCGCCAGATCGACGCCGCCAATCTCCGCGCCGATGATCGGCGTCAGCTTATCGACGACGATGGTCTCGTACGGTGCACCATCATCGGCGTGGTGCTTGTACCGAGGCCCGTTATTGCCGCGCAGGACGCTCATGCTCCATCTCCCTTCGCCCGGGAGACTAGCGCGCTCCGCCGGCGCGCGCCACGTCGGGGTAGTACTGCGGTGCCTCGCGCCGGTCCACCAGGCCATAATCGCGGATCACCCGGACGCGCCGCTGCCGCGCGCCCTGCGGCGGCCGCCACGCATCCGCGGCTGCTGCATCGCGCCACGATACCAGCAGCAATCGCTTTCCGGGCTCCGTGATGCTCTCGTACAGCTCGGCATCCTGCATGCCGTCGCCAAGGGATGACGGCGTCGCGACGTCCCCCTCCACGATGCCCACCACTTTCGCAGCACCTACCTCGGTCGCATCCAGCCTCTGCTGTGTCAGCGCCTGGCCAGGCGGCAGCGCCGTATCCGCGCTGATCTCGCCGACCCGCAGATGGTAGTCGGCGAACACCTCCGTTCGCCCTTTTTCCTGCACGCCGTGATGCATCCCGTGGGTCCGCCAGCGAATCACTGCCTTCTCATCCTGCCAGATCGACAGCGACAGCAGCCGACCCTCGGTGCGCAGGCTCTTGAACCGCTCGTTCGCGACGAAACCGCGGACCTTCTCCAGCTCCGGCCGCAGCATCCCGGCCAGCTTCAGATACTGGTCCCATCTGTCAGCCTTCGGCTGCACTTCAAAGATGACGGCGAACATCGCGACCTCCATTTAAACTGTCATTGCGAGGGCCGCGTATGCGGGCCGAAGCAATCCAGGTCGGTTCCACTGGATTGCTTCGCCGCTTCGCGGCTCGCAATGACGCTGTTGTTGTCATACGGCATCATCGCCACCCAACAGGAATGCATCCGTCTCGCGATACAACGCGTATCGGCTCGCTTCCAGATGCATCAGATGCGTGCCGCGGCTGATCTTCACGTCGCGCCGTATCGGTGACGCGAACCGTTCGAACAGCCACGCCGCATCGGCATCCGTGCACAGGCTGTCCCACTCGCCGCGGATGATCGCCACCGGCGCAGGCACCTGCGCCGGATCATAGGCGAGATCGCCAGCCCACGCGCGGACGATATCGTACAACGGCCCACCCGGCGTCTTCACGCTGGCCGGCGCGCGCGTGCGGCTGGTCGCATCGCTGTCCAGGTAGCGCTCGCCCCAATCATCGAAGTGCCGCCGCGACAGCACCGCCGGCTCCCCGCCCGGCACCTCCGCTGTGAACCGCTGCCACTGATCCTCCAGCGACACCAGCCGCCATGCCGGAACCTGCCGCACATCGGCACCTTCGCGTCTGGCGATCGGACCGAACAGCACCAGCCGATCCACCAGCTCCGGACAGCGCGCGGCAAGGCAGCAAGCAGCGACCGTTCCCCATGAATGCGCGATCACCGCAACGCGTGCGCCACCATGATGCTCCGATATGAAGCGCACCACCCGCTCGATCTGCCGGCTCGCATCCTCCGCACCGCACAGCGGCGCGCATCCCTCCGGCGGCTCCGACATGGCGGGATAATTGTCGGATTCCCCATAGCCCAGGAAATCGAACCCCCACACGTGGAATCCGGCATCGCACAACTCGTCGCGCCACGACCGGCCATCGAAGCGGTGCGCAATCGACAGCGCCGACGGGAACGTCGCCCCATGCACATACAGCACCGCTCCCTTCGCTTCGCTGCGCGGCGCCAGATGGCGCAGGAACAGTGTCAGTCCCTGTTCGCTGGGAATACGGCAATGCGCCTCGCGCGGATCGAGCAATACGGACATCGGCAAGCCTCCATCGGCGATGGCTGCCGATATGCCGCCGCCGCTGCCGGCGCGCGACCCTCGTTGCTACGGCACGCGCCGAAGCGTCACACCACGGCGATCGCGCTCATCTCGATCAGGTAGTTGGGATGCGTGAACTTGCTCACCTCCACCAGCGTCGAGGCCGGCGGCGGCGAGGGGAAATACTCGCGCCGCACCTTATGGATCGGCGCCAGGTTCTCCATGTTCCGCACGTACACATCCACGCGACAGACATCGGCGAGCGTGCCGCCGGCCGCTTCCACTGCCGCCTTGACGTTCTCGCACACCTGCCGCGTCTGCGCTTCGATGTCACCAATGCCGGCGATCGTGCCGTCCGCCCGCTGCGCCACCATGCCCGAGATGAACACCAGGCGCCCGCCCGCGTCCGCGGCGATCGCCTGCGCGAAATGCCCCGCCGGCTTCGGACACTTGTCGGTCCTGATCTCCTGTCGCGCCATGCGTTTCCTCCCTCTGCTATGGCCGCTGCGCCGCAAGTATGGCAACGCGGAAGGCGTAGTTGATCCGCTCGCCATCGAGGCTCACCGGAATCCCCAACCGGTCATCCAAGGCCGACGCCCGATACATCTCGATCATCTTCACATCGTCGCCAGGATTGGGAAACGACCGCCCCAGAAGATTCCTGATCTCATCCTGCAACTGATAATGCGCGACCTCCGGCTGCGGCAGACCCGCTGCCGCATAAAGCCCTTGTAGCTCGCTCAGCGTCAGGCACCGCACATGCGACGGGTCGCGCAGCTTCTCGGCGCGATTCCACGCCGCCGCCTTCGCCGGATCCTCCGACGCGTGCATATCCACCACCACCACGCGCCCGCCCGGCGCGCACACCCGCACCATCTCGCGGAACACGCGCGCCGGCTCCAGGAAGTGGTGCATGGAAAACCGCGTCACCACGATATCGAATGCCCCGTCTGCATAGGGCAGCGATTCTACGTCGCCGCGATCCCACGTGACGTTGGCGATCGCCTTCTCCTGCGCCAGCTTCGCCGCGCGATCGAGCATCGCCGGCGTCATGTCGATCCCCGTCGCCTGCCGCACATATGGCGCGAACGCGCACACGATAATGCCGCCGCCGCATGCCACATCCAGCACGCTGTCCTGCGCCGAAGGCTGTGCAGCCTGCACGATCATCCGCAGCGCGTTCTCATCCGTGATCGTGCTGGCGGTGCTGAACGGCGTCGCCTGCCGCGTGAACTGGTCCAGGATTCGCTCTTGATGCGTGCTGCTCATCCGTTCAAACCTCCAGTCGATACACGCGCCGCGCCGTGTCGGCGAACAGCGCCAGTTTCTCCTCGCGCGACGCGCCGGCGGCTATCCGCTTGAATGCGTTCCACAGCGGTACCCAGCCGATCCCCATCTTCTCCACCGGGAAGTTGCTCTCGAACATGCAGCGCCGCGCGCCGAACAGCTCGATGCACGTCTCGATATAAGGTCGCCATAAACCTGCAAGCTGCTCCGAGGAAGCCGGCAGCTCGGCGGTCAGATAATCGAACAGCGCCGCGCGCATCATCATCCCGCCCAGCTTCATCGTCACGTTCGGGCACCGCGCCAGCTCCGTGATCCGCGCCTTCCACGCAGCGAACACCTCGTCGCGCCTGCCGGCATACGGCCCGTATCCCAGCACGCCGCCGACATGCCCCATGATGATGTTCGTCCCTGGAAATGCTCGCGCCAGATCGATCACGTCTGCAAGCTGCGTGTGGAACACCCAGGCGTCGAGCGACAGACCGAGCGCGGCCAGCCGCGCCAGCCCGGCGCGAAAGTCCGCGCGCCGGTAGATGTCGGGCCCGCTCGCGCCGTTGCCGATCACCGGATCGGCGTCCCAGTTGCCTGAATGCCGCACGCCGCGGAACCGCCCGCCGCCGGCGCGGATATGCGCCTCCAGCACCGGCTCGACCCGGTCTCCCAGCGTCAGGTCGGCGAACCCCACGATGCCGGCCGCCACCCGCGTCGCTCCGTAGCCGCCGCTCGCGCTCATCGCGGCGATGCCGGCGACGAACTCGGTCTCGCCCAGCGGCCGCATCTCGATGGGACCAGCGGCGCGATACATCGCGTGGCACTCCACGAACACGGTGGCGACCACGTTGTGGCCGGTGTTGAGATCGGCGAGCAGCTCGTGCAGCAGGTAACGGTGATCCGGGCGCTCCCAGAGGTGATGGTGCGTGTCGATGATCGGCAGCGGAGCCTCGAGGATCGGCTCGGCCGGCGCCCCG
>Ga0126371_10004801_pt1 | contig 11944 bp, 10 predicted proteins | sample PanSoiMetaPlot_4_FD_110145 | JGI IMG/M metagenome (GOLD analysis project Ga0126371, IMG submission 110145) | Tropical forest soil microbial communities from Panama - MetaG Plot_4 | ecosystem: Environmental > Terrestrial > Soil > Tropical forest > Bulk soil | place: Panama | collected 2016-02-17
AATCGAAAAATTCCGTACTCACTTCGAATCGAGCGGCGAGCGCCAAAGAAAGCATCAAGAACATTGGAAGAATCGCCTGCTCGGCTTGCTTGAATCGCGATTGCTTGAACAAGTTTTGCCTGGGAAAGAAGGCGAGGAGAAGCTCGAGCGCCTTGCCGCGGAAGTCTCACAGCGCAAAAAAGATCCGTTTACGGCCGTAAATGAATTGCTTTCTGCTTCGCGCGCGGCAAAATGAAGCGTTTTGTGCATCGCGATAATTTTCGATTTGGAGCGAATTGAATGGCAAAAAAGGCAAAGAGCTCAAAAAAGGCGAGTGGCAAGCCGCGCGCCACGATTGGCGTGATTGGCGGGAGCGGCCTGTATGCAATGCAGGGCCTTACCGATACGCGCGAAGTTCGCGTGAAAACGCCTTTCGGCGACCCATCGGACGCCTTCGTCGTCGGTACCCTAGAAGGAAAGCAGGTGGCATTTTTGGCTCGGCACGCGCGTGGCCATCGCATCCTGCCGACGGAAATCAATTACCGGGCGAATATCTGTGCAATGAAGCTCCTGGGTGTTGAACGCATAATCTCGGTCAGTGCAGTCGGTTCGCTTAAAGAAGATTTGCGTCCGGGCGAATTCCTTGTGGCGGATCAATTTGTGGATCGCACGAAACATCGCGTCTCAACCTTTTTCGGTAACGGCCTGGTCGCTCACCTCACCTTCGACAAACCTACTTGTGCGCAAGTTTCGCGCGTACTAGCCGACGCCAGCGTGCATCACGGCGTCAAGGTCCATCGCAAAGGCACGTACATTTGCATGGAAGGCCCGCAATTCTCCACGCTTGCCGAGGCGCATATGCATCGCAAATTGGGGTTCGACGTCATCGGTATGACCAACGCCACCGAGGCAAAGCTGGCAAGGGAGGCTGAACTTTGCTACGGCACCATTGCCATGATTACCGACTACGATTGCTGGCATCCGGATCACGATTCCGTTACCGGAGCGCAGATTATGGCCACGCTTCAACAAAACGCCGAAAACGCGCAAAGAGTGCTGCGTGAAGCGATACGCTCCATGCCGGAGCATCGCGAATGCAAATGCGGCTCCGCGCTGGCGCACGCGCTGATAACCGACGTGAAACTCATTCCCAAAACGACGAAGAAGAATTTGGCCGCAATCATCGGAAAATACGTCTCGTAACTGAAAAAGGAGGGAAATCCTGTGTCCTTGCTCGTCGTAGGCTCGGTTGCGTTTGATGGCATTGAAAGCCCGTACGGAAAGGAAGAGCGCATCATCGGCGGCGCGGCGACGTATTTCGCCTTGGCCGCGAGCTATTTCACGCACGTCAATCTGGTGGGCGTCGTGGGCGACGATTTCACTGCGGAAGAAGAAAAGGTGTTCCGCGGCCGCAAGATTGACACCACAGGCCTTGAGCGCGCTTCAGGAAAATGTTTCTTTTGGGCAGGCCGTTATCTTGAAAACCTCAACGAACGTGTGACGCTGACGACGGAGCTTAATGTCTTTGCCAACTTCAACCCGAAGCTTCCCGCGAAATACATGGATTCGAAATACGTCTTTCTGGCCAACATCGCACCAAATCTGCAGCGCAATGTTCTGCATCAAGTGAAAAAACGCCCGAAAATCGCGGCGTTGGACACGATGAATTACTGGATCGAGCGAACGCCGGACGATTTGAAGGAAACGCTGAAACACATAGACATTCTCGTCATCAACGATTCTGAAACGCGCCAGCTTTCGAACGAACACAATCTTCTGCGTGAGGCAAAACGCATTTTCAAAATGGGACCATCCGCACTCGTCATCAAGCGCGGCGAGTACGGCGCGCTGCTTGTGGACAAGAACGGAGTGTTCTGCGTTCCTGCCGTGCCGCTCGAAGAACCGCACGATCCGACTGGGGCGGGTGACTCCTTTGCCGGTGGTTTTATGGGCTACCTCGCAGGTGCAGGCAAGCACGACGATGCACACCTTCGCCGCGCAATGGTATATGGCACGGTGATGGGCAGCTTTGCAGTGGAAGAGTTTGGCCCGCGGCGGCTGTTGCGCCTAAAGTCCAAAGAGATACATGCCAGGGCACGGCACTTGTGGAAACTCAGCCAATTCAAACTCTGACGTGTTAATTTTTCCTCTAGCGCGCGGGGGTCTGGCGCCTGGGAAATATGCTTCCGCTCTCAACCATCGTATACCGCCTGCTTTGGGCGGCGTTTTTGGGTTCGCTCGTTGGACTTGAGCGGATCCGCAGCAAACGCCCAGCCGGTTTGCGCACGAGCCTCTTTGTTTGTATGGCAGCCGCACTGTTTACGATCGTCTCTAATGAGTTCGCAAAAATGACGGGCGATACGGGCACAGCCCGCATCGCATCCAATATCGTGCAGGGCATCGGTTTTCTCGGCGCGGGAGTTATCCTGCGCGAAAAGGGAAGCGTTGTGGGAATGACGACCGCCGCCACGATTTTTCTTACCGCCGCGATGGGAATGGCCGCCGGGGCCGGCCTCTACAAAGTTGCCGGGATCGTCTGCGTTCTTATGCTTTTTACACTCATTGTTTTGGCCCGCATTGAGAAGGTTTTCAAGCTTCGCTCGCAATATTTGCTTTTCCGAGTCAGCGCCGACAACGCCGCCGGCCTTTTACCTGAAATTCATCAGCTATTCGGTGAAATGGAACTGCCGCTTGACCAGCTAAGCGTTTCGCCCGTGGATGGAAAGCACGTTTTACAATTCATGGCCGATCTGAGCCAACGCCAGCAAGAGAAGGTTACCGCGAAGCTTAGCGAATTGGGCTTGGGTTACGAAATGATGCCGGCGGAAAGGCATTTTTCCTAATGTCGGCTTCGACGCTACGAGCAGGACATAGTGAACACTTCGCCGCGGTGAAGGCCCCAGCGGTTGCAAAAGGCGCGCGCGTTGGCATCTTTGCCCCGTCGTCTCCAGCGGAAGAGGAACGGGTGCAACGCGGCTTGAAAGAAATTCGCGCACTCGGCTACGTGCCCGACGACAATTTTTCGCGCGATTCGCAGGCTTACTTTTCGGCTTCCGTGGAAGATCGCTTGCGCGATTTCAAAACTCAGTTGAGCGACCCCGAAATCGAGGCTCTTATTGCGTTGCGCGGCGGCTACGGCTCGAACTACATGCTGGAAACGCTTTGGTCGCAGCGATCGCTGCAGCCAAAATGTATCATCGGCTACAGCGATATAACCTCGCTGCAGATTCTGCTTTGGCAGAAGTTTCATACAGTCGCCTTTCACGGGCCAATGGTTGCCGTGGGCTTCGACGCAGGTGCTGGCGCTCCAAATGGATATGACAGGGAATCGCTGGAAGCGGCAATCTCCGGATTGTCTACAACTTGGCGAGTGAATCTGGGCGGAGAGGCAATATTGCGAGGGGAGGCCGAGGGGATTGTCCTCGGCGGGTGCATGACTCCGGTTGAAACGACGCTTGGTACGCCCTGGGAACTCGATACGACCGATTGCATCCTCCTACTCGAAGACCGTGGAATGAAGCCTTGGCAAATCGACCGCGCGCTCATGCATCTTGCGCAAGCCGGTAAATTCAAGAATGTGAAAGGCGTCATCCTTGGGGAATTTCCAGAGTGCGATCCGTCCGTGAAGGGAAGCCCCACGGCAAAGGAAGTCTGCGAACGAATTTTGAAACCGCTTGGTGTTCCCATCGTTTACGGAGCCGCCGTTGGCCATACGCCGCGACCGATCCTCACGATTCCATTCGGTATTCGCGTTCGTTTGATCGCGGAAGCCACGGGAACACTCGAGTTTTTGGAGAGCGCGGTTATTCCTTAGGAACCGGAAAAATGAACAAGCATATCCACATCATCGGCATTGCCGGCTCTGCCATGTCTCCGCTCGCCGGAATGTTAAAGGAAAGCGGCTATCGCGTGACTGGTTCGGACACGGGCGTTTATCCGCCCGCTTCAACCTTCCTCGATAGACTTGGCATCGAGTACAACCACGGCTTTGACGCAGCAAATCTGCAACCGCCGCCCGATCTTGTGATCGTTGCTAACATCATCGCGCGCGGAAACCCGGAACTTGAACAGACCCTTGAAAAGAAGACTCCGTACCGCTCGCTCCCGGAAACGCTCGAAGAGATATTTCTTCCCGGCAAACACTCAATCGTTGTAAGCGGCACGCACGGAAAGACCACAACTACGGCGATGCTTGCTTGGATATTTCATGAAGCCGGGAAGCAGCCGACATTCCTCGTTGGCGGAGTGGCCGAGAATTTTGGCAAGAGCTATGGCTTAGGCGACGGCAGCGAAATGATCCTCGAAGGCGACGAATATGAAACGGCCTTCTGGGATCGCGGCCCAAAATTTTTTCATTACCATCCGGACGACCTGATCATCACGTCGCTCGAATTCGATCACGCCGACATATATCGTGACTTCGAAACTTACCAACTTGCCTTCAAAAGGCTGGTGAACCTCGTTCCGCGCAACGGACGAGTCGTGATCTGGGGCGATACGCAGGATTCAGGGCCCGCGCTTCGCGCCGCCGCAGAAAAGGCGTTCTGCCCGGTTCGCACATACGGTTTTTCCAAAGAAAACGAATGGATTGCGAGTGAACCAATTGCTGCCGAAGACGGCATGCATTTCGAGGTTCTACACAACGGCCGAACCTTCGGCAAATTCCATCTCGCCGTTTCAGGAAAGCACAATGTGCTGAACGCGCTTGCGGCCATTGTCGTGGCGCAAGGTCGCGGCATTTCTGCGGAAAAGATTGGGCAAGCGCTGCAGTCGTTCAAAAGCGTAAAGCGCCGCCTCGATGTGAAAGGCGAATTCGGAGGCATGTTGGTCGTTGATGATTTCGCGCATCATCCCACGGCGGTTCGTGCCACGATTTCGGCAGCTCGCGGCCGCTGGCCCGGACGCCGTTTGTGGGCCATTCTTGAGCCGCGTTCCAATTCCATGCGCCGCAAGATTTTTCAAGACGCTTTGCCGCAGGCTCTGGCCACGGGCGATAAAGTAATTCTCGGTGGCGTTCATAATGCCACGCAACTGGGTGACGAGAACCGGCTAAATCCGGAAGCCGTCGCCGAAGACGTCCGCAAACTTGGCGTAGATGCGAAGGTATTCCATGGCGCGGAATCCATTGCGGATCACCTGGCGACCAATGGCAAGAGTGGAGATCTTTTCCTGATCATGTCCAACGGCAGCTTCGATGGCCTTTGCCAAAAACTCGTGGAGAAGCTATCGTCCGCCGTCGGAGCGGGCTCGCGGTGAGTTCGATCTTGCGGCTGATGCCGATCCGGCTTGCCAGTTTTGCTCTACTCGCTTGCGTTTTGGCTCTGCCTTCACGCGCCACAATCGAATACGAAATTTCGCTGGCCCATCCCGAACTGCACACATTTCATATAAGAATGACGGTTCCGAATGTTTCGGGATCGCTTACGGTCCAAATGCCTGCGTGGAATGCGCTCTACGAAATTCGCGACTTTAGCGCTCATGTGCAAAAGGTGGAGGCGAAAAACGGAACGAGTCCGCTTCCCATCGAGAAAGTTGACAAACAAACCTGGCATATCACTGGCACGGGCACCATCACCGTTTCCTATGGCACTTTTTGGGACGAACCCGGCCCCTTTGCCACCCAACTCAATTCCGAACACGCCTTCATAAACCCGGCGATGATCCTCATGTACGTGCCAGACCGCAGGACGGAAAACATAAACTGCAGCTTTGCTTCCGTCCCCTCTGGATGGCGACTTGAAACGCCTGCACCGCTCGAGTCTTTTCAATCTAACCAGATGGGTCAATCCAACCAGATGGGGAGCGGATGGACAGTTCAATCCGCTGCATTTGACGCGCTTGCGGATACTCCCTTTGAGATTGGCTACTTCGAGGCAGTCACACTTTCAGGAGTCGCTAAGCCGATTTCCGTTGTTGTTCATGGAAAAATCGAAAAGCGCCAGGAATTTGAAACGAAGCTTGCGCAGATCTGTCGTTACGAAATTTCCTTAATGGGTGGCGCTCCGTTCGAACGTTATTTGTTTATTTTTCATGTCGGCGAGGGAATGGGCGGGGGTGGAATGGAGCACGCCAATGGGACGGCGATTGCCGCGCCCAACGAGAATATTCTGCTTGCCGTTTCCGCGCATGAATTCTTCCACTTGTGGAATGTGAAGCGAATTCGGCCAGCTTCACTTGAGCCGGTGGATTACACGAAAGAGCAGTACACGAAAGCGCTGTGGTTTGCCGAAGGAGTGACAAGCACGTACGAACGTTACGCGCTACTTCGTACGGGAATCTGGAACAAGAATGTGTATTACGCAGAGTTGGGGCGGCAGATCTCCGACCTCGAAGCACGTCCGGCCAATGCTTGGCAGAGTGCCGAGCTATCGAGTTTCGATACCTGGATGGAAAATTCCGCAATCTACAACCGTCCGGAGAACAGCGTTTCCTACTACACGAAAGGCGCCGTGCTTGGCGTGCTGCTCGATCTTTGGCTACGCCAGCAAACGGATAACATGCGCGGCCTGGACGATATGCTTCGCGCAATCAACGAACGATTCGGCAAGACGGGAAAACCGTATCGCGACCACGAAGATCTGGAGCTGATTTGCACGCAGACGGCGGGAAGCTCTTGCAAGGAGTTCTTTGACAGTTATGTGAGCGGAACGAAACCGTTTCCATACGAGGAATACTTTGGATTTGCGGCATTGAAGATTCGCCGCGTGATTCGCACTTCACGGGAAGCCGGAACGCAGACGTTGTTTGAGATTTCCGAAGACGATTCCGCGAGCGAAAAACAAAAAGAGATTCGGAACGGCATTTTGAAAGGCCAAACGTCGAAGCCGGCGGCAAAGGCCGCGGACTGAACCGCCAAGGTTGGCCTTGCTGGCGGGCAAAGAGTTCGTGCAGAGTGGTCTCAAATAAAATGGCGCGCACGCTTTTCATCGCGTTTTTTTTAAGTCTCTACATCATCGTGGTGGGGATTCCTCTTCTGCTTTGGACGGTCATTTCAAAAAAACCAGATGCGCTGTACTGGGCCGGAGTGAAGGGCGTGATGTTTTTTGTGCGCTCCGTGGGCGTGAAAGTGGAAGTGATCGGCAAGGATAGAATCCCAGCGGAAGCTTGTTTGTTCATGGCAAACCACACGAGTTCGGCCGATGCACCGGCAGTCGTGGGAGCGATCCCGCGGCGCATTGCGATCCTGCTGAAGAAATCACTTTTCGCATACCCGATTGTGGGGCAGGCGTTTACGCTGGCGCATTTTATTCCCGTGGAGCGCAGCAATCACGAATCGGCGATTGCGAGCCTGGAAAAAGCGACCGAGGCAATGAAGGAGGGGCAGTCGTTCCTTATTTATCCAGAAGGGACAAGGAGCAATGACGGACGACTTGGTGAATTCAAGCGCGGCGCTGTAGTGATGGCGATCAAAGCCGGTGTACCCATCGTACCGATGGTTTGTGCTGGTGCGCAAAAAGTGATGGAGAAACGGTCGTTTGTGATTCGGTCAGGCGTGATTACAGTGGAGTTTTTGGAGCCGATTGACGCGTCGGCTTATTCGTTCGAGCAGCGAGAAGAATTGAATGCGCGCGTAAAGGCTGCGATGGCGGCGGCGCTACCCGAAGATCAAAAACCGCTGGCGTAATTTCTTCAGGTCGCATTTCGTAAGAAGCCAAGCGCCAGTCTGCAAGTTGTTGCGTTGTATGAGCTAATGGCTCGAATCGCCAAAGCCGCGCAATAATCTCTATGAATTCATTTTGATTTTAGCGCGATGAGCTCTCCTTCCAATTCTCGAACGCGCTTTATCAATTCCGGCAGTTGATTCAATGCCGCCATGGATTTCAGCCACAGTTTGTTTTCAACCGCCGGATACCCAGAGTACATGCTGTTTGAAGGAACATCCGAGTGCAGGCCGGTCTGCGCGGTGACGATGGCGTTGTCGCCGATGTGAATGTGACCAGAACTGCCGGCTTGACCGGCAAGAATGACGCTGCTGCCCGTCGTGGTTGAGCCTGCAAGGCCGGATTGTCCACAGAGCATCGAATCGGGGCCGACACTACAGGCATGGCCTATGAGGACAAGATCGTCAATTTTTGTGCCGCGGCCGATGCGCGTCTCCCCGACAGTGGCGCGGTCAACGCAAGCGTTGGATTGAATTTCGACGTCGTCTTCGAGAACGGCAGGGCCGGATTGCACGATTTTGTGCCAGGCGCCGTCTTTTTTCTTGGCAAAGCCAAGACCGTCGGCTCCAATGACGGCGCCATTCTGGAGAATGACGCGATGGCCGACGCGGCAAAATTCGCGGACGACAGAATGGGAGTGCGCAAAGAAATCGTCGCCGATACGAGCGCCGCGATAGATGGAGACTGAGCTGTGCAGGACTGCGTTTGTGCCGATGACAACGTCTTCATCCACAAAACAGTGCGGACCGACATGAGCATTCGCGCCGATTTTTGCGGACGAAGAGATGACGGCGGTAGGGTGAATACCCGCCAAGTAGGCAGGAGGTTTGTAAAAAAGTTCGATCGCGCGGGCGAAAGCGAGATACGGATTCTCGCTACGGACGAGCGCAAGAAGCGCCTGGCCAGGATCGCGCGAAAGGGTAGCGTTCTGATCTACAAAGACCGCGGAAGCGCGCGTCGTCTTGAGCAAGGGCGTGTAGCGCTTGTTGGCGAGAAAGGCGATTTGGCCCGGTCGTGCTTCTTCGAGTCCGGCCACGCCGGTGATTTCGATTTCGGCGCTTGCGCTGGATGACGGCGATTCGAGGCGGCAATCAAGCCTTGCTGCAAGGTCAGACAGCTTCATGGAAGGGGCTCCTGAGTCAGATGGAAATGAGTCTGACATAGGAAAGAAAAGAAGCGAAGCAACGAGGTATCGGTGAAGCGAGGCAGCGAACTGAAATGGAGGAAGTGAGCAGTAAGTACGGACTGGTCAGTGGATCGACGGCTAAGCCGAGTGGACTTAGTCGATGATGCCCTTCCTGGCTGGCTACTAAGGATGTTGACCAGGAAGGGCAGCCATCGGGGTGGAGAAAGTTTTTAGTTCTCGGGAACGGCGTAGCAGATGTGGCCGGAGTAGCGAAAAACCGTGCCCTTGACGAGGTCGGCCTCACCAATGTTGGAGATGTCTCCAGTGGCGCCGGCGAACTTGCCAGTGCCCCCCGTTATGTGAACGGGATAGTTGCTTACGGCAAAGAGAGTACTGGAAAGCGGAACCGTAGTGGCGAACGCTGGGTCGAAGTTGATCATGTCGCCGGAGTCCGTTACCCAATGATGTTGGATATGGAAGACGACGGTGCCGCCACTGCCGGGCTGCGGCGCTCCCAAAATAGTGGCACTCACGGCGCCCTTTAAGTCACCTGTGGCAGGTCCCAGCGTGGTGCTCTGGTCGATGGCGCCAAAATTGGTCATGAGCATGCCGCCGACGGCAACGCAAGCGCGATCACCACTATTCCACGATTGCGATGGGGAAATTGGGGCCGCCTTTGGACTGCCTTTCGCTGGGAGATGGGCCAAAAGCAACAAGGAAGAAGAAAGAACGAACGCTGAAACGAGCATTTTTCCGACAGAAGACATAACAGCCTCCATAGTGGAGCCAGGGGAAGTCCAGCTCCTTGAATTGGGAAGCAATCGCTTCCTCTGCCTTCTAAAGCGGAAGCCAGGGGCAAAAGCCGTAACACCTGCGTGTTCGATTATGGTAGGGTTCAGCCACTCGATGCGGTAACTGCCTTTAACAGCATCCTATGTGCGCAACTTCCTCGCATGAAATAACACAACTACTAGAAGCCTGGAGGGGCGGCGAAACTGACGCACTTGACCGGTTAATTCCGCTTGTATATCAGGAGATGTGCCGCATTGCTCGCGGTTGCATGCATAGGGAAAACCCGGGGAATACCCTGCAGACCACGGCGCTCGTCAACGAAGCGTACCTTCGATTGGTGGAGATTTCGGCTTTCCCGTGGAATAGCAGAGCCCACTTCTTTGCTGTGTGCGCAAAAGTGATGAGGAGGATTCTGATTGATGCGGCAAGGGCACGGCATGCCTTGAAAAGGGGAGGTGGGGAAGCAGTGCTTGCGATCAACGAAGAGGTGGTTGGCTTCAACAAAAAGCCGCTGGACGTCCTCTCTTTGGACGAGGCATTGACGCGACTATCGGCACTCGATCAGAGGAAAAGCCAAGTTGTGGAATACAGATTCTTCGGTGGAATGAGCGTCGAAGAGACGGCCGAAGTGCTGAAAGTTTCTGCCGAGACGGTGCAAAGGGATTGGCGGCTGGCGAAGGTCTGGCTCTATCGTGAATTGAAAAAGGACGAGTGCCGTGCAACCTGAGCGTTGGAAACGCGCTGAACAGATTTACCATGCCGTTCTGGATCTCTCAGAGGCGGAACGCGCGCGCTTTCTGGACGAGTCTTGTTCCACCGATGAAGAACTTCGCCGCGAAGTTGAATCTTTGCTTGCCAACGAAAAACTGGCGCGGAATTTTCTGGAAAGTCCCGTGACGCAAAATGCCGTGCGGTTGATTGCCGCATGGCCGCCGGAGCAATTTCTTGCCGATCCGCTGGGAATCGCCGGTAGCAAAGTCTCCCACTATCAAATTTTGGAAAAGCTGGGCGGCGGCGGGATGGGTATTGTTTACAAGGCAGAAGATACCCGGCTTGGTCGATTTGTAGCGTTGAAGTTTTTGCCGCAAGCGGCACCTTCAGACTCTGCCGCGTTCGAACGATTCCGGCGAGAGGCAAGATCTGCGTCTGCGCTGAACCATCCGCATATCTGCACGGTTCACGACATCGGCGAACATGATGGCCGGCACTTCATAGTGATGGAGCTTTTAGAAGGGCAGACACTAAAACATTGCATCAGTACGGGTGCGCTCGCGGCTTCAGAAATCAAGAAACTGGGCATACAAATCGCGGACGCACTGCATGCGGCGCACGAGAAAGGAATTGTGCACCGCGATATCAAGCCGGCAAACATTTTTGTTACCTCACGTGGAGAAGCAAAAGTCCTCGATTTCGGACTGGCGAAGCTGCTGGAGCCTCCCAGCGAAATGACGACGCTGAATAGCCAACGCGAAAACTCCGCATTGACGCATGGGCCAGTGGGCACTCTGCCCTATATGGCTCCCGAGCAAGCGCTGGGAAGGGAAGTGGACGCCCGCACGGACATTTACGCCTTGGGAATGGTTCTTTATGAAATGGTTTCGGGGAGCAGGCCATTCCGCGAAGATCTGCCGACACATTTGATTGACGACATCCTGCACAAGATACCAGAGCCGCTACAAAGAAAAGGGAAAGCAGGCCCTTTTGACGCGCTAATTTTGAAATGCCTCGAGAAAGATCCGAGCAAGCGCTGCCAGACGGCCAAAGAGTTGATCGAGGCCCTGGCAAGCTGCGAAGAGCAAAAAATGCCGCATTCCGACCGCGGCAAACGAGCATGGATGCGCATTTTGGCCATTGCAGCAGCCACAGCGGTTGCACTGGCGGCTTTGGTCTATGAAGCGAGGCATCAAGGCTGGCGATTTGGAGCGGTTGGCGGGGGACAGAAGATCGGTTCGCTGGCAGTGCTGCCGTTTGGAAATGTTTCGGGAGACCCACAACAGGATTATTTTGTCGATGGCATGACGGACGAGTTGACGACGGACTTGGCGCAGGTGAACGGGCTGCGCGTGACGTCTCGGACTTCGGCGATGCAGTTCAAGGATACGAAGAAGCCACTGAGTGAAATCGCCGGCCTGCTGAATGTTGAAGCGATTCTTATTGGTACGGTCATGCGTTCCGGCGATCGAGTGCGAATCAACGCGCAACTTATTGATGTCAAAACGGACCGGCATATTTGGGCAAAGAATTATGAGCGAGATGCGCGCGACGTGATGGCGATGCAAGACGAGTTAGCGCGGGATATCACGGATGGAATACGAATCACATTAACGCCGGAGGAGAAAAGGCACCTCTCTCCGGAACATATGGCGAATGTGCAGGCATATGACGC
>Ga0126371_10004802_pt1 | contig 11944 bp, 9 predicted proteins | sample PanSoiMetaPlot_4_FD_110145 | JGI IMG/M metagenome (GOLD analysis project Ga0126371, IMG submission 110145) | Tropical forest soil microbial communities from Panama - MetaG Plot_4 | ecosystem: Environmental > Terrestrial > Soil > Tropical forest > Bulk soil | place: Panama | collected 2016-02-17
GATGGCTGATGAGACGCTCTAAGTCCATCTCGCGTCCCATAACGAAGCGCACCGAATCCTCCTGTATCTCAACTGAAGCGCTGTATGATCCCAACAACGTTTTCTCATCCACGCAAATCGCCGCAGGGTCTATGAGCACCTCGCCCCGAATCGTTTGCGCAAACAACAATACCCGGCCCCCGAAACGCGTGGCGTCCATTGCGGGCCGGATCAGACCATTGCCGCCGACGGCGAGAATTACAGCGTCGGCACCACGGCCATCTGTCAACTCACGCACCGACTTAATTACCTCTGCACGTGAAGCGTCAATTGTCGGGCCTAAACCGAAGCTTTCAGATATTGTAAGCCTCTGGGAATACAAATCGGAAGTGATTACCCGTGCCCCGGTTCGCTTCGCCAACACGCTTAGAATCAACCCAATAGGGCCCTGACCGATCACCAGCACGGTCTCCTCGGGCTCGAGCCGAAGGCTGTTAATCCCCTTCATGCAGGTATTGACAGGCTCGACGAAACACGCCTGTTCGAACGAGATGCCTTGGGGGATTTTGACAGTGCCCTGATCGACGATCCAATCCATGACACGAACGTACTCGGCGAAACCACCGCCGCTTGGTTCAAAGCCGGCGGTGCAGCCGACTTTCTTGTAAGTCTCACACTGCGCAAACGTTTTGTGCCGGCAGTAGTAGCAATCGCGGCACGGAATGTGATGGAAGACCATGACACGATCGCCGACGTGAAACGTCTTTACGTCTTTGCTGGCGGCTACAACTACTCCGGTAGTTTCATGTCCGAAGATGCGAGGAGCGGAATGGGAGCCAGTCGCGATTTTCTTGAGATCGGTTCCGCAGATGCCGCAGGTGTGCACGCGGATGAGAAGTTCGCCGGGACCGATCGCAGGAACAGGAACGGTCTCCATGCGAACCTCGTTTTTGCCGCGGTAGACGGCGGCCAGCATAGTGGCGGGGATCGCTTGCAGCGCAGGGTCGAGTTCGACTTGCCCAGCGACGGCCATCAGGCGCCCGTGCTCCCCTCTTTCGGAATGACTTGCAGGTGCGGCATGGAGTTGGTAAAGCGAACGGTCAACGTCATTCGATCCAGATAAGGATCGCTTAGATTCGCAAAGTGAAAGTCTTTCACCTGCAAGACGCAGTAGAAGCCGTCGACCTTGACGACTCGTTCTTTCGTGATCGGAATTTTGGCGAACTTGCCAGGGTCAAGCCAGCCGATCTGCGTCCGGTCCTCCGTGGGATCGACTGAGGACGCAAGGACATTAACGTAAATCTTGTGATGGAGGTCGGCGAGCCGGATCTGCCAGGACGTTATGCGCGGGTCGCCTTCCGAGGCTTGTTGCGGGAAGCAGCCGAGCTCGTAGCGATCCTTTCCGCTCTGATCTTTCACACGCACGCGGCAGGTTGGGCTTTGCGGAGTCAGGACTACTTCAGCTTGAGATTCGGTGACGTGCGCGGGACCCTTACGAAAACTTTCGGCGTAAATGAAGGAAACGTCCGTCTGGGCGAGCAGGGCCGTGCCCAGAAGCGCAGCAGCTGTACCGCATCGCGCAATCGCCTTAGCTAGTCGAGGCCAAGGGTTCACGGGCGGCTTCCTTGTGCTGCTGGTATTGGCTGCGGGTGGGTACCGAGATCGTCGTGGTTACGCCTCAGATGGTCAGACAAGGCATTCGCCGCCTTCGTACTGTTACGAGCAAGTTGGATGGCCGTGGCCCACATCCACGGACGAAGCGCGACGCGGATTGCGAACCGCGCAGTTTGGAACTGGCCGTCGCTCGTGATGAACTTTTCCATGGACGGCATCGGAAAACCGAGTTCGTCCGAAACAACTTTCGTCGCACGAAACTCGAGACCGTGGGCCTGCGCACTTTTCGCGACGGCCGCGGCCTCCATATCGACGACGCGTGCTCCGTAGGAATTCGCCAACTTTTTTTTCTGATCCTTTCCTGCGACCGAAGAAAAACTAACCAGCGTACTGTCACCGTGTCCAGCGTCAGCACGACTGCCGTCGGCGGCGTCGATGACCTGCCGTATGGTGAGGACATCGCCGACACCCAAGCCTGATTCAAGAGCACCCGCGAACCCTACGGACTCAAGAATTGCCGGACGATAATTCGCAATGATAGCTTCCGCGGCACGACGCGCGGCCGCGGGTCCGATACCACCGCAGACGGCGACGCAGTTGCCTGCCTCGAAAAAGCGAAATCGCTTTCCGGAGTGCGATTGGTCCGAGATCCGCCAATGGCGGATCAGCGGCCAGATCTCCCGTTCCACAGCTGCGACGATGGCGATCTCAGGCATAACCCTTCGCTCCGAACCAGGCAGCAGCACGCCGAAGCGCGCCCTCAACCGGCACGATCGTCCATCCCAATTCGCGTTCGGCTTTGGCTGACGAAACGAACATTTTCTTACGCCCCATGCGAACGGCATCAATGGTGGCACGCGGCTCTTTGCCGCGAATATGGCCGGTGACGAGTTCGTCGACCACGCCGGTTGCCAGGGCCATCACATAAGGCACTTTTATTTTTGGTGACGGCAGCCCGGTAATGGCAGCGAGCTTGTCGAGAATCTGCTTCAGCGTGAGATTCTCTCCGCCCAGAATGTAGCGTTCGCCGCTTGTTCCCTTCTCGAGCGCGAGGATGTGTCCGCGGGCGCACTCAGTAACGTCGACGAGATTCAAGCCGGTGTCGACGTACGCCGGAAACTTGCGCTTGAGGAAGTCGACGACGATGCGCCCCGTGGGAGTCGGCTTGATGTCCATTTCGCCGATCGGTGTGGATGGATTCACGATGACGACTTCCTGACCACTTCGTCCGGCTTCGATTGCTACCTGCTCCGCCATGAATTTAGAACGCTTGTAATGGCCAATCATATCGGCCAGGGCTACTGGGGACTCTTCGTCAACCACACGGCCGTTCGAGGTGAATCCCATGGTCGCGACGCTCGAGGTGTAGACGACGCGCCGGATACCATTCTTTCGGGCCGCATCGAGCAATGCTCGCGTGCCTTCGACATTCGAGCGGTACATCTGCTCGGGATCGCGGACCCAGAGCCGGTAGTCGGCCGCGACGTGAAAGACGACGTCGCACCCTTCCACGGCTTTTTCCAAGGACGCCGCAGACCGGAGATCCCCGGTGACCCGATCAGCTTTGAGCCCTTCGATGTTGCGGAGGTCGCTGGTAGGGCGAACGAGCAGCCTCAAATCCGCGCCCTGTTCGGCCAGAACGCGCGCAACGTGTGCACCCAGAAATCCTGTTGCGCCGGTGACGAAGGCTTTCAAACCCAGTTCTCAGTTCTCGGTTCTCAGTTCCCAGTACATGCAAAACCTCGCTCATGCATCGAACAACTCGTCCCGCAAAAGCGAAGAGTCTGCAAAACTTGCGCACAGCTTCGCCCACGAGCGCTCGAGGGCCGCGCGGGGCACGGCCTCGGCAGACTTAGCTAACGGCTGTTTCGCGCGGTGGCGACCGATTCTCCGGCGACCACCTTCGCGTACGTGGTTAATGCCAGCAGCGGGAAATACTGACGGTACATGTGGTACTTGAGATAGAACACGCGAGGAAATCCCGTGCCCGTGAAGAAGGGCTCATCCCAGGAACCGTCCTTCTTCTGCGTTCGCAGCAGGTAGGCGATGCCGCGCGCGACAGAGTCGCTACGCGTGTCGTTGGCAGCCATCAGGCCGAGAACGGCCCATGCTGTCTGCGATGCGGTGCTCTCGCCGATCCCCTTGCTGTTCGGGTCGTCGTAGGAGTCGCAACTCTCACCCCAGCCGCCGTCCGCGTTCTGTACCATACGCAGCCATTCGGCGGCCTGCTGAACGTAGGGCTCGTGGTGATCAACGCCGACGGCTTCAAGGCCTCGGAGCACGAGCATCGTGCCGTAGATATAGTTCACGCCCCAGCGACCGAACCAAGAGCCGTCCGGCTCCTGCTCTTTGCGCAGGAAGGCGATAGCCTTTTTCACCGCTTTATGGGTCTTGTCGTATCCATAGGTGGCGAGCATCTCGAGGATGCGGCCCGTGATGTCGACGGTCGCCGGATCGAGCATGGCGTTGTGGTCGGCGAACGGCACGTACTGAAAGACCATGCGGTCGTTGTCTTTGTCGAACGACGCCCAGCCACCGTTGCGGCACTGCATGGAAAAGATCCAGTCGATCGCACGCTGCACCGACTCGCGCTGATAGCGTCCGTTTGGATGCTCGACGCGGCTGAGCGCCAGACAGACCTGCGCACTGTCGTCCACGTCGGGATAGAACTCGTTGTTGAATTCGAAGTACCAGCCGCCGGGCTGGCCCTGGGGGTTCTTTACTTTCCAGTCGCCAGCATGGCGAACCTGCTTCTGCAGCAGCCAGTCGGCGCACTTAACCATGCGCGGATCATCGGCCGGGACGCCAGCTTCGCCCAGCGCGAAGAGAGCATAGGCGGTGTCCCAAACCGGAGAGACGCATGGCTGCATGCGGAAGGTATCGCCTTCCTCGATTCCGAGCTTTTCGAACTCGTCCATCGCACGGATGACCTGCGGATCGTCGATTGAGTAGCCGAGGCAGCGCATCGCGATTACCGAGTTCATGATCGAGGGAAAGATCGCAGCGAGACCATCGCTCATCTCAAAGCGCTCGAGCATCCACTTCTCGGCTTTTTTCAGCGCGACCGAGCGCAGCGGACGGACGTGGACCCGCTCGAACATGTGCACCATGCGATCGAGGACGAGGAAGAAGTTTCGCCACGAGATGCGCTTTTTCGACCACTGCAGATGCATTCGAGATTTGTCGCGACCGCCGACGAAAAGCTCTTCGATTCCCATTTCATCGGGCAACTTCTTAAAGGGCTTCTTCGCGTAGCAAATCGACAGCGGGACGAGGATGGCCCGCGACCACGACGAAATCTCGTAGATGTTGAACCAGAACCAATTGGGAAATAGGACAATCTCCGGCGGAACCGCGGGGCAGGCGTCGTAATCGTACTGTCCGAAGAAAGCGAGATAGAGCTTGGTAAAGGTGTTGACTGCGGTCACGCCACCCATCTCGAGGATTTTTGCGCGTGCCCTCTGCAGGTCGGGGTGGTCGGCGGGGTATCCAGCCAGCTTCAGACCGAAGTAGCATTTTACCGAAGCGCTGATGTTGGACGGACCGGCTCTGTAAATGCTCCATCCGCCATCTGCGTTCTGCTGTTGGAGGATGTACCGAGCAGCCTTGGCGAAACGCCCAGGGTCCACCGTGCCCAGCATAGTGTGCAGGATCATGTAGTCGGCTTCGAGGGTGGTATCGGCCTCGAGCTCACCACACCAGTAGCCATCCCTGTGCTGTTCGGAGAACAGCAGGCGGCGTGCCGCGTCGACGGCGGCAGCTACACGGCTTGAAAGATCGTCAATTTTTCCGAAGCGAAGTTGTGGGGCAGATGCAGTGGCTGTTTGGGGGGAGCAATCTTCCATCGAGTAATAACTCCGTTAACCCGCGCTGACACTAGCGGGAGCACTGGCAATGGCTTCCACAATCTCAGGCGGCAAGCCAAAGCGCACGTTTTCGGGCATGACTTCCAGTTCCTGCACGTTATCGAAACCTTTAGTCGCCAGGAACTTCACGACTTCCTCCACCAGACATTCAGGAGCCGAGGCGCCCGCAGTCAGTGAGATGGTCTCGACGCCTTCCAGCCATTCAGCTTTTATGTTTTTGTAACTGTCAATTAGATGCGCGTTGGTACCAAGATTACGCGCCACTTCCACGAGCCGGTTGGAGTTAGAACTGTTTTCGGAGCCCACCACGAGCAGAAGGTCGGCATCAGAGGCCACCTGCTTCACCGCAACCTGCCTGTTTTCCGTGGCATAGCAGATATCTTGAGCGTGTGGTCCTTGAATATTGGGAAACTTCTTCTTGAGCGCCGCAATGATGTCTTTGGTTTCGTCGAGGCTGAGGGTCGTCTGGGTCAGGTAGGCGACGCGATTCGGATCGGGAACCGCTAAGGTATCTACCTGAGCCGGCGATCCGACCACCTGGGTTACGGATGGTGCTTCGCCCAGAGTGCCGATGACTTCATCATGATCGCGATGGCCTATGAGAACCAAGGAGTAGCCTTCTTTGGCGAACTTGACGGCTTCGACGTGGACCTTGGTGACCAGGGGGCAGGTCGCGTCGATGACGCGCAGTTTGCGCTCTTCACTGGCTCGACGAACCTCAGGGGAAACTCCATGCGCGCTGTAAATCACGCGCTCGCCTTCGGGCACCTCGTCGACGCTATCGACGAAAATCGCGCCCTTTTCCTGCAGTTCTTCCACCACGAAGCGGTTGTGAACGATCTCCTTACGCACGTAGATGGGCGGGCCAAAAGCCTCAAGTGCAATACGAACGATGTCGATGGCACGGACTACTCCGGCACAAAATCCCCTTGGTTTTAACAGCTGTAACTTCTTGCCTCGTTGAATAGACACGTGCCCTTCCTCAAGTTCTGCTCAGGGTACACTTTTCCCCAGGATTGTTAACTATAGACTACCGAAGAGAACCCTTTTGGTCAATGTAAGCGATAGAAAGGGCGAGGATTAGGAGGGATTGCGGACACCTGCAAGAGGAATGGAATTACGCATTTGCCTTGATCATCTGCTCGGCGTGCTTGAGGGAACTTTCGGTCACCTTGGCTCCACTAAGCATGCGGGCGACCTCTTCGGTGCGCTCGGCGCCGGTGATATTACGAACCGTCGTTCGGGTCCTTCCGCCCGACTCTTTCTTTTCGATCAAATAGTGGTGGTCGGCGAAGGTCGCGATCTGCGGCAGATGCGTGACACAAAAAACCTGGTTGGTCCGGGCGAGTTCCTTGAGCTTTTTGCCGACCGCTTCGGCCGCGCGGCCACCGATGCCCGTGTCGATTTCGTCGAAGACCAGCGTACGGGGAATGCCTGAGCCTTTCTTCCTGCCCGCCGCGCCCGCACCGGCTTCGACGCTGGCTTTGAGAGCGAGCATCACGCGCGATAGTTCGCCGCCCGAGGCGATGTGTTCGAGCCGCCGCAGGGGTTCCCCAGGGTTTGTGGAAATCATGTAAACCACGTGATCGAAACCGCTGGGCGTCCAATTCCCTTCTTCGTCAGAGCCGGTGACTTCAATTTTGAAGGTTACCTTCATGGCCAGGTCATTGACGGCCGCCTCGACCAGCTTCTCGAGCTTGCGCGCAGACTCGTAACGTTTCTTTGAGAGCACGCGGGCGCAGCTCAGATACGTTTCGGCGGCGACGTTCAACTCGCCACGCAACCTCTTCAAGACCTCGTCCTTATTCTGCATCTCGGAAAGCTTGCGCGTAACGTCGGCACCGAAGTTGATGACGTCCTCGAGGGTCGGGCCGTATTTGCGTTTCAGCCGGTCGAGCGCAGCCAAGCGATCTTCAACTTCAGCCAAATGTTCAGGCGAGGCGTGAATCCCACCGGCGAAATCACGGACCGTCGCGCCCACGTCTTCGACGCTGATCAGCGCAGACTCGAGCGCTTGCAGTGCCTCCCGAAACTTGGGTTCATAACGAGCGAGTTCTTCGACCTGTTTGCGAGCAGAGCGGAGAGAGGCGGCAGTCGAAGCATCACCTTCGTAAAGGAGATCGAAGGCGTTCATCGCGGCGTTGTAGATCTTCTCGGCGTTGGCAAGAACGCGCTTCTCGTTTTCGAGACGTTCGTCCTCGCCTGCCTGCGGCCTTGTTTCGTCGATCTCGCGCCTCTGATACGTCCAGAGGTCGAGCAAGCGCAGGCGGTCCTGCTCGTCGCGTTGAAGTTCTTCGATGCGGTTCTGAATCGCTTTCCACGTGTAAAATGCTTCGCTCACTCCCGAGAGCTGACATCCGGCGAATGCGTCCAGGAGATTGAGGCGCGCGGGGCCGTCAAAAGCCGCGAGCGTTTCGTTTTGTGCATGGACGGTCGACAGGTGAGGCCCGAGTTGCTTCAGGACAGCTACGGTCGCGGGTTGATTGTTGACGAAAACTCGTCCCTTTCCGGCGGCCGCGATTTCTCGGCGCAGAATGATGGAGTCACTCTCGGCGTCGAGGCCGTTCTCCTCAAGGATCTTCGCGACGGTTCTTGCTGCGGCCGCTTCGGTTTCAAACACGGCGGCCACAACGGCGCGGTCGGCTCCCGAACGGATCACGTCGCTGGATGCTTTTTCGCCGAGAAGCAGCGTGAGCGCGTCAATGAGGATGGATTTTCCGGCTCCGGTTTCGCCGGTGAGCAGGTTCAGGCCAGAAGCAAACTCAACGACCAGGTTATCGATGACCGCGTAGTTCTCGAGGCGCAGTTCGACGAGCACGGGTGTCCTGGGATTCGCGAAGTTGAGCGCAGAATAGCATGAAAAACAGTTCTCAGTTCTCAGTTGTCAGTTCTCAGTCAACCCCAGAAAGAAACAGTTTTCGGTTCCTAGTTCCTCGTTTCAAACCCAAAATCTCGCTTCGCTCCCTCTAGGGCAGGGCAACTGAGAACTGTTTTATAGCTTGGTTCTAAGGAAAAGATGGCGTCCTTCTGGGTAGAGCCTGCAAGCGTCGGGGCTTATAATCAACCTGCGTTTTTATCCGGAAAAACTCACCCGGGAGGTCATCTGGCGCTAGCGCCTCTTACTATCCAATGTTGAATTCACACTGGTTCGCTTTCGTAATCGGTGGCGAGATCATGGATCTCGTTGGTGAGACTGGCCCTGTCGCCAAAACCGTTCTCATCCTGCTGCTGGCTTTCAGCCTGCTGTCGTGGGCCATCATCCTTTCAAAATGGAGCGTGCTTCGGCGCGCCCGCGTACAGAGCGGACGTTTCATTCGCGCTTTTCGTAAGGCGCAACGCCTGCAAGACATGGCATCGGTCGCCGATCAGTTTCGGCCGAGTCCGCTGGTAGGGGTGTTTGAAAACGGCTACGAGGAGTTCAAGCGACAGCTTGGGAACCCCGGCGGCGTTCGGAATCTGCTGGCGGTGCAGCGAGCCATGCAGATTGCCAACTCCGAAGAACTGACGCGCTTCGAAAGGAACGTCGCCTGGCTGGCGATCACGGGCGCAGTGACACCGTTCGTGGGTCTGTTCGGAACGGTCTGGGGCATCATCGATGCATTCCACGGATTGGGAACCGCGGGCGCAGCGACATTGCGCGCAGTCGCACCCGGCATCTCCGAGGCGCTCATCACGACGGCAGCCGGTCTGGCCGCTGCCATTCCCGCCGTCATTGCCTACAACCTGATCGGAAGTTCGATCCGCGAGTTCGCCGCGCGCGGCGACGACTTTTCTCTCGAAATGCTCAATGCTGTCGAGCGGAGCGCCGCGCAGGTGGCTTATCAAGGTGAAGCCGCGGGAGCGCGGCGCTGATGGCATTCACGACCGCAAACGGCCGAACCCAGAGTTCGATCTCCGATATCAACGTCACGCCGCTGGTGGATGTGGTTCTGGTGCTGCTGATCATCTTCATGGTGACCGCGCCGGTGCTGCAATCGGGAATCGAAGTGAACGTTCCCAAGACGCGTACTGTAAAAGAAGTAACCGAGGAGAGGCTGGTCATCAGCATCAACAAACAGCAGCGCGTATTCCTGGGAAACGACCCGATCAACATCAACGACATCAAGACGAAGCTGCGGCAGAAGATTCGCGATCCTCAGCATCAATCGATCTACATTCGCTCAGATGAGGACGTACCGTTCGGCGCTTTTGCGACGGTCATGGATGCAATCAAAGGTGCGGGCATCACGAATGTGAGCATTGTGACCCAACCTCTCGACCAGAATGCAAGCAAACGCTGACATATTTACCGAGCCCAACGAGTTAGGAAAGCCGCTCGTCTATTCCGTCGTGTTTCACGCGACCGTGGTGGGGTTGATCTTTGTGGCCGGGACAATCCTCTCGCGTGGAACTGGATCGGGATGGGGCGCGGGCGGCGGCGGCGATGCCATGGGTGCAACGCTGGTGAGCACGGTCCCCTTACCTGCGCCGCAAACGGAAACCCAGAACGTACTCGCCAATGACTCGAAGGGGCTGACCAAGTCGCAACCGGAGCCGAAGGCGATGGAGCAACCGGATGCGATCCCGATTCCCGATAAGACGAGCAAGGTCAAACCCAAGCCGGTAACGACCGCAAGCAAGCAAAAACCGGCGGCGCAGCCGGCAGAGGAGACCAACGAGGTTCCATTCGGTCAGGGCGGACCTGTGAGCGGACCGTATGGAACGTTCAGCTCCGGCGGAGCCAAAGGCGGCTTCGGATTCCAGGGAGGCGGCGGCGATTTCGGCAGTGCCTATGCCTGGTATGTGCGCGTGGTGCAACAGAAAGTTTCGCAGAACTGGCTGAAATACGAGATCGATCCGAACATTCACCAGGCGAATCGCGTGTACGTGCAATTCGACATCAACCGCAACGGACAGCCGACCAATGTGCAACTCGAGCAGTCCAGTGGTGTGCCGTCGCTCGATCAGTCGGCGGTCCGCGCGATTCAGAGGATCGATACATTTGGGCCTTTGCCCCCGGATTATTCCGGAAGCAAGGTCACGGTGGAATTCTGGTTTGACTTCAAGAGGTAGAAAGTTCGAGCGCTTGGCCGGGCGCGTCGAAGAGCGAGGAATCGGAGATTAGCATGCATCAAGTCAGGCTTCCGTTTTTGGTCCGGCGCGTGTGGCAGAAGTTGGTTGTCGATAATACTCCGGGTGTCGACGCGACGGGTTCTCGGTGGGTAGCACAGATTGCATTGGTCCTCTTACTAGTGGTTGGGTTGGTGATCATCGGTCTAACGCCAGGCACAGCGCAGGCGCAGGATTGGATCCGCACCGGAACCGGACTTGGTGTTGAGAAAGTGCGGCTGGCAGCATCCGATTTCAAAGCAACTACGCAAGATCCGAACACGCCGGGGCTGTTGAGAGTCTTCAACGACACGCTGTGGAACGATCTCGACAACGCCGGCATCTTCGAGATGGTTTCCAAGAGCTTTTATCCCACGGACGTGCCCGGCAATCCTTCGGAAGTTCATTTTGATGCGTGGAGCAGTCCGCCTCCGAATGCGTCCATGCTGGCATTTGGGGACTTCGGCGCTACGGGCAACAGCCTGCTGGTGCACGGCTGGCTCTATGACGTGAAGAACGTCGCCTCGCCGCAGGTATTGGGCAAGCAGTACACGGATGCGGCCACGCAGGATGGCGCACGCATGACGGCGCACAAGTTCGCTGATGAGATCATCTTCCGACTTGGCGGCGGCGTTCCTGGAATTGCGGAGAGCAAGATCTATTTCGTCAGCGATCGCGGCGGGCACAAAGAAATCTGGGCCATGGACTACGACGGCTCGAATCAGCACCAGCTAACACATGAGGGATCGATTTCCCTTTCCCCGCGAATCTCGCCCGACGGTACACGGCTGGCGTTCAGTTCGCTCACCAAGACGAGCTGGGAGATCATGATGTACTCGATCGAACTGAACCGGCTCGTGTCGTTTGCGCGCGTGGGCGGAACGAACCTCTCGCCGACGTGGGCTCCGGATGGAGCGAGAGTGGCGTTCTCGTCATCGCGCGGCGGCGAATCGAATATCTACATTGCGGACGCGACGGGCGGGAACCTGCACAGGCTTACAACTGGCCGGGGACCCGACGTCGGACCAACCTTCAATCGCAAGACGGGCGCGCAGATTGCCTTCGTCAGCGGACGCACGGGGCTGCCGCAGATCTACACGATGGAAGCGGATGGCACAAACGTTCAGCGCGTTACCGACCAGGGCTACGCGGTGTCGCCGTCATGGTCGCCGAACGGGCAGTTCCTGGCGCTGGCGTGGTTCCGCAAGTATGGCCCGGGAGCACCGGGTGCGAATGACATTTATCTGATGGACATTGCGAGCAAGCAGTGGGTCCAGTTGACGCACGACGGCGGCCGGAACGATTTCCCGTCGTGGTCACCAGACGGGCGACACATCGTCTTTCAGTCGAGCCGATCGGGGAGCGAGCAGATCTGGAGCATGCTGGCGGACGGTACC
>Ga0126371_10004803_pt1 | contig 11944 bp, 8 predicted proteins | sample PanSoiMetaPlot_4_FD_110145 | JGI IMG/M metagenome (GOLD analysis project Ga0126371, IMG submission 110145) | Tropical forest soil microbial communities from Panama - MetaG Plot_4 | ecosystem: Environmental > Terrestrial > Soil > Tropical forest > Bulk soil | place: Panama | collected 2016-02-17
CCGTACCTCCGTCAGCTCGCTGTCGAGATCGCGCGTGATCGGCGTGCCGTGGACATACGTTGCCCGCTGAATCGCGAGACGTTGCTGCAGTATGCTCGCCCGGGCGGACAGCTCGTCGATGCGCGGCGAATTGACATAGCCGAGCAGCTGGTCGGCTCCCGCGCCGTTCCGCTGCAGACCGCGCACCGCTGCCGCGCGCGCGGAAATCCCCGCCAGCTCGGTCTCCGCGGCTGCCAGCTCACGATTGAGCCCGTCGAGCTCCTGGTTGGTTACCGCGCCAGGGTCGGTTCCGGCCATCTTGTGTTCGGCGCGATACGTCTGCACGGCCGCGTTGCTGCGGATCCCCTCTTCTTTCAAATCGGGGATGCGCTCCGACAGCCACGCCAGCGCACGATCGGTTGACGCGCGCTTCTGCTGATCCTCGCTCTGTACGAACAGATCGGTGACCCGGTTCGCAATGATCGCAGCCGCCTTCGGGCTGCCGGACGTGGCGCTGACGGAGATCACGTGCGAGCCCGCCTCCGGAACGACGCGCAACTGCCGCTGCAGCGCACGCAGATCGAGCTTCCCGCGCGGTGCCGCCGTCGGGCGGAACCAGGACTCCAGCCAGTCCATCGCGTCGTCCCGGAGTGTGCCCACGGAAAGACCAGACCCACCGGTCACGCGCATCGCCGCCTGATAGTCAGGGTCTTTCGCAAGGCTCTCGATCGTGCGCTGCAGCAGCCCGGGCGACGTGAGCGCGGCAACGCCGGTCTGCACCACGGCTTCGTCCGGAGACTGCTCGACCACCGATTCCTTGCCCGCGATGAGGCTCTGCGGCTCGATCAGAATCTGGCTCTTGGCTGTATAGCGGGCAGGGAGGACTGCCGGCACTGCACAGATCAGCGCCGTCCCGAGGACGGTGATCAGTGCAATCAGGCCGCGCCGCCTGCGCAGGACACCCAACAGATCCACAATTTTGACGTCATCATTCATGGATAGCGGCCTGAACCGATGGGAATTGCCGGCGCGACTGCGCGCTGTCGGATCGGCGTTCCGCCACGCAGCGCAGCCTGCCCGGAGAGCAGCCTGAGCCGAGCGGGCACGACCCTTTCGTTGAGACAGAGCGCAATGGAGAGCCAGAACAACGGCTGGCGGATGATCAGGTTGCTCATGCCGAACAGCGTGATCCCCAACAGCAGTGTGGCGAGACCGGCCGATTGGTTCCTGTAGGCGGCGCGGAATGCGGACCCCAGCAGCCAGATCAGCGCCAGAACCGCGCCCAGGCCGCCCTGCACAAACAGGTCCAGGACGGTGTTGTGCGCCTCAAAGTTGGGGGCACCATTCTGCTCGGGGTGCTGAATGTTGCCCGGCTGTCCCGTCACCTTCTCTCGCGCGGTCACGAGGGTCAGGGGAATTGCCAGATGCGGTCCGGGCCCGAGCCCGAGCATCCCGGATTCCAGGCCGCGTTGAAGCGCCTGCTGCCAGAGCGCGAGCCGCAGATCCGCCTCGGCCGTTGCGTCCTTCCCGCCATTCTTGAAGACGCCCGAGCCCAGCTCGGCGGTGTCAGAGTGCGCCGACAGGATCATCGGCACCGTTGCAGCCGCCATCAGCGGCACGCCGAGCAATATCGCCAGTCCCAGGGCAATACGCGCATCCAGGCGCGGGGCCGGCCGCAGCATACGAAATCGCAGCGTCAGCAGCAGCAGCGCGACGGCTGACACCACGACCATCAAGGTGAACGTGTCGCTGCCGGTCAGTCTCCCGACAACGAGCGAGAGGACGCCGCATGCGACTGCGGTCGCCGCGCTTGCGAAGCGTGTCACGGTACTGACGAGATGCACGGCCAGCAGCACGAGCACCGTGCACAGGAATGCCAGTTGGTTCGGGTTCTCCGACCAGCCGCGCAACCGCTGCCAATACCACGGCAGCATGGATGGAATCTGGAACAGACCAGCCGCCGCGGCCAGTTGCAGAACGAGGGTACCCGCACCGAACAGCACCAGCAGCCACGCAATGCGGTGCAGACGCGCTGCCGGCTCCGCTGCACTGGCACAGGCGACCGCGCAGACGAGCGGATAGGCAAGCACGTCGTGGAGCAGCCAGTAGGTGTCGTACAGCGTGCCGCGAGCGAGACCATTCAACAGGCCCAGGCTCTCCACGATTGCGAAGATCCCCCAGAAGCCGAGGAGGCGGCTGAAGCCGGACGGCAGGGCGGCGTTGCGCGTCGAGAGCCGGTCGGTCAGTACCCAGAACGACCATGTGAGCAGAAGCACCTCGCCCAGCCCGACCGGTGAGCCGCCCGGACGCAGCTGCGAGGCCGTGGAAAGCAGAAGCCCCAGCGCGACTATGCCGTCGCGAATCATTCCGCGGATCCACGGCGCCGACGGGGCTTTGCCGTGATCATTGCGCCGCGGTCGCTGTCACCAGGGCAGGCTCTCCGGCGGCGCGGCTGGTCATCGGCGGCGAGCGATCCAGCAGTTCGCGATAGAGCGCCGCCTGGCACTCGACGACACGCTGCAGGCTGAATTCCCGCCGCACCAGCATGCTGGCACGGGCCGCCATGACCCGGGCCTCGCGCCTGTTTCGCAGCATCTGGACAATCCTGTCGGCCAGTTCGGAAGGTCGGCGAACTGGTGCCACCAGACCGCTCCAACCGTCCTGGATCACATCGGAGCAGCCAGCGATGCCTGTCGTCACGATCGGCAGTCTGGCCAGCGCGGCTTCCAGCAGGACCCTTGGAACCCCCTCGCGGTACTCGGTCGGAAAGGCAAAGACATCCGCCGCGCGCAGCAGCGCGGGAACATCCGGACGTGGCCCGGTCGCAATGACGTACGGCACGTGCCTGGCGATTTCGGCTTCGGAGACAGCCAGCGGCCCCTCGCTCTCGCGTGGTCCAACCAGCAGAAAGCGCACATCGGGGCGCATGCGATGAACCAGCCCGGCCGCCTTGAGCAGCGTAGGGATGCCCTTCTGCCGCGTCATGCGCGTGACGGTGACGACAACCTCCGCAGAACCAAGGCCGAATTCCGCCCGCACGCGCGCGGGTGGCGGCGCGCCGGCGAAGGCACGATCGAACCCTGCGACATCAACGCCAGCGCCGGGCACCAGAACCCCGCGACTGCGACCCAGCAGGCCATGGCGCCGGAAGAACTCCTGATCCTCGCGGATTTCGAAAACCGTCGCCGTGGTGGATCTGGCGCCGATCCGATGCAGCGCGCGGTAGACCGGACGAAGCGCGAGCGCGAGCGGCGCCCGCGAGGAATAGATCCAGCCTCGCCCGTTGATCGTGCGGATGACGGCCACGCCGGAGGTTCGCCGTGCGGCAATCGGCAGCAGCAGGCCCAACTTCGAATCAAAACTCTGGACGATGTCCGGCCTGACCTGTTCCAGCAGTCTCGACAGTGCGGTGCACGTCTTCCAGTCCGCCAACGGGGCGAGAAAACGCTCGAGCGGAAACGCCAGAAAATCGACCCCAGCCTGTTGGAACGGTCGCGGATCGCCGGTGCCGGCAGCGGTGATGCGAAATCCACACTCGCGGAGTGCCAGCATTGCCGGAATGCGGAGCTGGTGGTCCTCCCCTCCGACGTACAGAACATGCGGGTCCAAGGCCTGCCCCTCTGCGGTCCAGCGCCATTCCCTGTTCAGTTGGCGCGAGACGCCGACAACTACCGCAGACGCGCGGCAGCCTGCCACTTGGCCAAAGGATCACGTCGGTTCATCCATGGGATAGGAGTTTGCCGGTCCAGATGGTCATTCCATCCTTTGTCACCGTACTGTCATACCTTGGACCAATCGATCTCTTTACCGGTTTGACCTCGCACAGTTGCCGCCGCCACAATGGCAAGTATCAAAGACCATTCCGGGCATTTCGAAAGGCGGTATCAGTATAGCCGATCACAGAGCCAATGTTCGTCAGCCGGCAGTCGATGGAGGGGAAAATGAAGGCGGTGATACAGTGCGGCGGCAGAGGCACGCGTCTGCAGCCGTATACGACCGTGCTGCCGAAACCACTTATGCCGATCGGCGCCAGGCCGATCCTGGAACTCCTTCTGAAATGGCTCCGGCGCAACGGCATACGCGATGTCTTCATCACCACCGGATACCTCGGCCATCTGATCCGCAGCTATTGCGGCGACGGCCGGCAGTGGGACCTCAAAATCGAGTACACCGAGGAACGAGAACCATTGGGGACAATGGGCGCCCTGGGCCTGTTGCGGGACAGGCTGGATTCCACATTCCTGGTGCTCAACGGCGATGTCCTGACCGACCTCAACCTGAATGCGCTGGCGGCGCATCACCGCATTCATGGCGCCGGACTGACGGTTGCGACGGTCAGCCGGAACATCCGGGTCGATTTCGGATTGATCGAGGAGACCGACTGCCGCGTCGTCCGCTTTCGTGAAAAGCCCACGCTGACGCATTTGGTGAGCATGGGCGTGTACTGTCTGGAGCCGGAGCTCGTGCAGCACATCCCGTGCGGCGTTCCCTTCGGCTTCGATGATCTGATGTTCCGGATGCTCGAATACGGCCTGCCGGTCGCCACCTTCCTGCACAAGGGGTTCTGGCTGGATATCGGCCGGCTCGAGGACTTCCAGCGGGCGCAGGAGATCGGCTGCGATCACGAGGTGCCGGCGTACGAAACCGCCGCGCTGTCGCTCGAGATGCTCGAGACCGCCTAGCTCCACCCTGCACTTTGTCAGCGATACCTCCCTGGGAGAAGCGCGCCGTGCTGTTGGTGTCCGAACCCATTCTTGGCGTTGACGAGGCGTCGGCCCTCGCCGAGGTCATCGAGAGCAACTGGATCACCATGGGTGACCGGGTGCGCCGCTTCGAGCAGGCATTTGCCGCGGCGCACGGCGCGTCTGACGCCGTCGCGGTGAATTCCTGCACCGCGGGGCTGCACCTTGCGCTGCATGCGCTGGGCATCGGCCCCGGCGACGAGGTTCTGGTGCCCTCGATGTCCTTCGTCGCCACCGCCTCGGCCGTGCTGTACACCGGTGCGCGGCCTGTCTTCGTCGATGTCGTGTCGCCCGACGTGCCGCTGCTGTCCTGCGCCGATGCGGCAGCCAAATGCACGCCTCGGACGAAGGCCGTCATCGTCATGCACTACGCCGGCTATCTGATCGACGGCGCTGCCTGGCGGGATCTGGCTCGGACGCACGGGCTGTTCCTGATCGAGGACTCTGCCCACGCGGTCGGCAGGGACCGCACGGCGCTGTTCTCCGACGTGGCGGTGTTCAGCTTCTACGGCAACAAGAACATGACCACCGCCGAGGGCGGCATGATCCTCGCGGCCGATGCGGCGGTTCTGGAGCGGACGCGGCAGGCGCGAAGCCACGGCCTGACAACCGATACCGTGCAGCGTCTGCGCGGCCGACCAGCCACCTACGATGTCACGATGCTCGGCTACAACTATCGTATGGACGAGCTGTGCGCCGCAATCGGGCTGGTGCAGCTGGAGAAGCTCGATATCTGGAACAAGCGGCGCGAAGACCTGACGGCCTGCTATCGGGCGATCATGCCGGCAGTCTGCCCGGAGGTGACGATTCCATTCTCTTCGGGCTGGCGGTCAGCCCATCACATTCTGCCGGCGCTGCTTCCGCCTGGTGCCGACCGGAACGCCGTCATGGCTGCGCTGCGCAGCGACGGCATACAAACCTCTTATCACTATCCGCCGATTCATACCCTGTCCCTGTATCGTTCGATGTATCCGGACCTCCGGCTCGAGCAGACGGAGAACTTTGGATCCAGAGAGCTGACGCTGCCGCTGCACCCGAAGATGGGGACGGTCGATGTGGACCGCGTGGTGGCCGCGCTCGGCCGGGCACTGTCGGATGCTGCCGGGAGCGTATCGTGATCCTGGGAAAAACCGCAGTCACCGGAGCAGCCTGGGCGGCACCGACCCCCGGATGCGCGGCCAGGCGGGCGCTCGACATTCTGGTGTCCGCGGTCGCGTTGCTGTGTCTGTTGCCGGCGATGCTGCTGATCGCGCTGGCCATCTGCATGGAAGATGAGTTTCCGATCATCTTCTGTCAGGTGCGCATGGGGAAGGACGGCCGTCCCTTCCGCCTGTACAAGTTTCGCAAGTTCGGACGGCGTGAGGGTACGCACGGGCTGCCCCTGACCCTTCGCGACGATCCGCGCCTGACCGTGGTCGGCAGGTTCCTGGAAAGAACGAAGCTGGACGAGCTGCCGCAATTCTGGAACGTGCTGGCCGGCGATATGTCACTGGTTGGGCCGCGGCCCGAAAGCCTGAACTTTTCCGACTGCTTTCAGGGCGCGTATCGGCAGGTTCTCGACCATCGTCCGGGTATCTTCGGGCCCGCGCAGGCGAAATACCGCAACGAGGCCGCCCTCTATACGGCTGCCAGTCCGGAGAGGACCTATCGCGAGGTCCTGTTTCCCGCAAAGGCATCCCTGGACCTCGCGTACTATCCGACCAGGACGGTGCTCAGGGACGTCGGCTGGATCGCACGCGGTCTGCTGGCGGTAGTTCGCGGGTCCTCGCGCGACGCGCTGCACTGACCCGTACCCCTCCGGCCAAGTCGTATCTGCAGCAATCCACCCTCGACGGAGGCGGTAATGTCATATAGCGGCCTGAAGGTATTGGTGACCGGAGCCGATGGATTTATCGGTTCGCATCTGACCGAGGCCCTTGTGGCATGCGGCGCGAGCGTCACGGCGCTGTGTCTGTACAACTCGTTCGATACGCATGGCTGGCTCGATGACGTCCCGCACCTGGACGTCCCGAGGCTCAGGCGTGTCCGTGGGGATATCCGCGACGCGGCCTTCGTTCGCGACCTCGTCCGGGGGCAGCAGGTCGTGTTCCATCTGGCCGCGCTTGTTTCGATCCCGCAGTCCTACGTGGCTCCGCAGTCATTTGTGGAAACCAACGTCATCGGGACCCTCAACGTCCTCACCGCATGCCGGGACGCCAATGTCGCACGGATGGTGCATACCTCGACCAGCGAGGTGTATGGCAGCGCGATCACGATGCCGATCGCGGAGAGCCATCCGCTGCAGGGCCAGTCGCCCTACTCCGCGACCAAGATCGCCGCGGACATGCTGGCCGAATCCTACGTGCGGTCGTTCGACCTTCCGGTGGCCATCCTGCGCCCCTTCAATACCTTCGGGCCAAGGCAGAGCGAACGCGCGGTGATCCCGGTGATCATCCGCCAGTTGGCGGATCAGCGCTGCGATGTCGTGAAGCTGGGCGCTCTGACCACCGTGCGCGACTTCACCTTTGTCGAGGATACCGTGCAGGCGTTCCTTGCCATCGGGATCTCGCCGTCCGTCAGGTTTGGCTCGGCGTACAACGCGGGAACCGGCACCGCGGTGACGATAGGCGATGTCGTCGATCTCGTGGCTGGCATCCTGGGGTTCAGCAAGCCGATCGAACGGGAGACTGGACGCCTGCGTCCGGAGAAGTCCGAGGTGCTTGCGCTGTTGGCCGACAACAGCCGGCTGCGAACCGACACCGGCTGGAGTCCTCAGGTCGCACTGCGGGACGGACTTGTTCGCACGGTTGCGTGGTGGCGGGATCGGCTGTGCAGCGGCCGCGTGCGTGCGACAATGGGGTTCATGAGCTGACAACGCCACGCCGGCCGCCCGGCGAGCGGCGGCAGCCTACGAGAGAGCAATCTCCCGACCAAGCGCCGGCACCACAAATCTCGGCTCGGAATCGACCGTGCGGGCCATGACGGCGAGTTCGGTGCGATTCTTGACGTTCAGCTTGTGGATGATCCTGTGCATGTGAGCCTTGACCGTGCTCACGGATATGTTCAGCTCATACGCAATGATCTTGTTCGGCATGCCGCGGCGGATCAGATCCACGACAGCCCGTTCGCGATCGCTCAGTGCCTTCGCCGCGTCGGGATCGATGGTTCCCTGACCTGGCGTCGCACGATGCCGGTTCGACGGCCCCTCCCGTTCGCGGGATCGGGGAAAATAAGTGCCGCCCGCAACGATCAGCCGGATCGCCGCCGCCGCCACGGCCGAGCTGGTTGACGCCGGGACGTAGCCCTGCAGGCCGAGCCTGTTGCAGGTCGCGGCGAGCGAACTCGCCTTCTCTGTCCGGACGACGATCGCGATCGGCAGGTCGGGAAACGAGGCCCGCAGGAACGCACTCTGCTGCTCGATCCACTCGAATCGATGTTCGCTGATGTCATCACCCAGGATCGCCGCCGAAGGACGCTCATGCTGGCTGGATTCAAAGCGACTATCGGCGCTGAAGGCAGGCACAACCTCAAGCTCCGGACACGAGGTGCGCAACCAGCTGATCAGGCAACTTCTGACGAACTCGTGGCGATCCACCACGAGAACCAGGGGGGCGCTTTTGGGCGGCGCACCTTCCGGCCGGGTGGTGTCTTCGAGTTGCTGCACGGATGGTGACGCGCTGTTCCGTTCACACGCGATCGCCGGCTCCGAGACATCTACCATCGTAATCCTCCCGAGCCCTGCCATCTAGAATTCACGGTAATATCACGATATTGATACCACCTCTAGAACGAGATCGCTGTGGTCACTCAAAATTGAGGTAGGCAAAGTGGTATGATCCATACAAAAGTCTCTTTTGAGCTTAAGCGATGGAATTTGCTGACTCGGCAACAATGCAGCCCTTGGTATAGTGAGAAATTATTGTGGCTACCTGCCGATCCTGTCTGCACGCGCTGAGACGGATCGGCTTTGGGAGCCGTGTATTATAGTTGCTGATCTGGTGACGCCACTTAACTGAGCGTCACCAGCAATCCGGTGCCGCTATCCGGGGTTGCATGGAACGAGCCAGGTCCGAGACTGGCTGTGGCCATCTTCAGCGTGGCGAGTTGACCGGCCGTGTCGGTGACCTGCAGCAGACCCGTCGTGCTGTTGAAGTTCAGACTGGCGCCCGCGGCGTTGAAGCCTGAAAGATCGACGGCATCGCCGGTTGCGAACGACTGCAGCAACGGCCCACTGTAGGCTGTGCTGCCAACGTTGATCCCGAACAGCGACGCATTGTCCACCTTCAGTTCGCTGCTGGCAGCGAAGCTGATGCTCAGGTTCGTGCCCAGCGCACTGGCGGTCTCCAGCGTTGCCGCGCTGTCCAGCCGGAAGACACCGTCACTGGCGGGGTCGACGGCGCTGCTGACGTCTAGCGAACCGGAGACTTCGACACTGCCATGGTCGATAAAGGTTGCAACGGTGTTGGGTCCGGTCATCGTCCAGGTGGCCCCGGCGTCGGCCTGAACCGTCCCGAAGTTGAGAAACGTACCGGCATTCACACCCGCGATCGTACCGCTTCCGCCGGCGCGCAATTCCAGGGTGCTGGCAGCACCACCGCCGCCCACGCCGCCGCTGAACACCGCGCCCGGATCGATGACAAGGCGGTTGGTGACGCCGCTTGCAAACTTGACCGCGTAGCCAGGTCCCGAGATCGTGCCGGAGTTCGTGACGGTGCCCGATGCTCCATAGATCGCGACGCCGACCGAGTGACCGGTGATGGTTCCGCCGGCGCCATTCACGACGCTGCCACCCGAACCGAGAGCGATGCCATCGCCCGTCGCGCCGGCAATCGCGCCGTAGTTCACGATGCTCCCGGTGGCACCGGTTCGGACGTAGACACCCGAGCCGCCGGAGATGAGTCCCCCGGCGCTGTTCGTCACTGACGATCCGCTGCCGCCCAGTATCACGGCATCGTAACTCGTACCGATGATCGTGCCGGCGTTGCTGACGGTGGCGGGCCCGGCCTTGACGAACACACCGAACTGGCGTCCGGACAGGGATGCCAGCGCATTGTTCTGAACGGTGCCCCCGGCGCCAAGATAGACGCCTGCGCCCGCCAGTCCGCTGACAGTCCCGCCGTTGGTGAGCGAACCCGGCGCTGATGTGATCTGCACAGCATCGGTTCCGCCGGTGATGGTCGCACCGGCGTTGTTGGCGACACCGCCGCCGCTCGCGAGCACCATCGCGGAGAACAGGGTGCTCAGAACGCTGCCCGAATTCGTTATCGTTCCGGCCGCGCCCTGGACGAACACCGCCGACTGCTGTCCGGAGATGGTGGCGCCCGCGTTGTTCGTGATGCTGCCTCCGCCGGCCAGGTCGATGCCCGCACTCCTCGTCGAGCCGATGCTGCCGCTGTTGAGAACCGTGCCGGCCACGCCCGTCTTGACGTAGATGCCGGCGCTGCCGCCGACGATCGAGCCGCCCTGGTTGTTTGTGACCGTGCCGCCCGAGCCGAGCACGACGCCATCATAGGCGACCGCAGAGATGCTGCCCGAATTGCTGATGGTGCCCGATCCGCCCAGTACGAAAACGCCGAACTGCTGACCGGACACGATCCCTGTGGTCTGATTGGTGACGTTCCCCCCGGCTTCCAGATCGATGCCGGCGCCGGCCGTGCCTGTGCTCTTGATCAACCCCGCATTGACGACGTTACCGCTCTGGCGCTTCACGAACGCCCCGTTGCTGCCGCCGGAGATCGAGGCGCCCGCGTTGTTCGTGATCACTCCGCCGAAGCCAAGCCCCACCCCATCTCGGGTCGCTCCCGTGATGACGCCTGAGTTCGTGATGGTTGACGGGCCTTGGAATCCATCGGTGCTGTAAAAGCTGTCGATGAATATGCCGTAGGTACCGCCGGAGATCGCACCGCCCGACAGGTTGGTCGCATTGCCTCCGCCGGCCAGGTAGATGCCGGCACTGACCGCGGTCACCGCGCCGGAGTTGGTCACTGTTCCGACTCCGCCGCGATCGAACGATATCGCGGCATCGCTCCCCGAGATTGCCCCGGTGTTGTTGACGCTGCCGCCGGCGGCAAACAGCACGCCGGTATTGCTGCCGGCGATGCTGCCCGCGTTCGTGATGGACCCCGCCGTCCCAGTGCTGAAGATTCCGGTTCCCTTGAGGCCGGTCGCGCTTATGCGCCCGGTCGCCGAATTCGTGACTGTGCCGCCCGACCGAAGGCCGATCCCGGTATAGCCAGCGATAGATCCCGAATTGGTGACGGTGCCACCTTGAGTGAGTGCAACACCATACTTGCTGGTGCCGGTGATCGCACCCGCATTCGAGACCGTGCCGGTGCCATGAAGAACATCAATGCCAATGTTGCTGCCCGTTATAGCGGCGGCCGCCGTGTTGGTGACCGTGCCGCCGGCGTTCAGGAGAACGCCGTAGCTGCCCGAAATGCTGCCATAGTTTGTGACATTGCCGGCCGCGCCGTAAATGCCGATGCCGGCGGTGCTGCCGGAAATCAGCGCGGTGCTTCCGCTGGCCAACCCGTTCTGGACCGTGCCGCCCCGGCGCAGGGTGATCCCAAGCCCGCCGGATGAGGTGACAGTGCCGGCGTTGGTGATCCTCCATGCCGTGCCGGACCCGCCGTAGATGCCTGCGTTTCCGGCTCCGGTTGCCGTGACCTTCCCGGTTGCGGTGATGGTCAGCGGATTGTCACTGACGCGGAGTGTGATCGGTCCGATTGTGTTTGTATTTATGATCCTGGACATCGCCGGGCACTACCCAGTTCCGAGACAATGATGTCGGTGGTATGTTACGTACATCAACTATCCAGCGCTTGGCAAAATAAAAATACGTGCCGAACCAAAGTACTGGACGACATCTATACTTTGCTGCTGGATTAGTTTTATAAATAAAAAGGCGACCTGCGGCAGCAAAACAGTCCTGATCCGCGACCGCTTTAGACCTTTTGGATGCTGGCTGAATGATCCAATGCTGCCCGGGAGGTGCAGGGTCATCGTTCAGGCTGAACCGGAGGATCGGCCGCCGTGATGGCTGCCGGTTCCTTTGGTCAGGTCAAAACAAGGGTTGGACCAGCCATCGATCCGGCGAAGCCGGCCGCCAATGGGGTGGCATGGCGCAAGCGCGTCAGGTGCGCCGAATTCGATGCCGGATCATGAACAGATTGAAACAGCACACTCGCGCAGCCGCTCGCCGCTCACATCACCACCGTGACATGGTCGCTGGGCGGTGGCGAAGG
>Ga0126371_10004804_pt1 | contig 11944 bp, 10 predicted proteins | sample PanSoiMetaPlot_4_FD_110145 | JGI IMG/M metagenome (GOLD analysis project Ga0126371, IMG submission 110145) | Tropical forest soil microbial communities from Panama - MetaG Plot_4 | ecosystem: Environmental > Terrestrial > Soil > Tropical forest > Bulk soil | place: Panama | collected 2016-02-17
CTTTGCCCAACTCGAAAAAACACCCTGCTTCCTTCGAAGGCGGCCCGAAAGTAGCTTCCCGGCCATTGAGACGTATAGTCCTTCCCTCCAGAGCCCTCCGCATCACCTGATGGTGCTATTAGCATGCGTCCACCAATCGACATTGGCAGTGGGGTAAGTGTTGGCAGTGTAGAAACCTTGTGCACTGTCGGCGAGGCAGCATACGCGGCAGCGCAAAGAAATACACAAACAGGAGTAACGAAGAGCCTTTTAAAATGCATTTGCATCAGGATATACGGCGATTACTTGTGCGCTGAATCTTCCAACGCCTCAAGAATTTCTTCCGTCTTGTCGTAATTCACTCTGGCAGGCAGCACAATTCTGCGCGCCTTCACCACAAACCGTTTACGGATTGGTGGGCGATGAGCCGCTGTTAGACCCAGCCGCAGCAAACGATTGACGGTTCCCTTAAAGGATTCTCCGGATCGCCGCATCTCCTGTTTCAGAAGGTTAGCCACATCGTTGTCGATGGAAAGAGAAGTTCGCACGACATGATGATTTCAGAAGAGCATCATGATTTCAAACATCAACCTCCGTCTTTACCGTAAACAACATCAAATAGAACCCGGTTAGGACATCAGCCAGAGCCATCGGCGGAAAACAGATGACCATGAACAACGCATGCCGCTCCGGGAAAACCAAGTTGGCGAAATACACGCTCACCCAGATCACCGCGGCAGCGACGCCCAACCCCGACAGGATCCTCGGGATGTATTTCGATTTGAAAAACAAACAAAAGAAAAGTAGTGAGCCGATACCGAAAGAAATACCGCCAATGTTCTCCGTGATACTCCCAATACTGCGCATCAGGTCCGACAATGACTGCGCGTCAGCCGTCCAGGGTCCGACAGTTTGTGTCGAAAGGTAAAGATGCAGCCTCACGAAGTCGCACATCCGCACCACCAGGGCCAGGAATGAATCTCCCAGACTGAAGATCATCGCGAGTTGAGCCAGCAGACTGTTGACGGGTCTCAGCGTTGCATACAGCGCGAAAGCGAGCAGGGCGCTGCCCAAACTCACAATCACCGCAGCCGAGAGTCCCACTCGATATAGGCGCTCCGACGCTGCGATTCTTTTGGCTGTTTCCGCAAAGCTTCCACTCCCCGCAACGTGAGAGAGGATAAAGCCGCCTCCGAAAGCAACGATGATCACCCCGAGGAACAAATACCCCGCAAGTCTCGCGTATGTTCGTTGCGTTTTAGTCGCTTCGGCGTTTTCGATCCCTGATTGCATTTCGATAATTGCTGCAGGAAGTGCCGTTCGAATCCAGTTTTAGGCACCAGACTTTTGCCGGGTGCGGGTGCCCCACATCTTGAAGAGATGTGGGACAACTCTACCTCGCCGCCACCTCTGGATGATCCGCCCCGAACTGCACCGCATGCGCCACTGCCGGACGGCTCGTATGTGTCCCATTATCCGTATTCCGCGCCACCTGCTCGTAATACGACCGCGCCAGCGCCGTATCACCAACCGCCTCCGCCGCAGCCCCGGCGCTCAGCAGCCCATTCAGCCGGTTCGGACTCAGCTTCAACGCAACTTTGTATTCTGCCAGCGCCTGCTCCGGCCTGCCCAGTGAAAGCAGCAGGTCACCCAGCATCTCGCGCGCCGGGATATCAACCTCGCCCTGCCCCAGTTTGTCCTGCTGGTCCGCAGCCTTGCCCATTGCCTCCAGCGCCGTATCGGGCCGGTCCTCCACGAACGCCTGCCAAGCCACAATCTCGTTGCGGCGGATTTGCGCATCCTCCGCCGCATCCGCATACCGCGACTTCTTCAGCCGCTGCAATACCTCGTCATACTTCTTGAGCGCCAAAGCCGCCAGCTTTGCATCGTGTAGATGGCCGGCCGCAACGCCCCATCCCCAGTAAATGTCAAACGCGGAAAATCCCCGCGACTCGGAGCCCGGCGCAGGTTGCAGCGCAGCCAGCGTCTTCCAGTCGTGCATTTCCATGTTGTAGACCACGCGCAGCTCGTTATCGAAACGCACGCCCGAGTCCTTCATGTCGTCCTGCCACGGAAGCGCCGCCATATGTTCACTGATCGAGCGCATCTGGTCGGTCAGATCGCGCGCCTTCTCATCCTGCCCCGTCTGCAGATAGGCGTAGACCAGAAACTCATCCGCGTGCATCTGGTGCGCGACGCCGGGCTGGTGCTCCGCTTCATCTTTTTGCGATGCCGCCGCCGAAGCCAGATTCGACGAAATGTCGTCCTGCCACATGCCCAGCCGCGCAAAGATGTGACTTGGCATATGCAGCGCATGCGGCGACGAGGGTGCGATCTTCGCATACTCCTTCGCCGCCTCCAGCCCCTCGCCTGCAAGCGCAGGCGTATCGCAGGTGTGAATGATGTAGTGCGCCAGTCCCGGATGGTCCGGATACTTCTCAAACAGCGGCTTCAGAATCACCAGTGCATGCCGCTCTTGTGTCAAAGATGTATCATTTGGGGCCACATCTGCAATCAGAGCCAGCGCATAGAACGCCGCGCCCTCCGTATCGTCCGGATAGTCCGCATGCAGCTTGCTCATTCCCATCGCGTAAGCGTCCGCAGCGGCCTGATAACCCTGCGGCGCTAGACGATAAAAGTTGCTTAGCGCGTCGATATACCCCTGTTCCCGTGGCGTAATTTTCGTCTTGGCCGCGATCTCGCGCGCCTTCTCCATCTCGTCTGCTCCGGTCTTCAGCGCCTCCGCATCTGGCCGTCCCCACAGCTCGCGATACTGCGTCATGGCCACACCCCAGTGCGCCATCGCACAGGCCGGATCGCTCTTGGCTATCGCCTCGAACTGCTCCTCCGCCAGCGTGTATCCAAATGAGTGCAGCAACGCAATACCGCGCTCAAAAGGCGCCTGCGACTTCGCCGCGCACGAGACCAGGAAATGCACCTTGCCCAGCTTCTCCGTATTCAGCGGAGCGTCGTCATGGTGGTGGTGCTCCCCGGACATTCCCGGCATATTTGGCATGGATTGCGCATTTATCAGCGGCGAAACGGCACACAAAGCGCCCCAAACGGTCACCGAAAGGCAACAAGCAATACGTCTATTCATGGCCGCAAGCTTAGTTGAATGGCCCCAAGTCCAACAAGAACCATTTCGCATTGTTTGTGGGGCGTCCATTCCCGCAGGTATCATGGATGGAACCAGATGCATTTCGGCGATTCCATCTTCATCTTCCTGCTGGCGTTGGTTCTCTTCGGCCCAAAACGGCTGCCGGAAATCGGCCGCCAGATTGGCAAGCTCCTGGCCGAGTTCCGCCGCGCCAGCAATGAGTTCAAAATGCAGATTGACGAAGAGTTACGCGCCATGGAGCAGCAGGAGCGGCAAAAGCAACTGGATGCGGCAGCAGCCAAATCCCAGACCGAGGCCGCCGCGCAACTGCCCGCCGAAACTACAGTCGCAGCGCCGGAAACTGCGGCCACGCCAAGCATCATGCCGCCGAAGACCGGCGAGCCCGTCAGCGCCGAGTGGCCCTACAACAAAAATCTGCCTGTAGAGGAAATCGACCCCGGCTACCAGGCTGCGGAAGCCAAAGAAAATGAGGCCGCGCGCGCAGCAGTAAACGGCACAGGCGCTGAAATCACGGAAAGCGAGCAGGCCCCGATCCATCATGGTTGATTTACTAGACCGAGCCCGGTCGGCAGTCTCAGAACGCGCTGAGTTGCCCGGCATGAGCCTTCTTGAGCATCTGGAAGAGCTCCGCCGCCGCATCGTGCACTCGGTCATCTATCTGGTTGCCGGCTTCTTCATCGCATGGGGCTTTCGCGAAAGAATCTACGGCTACATGGAGCGGCCGATCAAATACGCTCTGGCCAGGCATCATCAGCCTGCGCTGCTGAACTATCACAACCCGATTGATGGCTTCAACCTGTACCTGAAGGTCAGTTTCATGGCTGGCTGCATCATCGCCGCGCCATTTGTGCTGTATCAGGTATGGCTTTTCATCTCGCCCGGACTCTACAAGAACGAAAAACGCTTCGTGACGCCCTTCATGTGTGCCACGGTGGGCCTGTTTCTCGCCGGAGCGTTCTTCGGCTACCACTGGGTCTTCCCCGGCTCGCTCGATTTTCTGTTCACGTTCAACAAAGACTTCAACCCTCTCATCGAGATCAACGAATACACCGATCTCTTTCTCACCGTCATTCTGGGCCTGGGCGTCACCTTCGAGTTGCCGATTCTGGTCATGTTTCTGGCGCTCTTTGGCATCGTGAATGCGCGATTTCTCTGGAAAAATCTGCGCTACGCCATCCTCATCATCTTCATCATCGCGGCCATCATCACGCCCACGCCAGACATCCTCACCATGTGCGTCTTCGCCGCCCCCATGCTAGGCCTTTACCTCATCAGTATCGGCGTGGCCTTCATGGTGCATCCCGCCCGCCGCAGGCGCAAAAAAGAGCAGGCCGCAGGCTGATGCCGGATAGACAAACTCCGGGTGCCCCATCCTTGCGAAGCAAGGGTGGGATACCGCAAATTCTGATCCTGATCCTGTTATTCACAGCATCACTCTGCGCAGCAGCCCAGACCTTCAACGGCGAACGCGCCCTCGAATACACCCGCCAGTTCGTCTCCACCGGCCCGCGATGGGTGGGCAGCCCCGGCCATGTCAAAGCCGAAGCCTTCCTGAAAAAGCAATTCGCCAAAGACACTCTCGAAGAAGACACCTTCACCATGAACACCGCCGCCGGCCCACAGGAGATGCACAACTTCATCGTCCGCTTCCCCGGTAAAAAAGACGGCGTGATCGTGCTGGCATCCCACTATGAAACGAACTACCCGCTGCGCAATATCCATTTCGTGGGCGCAAACGACGGCGGTTCTTCAACTGGCCTGCTCATCGAAATGGCGAATCATCTCCGCGACCGCACGCTCGACGGATACAGCGTCTGGCTCGTCTTCTTCGACGGCGAGGAAGCCTTCAAGGAGTGGTCTGACACGGACAGCATCTATGGCAGCCGTCATCTTGCCGCAAAATGGGCGAACGACGGAACGCTGAAGCGCATCAAAGCCTTTATCATTCTCGACATGATCGGCGACAAAGACCTCAACATTCAGCGCGACTCTAATTCGACAGGATGGCTGCTCGATCTCATCCAGCGCGCCGCTGCGAAGCACGGTGACCAATCCTATTTCTTTCAGGAGCAGACAGCCGACATGGACGACCATCTTCCATTCGTGCGTCGCGGCGTCCCTTCAGCCGATATCATCGATCTCAACTACGGCTACAACAATTCCTACTGGCACACCGCGCAGGACACGATGGACAAAATCAGCGCAAAAAGCCTTTCCATCGTTGGTAACACCATGCTTGAAACTATCCGGCTCCTGAATCTACGCTAGAGTCTTCTATACATGATCGCTGGCGCGTCCATCCCGTACTGGATTGGGTTCCATGTGCTGGTGGCTGTCCTGCTCATCGTTGATCTCGCTGTTTTGCATCGCGGCTCGCATTCCACGAAAATGCGCAACGCCTGGGCGTGGACCATTTTCTTAGCGACGCTCGCCTGTGGTTTCGCGCTCTTTCTTTCAAAAACACAGGGACGACAGCCTGGCCTCGAATTCTTCTCCGGTTACCTGATCGAAGGCTCACTCAGCGTCGATAACCTCTTCGTCTTCCTGCTTATGTTTCGTTCTCTGCGTCTCGACGCGGAAGAGCAGCATCGCGTATTGCTGTGGGGCATATTGGGCGCAATCGTCATGCGCGCAGTCTTCATCGCGGTCGGCGTCTCCTTATTGAACCGCTTCGCCTGGGTCGAGTATGTCTTCGGCACTTTTCTTCTGGTTGCGGCAATCCGCCTGCTGCGCCATAAACCTGGAGACGACTCAAGTCCGGGCCTTATGAGTTGGCTGCAGCGCCGCTGTCTGCGTGGAGTACACGATAGTGGCGAGGCAGGCATAAAACTCGGGATGCCCGCATTCTTTTTTGTCATTCTTGCCGTTGAAGCAACGGACCTCGTCTTTGCGCTCGATTCGATTCCCGCTGTATTGGCGATCACGCGCGATCCATTCATCGTCTACACATCAAACATCTTCGCCATCCTCGGTCTGCGCTCTTTATATTTCGTTCTCGCCGGAATGCTCGATAAGTTGCGCCTGCTGCACTATGGACTGGCCGTGATTCTTGCCTTCGTAGCCTTAAAAATGCTGCTCGCGCATTGGATTGAGGTTCCTGTCAGCATATCGCTGGCCGTGATCCTGATCACGCTGCTGATCTTCGCCATCGCCAGCAAGCTCATCCCCGAGAAGCGCCAAATCTAGGTGCCTTACACGCACTAAACATATTCATAAATCGATACGCCATTTGCTCGCCCAGAACATTACTTCCGTGTTGCCGTTCACTCCCAGAACAAAAACTTGCTCGGTGAGTGCATTGCCGATACGCCTCAACTAAGATGAAAGCGCATCCACTTCCTCATCGCGGCTCAAGCACAGCAAAGCGGTCCGCATAGCTGATGAATGCGCGCGCGAAAAGCGCGGTTGGCAGCACGCCATCAATCTCCGCATCGGGAATGTCTTGATTGCCAGCGACGGGCGTTACGAACGAAATCTGCTGCAACGAGTGGAGTCCGACTTGAATGTCCTGGGGTGGCAAGACGGTGTAGGCATGTGATGCTCCGTCGGTGCCGCGACTGTGAAGCGTCGCGCTCGAAAACGCGGCGGGTCGGAGCTTTCCGGCGACGAACAACAGTGGCGAGTTGATTCCCGAATCGAGTTCAAGCAGGAGCGGTTGCACGAGGCCAGACACGCGCACTGAAATGCTCGGTGGCTCGGTAAATGGCATATTGCGGTCCAGATGCGATGGACCCACCAGAGCAATATGCTCGCCCTTAACGTTCTGCTGCATCTGTTTTGTAGTGTCCAGGCAAACGATGCCGTGCGCATAATCGATGAGCAGGTCGAAATGCTCCAGAAAATTCTCACCGAGAATACCGCGAACCCGCGGGTCAGCAATTTGTACCTGTCCAAGGTTGTGTATCAAGAGCAGCAGGTCTTTTACTTCGTATGCACTGGCCTGCAGTGAATCCAGCAGGGTGTATGAGGCGTGCGTAGAAAAGCCCGCGCCTGTCACTCCGGTCTGACCCAGCAGTTTCAGGTGCAACTCGGCGGCGAGTTCCGGATCAATGGTTGTGACCTGCGCGGCTGTGTCCAGCACAAAGTCAAATGGCCCTGAGTGATTCAGAGTGACTGGAAGAACAAGGATGGAATGCTCAATAAAACGCGGGCGTATACTGACCACATCTCGCGGGCAATGCGCTTCGGAGTAGAGCGCGGGAATCATGACGCTGCCTAGGATCGCGGATGCGAGCCATTTGAGAGTTGTCATGGAAAGTCACCTCAGCCTGGTTGGCTGGGCTAACTCTCCGCGCACGGCTCGGCGAGGTCTTTACGGTTTTCCTCCGTTATCCTTCGCAGCTAATGAAGATTTTGCGGGGAACCTGATGGAGCAACCACGCTGCATCTTTCGGTTTGCCGATGTAGAGGTCGACGAGCGCAACTTCACCGTCACCAAGGCGGGTGAAGTCCTACCTGTCGAACCGAAAGTCTTTAAGGTTCTGCAGTTTCTGCTTCACAACACCCACCGCGTGGTGACCAAGGACGAGCTTCTCGACGCCGTCTGGAGCGACACCTCCGTCTCGGAAAACTCCCTCACCCGCAGCGTGGCCAGTTTGCGCCGCCTCCTCGGAGACGACATCCACCAGCCACGCTTCATCGCCACTATCCCCACCATTGGCTACCGTTTTTTGTGCGAGGTGCAGGTCTCAGGGGATGGGTTCGTTTCCGGCGCCTACAGTTCGATTCCCGAGGCGCCACCCGAGGCAGCGTTCGCCACCACACGGACCGCAGAAACCCCCAGGCCCCGGATGAGGCGAGCCTTCGGGATTGTTGTGGCATGCTGCGCCTGTATTTTGCTGATATGGTTCGAGGTTGCAAGCCGGAACACAGCCGCACCGTTGCGAATCTCGGATTATACCCAGCTCACCCACAACGGCCGCGCGGGAGAGGTTCGCGGAACGGACGGCAGCAGGCTCTACCTGCAACCCAGCCTTGAGTTTTCCATTTCGCAGGTTTCTGTCTTGGGTGGCATGATTGAGCCGGTTCCCTCGATCACATTGCCCAAGCCATTGTTGCGTGGCGTCTCGCCTGATGGTTCGACCTTTCTCATCCAGTCCTACGAGAAGCGCCTGTCTGCCTCAGCACCTCTCTACACGGCTCAGGTCGTGGGAGGCTCCAATCGTTATTTGGCTGACGCAGTAAGCGCCGCTTGGTCTCCTGACGGGAAGCTCGTGGCATACTCCACGCTCAATGGCGACATAAACATCATCAGCAGCGATGGGACTGGCGCTCACAAGCTGGCATCTGCCGGAGGTGCCGCTTACGCGCTTAGCTGGTCGCCTGACGGCAGGACAATCCGGTTTGACAGAGAACACTCACTTTGGGAAATAACATCCAGCGGTTCCAACCTCCATCCTCTGCTCGTTGGCTGGCGTCCCTCATGGGGGAGGTGTTGCGGCCACTGGTCAACTGATGGAGGATTTTTCATCTTTCTCACTGCACCCCCCGGATCTGCATCCCAAATCTACGCACTCGATGAGCGGCGCGGACTTTTTCGGCGGACTGCCAAAGAGCCGTTTCAACTGACCTCGGGCCCGGTCAACTGGGAAAGCATGGTTTTCAACCAAGATGGAAAGAGCATCTTCGCCACCGGTTCCACAAGTGCGGGCGAGCTGGTGCGTCTCGATCCGAAATCCAATCGGTTTCAGCCCTTCCTTCGCGGTATCTCCGCCGATTTATTGGCTTTCTCCAAAGACGGCCGTTCTGTCACCTACGTCTCCTACCCCGACGACATCCTATGGAGAGCCAACCCTGATGGAAGTGACCGCGTTCAATTGACCAGTCCACCATTGGAGCCCGCAGCGCCCGCCTGGTCACCAGACGGCACTCAGATCATCTTCATGGCGCCGTCTCCACAAGGTTGGCATGCCTGGATCGTTCCCTCCAGCGGTGGTAGTCCGCAACGGCTTCTCCCCGAGGACAGCGGGCAGGAGACTTTTCCGAGCTGGTCCCCGGATGGGCGCAAGATCATTTTTTCGACGGGCAGTTTTTATGACCGCATTAAAGGGAGCGACATACGCGTCCTCGACCTCGGCAGCCATCAGATCACAACCCTGTCGGGCTCGCCTGGCAAGTTCGCGCCTGCCTGGTCTCCTGACGGACAATCCATCCTAGCTGCATCACTCGACCTTTCGTCGCTGTGTGTCTTCGAGACGAAAACCCAGCACTGGTCGACTGTGTACAAAGGCATCCTCGTTTATCCAAGGTGGTCAGGTGATGGCCAGTTTATTTACTTCCTCAGATATACGGACGATTCTGGCATCCTTCGCATTCCGGCGACGGGTGGGGAGGCGAAGGGAGTCGTCGGATTGAAAGGATTTCGGTTTACCGGAACATTCGGCTTATGGTTTGGGCTGGATCACACCGACGCGCCCCTGTTACTTCGCGACGCCTCAACCACCGACCTCTACGCCCTCACTCTGGAACAGAAATAGCAGGAACGTCGGTAAACACATCGGCGAGGAATTCAATCGTAGCTGGCAGTTTACTGACAACAATGCCTGGATCTTGCGTAACTTTTGACTCCGCGGATCTCTGCTCCCGAGAATCGTTTGACCAGAGTTAATCCTTGCCAGTGGTTCTTAACTCCAGTCGGATGGCGAGACAGACCTATGCGCTCATTGACATGCTGCACTATGAACTGGCCGCGATTCTTGCCTTCGTAGCCTTAAAAATGCTGCTCGCGCATTGGATTGAGGTTCCTGTCACCATATCGCTGGCCGTGATCCTGATCACGCTGCAGATCTTCGCCATCGCCAGCAAACTCATCCCCGAGAAGCGCCAGATTTAGGGGGTCTTCCACGTATTAGAACCAATCCATGAATCGACATGGGGTTTGCCCGCACAAGATATCACTTCCAGCTCGCCGGTAATACGTCCACAACCGCGCAAAGACCTGGCCCGTTTGAGTGAAAATCAAGGCAATGAATTGTCCGAAGCTGCTCAACCATGCCATAGGTCTTTGCAGGAACCCCAATCGGGCTGTTGCTCCTAGAGACTAATTCGCATTGAGGACTCGAAGAATGGGCGATGGGCTCGGATACTGAGCATTCCGCAATTCACTAGATTCGAATCGTCACTGCGGGGAACCGGCTTCATCCAACATCAAGTTCTAGCGGAGCACTGCACGGGCGCCCTCCTTAACTTCCACTCCAGGGAAAAACACGGCATCCGCCCACAACATCCTTCCGGTCTGCTGATCGACCAGTACTGACCTGAGATCCCATAACTCAAACCCGAGAGTATTCAAATCACAAATCAATTCTTTGTAACTGGATTGGCCCGCATAGAGGGGGACAAACAGCATTTCCAAGTGCAGACCGACCACCCTGCTCCACAGACCCGTCGCACCTTTCAGCACTTCGCCCTCGTATCCCTGCACATCTGCCTTGATGAAAAGGTTCGAGTCGGGCTGGAGATAGCCGGTCCCAATCGTATCTAACCGACGTAGAGGTACGCGCTCGGTGCGAACATACTTGGAATCAGGTCCGAGCCTCAGATGAGAATCGAGCATCGGTAAGACGGAAGTGCTGATCGAGTTGCCCGCCAGGTGCAACTCGATCTCGCCATCTTCCGCTCCGATTGCCGCCTTTGGCGCGACTTCCCACAGTGGATCGAGACTCGCCACATGCAACAGTTGGTCTCTGGCCTCGCTCTGTGCCTCGAATGAGACAATCCGCCCACGATAGCCAAGTTTGCGCAGTGATTGGGCGAATTGTCCGATGTTCGCGCCAACGTCGAAGACCAGATTTACCTCATGGGTCTCAAGCATCCTTCCGAGGCGGAATGCCTCGCATTGCAGCGGGTAAAAACGTCGCACATCATAGCCAAAGCTATGGAACCTGCGCTTTGCAAATGATTTAATGGCACTCATGCAATGGCGATTCTACGTCTAACTGTTTGCCTTCTTCAATTGCGAGGTGTGGCTCTGGCAGGCGCCATACTATCTGTACCTACACGATAAATTGCTCTAATCCGCTTCAAAGCGAACCCGACTCTGATCTCTGTTCACCACAGAATGTTTTAGAAACCGCCAGTCATCCCGTTGCGGGAAATCATTGCGATAGTGCGCACCCCGACTCTCTTCGCGCGCGAGTGCAGAACAAACAATCAACTCGCCAACCGCATGCAAATTCCGTAATTCGAGCGACGGACGATCTGCAATGGCCGGAATCTGCACACACATCTGCTTGAGTTCCACTTCAGCTTGCTGCAAGCCGGAAGCGTCGCGCAACAATCCGGCCTTCTGCCACATCACCTGCTGCAATTGCTGTAGAAGACGATCGACATTCTCAACCCGAGATGATGACTGCGAATCATCCGCAGGAATCTCGCTTGCAGCCGTAAGCTCTGGTTCATCGCGCATAGCCTCCGCCGCGCGTGCGCCAAAAACCAGTCCTTCAAGCAGAGAATTGCTGGCGAGACGATTGGCTCCATGAACTCCGGTGCAAGCCGCTTCGCCTGCGGCATAAAGACGCTTCAGCGAGGTCCGTCCGTTCACATCCGCCTTAACGCCTCCCATAAGATAGTGCGCTGCCGGACGAACCGGAATCGGATCGCGGCTCAGGTCCAGACCATGTTGTGCCAAAAATGCGGAGATACTCGGAAACCTCTTCCCCAAATCGACACCCTGCACATGTCGCATATCCAGATAAACGGGCAACTCCTCCCCGTTTTTACCAATGCCTTCGCGTGTAATCGCGCGAGCCACAACATCGCGTGGCGCAAGCTCTTCCAGACGATGGTAGCGTTCCATGAATCGCTCGCCGCGCGAATTTCGCAGATAAGCGCCCTCGCCGCGCA
>Ga0126371_10004806_pt1 | contig 11943 bp, 11 predicted proteins | sample PanSoiMetaPlot_4_FD_110145 | JGI IMG/M metagenome (GOLD analysis project Ga0126371, IMG submission 110145) | Tropical forest soil microbial communities from Panama - MetaG Plot_4 | ecosystem: Environmental > Terrestrial > Soil > Tropical forest > Bulk soil | place: Panama | collected 2016-02-17
GTGAAAATCATACTGATATAAAGAAAATCGCTCTTGGCGCGTCTATGCCTGCGGCGGAGGTGCGATTTTAATACGATTCTTCGGCCAGCTTATGCCGCCTCTTTTTCCAATGAGCTCTGAGCGGCTCACAAAATCATGTTGCGTGGCGGTCGCGTCACTTCTGATCGGAAGCTTTTGAACGAGTCCAACTTTGGCGGCTGTTCTTTCCTGGTTGGTTGGGTAGCGCCGTGAACTGGGCAACGTACTTCCACCCCTCAGCAACCAATAGAAAGGTCTTTCTGAGGAGGAAAGCATGGGCCTTAACGCCAGATGGTTCGCAACACTTGCCTTGGCTATGGCTCTCGTTTCCCCGATCCTGACAACCGGCTGTTCTGAGCATCACTACCAGGTTTACGATTCTTACTACCACGACTATCACCACTGGAGTAATGGAGAGGAAGGCTACTACCGGCAATGGGCGACCGAGAACCACCGCGACCCGAATCGTGACTACCGCCGACTCGATAAGGACGATCAACAGCACTATTGGCAGTGGCGTCACCAAGAGGATCATGGCCACAATCATGACCATGACCACGATCATGATCATGATGCACGGTCATAACTAAGCTACATCGACGCGTACCAGGGCTGCATCGCCGACCCACAACTCAAATCGCAACTCCGTTACGACTTTTCGCGTTGCAATCTCTAAAGATAGCGCAGTGTCCTCAACACGGGCGGGGAAGATCATCGCATCTGCGTCGCCGTATGTGCCGTAGGATTTCGTCTTCCTCGTTTCGGAAGAGGAAAGCATTCTCTTGGTCGCCTTTCTCCGCCACCGCTCCCGACGCGATAACCGTGATGGTTGTCGAGTGCTGCAAAGGTTTTTTTCAACTTTTTCAAAAGAGCAATCAGCTCGATGCGCTGAGCCAGTGAACCAGCAAAGAAATTCTCTAACCATTTCGGCTTGATAGCCAGGCGGTCGCACAACCTTTCGCCATGTATTCGCCACAGCGCGCCGGGGGGTCCTTAAATGCTTGAAATCGTGTTATTGCAAGCGCTATCAAACGCCAGCTCACATTTTTAAGCAACCCGCAGTTTCGTGGCACCCTCAAAGTTTATCGACGAACGCGACTCAATTTGGCTCACTGCGCCCGCCCGACCGAGAGTCGCACTTTTTTACCGGCCGTAATTCCAGTTTTGTCGGAAACGCGGCCAGAAATCGTTGCGTCGTCCCGTTTGGAACCGAGCCCGTGAGAGGAGGTGTCGGTCATGGCTAAATCAGTATTGATCGCCGATGACAACGAAGTCATCCGTCGCATGCTCTGCTTTTTGTTTGACTCCCAGACCGATTTTGAGGTCTGCGGAGCAGCCGAGAACGGGCAAGAGGCGGTCGAAATGGCTCAACTGCTACACCCCGACTTGATCATGCTTGATCTTTCTATGCCTGTGATGAATGGCATAGAGGCGGCATGTACATTGAAACGATTGATGCCCATGACGCCGCTCATCGTATTTAGCGAGTTTACTGATGTGTTTTCCGAACGCGAGGCTCGTGCAACCGGAGTCGCTACACTGGTTTCGAAAAGCGAGAGCCTTTCCGTCTTGTTGGAGAAGGCTCGCGCTGCTTTTCTTCCGCAGGCAGCTTGAGGCGCCCGGCGGAGTCAACTCAACCTTAAGACGCTATGAGTGGCTCCTTCAATGCGTGCATCCCTTGCTGACCGTGGTCAGTGTGTTGTTCGCGGTCGAAATCTCGCAATCGTATGCAGGTCCATTCAAGCTGACTGAGGTATAGTGCTGGGCACTCGATGGTGGCAATACATCGCTGGCCGTTGCGAAGTTGGTCGCGGATGAAAAATCCTCGACCTGCCCGTTGCGCATAACCAACTTGCTCGCTTCGTAATTCTGGGTGGTTGCAGCCGTGAATCCGAAAGTGGAATTGCTCACCGGAAAGGCCACATTCACGGTAACTGGGAAACTGTATTTTTGTTGTGTGACCTGCACACCGTCGTTGCTGTGCACAGTTGTCGATGAGACCAGTTGGTTGGTTAACGACAGGCTTTGATTGAGGACACTGAAAGCAACTGTGTCGAAATCGATCGCCTGATTGCTCGAGAATTCCCGCTGCTGGGCAATGGTTGTCGTCACTTTGCCGTGCGATGTATTGACAAATCCACTGATGGAAAAGCTGCGCTTCGCGGTCACTGCGACGGTGCCAGTTACCGGAGATTGAGTGATCGGCGTCAGATTCTCGCTCTCTACCGGAGACGGTTCTGCCAGAGTATTCTTCGTCAGCGCGCCGGTGACTTCTGGGCTTCCGTGATCGAGAAACAGGAGCAGGGAAGAGGACATTGAGAAAAACGACGAGATGCTCGGGGTGGAGAAATTGCGATCAAATACGTCCACGGCAATGGTGTGGGGGGTTCCGTCGCTCAACAAACTGGCGAAGGGCGTTAAGTTCACGCGGAACGGAACAAAATCGAGGGTCTGTACCGCCGGTATCGGTTGCCACTGGTCGGGAAGAAACCCGGTAAACACCCAGGGAGACACCGGCGCAATCCCGGCCAGCTGGCCGTCGATTGTGACCTCGCCTTCTCGAAAGTCCGTGTTTCCGCAACCAAACAGATCGTTAATCGAAGTGAGGTCGTTGGGAAAGCAGGCGTACCATTGCTCATCTTCCTGTTGGCTTTGAGCGACTATATCGAGATATGCCTCTTCAATATTGGTGGGCAAATTAAAAGTTGTCGCAAAAGTATCCGTCGGTGTCGACAAGATAGCGGGAAGGTTCAGTCCGCCCGAGCTATTGAACTGCTCAATGGGGAGGACCATATCCGGAGTTCGCGGCGCGGGACTGTGCCCGGGTGCGGGAAATAACTCAAGCTTGGCGGTGACCGTGAATACACCGTTGAGAAACGAAAACGCCGATCCACAATCCTGGCCGGTGCAGTTTTGCAAAATCATCGTGCCCTGCTGCGGACTTGCTAATAGTGCGCCGTAATCGGTGATATCGCGCTCCAGGTGCCAGGAGTTGGTGGCATTGCTCAAAGGCTCCGGCGTGGTGCCGAAATAGATATTTGTATTTCCGAGATAGATGCTGGCGGTGCGGTCAAATTGACTGCCTGCATTCTCGCTAAAATCGATGTCCAGGACGACCTGGTTGTACGGGCCAGGGCAGTTGGCCGGAGGCGTAAAGGAAAAAGTTTGCGCGGTTTCACTAAACAGCGCGAACTGATAATTCTGAAAGAGCGTCACCACACAAGATGGTGTATGCGGACGTGGCACCAATGGATCTGCAGTGACCGTGAATTGTGTTCCGACTTGCCGATTTGTGCTTTGGGCGAGAACGTTAGTGCAGATTGGCAAAACCATCAAGATAGCGAAGCATGTTTTCGCTCGAGGATTTCCTAGCTTCACACAGCTCTCCTTCCGCAAAGCGGATGCCTTGCGTTTCTTCTTTTGCCCGTTCGCGCGGCGTCTCTTATCGCATCAAAGCAGAGAAGGTGTCAAGGACAAAGTGAGTGAATATGCACAAATCACTCATTGGTGTGATTCGGGCAAAACGCAGACGCTTTCACCTCGGGTGAATCACACGCGGAGAACTTCGAGCCCGCGTTCCGTGAAGCTCGCAATCGTCTTGTCCGCGGCGCGGGTGTCGGTTATCAGCATATGAATATCGGAAATCGGGCATACCAGAGCCGGCGTCACGGCGCCTAATTTGCTCGAGTCGGCAACGACGATAGCTTTCTTAGCTTGGCGAATCATCGCTCGAAAGGTCAGTGCCTCTTCCGACTCGATCACGGTCACTCCCCGCGCAGGGTCAATACCGCAGACGCTGACAAAAACCTTATCCATGTAAATATCGTTGAGGAAGTTCACTGCCGCATGTCCCACCAGCGAAAATGACCCCGCCCACTGTACGAACCCTCCAGTGACGAAGGTCCGGAGCCCGTCACAGTTGCAGAGCTCCATAGCGATATTCACTGCATTCGTAATCACGCGGATATTGTGGCGATTGCGCAGGGTGCGGGCAACATGGGTAACCGTTGTACCGGCGGTGAAACCGACTGTCTCATTCTCCAGAATCAACTCACCGGCTGCGATACCGATCCGGCGCTTCTCGGCGGCACGATGCTGCTCCCGGTTCTGAAAGACCGAATCGTAGCGGAACGGCTCATACAGGAGTGGCTCGATTAATGTGGCACCGCCGGTGGTACGCCGGACCAAGCCTTTCATCTCGAGTTTCGCCAGATCACGACGAACGCTGGCGGGCGAAGTGTGAAGGGTTTTAACCAGCTCTTCCAGGGACACGCTGCCCTTATGCCGCAGCTGTCGCAGCAGTCCTTCGATACGTTTCTCATTGCGAGGCTTCATTTTCCCTTCGTGGCGGCACACCGGATGCCGGCCTGCCGGCGATGAGTGTACATCAGAAAGTTGAAAAACCGGCCAAATTGCCGAAGTTGTCGTGTTCATCAAAATGATTGAAATTGTAAAAATCAATCAATTTGTCTTGACAGTGTGTGACGCTTCTGAGTACCTTGCGAGTTTGGCATTCAAAGGGCCCTGGATCGCTTTGAGGAGGATTGTATGAGGAGAAATTTCTTCCACCACCTGCTGCTCGCGGGCCTGATGGGCATACTCACCCTGTCGACTGCAGTCGCCCAGACGGTTACCGGATCTATTACGGGCGTAGTCACGGACCCGAGCGGCGCGGTCGTAGTCGGCGCAGGGGTTAGCGCGCAAAATACTGCCACCGGCGTAACCGCCACCGCCCAAACCAACGGCGCTGGCGTCTACATAATCCGCTTCCTTCCCATTGGCTCATACACGCTGACGGTCCAGGCCAAGGGTTTCAATGTGGAAAAGGTCGAACCGTTTTCTCTCGAAATTGACCAGACCGCAAAAATTGACGTCAGTTTGAAAATTGCTTCGGCGGAAACAACGGTGGTTACCGAGACCGCGCATCCCATCCTGGATACCAGTGACGCTACTCTCGGCAACACGCTAACCACCACCGAAATTGAAAATATTCCGTTGAATGGCCGAAATTTCTCTTCGCTGACTCTATTTCAACCGGGGGCAGTCGACACAGACCCGGCCGGGCTAAATGGCAACAACGCGATTGAGCGAAATACGTTCAACAATGGGGTGGTTACAATCAACGGCAATCGCGAACAGGCCAACAACTACACCATAGAAGGCGCAGATGATAATGAACCCCAGAACAATTTGATTGCCTACAATCCTGCTCCGGATGCAATCGCGGAATTGCGCGTGGTGGCCGCCAACGCAAATGCCACATACGGAAATGCCAACGGGGGAGCGGTCGTGACCATTTTGAAATCCGGCACGAACAACTATCACGGCTCCGTCTACGATCTTGTCCAGAGCCAAATCCTGGATGCCAACTCGTGGGGGAACGAACACAACGTCCCGATTATTCCCAAGAACTCCTATACGCAAAACATTTTTGGTGGGTCATTTGGCGGTCCGATCATCAAAGACAAGCTCTTTTTCTTCGCAGACTACGAAGGTGTGCGCCATCACACCGGTGGTAAGGCAACCGCTAGTTTGCTGACGCCGGCCATGCTGAACGGAGATTTTTCCGCGCTGCTGAATCCGAACCTCCCCAATGGTGCGATCCAGCTTTACGATACCCAGAATAGTTTTGCTCCATACGCAAACGACCAAGTCCCGGTGGTGAATCCAGTAGCCCAGTACTTAGCCGGTCACTCCGCGCTCTATCCAGCACCAAACGCCACCCCGACGGATGGACTGATTCAAAATGATTTTCAGGGACCACAGTCCAGTTTCGTCTCCAATAATCAAGAGGACTTCAAGGTTGACTGGACGCCAGGAAACTTCGGCATGATCAATGGATTTTATTCTCAAGGTACTGGGAGCGACTTCACGACGGCGCTGATTCCGGTCTTTTTCCCGGCTCACAATACGTATCCAACAAAGATTGCAGGCGCAAGCTTTGTGCACAACTTCTCGCCTTATGTTGTTAACGAATTCCGCTTTGGCTTCACGCGGGTTCGTTGGAATAACGGTGTTCCGAGCGATCCTTCGGGTACTTTTGGACTCACCGGAGACCAACAGGTCGGGATACCATTCGGCGCACAGAAGTATGTCGGTTTCACAGGGCAGAGCCTCAATAACAATGCCAGTTATATCGGCACCAATGCCAACCCCCAAGTTTTTACCGATAATACCTTCAATTATTACGACAACCTTACCTGGCAAAGAGGACGTCACTACTTTTCTATCGGCGGGCAAGCGACCCGCTACCAGCAGAACTACCTGAATGCCGGGAATGTTGGTTTTTTGGGGCAGTTCGGTTATAGCGGCCAATTTACCGCACTTCCGGGCGGAAACGGTTATGGTCCGGCGGACTTCATTCTGGGAGAGATACAAAATGTGCAACTTGCATCGCCGCTCGGCCTAGTCGGGAACCGCCAGTGGCGCCTTGCAGGATATGTTCAGGACGATGTCAAGCTGAGTTCACGGCTCACCCTTAATCTTGGTATTCGATATGAATTTGACCAGCCGTGGTATGAGCAGAATGACAAGACCGCAAACGTTTTGCCCAACAATACCGTGGAATACGCGGGCCAAGTTCCGGCAAATGCGGCACCGGGTTCCGTTGTGTGTCCGACCCGCTCGTGCTACAACTCCAAATACAACCAGATTATGCCCCGTGTCGGCTTTGCTTACCAAGCAATGGACAAGCTGGTGATTCGTGGAGGCTACGGCGCCACCAGCTTCTTCGAGGGATATTCGTTTAATCAGCGTCTGACCTCGAGTCCGCCATTCTCGCTTGCGATCAACAGCAATGCCAATACTCCCTCCGGAGCATCGGGAGGTAACCCGTTCACAGTGGCTAACGCCTTCAGCCAGCCACTGGGCATCAACAATTCCCTGTATTCCGTATGGCCGCAGAATGTGCAGCCTGCTTACATACATCAGTTCACGCTGATGACTGAGTACGCCTTGACCAATGAGCTGTCCCTTAGCGTGGGATATCACGGGCAGGTTGGGCACCACTTGGCCAATTACCGCAACGGCAACCAACTCACCGCAGCCCAGGCGCTCGCTATATCCGGTATTGGAGGATGTGGGGCGGCGAACATTCCGGCAGCCGACCAACCGCCATACTATGCTCTGGTAGGGGAATGCGGGTCCATCCTCATCACCGAATCCCAAGCCAGGATGACGTACAACTCGGGCCAATTAACTTTGCGACAGCGAACTCACCACGGCCTTGAATACACGCTGAACTACACCTTTGCCAAATCAATGACCGACTCGTCCGGTAACTACTCAGTTGCCAATACGAGCTTCAATGGGTTGTCGGTTCAAAACGGCTACAACCTCAATGGCGACTACGGTCCGTCCCCCATGGACGTTCGCCACAATTTGAATTTCGTAGGAGTTTACGAACTGCCTTTCGGCCGTGGAAAAACTTATGGAAACACTGCCAATGGCGCCCTGGATGCGGTATTTGGCGGGTGGAAAGTTTCAACCACAGCCATTCTCTTCACCGGCTTGCCGGTCACCATTTTTGGCCCCAACAATAGCAATACGAATAATGGTGGCTGGGGCTTCAGCCGTGCCAATCAGTACCGCCCATTAATCATTCGAAACCAGTCGGTTGAGAACTGGTTCGGCACGGATCCATCGGAGCAGCCGTGTACTCAGGCGCCAGGAGGAGTGGACAACGGTATCTGCGCCTACGGCAGCGCAGCTCCGTTCACTTTCGGCAGTGCAGGCAACAGCACCGAACGTGCGCCCGGCTACCGACAGGTAGATATGTCGGTCTTTAAGGATTTCCATGTATGGCGTGAGCAGCATGTGATAGGTTTTCGTGCAGACTTTTTCAATATTTTTAACATTGCCAGCTACGGCAATCCGGACAATAACATTACTGACTCGAACTTCGGAGTTATCAGCAGTGTGCGCTCTCCGGCACGACAGATACAGCTCAGTTTGCACTACAGCTTCTAAGTTGGTGCTGCCAACGCTCGCCAGCTCGACAGTTTGGGAAAGGCAAGGTTCCGGCAGCAACCCAATATATGAACCATCCGGTGATTCTCGAAATTTGTGCGGACTCGGTCGAATCGGCTGTAGCAGCGGAACACGGAGGCGCGAGTCGGATCGAGCTATGTAGCGGTTTGCTGGAAGGCGGAATTAGCCCGAGTGCTGGGCTGATTTCGACGGTTCGCAGCCGGCTTTCGATCGATGTGTGTGTCATGATCCGGCCACGCGGCGGGGACTTCTGCTACAGCGCGTCTGAGTTCGAGGCTATGGAGCAGGATGTACTCACCGCCAAGCAGCTCGGCGCGAATGGCATCGTATTTGGAATTTTGAAAGAGGATGGCGACATCGATGTTGCAAGAACTGCCCGCCTGATCGAGATTGCGCGTCCCATGAAAAGCACATTTCATCGAGCCTTTGATATGTCGCGTGAATTGAGCAAGTCATTGGCGCATGTAATTCAGACCGGCGCGGATCGCGTTCTGACCTCTGGGGGTGAACAGAACGTCGAAGATGGTCTTCCCGTCATCGCGAACCTGGTGCGAGTCGCGGGCTCGCGGATTAGTATTATGGCGGGCGGGGGAGTGCGCGAGTCTAACGTGCACCGCATCATTGAAGAAACCGACGTGCGGGAAATTCATGCCAGTGTCCGAGTTCAGGTCCCGAGCCCCATGCGTTACCGCAATGAAAGAATTTCTATGGGCCTGGCTAAAGGACGCGAATACCAGCGCGTCACCGTACTGGAAGAAAAAGTTGCGCGCTTGCTCGAAGCCAGCAGAGACGGCATTCGTCGCAACCCGTCTCGAAAGCGCTTAGAGCCAGCACGGGATTGAGCAAAAACAGTCTCACTTTGGCGCGAGCCAGCCCGTACGGGCTTAGCGCAAAGTGCTCCCCAAGCAGGCAAAATCACAGTCAGCGAGGGCATGGCAGGGGCAGAACTACCTCTTTGACCGCCATCCGAAAACTCCATAGGACGTTTTGCTCCCCGCTTCACCGCAGCCACTAGTACGATATAAAGAAAGACCCTCTCATAGAAGAAGCTTGCGAAGGTGCGCAACTTCTTTTGGGGTGCCGCCTCCCGTCCGGTGATCCTGCTATCGTTGTGCTGAGGATCAGTGTTTCGATCATGCTGGAATGGCACTGAACGCGCTGTTATCGTGCTGGTGCTTTGCATCATGTAGTGAACGTTCGAAGGAGGCCTTATGACCGCTACACCGGCTAACGGCATTATTGAGATACCCAGCCATCACTCCGTCCAGGAAACCGCTGAGAAACTCAAGAACATCCTGCAAACGAGTGGAGTAACGTTGTTCGCCCGTATCGATCACAGCGGCGAAGCAGAAAAGGTCGGTTTGAAAATGCCTCCGACGAAGTTGTTCATCTTTGGTAGCCCGAAGGCTGGCACTCCGCTGATGCTGGCTTCCCCCAGTGTCGCGATTGACTTTCCTCTAAAAATATTGATTCGGGAAGACTCTGCAGGGAAGGTTTGGGTTAGTTATAACAGCCCCGCCTATCTCGAGAAACGGCATGCTCTACCGCCAGAGTTGATACAAAATATCGCTGTGATCGAAGTGCTTGCGAGGAAAACTGCGGAATAAATTTGCTGTCGCAGTTCTGTTGTCTTTCGCTGCCAAAATTACGAAATCATGGGGAGGCCCGTTGCCGAGTTTCTCAAGAATACCCGCGGCTCTCAAAAGGCGTGCGGCTGCCATTCAAGTGCTTCTCATGGATGTGGATGGAACCATGACCGATGGCGGAGTTACTCTGCTTTCGCAAACCGAAGAGATCGCCCTCGAGATCAAGACCTTCGATGCCCACGACGGCCAAGGGCTGACCCTCGCGCACACCGCCGGCCTCCGTACCGGATGCATCACCGGACGGCAAAGCTCTGCCCTCCTGCGGCGCGCAAAAGAAATGAACATGGACTTCATTTACATGAAGCAGGCGATCAAAATGCCGGCCTATGAAGAGATTCTCCACAAGGCGGGAGTGTCCGATTCCGCCGTCGCCTACGTCGGAGATGATCTTCCAGATATTCCACTGTTGCGCCGCGCCGGATTGGCAGTGGCTGTGGGTAATGCGGTCCCGGAGGTTAAGAGCCTGGCTCATTACACAACCAAAGCGCTCGCGGGACACGGCGCAATTCGTGAAACTGTGGAACTGATTCTCAAATCAAAAGGTGTTTGGGAAGCGATGATCGACAAAGCCCGTGCATGAGGAACAAGTTGAGCGAACCCATTCGGCTTTGTGTCGCCGGTGTTACACTGCCGTTTATGCCGAACAAGAAACGAAAAGTCGTTAGCAAGTCGAAACATAAACTCGCGAAGAAATCCAAGAAAAAAACAGCGCCAGCTAAACGCGGCGCGAAGGCACGAACAACAAAAAGGGCAGCGAAGAAGGCCGCCCCGAAAAAAGAGCTAAAAAGAAAGATGCGAAAGAGGTCGTCGCGGGCGAACCCCGTAAGGGAGCTTACCAAGGATCTTCAAAGTCGAGGCTTGACTTCAAATCGGAAAAACTGGGCTCAGGACTCAGGAGATTTGGAAGGCCTCTCGCGCAGACCCGTCGCGGATTCGGAAAGCGTTGACGAACTCGTCGAAGAAGGGAACGCCTTCGAGGCCGGCGCAGTGGCGGGAGTTGAAGAAGCCGACAATGCAGACGAAAAAGAAGTGCGCACCCATGAGGTTCCGGAAGATGATGTGCCCGAAGAATATCTAGACGAGCAGTAGAATCGGAGGTACGCCTCAACTTGTGCTGGCAGCACGCGGAGCGCCAAAACCCGCGACCTTGCTTCGCAGGCCGCCGCTGGACATGCTCGCCCTGGTGTCAATGTCGGTTTCCCTGCGTGTGAACCTGAGGTTCGGGTTTCCGCGAGTTATCCTGCGTACGGCAGGTGCGGCCAGAAGTAAGTTTTACCGCAACGCGGCTGATACTTCTCGAGTACGTAGTCGAAAGATGCCCGCGATTTCGAACTAATATTCTCCCGGCGTTACCTGACCTGCTAGCGGGTTGAATGTCCCGGCGGCATCCTCCGCTGTGCTGAACAGCTCAAAAATGGTCAAAAGCTTGGTCACGCCGAGCACATCGTACAAGTGAGGCCTGACATTGGCCAACTTAATGTTGCCTCCCGCCTTCCGTGCAGATGTATGCAACCCGGCGAGCGCCCCCAGCCCTGTGCTGTCGATGTGGGTAATTCCTCCGAGATCAAGGACAATCCGATTGGATTCGGACAACTCTTCTTTGATAACGTGACGCAGCTTGGCCGATTCCTCTCCGAGCACAATTCGGCCGCTACAACAAATCACCGTGATGCCCGCCACCTTGCGGGTCGTCAACTCAAGCGCCATTTCTCAACTCCTGGGCGAGGCAACCGCCCGAAAGAATACCTTCTCCCCAACCGGCATGCAAGCCGCAAAACCGCTCCAACGATGTGCAAGAATGTTACAGCTATGTTAAAGGGCGTTGAATGTTCCTATTGCAAATCCGAGCGCTTTGGGGATATGCTCTGTCACTCGCACGAAGCTTGCATGGAAGCTCCGCTGCCCGCCGTACAGTCTAAATCAGTGCCGCACAGTTTCAGGTTGCATCCGCAGTTGGGAGAAAGCAGATGAGCTCGGGAGACCTGGGTAGCAAACAGCGGCAGTGGGTGAGCCTGATTCCTTACGGCATCACCGAGCAACACCCCAACGCTTATAAGGACATCGCAAGCGTTATCTGGGAAAACCGGGACAACCTCGGCTACGCGTGGCGGGTTTTAAACCACGGCTGCTGCGATGGTTGCTCTCTGGGCACAAAGGGCATGCGCGACTGGACCATGAAAGGGGTCCATCTGTGTGCCGTGCGCTTGCAATTGCTCCGCTTGAATACCATGCCTGCCATGGACTGGCGCAAACTGGAGAACGTAGACAGCTTACGCGGGATCTCGGAGAA
>Ga0126371_10004807_pt1 | contig 11943 bp, 9 predicted proteins | sample PanSoiMetaPlot_4_FD_110145 | JGI IMG/M metagenome (GOLD analysis project Ga0126371, IMG submission 110145) | Tropical forest soil microbial communities from Panama - MetaG Plot_4 | ecosystem: Environmental > Terrestrial > Soil > Tropical forest > Bulk soil | place: Panama | collected 2016-02-17
GCCGTCCGTACCCACTTCACGAGCCACGCGCGTCACTTCACCGGCGAACGCATTGAGCTGGTCCACCATCGTGTTGATGGTGTTTTTCAGCTCCAGAATCTCGCCCTTCACGTCGACCGTAATCTTGCGCGACAGATCGCCGCGAGCCACAGCCGTAGTCACCTCCGCGATGTTGCGCACCTGTGCCGTCAGGTTGCTGGCCATGGAGTTCACGGAGTCCGTGAGATCCTTCCAGGTTCCGGCCACACCCGGCACTTGCGCCTGACCACCCAAGCGGCCGTCGGTTCCGACCTCGCGCGCCACGCGCGTCACTTCGGAGGCGAACGCTCGCAGTTGATCCACCATCGTGTTGATGGTGTCCTTGAGTTCGAGAATTTCTCCCTTCACGTCGACCGTAATCTTGCGCGACAAATCGCCGCGTGCCACCGCCGTCGCGACCTCGGCGATATTGCGCACCTGGCCGGTGAGGTTGCTGGCCATCAGGTTCACGTTGTCCGTTAGGTCCTTCCACGTGCCAGCGACTCCAGGCACCTGGGCCTGACCACCGAGCTTTCCTTCGGTACCCACTTCGCGCGCCACGCGCGTCACTTCACCCGCGAAGCCATTGAGCTGATCCACCATCGTGTTGATGGTGTTTTTCAGTTCGAGAATTTCGCCCTTCACGTCGACCGTGATCTTGCGCGACAGATCACCGCGCGCCACCGCCGTCGTCACCTCAGCGATATTTCGCACCTGGCCGGTGAGGTTGCCAGCCATCGAATTCACGGAATCTGTTAGGTCTTTCCACGTTCCCGCCACTCCCGGCACGTTCGCCTGACCGCCCAAACGACCTTCGGTACCGACCTCGCGCGCCACCCGCGTCACTTCACCCGCGAAGCGGTTGAGCTGATCCACCATGGTGTTCAGAGTTTCTTTCAACTGAAGAATTTCGCCGCGCACATCGACCGTAATCTTTTTGGAAAGATCGCCGCTTGCGATGGCGGTCGCGACGTCCGCAATGTTGCGTACTTGGCCGGTAAGGTTGCTGGCCATCAGGTTGACGTTGTCAGTGAGGTCTTTCCAGGTACCAGCGACGCCCGGCACCTGCGCTTGCCCGCCCAGTTTTCCTTCGGTACCCACTTCGCGGGCCACGCGTGTGACTTCACCGGCGAAGCCGTTGAGCTGATCCACCATCGTGTTAATGGTGTTTTTTAGTTCGAGGATTTCCCCCTTCACGTCGACTGTAATCTTGCGAGACAGATCACCGCGGGCCACGGCCGTCGTCACTTCGGCGATGTTGCGCACCTGAGCCGTGAGGTTGCCGGCCATTGCGTTGACAGAGTCCGTCAGATCCTTCCACGTTCCTGCAACACCGGGCACAACGGCTTGTCCACCAAGCTTTCCGTCGGTTCCGACTTCGCGCGCCACGCGTGTCACTTCGGATGCAAACGATCGCAGCTGATCGACCATCGTGTTGATGGCTTCTTTCAACTGCAGAATCTCGCCTCGCACGTCAACCGTGATTTTGCGAGACAGGTCACCACTAGCCACAGCCGTCGCCACCTCGGCGATGTTGCGCACCTGGCCAGTCAGGTTGCTAGCCATCAGGTTCACCGAGTCCGTCAGATCTTTCCACGTGCCCGCGACCCCAGGTACCTGCGCCTGTCCACCAAGCTTTCCGTCAGTACCCACTTCACGCGCCACGCGCGTCACTTCAGCAGTGAAGACACCGAGCTGCTGAATCATCGTATTGACGATGTTTGCCGATCTCAGGAATTCGCCTTCGAGTGGACGGCCATCCACATCCAAGCGCACTGTCTGCGTCAAATTTCCTTGCGCAACCGCCGCGATCGCGCGAGTCACTTCCGCAGTCGGTCGAAGAAGATCTTCCACGAGGGTATTTACTGAAACTTCCATGTCGCCCCAGGATCCGCGCGATTCATGAAACCGTGTGCGCTCCCGGGTCCGGCCTTCTTTACCGACGGCTTTCCCCACTCGCTTCAGTTCTCGCGCCATCTGCTGGTTGGCAGAAACAATTTCGTTGAAGGTATCCGCGATCTTTCCTTCCAGCCCTGTCCATGATCCTGGCAGCCGCACGGAGAAATCTCCGTCTCTCATCGTCTGTAGTCCCATGAGAATGACAGCCAGGCTTGGGCTTTCTGGAGCCGATGCAGATGATGCACCGTTTTTCCCAGCAGTGGACTTGGGCTCTAGATCGGCAGTAACTGTCCCTGAGTTTTGCGAGCTTCGTTTCATGATGCCGCCCGAAAATAGCGTCAACTAAAGTGTTAGGAAGTCGAGTGAGCCTGCTTCGCGTAGCCGAAATTGGACGTAGATCGCCCTATGGAGACGAGGCCACACGCAAGCCCCCGGACTATCTTCTGTCTACCATGAAAACTGCAACCGAACCCTACAGTGTTTGCTGTACCCATCGAAATCTTCGGTGCATCGGGCTGCGTTGTCTTCGCGATCTTCGGGCATGCGCACCAAATACAAGTGAGCAAGTCTCCGTTCGGCCGTGTTCCGTCTGATGAGGCCGAGATGCCACTCTGCGGGTATCCGCCATGGCGAGAGTCCGGAATCGAACCAACAAAAAATCCTCGGACTACAAGCCGTCGGATTCACTTCTCCGCACCTTACAGCATCCTCTCGATAGCCCCACGCCAAGAGCACGTCTACGGTTTCTGAAGACCACGAAACTCAAGTGGTTGGCGCATAACTCGCCTACCCATATTCCGAAGGAGAAAAACCGAATGAAGCAGAAAAGACGAACGAAAGAAATTCGAGGGCTACTCAGTTTGCTGGCCGCGTTTGTCTTGTGCACGGGGCTCGCGGGAGCACTGCAGTCAACTGGCGGACAGAACACCGCTCCCGACAATACCAAAACAAATCGCAGCCGCTCCCAAGGTGCCGACCAGCAGCGTGAGCTCGCGTCAGATCGCGTCATGACCCAGCAGATTCGAAAATCGATCATGGCCGACAAGACTCTTTCCAGTTACGCGCACAACGTGAAGGTCATCACGCAGAACGGTCACGTAACTCTCGCCGGCCCGGTCCGTTCGGAAGAAGAGAAAAGCATGGTGGCGGCAAAGGCAGCAGAATTGGCAGGAGCGACAAACGTCACCAATCAGTTGGAAGTCGCACCAGCAAAATAGCGGTCATAACTATTCTTGATCAGGAGGAAACGAATCATATGACAGGAAAAAATACATCCGTATTCGGGATTTATCAGATGTATGAAGGCGTCGAAAACGGTGTGGACGCTTTAAAGGCCGCGGGCTTTAGGAACACCGACATTTCTGTCTTGTTCCCGGAGAACGTCGGCACGAAAGATTTCGCGCACAAAAAAGGAACGAAGGCGCCGGAAGGTGCAACCACGGGCGCCGGAACCGGAGTGGTAATCGGCGGTGCGCTGGGTTGGCTCGCTGGCATCGGAGCGTTGGCGATTCCAGGCGTCGGACCGTTCATCGCAGCCGGACCAATCATGGCGGCCTTGGCAGGTGCCGGGGTTGGAGGCACGGTCTTGGGAATCGCAGGGGCTCTGATCGGTATGGGCATCCCAGAATACGAGGCGAAGCGTTACGAGGGACGTGTGAAGAACGGCGGCATTCTCCTCTCAGTTCACTCCGACTCGTCCGATTGGACCAAGAAGGCGAAAGACATTCTGGAGCGTACCGGTGCTCAGGATATTTCGTCAGCGGGAGAAGCAAGCGCTGACTTCCAGAAGAGCGATAAGCCCATGCCGAGAGCCAGTTAAAACGGCGTCGCGTGGCAAGGAAGTCTTTGGGTCCGCGGTTCACGACCTCGGACCCACTTCGCTGGACCGTCCGCGCTTCGCCGAACAGCCGCGTGGAAACGCCTTCTTAATTACACAAGGGAGAGAAATATCCTATGCCTACCAGTTCAAGATCACGCAAGAGTTCTTCCAGCAGGAAATATGGCAGAGCCGCCGGAAAGACAGTTCGGAGCGCAATGCGGCGCCGAAAAAAGGAACATTGAAGTCAGGAAAGGGCGGCAAAGGCGGAACGGTGAAGAGCTGCAAGCCAAGCCATCGCGATCGGACTCTCGGAAGCTAGAAAGCAAGGCGCGAAGGTTCCCGCAAAGAAGAAATAATCTCCCACACAGAGTTCGACGGCACGATCCTGCGTTCGGCCGGCGACTCTACTGGCCGACAGGTCCGGCTATTTTCGCAGGAACTGACGCGTCCATACCCGAGTCACTGTAATAACCGGTTCGTGTCCGAACGCGGAGCTTTCGACGATCGGTCGACAACGCATCTACCTGAATCGAGTGATAGACGTGGCCGGTCGCGGTACTGGACGACTTGTATCCGATCACATACTGGCTCCGAATCGCAGAAGCGATCGAGCGCGTAATGGAATCCACCTGGCTCACGTCTGTGGGAAAGTAAGCCGTCCCGCCTGTACTCTGGCTCAGCGACTCCAGCGCCCGCGTCGTCGCGCCTGCATTTCTGGCATTGCCAAGCAACGCGATCACGTAGACCACTGGCCCATCCTTCTGCTGCAACTGCTGAACGGCTTCCTCCAACGATTCCTGACTGGCGTTATCGGCCCCATCGGTCACGACCAGCAAAATCCGTTTCTGCAGCTCAGCACCCTGCTTCATGTGAGCCGCTGAGGCAACGATCGCGTCGTAGAGAGCCGTGCTGCCACGCGTCTCAACTTTTTCAAGAGCGGTTTGCAGCTTCGCAACGTCGTTCGTGAAATCTTGATCCAGGTAATACTGCTCGCCGAAATTCACGACGAAGACTTCATCCTGGTTGGCGCTGGATCGAACAAGGTTGAGAGCGGCCTGGTTCACCGACGCCCGTTTCGGGCGCATCGAACCGGAGTTATCCACCAGGATCCCCAACGCAACCGGCACGTGTTCCTGATAGAACGATGTAATCTCCTGCGGTTTTGAATCTTCGTAGACTCGAAACGAATTCTTGTCCAGGTTCGCAACCAGATTGTTCTGCCCATCGATCACTACCGCGTGCAAGACGACTTCTTCGACCTTCTTACGGAAGACGAACTGTCCCGAATCGTCAGCAGGCCTTTCCTGCGACTGAGGACTCTTTTGAGCCTGGCCAGCGCTTGGCTGATTGCTTCTGGGAGGTCCCGCATCCGGCTCCTGTCCGCCGATCGGCGTGGAGGGTGGAGACGTTTGCTGTTGCGGGGCTGTTTGTTGTTGTGAGGGCGGTGCAGGCTGCTGAGCGGACAGAGAAACGAAAACAGTCGCGACCAGAAAAGCGGCAAAGATTACATGGGTCGCAGGGTGGAAGGTTCGCCTCGGTAGGACCTCTCGTGATTGTGGAACCGAATTTGTGAAGTGCGATAGCGGACGGTGCATTCGAGTGAACCCTCCCCCGACTCGCTTTAAGGGGTGCCAAATGGATGAAGTTGATCGGCTAAAAGGTTGTGCTGTCGATGTGCATCCGCTCGCAAGCACAAGAATATCAAGCGGAAAGAACGCGGAAAACTTAATCGAGGGGGAAGGAAAAAGTGGCCTCGTATTGAAACGAGGCCACGGAAGACTTATCTAGAAGCAGGCAGTTATCGGCGTGGTTTGACCGGAAACGACCTGGTTGAAGTACGTCACGTTATCCGGGCGGTCGTAGGTTCCGTCCGCCCCCAAACTCTGGTGCTGCCATTTCACCAAGCCATACGGCTTTGCAAGATGGAACTCCTCTTTGTTTTTGCAATTCGAATATGTGGAATCGCACGAATACCGATAACTGATCACAAGCGTTTCCAGATTTGCTGGTAGTTGTCCGCCCAGCGTTTCCTTATATGGACCCCAAACTTCATTAATCACGTGTCCGAGGTTCTTGGTCACGTAGTTGTTGCAGTCCGTATGAATCTGATAGGTCGAATCACTGGTTTTCACACTCGAACCCGGAAAACCGCCGTGAGCCCAGCGGGGAACTAACGGGAGATTCTTGTTGCCAAGCTTCGGGCTGTGAAAGATCTTGAAGCTCCTGGGGTTCTGCCAATTCAGTTCTGTGACCCACAAGTAAACGAAGTTGTTGTCGTAAAGCTGAATGTCCCAGGGATAGCCTGCGGCCGTCTTCGTCCAGAAGAAACGGCTGCTGGTTTTGCTTGTGTAGAGCGGGTTCGCGGTGCCTGCCATGTGATGAGTTGCACTCAGGGTGGAATTCATCATCAGCCAGTTCATCATGTCGTAGGTTTGGGCGGTTGCCGCGTGAGAAGAAGGGGTCAGTTTTGGATCTGCCGGGTTGGAGGTGTTTACTGCGCAGCCAACAGAGCACAGAAGGGTCGCGAGTATGAGTACAAAAACTGCGCAGAACTTCATGTGCAAGATTTCCCTTACGGTAGGTTTTAGGTACTGGGAACAGCGTAGTTATATCGGAGTTAATACACTAGATTACCGCGGTTCATGGGCGAAATGCCCTATTTTAACCGGCCTTTCTAGGGTTTTTACCGTACTTGGGAGGCAATTAAGGAACAGGGATTGGAAGGGGCCGAAAAAAGCGGCTCGCTGAAAAAACGAGCCGCATTCATTTTCGCGATTTTCGAGCCCATCGGGGCGAATTGGGCAAATTTACCAGTAAGTAAACGTTAGCTTGTCAAGCCACACCGAGTACGGTTCCTGTTTGTAGTTGCCATCCTGCTGGTAGTTGATAGTAATTCCATACCAGTTTGTCGGCGTGGGTGTCTCGTAATAGTTAAGCGTAGCGGTCTGTCCATTTAGCGTGATCGATTTGAACAGCAGATGATTGTCAGATGTTCTCTGCGCTTGAATGGTCAGATGGTTCCACGCATTGCTCACCGGATTACATGGAATTCCCGTCGCATGCCATTTTTGCCCGGGATTGTCCCAAATGTCCCATTGGTGGCCGCCGGCAATGCGGCACTCATGTCCCCAGATATACGACTGTCCATTCACAAACTGGTTGATATCGAATTCAAGCGCCTGAGAGACGCTCGCATCGGTCACGAAGAAATAAACGTCGTACGTGAAGTTGTGGACGTTGGGCACGATGGATTTGTTCGTGTCCGGCAGGCCGCGTGACGAAAAATCGCCGACCAGATGATTATTCCAGAGCACGTCTGAATACAGAGTCTGACCTCCAATATCCATCTTCGCGGATTTGCCGCTCACGCTTGGCGAACTCACACCCTGTGTCATCGCCCACTTCGTCTGCGGTCCCCCTGCCACGCACCCGGAACAGATGTTGTACAGCGGCGGCAACAATGCATATCCAGTCCAACCCGAAGCCAGATGCAGATTCGCAAACTGGTTTGAACTCCCGCTCGCGCCGGAACCTACGTTAATCGCGACTGGGGCGGTTGCGGTACCAGCGCAGTTGTCCCATTCCTGAACCACGGCATGATACTGGCCATTGGCCAGCGTCAAAAGCGTGTTAAGGCTCGCGCCGTTCGACTTGAATGCCAACACACCGGGCGCCGTGTAGATGCCCATTGCCGCCACGCCCGCCTTGCAACTGGTCGTCGCGGATGCGACAAACTGCACCGTGGGGCTGACAGTCGCGTTATTCGCGGGTGCGCTGATTTTGACCGACCCGCCACTCGACGGGGAGCCCGCAACGTAGATCGTCACTGGCGTCTTGGCTGATCCTCCGCAAGCATCCCATTCCTGGACCATCGTGTTGTAAGTTCCAGGATTCAACGTGAGGGTAGCGTTCAAGCTGGCGCCTGCCGATGTGTGCGCAAGAACACCGGGCGCAGTGTACACGCCCATCGCCGCCACTCCTTTCGGACAACTGGTGGAGGCAGTTGCAACGTATTGCACCTGCGAACTCACCGAAGCGTTGTTCGTAGGCGCCAGGACCTGAACCTCAGGAGCGCTTCCCTTCACGAAGATGGTGACGGGCGTTTTGCTCACGCCGCCACAGTTGTCCCACTCCTGCACGACGGTGTTGTATGTACCGGGATTGAGTGTCAGTACTGTGTTGAGCTTGTTTCCATTTGCGGTGTACGCCAACACATTTGGTCCAGTGTAAATACCCATCGCAGAAACGCCCTTGGCACAACTGGTGGTTGCTGTAGCAACGTACTGGACCATGGTTGCGACGTTGCTATTGTTCGCCGGCACGCTGACCGACACTTGCGCGACCGCGGTTGTGGCCGCGCTCAGCATTACCAAACTTGCAAATAGCTTCATGGGGAACAAACCTCTTCCAGGCGTTCGATCTGCGTCGAACTGCAAACTGCAGATTGTTCAGGTTTTCCGCGATTCTAGCGACCGAGAAATCGATTCACAAGGATGGATGAGCAGATTAGAAACTCAGAGGTTCTAATACCCTTGACGCCTTCGAGCGAGCGCTCCGTAACTTATGCGACATTAGACTTTGCAATACAAAGTACTATGAAATAACAGCCCCTTATCCTGCTTGATTCCGGCATGTTTACATCTTCTGACTGTAACTTTGGTTAGGCGGGAGGCCCGAGCCGAGTTCAAAATCGCCGAACCGGCTCGTGCCCCGATCTTGGCTGGGAGAACTGAGTGGAGTAACTGTAGAGTCCTAAAGGTTCACCGGTGCTGATCCTAGTCTGCACGCGATTTCTCGCAATCCAGCGAAGCATGTAGATTCTTCGCATCACGCGTGTACGAAATTTTCGCGCATTTTTCCTACTATTTTTCACCCAGACGCTCGTTCTAACCGTTACAGGAAAGCCCTAGTGGGAATACGGCGGTATCCCGATAGGACTCAACCCGGTAAGAACGTAGTGTCGGGACATGGAAAATGGCGACGCTAGGCCCACGCCTCTCGAACCACGAACGAATCCTTCCACGTTTTTCATGGGCGAGTCTGAAAGTGTCCTGGTGAAGAGAGCGATCGACGGCGATGGCGATGCGTTTGCCAGCTTGTTCCAATTGCACCGTGGTCGTGTATACGCAGTTTGTCTTCGTATGACGAATAATCCGGCGGATGCAGATGACCTGACGCAGGAAGCTTTCATCCAGGCATTCCGTAAGCTTAGGACATTCCGAGGCGAATCGGCCCTCTCCACCTGGCTGCATCGGGTTGCGGTGAACACCGCTCTGATGCATTTCCGCAAACGCGTCACTGCGCAATCTTCTTTGGATGGGTCCAGCGAAAGCGAATCCAGTAAGCGCGAGTTCGGCCGGCAAGACGAGCGCTTGAAACACTCCCTTGACCGCATCGCTCTCAAGCGCGCCCTGGACGCTCTCCCCTTCGGCTATCGCACGATTTTTGAATTGCACGAATTCGATGGCTACGGTCATCGCGAGATCGCGAAGATCCTGCACTGCACCGTGGGAAATTCGAAATCTCAACTGCATAAGGCCAAACTGCGCATTCGTGAGTGCCTTGTTTCCCGACGTCATCTCGCGCGTCGCATGCGAGAGACGATGAACCATAGCCGGAGAGCTGAGATTTCCGCTCACCGTACGTTTCAATCGAAAGAGTCCTCTTCCCAGCCTCGCCACCGCAGCATCCCCCGCGGCGGGAACGAACTGGTGCCAACCAGCGCCAATTTCGTCCTGGGCTCTTCCATTCAGAGTTTGGCGGAAACTGCTGTTTAGAAGGGGAGTCTCGTGGAACTGGGTGCTCTAGTTGTTACGCAGGGTCAGAATGTCGCCGAACAAACAGGGAGTTCTGCCTGGCCAGTCTTAGGCAGGACGGTATTGGACCAATGGGTAGAACGGGTTCAGACTCTGGGCGTAGGAACGTTGTCTGTAGTCGACCGTGAAGTATCGGCGTCAACGCGTATCCGCACCATGGTGGATTGGGCCAAGGGCGGCGTCGAGCAGATTCTGTTGATCCTCCTTGGATCCTACGCTGAGGTCGATTTTGCGGATCTGATTCGTTTTCACCATCAAGGCCAGAACCAGGTTACACGCGTGTTTGATTCATTAGGACCTCTTGGCGTGAGCCTCCTCGACCGGCACACAATTCTGAAAGACCCTGAGCGGAGTGAACTCGCGCCGACGCGGCACTCATCTCGCTACGATTTCCTTGGCTACTCAGTTCGCCTTTCTTCTCCCGGCGCGTATCGCAAGCTCGTAGAAGATGCGTTGGCAGGCCGCTGCGGAATTCAGCCCAACGGCCTAGAAGCAGGAAAGAACGTGTGGATTCACCCGACTGCACACGTCGACCCGTCCGTTCGGCTCGAGGGTTCCTGCTATATCGGTCCTTACACGAGACTGAACCCGGGAGTAGTCATCGGCAGCGGCTCATCTGTTGAGCACAACTGCGATATCGATATCGGAACTTCGTTGGAGCGTTCCAGTCTCTTGCCCGATACTTATCTGGCTCCTGGCCTGCACGTGCGGAACTCGGTTGTAAACGGGACTCGTCTTGAGAATCTCGACCGCAACGTCGCAGTCGATCTCGGTCCGCTAGGCCTGGCTTCACGGCGGAAACCGCTCGCGCGCTATTCCGCGCGAACCGTTGCCCTTGGCAAAGAGATCCATGAACCCTGCGTGGCCATTCCTATCAAGCGACGCAATGCTGATCAGACGACTTTGCCAAATTGAGGCGACAAGGAAAATGACCCAGAACGGACCCGTGGTGGTAAAGCAGTTACCCGAAAGTGGTGGCAAGCAGCGGCGGAAGGAGTTTCTCGCGGAAGTCAGCCAGTTCGCCCGCCAGTCCTATCGACCGCAACTGATTGTCGACCTTCCCGCTAAAAAAATCGGCCCGGACACGCTCGATCTGCTTCTAAGTTGTGTTGTGCAAGTGGAGAAGTCAGAGGGCTGCGTTTCAGTCGCTGGCGCCTCTCCTGAGGCCGCTGTGATTCTGGAGCTCACGCAACTGACCTCTGTGGTCAACGTGTTTCCGACGGTGTCAGAGGCAGTGGGTGTCGACGAGTCGTACTCCATCAACCCATTGGCCCAGGGTGATAGTCCAAGCGTGGCCGCCTAGAGGCCTTTTGTCCCGCTGCCCGTACCCAGGAGGTACAAGTCAGTGAACAAGGCGTTCCGCCATATTTACAGATCCTCGCTGATTTTTGTCTTATCCGCAGCGATGATCGCGTTTGCGGAGCCGCTGCCGCAGGACCCGCAAACCAAAAAGGTGTTGGATGATCAACAAGCGCAACCGGCTCCGGCGAATCCCGACAACAACCATATTGCAAGTTCTTCGAGGAGCGATGAATTACCGGATGCTCCAACGCCTGCGCAGCCAGTTCAGCAGAGCCAACAGGACACTTCACAACAGCAGACTCCGAACCCGGTGCCCTCGGGCACAGCTGGTGCAAAGGCACCCGCAGTAAAAGGCGCACCTGCATCGCGCCCCATCGGCGCCGCCATTGCACCGACGAAACAGAAGCAGCGTCGTTCGTTGCTGATCAAGACCGGACTCGTGGCTGGGGCCGTCATTGCTGTGGGGTCGGTTTTCGCACTCACTCGCAGCAGCCCGGCGAAACCGCCCGGAGCTCCGTAGTCTTGCGAATGTTGGACCGCTCCGCTAACGTGTATAACCCGCCCGCGAATTTTCGCCGCCCGCTGCAGATTGTCACCTTCTCCGGCATCGATGGCGCTGGCAAAACGACACAAATTGAAACCGCGGCGGCCCATCTCTCACTGATGGGCTACCGTGTTACTCGCGTCGCGTTCTGGGACGATGTGGCTGTTCTTCCCAAGTTGCGCACCGGAGTGAGTTCACAGGTTTTCAAAAAGAAACCGGACTCCGCGGCCCTTCGCCACGACAAGAACGTGCGCACCTGGTACCTCACGCTCGTGCGTTCGTTTTTCTACGCTTTGGACACTATCCGTCTGCGGCAAGTCGCCATTCGACTTTTCAAATCCGAAGACTTTGATTTCATCATTTTCGATCGCTATGTTTACGACCTGCTGGTGCAAGTCCGTTCGCGTAACTGGTGGGCGCGAACTTATCGCAAAGCTCTCCTGGCGCTCGCTCCTTTGCCGTACAAGGCGTTCATCCTGGACGCTTCGCCTGACGATGCTTTCAAGCGCAAGCCAGAATACCCTCTCGCTTTCATGCACGAATAC
>Ga0126371_10004808_pt1 | contig 11943 bp, 11 predicted proteins | sample PanSoiMetaPlot_4_FD_110145 | JGI IMG/M metagenome (GOLD analysis project Ga0126371, IMG submission 110145) | Tropical forest soil microbial communities from Panama - MetaG Plot_4 | ecosystem: Environmental > Terrestrial > Soil > Tropical forest > Bulk soil | place: Panama | collected 2016-02-17
CCGAATGAACGGGGGCCCGACTCGAAAATATACGATCCGGTGTGCGATGCTCCGCCATGCGGAGATGCCTAAAGGGTCGCGGCGGGTTCCCAACGTCTAACGACGGGTTCATTCTCGGCCCACCACACGGCTCGGCGGGTCGGTTTTTGCTTTTGTGCTCGCGATGGCTTCCGCGGCATCTCTCTCGAACTCCACGTAACTCTCTCCTGCTACACTAGTCACAGCGGTCGTCTTTCCGCATCTAACTACAGCGTGTACCCGCAACTTCTTCATTACGGACATTTCTTCCTTCCAACCTACGGTCTTCTCGTCGCGACCGGCGTGCTGTTGGGCCTTTGGATCAGCGTGCGCAACTCCGAGCGTCAAGGTATCGACGGGGAGAAAGCCTGGAACTTGGGAATCCTGGTGGTGCTTTGCGGAATCGTGGGTGCCAAGATCTTGTATGTCATCTACGACTGGAACACGTACTCCAGTTGGAAGGAAATCTTCAGCCTCAGCACGTTACAGGCGGGAGGCGTATTTTCCGGCGGCTTGATCGCCGCATTGGTGGCCGCTGTGTGGTACATCCGCCAGCAACACATGCCGCCGCTTGCGACCTGCGATGCGTTCGCCCCGGGTCTGGCAATCGGCCACGCCATCGGACGGCTGGGATGTTTCGCAGCCGGATGCTGCTTCGGAAAGCCCACGCACGCATGGTGGGGAGTCACCTTCACCAATCCTGTCGCCAATCAGCTCGTCGGAACTCCGCTGAATGTCCCGCTTGAGCCAACGCAGCTTTTTGAATTTGCTGTCGAGCTCGCCAACTTTTTCCTCCTGATGTGGATGCTGAAGCGGAAGAAATTTGACGGCCAAGTTTTCGGGGCGTACTTGATCCTCTACGGCGTGGCTCGTTTCCTGATTGAATTCTTGCGGGGAGACCCCGGCCGCGGATCGGTGCTCGGCGGCGCGTTGAGCGGAACGCAGGTGATCGCGCTTGGCCTCGTGATTCTCGGCGGCGTCATCTGGTGGCTGAAGGGCAACGCCAGAAAGACTGCAGCCGCCCGCGCGTAATTTCCCGGGCTATGCCTTGCGCTAGACTCCATTCCCATGCCCCAATCGTTCCCCCTTATGTACTCGGTAGCTGCCGAAGACGCGGGCATGCGCCTCGACCAATTCCTGGTCAACAAGATCGCTGACGTAAGCCGCGCTCGCATCCAGCAGATGATCGAACAAGGGCTGGTGCTGATCAACGCAGGGCCGACGAAAGCATCTCTCCGCCTTCGCGGAGGCGAGGAGATCCGGCTTCTCGGCCCGGCCAAGGTCGACCCCTTACGCGCGATGCCGGAAGAAATCCCCCTCGACATCGTTTTCGAAGACGAAGACATGGCGATCGTCAACAAGCCGGCCGGCATGATGGTCCATGCTGGAGCGGGTGCGACCGATGATGCGCGCAATCGTGGCACCCTGGTAAACGCGCTGTTGCATCACTTCGGCGAACTCTCTGGTGTCGGCGGAGAACTTCGGCCCGGAATCGTCCACCGCCTCGATAAAGAAACGAGCGGCCTGATGGTCATAGCCAAGAATGACGAAGCCCACCGCAAACTCGCCGGCCAGTTCGCGCAGCGCGAGGCCAAAAAGACTTACATCGCCCTGGTGCATGGTTCGCTAAAGCAGGATCATGGGACGATTCGCTCCAATATCAGTCGCGACAGCGTCAGACGTGTCCGCATGACCACCCGAACCAAGGCAGGTCGTGAGGCGATCACCCACTACACGGTCAAGAAACGGCTCAATTCGCCCTACGGCAAATTCACGCTGCTGGAGGTAAAGATCGACACAGGCCGCACGCACCAAATTCGGGTTCATCTGTCCTCTCTCGGACATCCCGTGGTCGGCGATGTACTCTACGGCGCACCTCGCGAACTGAAGCCTCGTACCGGACCACCTCTCTCGCTATCCCGCAACTTCCTTCACGCAGCGGCCCTCAAGCTACGGCATCCGCGGACGGGGGAAACGCTATCGGTTACACGCCCACTCCCTCGCGAACTCAGCGAGTTTTTGGAGAAGTTGGAGGACTAGGTAGTCTTGCCGATTCAGTGGCGGGTGCCATTGCAAGGACCACTGCGCACCTCGAATGACCGGATATAATAGTAGTAGATGAATCAGCGGGGCATTTTTATCGTCCTGGCAATGGGATGCTTCGGGCTCGCCACCGTCGGCCCGTCCTCCCAAGGCGCCAATCCCGTTCCTCCGGGCACTCATCAAGAACAAGGGATCACGCCGCAACCCGCCGGACAAGCTGCGATGCAGGCGACCTCAGGCGCAAACACCAACGCTCCCGCCGGAAACGGACAGCAGTCCTCCACGCAGCAAGATGACACCGTCGCCACGATTCGCACGACCGTTAACGAAGTAAATGTCGTCTTCACCGTGACCGACAAGCACGGCCGATACGTCAAGGATTTGAGAAAAAATGACTTCAATTTCGTTGACGACTCAAAACCGCCTGCGGAGATTCGCGACTTCAGGAGCCAGACGGATCTGCCTTTGCAGGTCGGGCTTCTCGTCGATGCCAGCAACTCGGTCCGCGACCGGTTCAAGTTCGAACAGGAGTCAGCGATCGAGTTCCTGAACCAAACTGTGCGCCCGAAGTACGATACGGCGTTTGTTGTCGGCTTCGATGTTACGCCCGAGGTCACGCAGGATTTCACCGACAATACCGAGTTCCTGTCGCGCGGCGTACGTGCGTTGCGCCCCGGCGGCGGCACCGCAATGTTCGATGCGCTGTACTACGCCTGCCGCGACAAGCTTCTGAAAGCCCCGCGATCAGGCGCTGTCCGCCGCGCCATAGTCCTCCTCAGCGACGGCGAGGACAACCAGAGTCATGTCACACGTGAGGAAGCCATCGACATGGCCCAGCGGGCCGACGCGATCGTCTATACCATCAGCACCAATATCTCGGGCACAAAGGGCAAGGGTGACAAAGTTCTGGAGCGTATCGCCGACGCCACCGGCGGTCGCGCCTTCTTCCCATTCCAGTTACGCGACGTGAGCAACGCCTTTGCCGAGATTCAGGACGAGTTGCGCAGCCAATACGCCGTCTCCTACAAGCCTGCCGACTTCAGGGCTGACGGCCGCTTCCGCACCATCGAGATCGTGGCTCTCGACAAGAAGAATCTGCACGTGCGTTCGCGCCGGGGATACTTCGCTCCCGTACAATAATCCGCCATGGCGGGATATTCCGGCACTCCTCTTCCCAAGAAGCTGGGCATTAAAGACAAGTTCCGCGTGAGCTTCGTCGAGTTGCCCTCAGATGTCCGCGCAGAATTGCGCGACGCGCTGCGCACTTGCGATGTGCCCTCCGATGCAAAAGGCCCGCTGGACTTTGCGATGCTCTTTACGAAAACGCAGGCCGATCTCAAGCAACAGTTTTCGCGAACCGCGAAGCAACTCGCTCCTGCCGGAATGTTGTGGGTATCGTGGCCTAAAAAGTCATCGGGAGTAACAACCGATCTCGACGAAAACATCGTGCGTCAGATCGGACTTGACGCAGGCCTCGTAGACATCAAGGTCTGCGCGGTTAACGAGGTATGGTCGGGATTGAAGTTCGTGATTCGGGTGAAGGATCGGAAGACATCTAGTAAAGAGACTTAGCAACGAGACGCATACCATTTCGTCCACTGCATCCTCTGGACAGTTGGATCGACCCGTTAGTGGAAAAATCAATCCGCCTCAGCGGAAAAAGAGCGCACACGCATCGAGCGATCCATGCTACGGTTGCACAAAGAGCAGAGCACTCTTCGAAAAGACTGCCTTGGCTCCATAAATCGTTCGACATGCGAATGAAGTTGCAATGAAGTATTGTCCGAATTACAGATGCGTTGCCTACGGTCGCGTCATTTACTCGCAGGCAACCCGCTGCGCATTCTGCCGGTGGGATCTGAAGCCACCGCGCATGAAGAGTGAAGTCTCTGAGCCCAACCAGCTCGCTTACGCGAATAGGACCGACGCATCGAGCCCCAATCGGTCCCACTCGGACGCCCCAGCTTCATCCAGCGCCCTGAGACGAACCGCTTAGAAATCCATCGCCGGCGCTTCTTTCGTTTAAGACTCTACAAATCAAGCAATAACCTCCCGTAGCGGTCTGTAGCGTAACCTCACCCTGACACCGCCGTAACTTGAGAGGCATCACGGTCTGGCCTACGATTTGCACCATGTCCGACTTCTGGAAGCCGGAGTTCTCCGCGTCGCAACCAAGACCCGGCATGCCCCAGCCGTCTGACGAAGATGTGGTCAAGGCGTTGGTCGAAATCCAGAATGCCAGCAGCGCGCCGGCACCGAGCGCAGACTCGCCGATTCATGTCGTCGCCGAGCCATCTTCAACGAAGTGGGTGGTCGTCGCCGCCGCACTGGCGATGATCGCCGCCGCTGGGTACGTTGGAAGACAGCAACTGCAGCAACTACAGCAACTCGCAAAACTCGCCGGCCCCAGAGTGACAAAGCGCACTTCGGCGCCATCCATGAATGGGCCCTCGCAGGTCGCGGCCGAACAACTGCTGCAGCGCCTCGCTTTCGGCGACGCGGCCGCCGCCGATGAAGTTCTCGCACACTCTTCCGAATGGACGGGCAAAGCCCAACGTACTCCGAAATCCGAACAACTGGTCACGGCGGCGCTGAACTCGCCCGACCTGCATATCCGCCAGGCTGCCCTACAAGCGGAGATCGTCCTCGATGGAGTCACTCTCGACGAGGCAGGCGTTACCTACGTGAAAAGCGTGCTGGGCAATCCACAGCAGCGTACTTGGGCCTTGTGGATGCTAGGAGCGCTCGCCAATCGCGGTATTGATACTGACCACAACGCAAAAATTATCGAGACCTATCTCGCCGATCCCGATGTTACCGTTCGCGCTGCCTCCGTGGACGCGCTCGCAATGGTTGCCACCGACGAAACCGTACCCATGATGCTCGATCGCTTCCGCAACGATCCCTCACCGGTTGTCCAGGAGAGAGCGGCGTGCGGCCTCGCGCAGTCGGGAATGTACACCCAGACCCAGCGCATGACTGCTTCCAAGAATTTGGTGGATTGGCTTGACGACTCTCTGCTGACCCAGCAGCAACATGGCTGGGCGGTGCAAGCTCTCGGCGATATTTCAGGTCAGCATTTCGGAAACGATGTCGCCGCATGGCGGCGTTGGATTGACTCGAATCGATAACGTCGCTTCCAACCCGACTCTGACTATCCCTTGGACTCTTGTGGCGCTGCGCCCGAATTCCCGCGCGGCTCCAGGCTATCGAGCACGGTTTGAAAGAATCGCTCCCGCTGTTCGGGCGTCATGTGGCGCAGACGCCGGCCCATCGGGCCGCCGCGGAAGCGGCGCCGAGGCCCGCCCAACCAGCCAAACCCTCCAAAGAGCAACCACGCTAGTCCGAGCAGGCCGATCGACTGCCAGTAGGTGATCGCGTGCAGGCCAAAGATCTCCGGCATCAGCCAATTCCACAAATAGTGCACAGCCTGTCCAAAGCCGGCAAAGAAAATAATCCCCACGAGCAATAATCCGACCACGTGCTTTACGATTCTTGGTTTCATCTTCGTCTCATCCTTCCATGAATTTGTTGTACAGACCCTGCAACCGCTCCCGCAGACGCAGCACCGCGTAACGTTTCCTCGCGAGCAACGTGTTCACATTCACCCCGGTCGCCACTGACAATTCCGCGAAGCTGCGCCCCTCTATGACGTGCGCGACGAACACCTCACGTTGTTCCTTCGGCAACTCCGCCAGAGCCGACTCCAATTCGTCGAACAGTTCTTCCTTTTCATACGTGGCTTCCGGATCGGGCTCCGCACTTGGAAGCAAGTCCTGCAACTCGACCTCACTTCCTTCTTCATCGAGTTCCACTGATGCATTCGTCGATACCTCGGCCCGCCTGCTGCGATACAGATCGATGATCCGATTCCGCGCCACCCGAAATAACCAAGGACCGATGTGCTCGATGGGGCGCATGAGGCGAAACGAGTCGACAAGTTCGGAGAAGACGTCCTGAACAACATCCTCAACATCCTCGGGATTAGCAACACGTCTCTGCACAAAATTGCGCAGGCGCGACTGCTCGCGAGAGGCCGCTTCCTCGATCTTGTTGTTCTCGTCGATCGTCATCCGATCCGCACTCGGCCACGCCCTCACAACCCTGTAGACGATAAAGTGGCCAAAATATTGTAAGGAGCGGCGAAAAATCTGAAAGATAGGCTAATTAATTGGATTTACATGCAGATAGCTGGGCCTCTACCGCACGGCGCCGCGTTTCAAGTCGGTGAGCGACTTCTTTTGGCGGCCGTTCGCATCGAAGTTTGCCGGCGCCAGCCACTCCTCAAAGTTGCGCTTGCGGTCGGGCCATTCAGAATCAAGCATCGAGTACCAGGCGGTATCGCGATTTCTGGCTTTGATGATCATGTGCTGCCGGAAGACGCCCTCGAACGAGAATCCGAGACGCAACGCCGCGCGCCGCGACGGCTCGTTCAGCGCGTTGCATTTCCATTCGTAACGCCTATACCCCAGATCCTCGAAGACGTGGCGGGCCATCAGATACATCGCTTCCGTTGCGCCGGGCGTTCGCTGCAACAACGGCGTGAACAAGATGCTGCCGACCTCAATGCATCGATGCGTCGGCTCAATCCGCATATATGACGCATAGCCAACCGGCCGTCGCGATCCGTTTTCAAGAATCGTGAAGAAGAGCGGATCTCGCGTGGAGGCCATCTGGCGTAGTCGAGCCTCGAATGCAGCTAAATTCGGATACGGTCCATCGAACAAATACCGCCACAGATCTTCGCGCTCGGGACCATGGCTCGCTTCGTACAAAGACACCGCTTGGGCGACGGGATCGAGGGGGACGAGCGTGACGAAACGGCCGTTCAAAGTAACGGGTTGCGGCGCTGGTGCAGGAGTCGAGTCAACCGGCGCTCCAATTTTCGGTTCGGAGGTGTTCATTCCTTTCAGAGTAGCATCGCGAATTTGATTCCAGGCGCGAGTCGTTTGATGCCATCCCGTCGCTTTTATTCCCGCGCCGCCGACAGAACCGCCACACCATACCTCGGCAACATCACCGAACTCTTCGCGCCTCCTTCGAGCACGTCCGTCATCTTCGATGGAAGCGTCACGGTCTGCTGCGATTTCGAAAGGTTCACCAGGATATACACTGCGCCTTTCGGGCTGTAGCGCGGATTAACCTCCACCCCATCCGGAACCGCCGCAAGTGCAGGCTTCACACCGCTCACGTCGGTCATCCACTTGGCAGCAGCAGCCATTCCCGCGTCGTCAAGCCATGCGCCGATGTAGGTGATGCGTCCCTTGCCGACCTTTCGCGTGATCGCCGCCGGCTTGCCATCGAGCCAACCGTTGCTCGTGCCGTACGTCGCAAGAACCTCCGTATCGACGGCGCTGGTACTCAAAAGCTCTGCCCAAAGCTTTCCTTGTGTCGATCCGAACTTCCCGGTAACCGGCACCGGATCGACCAGCGCGTAGTACTGCTCCACTCGTCCACCCAGCAGATCAACCAGCGGACCGGGTTGACGTTTGGTCTGCAGCCCGTTGTCATCGTTCTTCATCGCCGACCGCTGCCCAAGCACGAGATGTCCGCCTTGTCGCACATAGTCGCTGAGATTCTTGGCCGCAGCATCCGATAGAACGTTGAGCCCCGGCGCCACTACCAACTTGTATGGCGACAGCGGGTCTGTCGGCGGAATCACATCGATCGATTGGCTGATCTCATGAAGAGGCCGATAGTAGCTCAGCAACTCCTTCACCGGATCGTATTCATTGTTGTGCTTCTGCCACTGAATCGCCCAACGGCTGTCGTAGGAGTACAGAATTGCCACCTCCGACTTCGGCGACGTCCCGGCCAGCACAGGTCCAGCCTTCGCGAACTCGGCGCCCAGTTGCTGGACCTCCGAATACAAACGCACCGGCGCACCGTCAGCACCCAGCAGCGTGCCGTGATATTCCTCCTGCCCGTTGAGTGCGCTCCGCCATTGCCAGTAGCTGACAGCATCCGCGCCGTGCCCGACGTTGTGCCACGCCATGGCGCGCACTTCACCTTTGTCGAGTGAACTGTTGATCGGAGCCCAATTCACCGAGCCCGGCTGCGTCTCCATGATCCAGAAATTCTTGCGCTTGAATCCACGCGTCAAGTCGTCAGCCGCGCCATTCTTCGCCTCGTCAAGATGGCCTTGACCCACGTAGTCATCCCACGCCGCCATATCGAGATCCTGCTCGACGGTATAGTGGTCATAGCCATCGAACCATCCCATGGTGTTGGTGGTGATGAACTGACGCGCATCGCAATTCGCGCGAATGACGTCAAGCTGGTTCTTCTGATAGCCGCGCCACGTGTCGCTGACAAAGCGCATCCACGCGAGCAGCAAACCAGGATTGCCGTAGCCGGTCTGAATCGGGATCTGGTTCCAGTCTGTGTACGCTTCGCTCCAGTATTGCGTCGTCCAGGCATCGTTAAGCTTGTCGAGCGTGCCGTACCGCGCCTTCAGCCACTGCTGAAATTGCGCTTTGGTTCCGGCGTCGAACGACTGCATCTCATATTCGTTATCGATCTGCCAACCAAGGACGTACGGATTGTGGCCGAAACGCCTGGCTATCTGCTCGGCGATCTTGCGCGCCAGTTCGCGATACTTCGGATTGGCGAAGTTGTACTGCTCCCGATTTCCGTGCTCGGCGTGACGCCCGTTCTCGTCTTCCCGCAATGTTTCCGGATACTTCTGCGTGAGCCATGCTGGCGGCGCAGCGGTCGGCGTACCCACCACCGAGTAGATCCCATGCTTGGCAGCAGCAGCGATGGCGCGGTCGAGCCAATCCAGGTCGTATTGCCCTTCGCTCGGCTCCATGCGGCTCCACGCGAATTCGCCAACGCGCACCATGTGAATGCCCGCTTGCTGCATCAGCGTGAGGTCGGCTTCCCAGCGCGACTCCGGCCACTGTTCCGGATACCATGCTGTGCCGAGCAGAAGCGGCGGCGGAGGAGGCGTTTGGGCGTGTAACGTCGCTCGCGTCAGAAGAAACGAACCAACCAACAACAAGGCGAACCGCAAGCAGGACACTCTTTGAGTCTTCGCCAAAGTGCTGACCTCCAGGCGAACAAAGTTTTGGACTGCACATGATAGCCAATCTGAACGCAATGGAGCGACGGGAGCCATCGCCCGTGATCAGAATGTTTGCAGAAGAAACGAAGCGACGGGTGTCCTCGCCCGTCCTCATCTATGAAAGAAATGCAGCTGAAGCCCTCGCCGCCTACTCGCCGTGCGCGATCGCGTAATAGCCGCTGCGGGACTGAATCTTGTACCCCTGCTTGGAACGGATCTCGACCTTTCGGAAAGTGCCATCGAGTGTCGAATTGGAAGGTGTGTAGCCGATGTTGTACTGGCTGCGCAGTTCGCGTGCGATCTGGTCAAACGCCTCTTTCAGCTTGTCCATCTTGTTGCCGACTTCGATGACACGCCCGCCCGTTTCGCCCGCCAGTTTCTTCATCTCGGAATCGCCCGAATATCCGATCCCACCGTAAAACCCACGATCGGCAATGAGCAGTACGTAGCAGATCGAATCCGACTTCTGCGCCGCCTCGATCGCATCTCTGATCTTTAACTGGCTTCCCTGATCCTCGCCGTCCGTCAGCAGAATCATTGCCTTGCGACCGACTTCGTGCGCCAGTTCATCGTGCGCAGCCAGGTACACAGCGTCGTAAAGCAGCGTCCCGCGCGGATTGCTCGTCGGGATCGGTCCCCCGCCAAGTCCAGGAAGCGGTCCGCCGCCGCCACCCGTATTGATCTTCGCCTTGTTCAGCGCTGCCTTCAAACGTCGTATGTCGTTTGTGAAATCCTGCAGTAGGTCGACGTTCACATCGAAATCGATCACGAACGCCTCGTCCTTCTCGCGCAGAATATCGTTCAGAAACGCGCCGCCTACTTCCTTTTCCATCTCGAGCACGCGCATCTGGCTGCCGCTGGAGTCGATCAAGATCCCCAACGTCAGGGGAAGATTGCTTTCGGCCGTGAAGTATTTAATCGCTTGCGGCTTGCCATCCTCAAAAAGCTCGAAATCATCTTTCGTCTGATTGGGAATAAGCGCGCCCTTTTTGTCTTTTACGTTGTAGAAAAGCTGAACAACGTTGACCCGGACCTTCAGGGTCTCCATCGACTGGTCCTGATCCTGTGACGAATCCTGCGGTGCGTTGGACGCAGGGGCATTGGAGCCAGGCGCCTGCTGCGCCGCCAGCGGAGACACGGCCAACAGTCCTAGGGTCGCGATCAGCAAAAAGAAATGGGCTTTACACATTCGGCAAATCTCGGGAGACTTTTGTTAGTCTATCCCTGTACTCTCGTTGCTGCCAATTTACACGGTTGGAGCATCCCAAACGTGTTACGGTTGCCCGTACCTGGAGAATAAGGTCTTGGGTCAGAAAGCATTCAACAGTTTCGGGACCATAGCCGCCCTCTTTGTCGTCGCTTGCTGGTGCGCAATGGTGGCGGGGGCTCAGGATCAGGGGCAAAAGCCGCCGAGTCAACAGGATATTCCGGACGCCCCTTCCGCCACGCGTCCTGTCCAGCCGTTTCCGTCGAATCTGCCTCCGGCCCCTCGACCGCAGCCTGCCCCAGCTACGAGTCAGCCGCCGAGCGACTCCAGTTCCAGCGCCAATCCCCCGGCCTCCGGCACGACGCCGCCTGCGATGCCCCCGGTCACGACCGTTCCGCCGGGAAGCATTCCCGCTGATCAGGGAGACGTTAACACGCGCGAGGATCTCTATAAGATCGTAACGCGCGTCAACTACGTAGTAGTGCCAGTCACTGTCAAAGATGCCAACGGCCACTTGGTCGACGGTCTCCGCCCCAAAGACTTCACAGTCCTCGAAGACGGCAAGAAACAGGAACTGAAGCTTTTCGTAGTGGACCCGCTTCCATTATCGGCAGCGATCGTCCTCGATACCGGAATGCCCGACGTAGCGCTCCAAAAGGTCGCCCAGACGTACACGGCCTTAGCCGGCTCATTCAGTCCATACGACGAAGTCTCGCTCTACACCTACAGCAGCACGGTGAGCCAGGTAAGCGACTTCTCCGCAGTCGGCGACAAGCTCAACTCCGTCCTGAATCGTATGAAAGTCGAGCGCGGCAGGAATAACGGCGCACCCGTCATGAACGGCCCACTCGGGCCGCAAGGACCGACCGTAAACGGAATCCCAATCGAGCGACCGGGTGCGCAACCGAGCATCGCTCCTCCTAAAGACGTCCGCGTATTGAACGACGCGGTAGTTCGGGCTGCGCTCGATCTGAGCAAGCGCGATGCAGCCCGGCGCAAGATCATCTTCATCATCAGCGATGGCCGAGAGTACGGCAGCAAAGTCTCCTACAGCGACGCGCTGAAAGTCCTGCTTTCCCGCAACGTGACCGTCTACGGAGTCGGCGTTGAGTCGGCAGCCATGCCGATCTACGACAAGCTGCAGAAGATCCACCTGCCGCACTACGGCTACGGCGACATTCTGCCGAAATATGCGAAGGCGACGGGCGGCGAAGTGTTTTCTGAGTTCAATCGCGACAACATCGAAGTCGCGTACATGAGAGCCACCGGGGACGCGCGCAATCAATACACATTGGGCTACCAGACCAGGGCGACTCCGAGCAGCACGTACCGCGACATCGAGGTTCGGGTCGCCCGTCCCGGCCTGAAGATCACAACCAAAACCGGATACTATCCTCTGCCCGCGGCTCGTTAAGCCACAGGCAGGCCATCTCCAAACCAGTAACCTGCGTAACCTGCCGGTAACAATGGCCGTATGGTATAAAGGCCAGCAGTACCCCTAGGGCAATTTTTCGCGCGTTGGCACTCCAGCGGGTCGGACTGCCTCGGCGGTATGTTCATTTAGAGGAAATCTTTGAGTTTCATCAACTTTGCAGCCCGCGAGATCAAC
>Ga0126371_10004809_pt1 | contig 11941 bp, 11 predicted proteins | sample PanSoiMetaPlot_4_FD_110145 | JGI IMG/M metagenome (GOLD analysis project Ga0126371, IMG submission 110145) | Tropical forest soil microbial communities from Panama - MetaG Plot_4 | ecosystem: Environmental > Terrestrial > Soil > Tropical forest > Bulk soil | place: Panama | collected 2016-02-17
CCGAGCATTCGAAGCGGGTTACTGATCTGCCGTTCGACTTCGTGGTTCTCGGCGTCCATGAATCGAAGACGGACAGTGGCTTTTCGACACAGCCACCTGGCGATTGGCTTACACTCAAGCTATTCTTTGGAAATGACGACGGCGAGATGTACTTAGAGCTCAACCCGACGACGGGTGAGGCAGAATTTGAAGAAAAGGACGACAGTTACGGAGACTATCTAGTGTCCGTTCTTCAGAAGGTCTTATAAACAAAGCGGTCGACCTTCACGGTCGACCGCATCGGTCGAGATAAATCTCGACCGCTCCTTGGCGATCTCTTGTCAGGCGGTCGCGAGTTCCGCCTCGGGGCGCCGCAATCCGAAGGCGTGATCGGCGACCGGCGTCAAGGGCGAGAACTGCAGCTGCTTCTGATACGTCGAGACGAGCAGCTCGATGCCGCCGCGAACGCATCCCTCTTCGGCGACGCACTTGGAGAGCTTCTTGAAGAAGTACTCTTCGAGATTGCCGAGCGCGTGCAGGTAGTACGAATCTTTTGTGAGTCGCGACCCGTCGAAGTGGTTCTTGTCGACGAGCCAAACGAAAACCGGCTCGCTGCCTTCACGATACCCCAAGACGAAGAGGGGGAGTGGCTGCGACGCCGGTTCGGGATCAGGTTGGAACGAGCAGATCGTGTAAAATTCGAGCAATACGTGTTCGGGCTCGATGGGTTTGCTCACGAACGCCTCCTGTCACAATCGGTGCTCGGACGCGCGCGCCAACGCGTGGTTGGTCCTAAGCGCCGTTTCTGGACCTAGCCGTAGACCTCCCGCATCGCGGCTTCGAGCGGCGCCAGATCGCCGGAAATCGCATGGTTATCAGCTGTGAGGTCGGTCCGGCGCACGGCGTACGGCAGATAGTTGAAGCGCGGCACTTGGACGAAAAGCACCGTCGGCGACATTCCGGTCAACGGAAAGTCGCCCTCGAGGACAGGCTCGGCAGCCTCAGACTTGACGATCCAAAAATTCGATGCGCCGCCGGCGACGCAGCGGGCGCGGACACCGCGCAGCGTGAGGGTCGGTGAGTCTGCAGGAGGACGCGGCTGATCGGTCGTCAGGAGCCGGTGCGCGGTCTCCTTCGACGTGCGGCCCATGTGCGCGTTGACCCAATCCTTTTGCCTGTCGGCATTCTTCTCGTCCATCGTCAACCTCAGCGGCCTCAGCGCCGGCCCATATCGAAGTCGAGCGCGACATCGAGCGCGGGCGCGCTATGCGTCAGCGCGCCGATCGAGATCACGTCGACGCCGGTCGCCGCTGTTTCAGCGACGCGCTCGACCGTCATGCCGCCCGACGCTTCGACGATCGCCCTGCCTCGTGCCAACTCGACCGCCCGCCGCATCGTCTCTGTATCCATGTTGTCGAGCAAAACTGAATCGGCGCCCGCTTCTACGGCATCGGCGACCTGTTCGAGGCGATCGCACTCGACCTCGATCACCGTTCCCGGCGCGATGCCGGCTCGCGCGCGCTTCACCGCGAACTTCACCGACCCGACCGCCGCGATGTGATTGTCTTTGATGAGCACCGCATCGGCAAGACCGAAGCGATGGTTGACACCGCCACCCGCGCGGACAGCATACCGTTCGAGCGCTCGAAGCCCGGGAGTGGTCTTGCGCGTATCGGTGATCTTCGTGCTCGTGCCAGCTGTGGCGTCGACGTAGCGGTGGGTCAGCGTGGCGATTCCAGAGAGTCTGCCGAGGAAGTTCAACGCGACTCGCTCCGCGGTCAACAAGCTGCGCGCCTCCCCTTCGAGTGTCGCGAGAACTCGGGCACCATCGACCGCCGACCCGTCGTGGACTATGAGCACGACCTTCGTCGACGGATCGACGAGGGTGAATACTCGCGCCGCTATGCCTAGGCCCGCGACGACTCCCGGCGTGCGCGCGACGATGCGGCCGCCCCACCGCAGGTCTGGTTCGACGACCAGGCGCGACGTGATGTCGCCGTCGCCGACATCCTCGGCGAGCGCTATGTTGATGAGATCGTCAAAGCTCGCGGCGGTGGCCACATCCATCGGAACGAAGGGCTCCGATGCGAGAAATGGATGTCCGCCTTTGCGGGTGCCGACGTCCGCCATCAGGCTGGGACCTCGACGGGCATGAGCGTCTGGCCGCCGGAGCTCCAGACGATCCGCGCGAGCCAGCGATCGTCGTCGCGTTCGGGGTAGTCGGACCTGAAATGGCTGCCGCGGCTTTCTTCGCGCAAAAGCGCCGCCTTGGCGACGTGCGTCGCCGCGGTCAAGATGCTCCGCGCTTCGAGCGCGTTTCGATCGAGCGGTCTGCGAGCGAGTGACATAGACGTCAACTTCTCGACTGCATCGCGCAAATCCGACCCGTCGCGGATGAGGCCGGCCGCATTCCAAGCGAGCGCCCGAACCTTATCGATCTCATCGAACGCCTCGACGTACGCCGGCGGTGAGGTCGCTCGCTCTCCTTCGAAGCCGCTTACCGGCGCCTTCGCGATATCTTCCGCTGCGCGCGATGCGAAGACGAGACACTCCGCGAGCGAATTGCTCGCGAGTCGATTCGCGCCGTGCAGCCCGGTACAGGCGCATTCGCCGACCGCGTAAAGCGATTCAACAGCCGTCCGGCCCCAAAGATCGGTGAGGATGCCGCCCATGTGATAGTGCGCGGCGGGAGAAACGGGGATCGGCGACGTGGCGATATCGATGCCGAAGCGCGCACACGCGGCTGCGATGTTCGGAAAGCGGGCGCGGATCATCTCGGGCGAGCCGATCGGCTTCAGGTCGAGCCAAACGCCGCCCGACGGGTCGGCTTGGAGCTGGCGATAGATCGCCCGCGAGACGATATCGCGAGGCGCGAGCTCTCCGCGCGGATCCGAATCGAAGCAGAACCGGCGACCCTTCGCGTCGATGACGATGCCGCCTTCGCCGCGCGCGGCCTCGGAGACGAGTAACGCCGGCGCGCCCGCGACTGCGAGCGCGGTCGGATGGAACTGCGTGAACTCGAGATCGGCGAGTTTCGCCCCGGCGGCGAGTGCGAGGTGGAGGCCGTCAGCGGTTGCGCCGGGCGGGTTCGTCGTGCGGGCGAAAATGCGTCCGCTCCCACCGGTGGCGAGCGCCGTCGACGCGGCGAGCACGGAAACGAGCCGGCCATCGACGAGCAGCCAAGCGCCGTGACAGCCCTCGTCATCGACGATGAGGTCGACCGCGACGGAGCGCTCGAGCACGCTTATATTTGGATGACGGAGTGCGCGAGAAGCAAGCGTGTTCGAGATCGCGCGTCCGGTGGCGTCGGCCGCATGCGCGACGCGCTTGGCGCTGTGCGCCGCTTCCTTAGTAAGGTCGAGTCCGCCGCGCGAGCCGAGATCGAAGGCGACGCCGAGACGGAGCAGCTCGTCCACACGTTGCGGCGCCTCGGCCGCGACGATAGCCGCCGCGCGCTCATCGCACAAACCTGCGCCCGCGATGAGCGTATCTTGGAAATGCGCGAGCGGCGAGTCTTCTTCGAGATCGAGCGCCGCGGCGACGCCGCCTTGCGCCCACGCCGTGTTCGACTCTTCGATGGTGCCCTTGGTGGCGAGAACGACCGCCTGTCCTTGCGACGCGCAACGAAGCGCGAGCAGCAGCCCCGCCGCTCCCGACCCGATGACGAGCACGTCGGTACGGATCATGCCAAAATGTGATGTGGTATGCCGAGCGCAGCTCGGCGCTGAGCTTCGCTCGGCCTACTACAACCGAGCTTCGCTCGGAATACCACATCCGATCCTATCATCACACCACTGCGACCATGCGCTCGATGCTCGAGCGGGCGCGGATCATGATGTCGGTCGGGATCTCGATCGGATTGAGGTCGTTCTCGAGGCATGCGAGCACTTTCTCGAGCTCGACGAACTTCATGTAGGGGCAGTGCGGACATGGCGCGATCGAGTAGAAGCGCTTGTCCGGATGCATATCCTTGAGCCGCAGCAGCAAGCCGGCTTCGGTGAGGATGATGAACTCGTGATGGTCGCTTCGACCTGCGTAGTCCATGATCGCTTGCGTGCTGCCGACGAAATCGGCGAGCTCGAGGACTTCAGGCGAACATTCCGGATGCGCGAGGACGAGCGCGTTCGGCGACAGCTGCTTGCGCGCGATCACCATTTCGGGCCGGATGACGAAGTGCGTCGGACAGTATCCGTCCCAGCAGATCAGCTTCTTGTCCGGCGTGTGCTTCTGGACGTACGCGCCCAAGAACTTGTCGGGCGCGAACAACACTTGGCGATCCGGCAGCGACTGCACGATCTTCACCGCGTTCGTCGACGTGCAGCAGATGTCCGACTCGGCCTTCACCTCGGCGTACGTATTCACGTACGAGACGAGCGGCAAGCCTGGATGTTTCGCACGGAAAGCGCGAGCCATGTCGCCCGTGATCATGTCGGCCATGCCGCAGCCCGCCTTCATGTCGGGCAAGAGCACGGTGCGTGTCGGATTGAGGAGCTTCGCCGTCTCGGCCATGAAGTGGACGCCGCAAAAGACGATGATATCGGCCTTGGTCTTCTGGGCTTCGCGGCTCAGGTTCAAGCTGTCGCCGATGAAGTCGGCGATCTCTTGCACTTCGAGCCGTTGATAGATGTGCGCGAGGATGACCGCGTTCTTACGCTTCGCGAGCTCGCGGATGCGCGCTTGGAGAGATCGAAGTTCGGGGGTGATCCGGCGCTCGGTCGTGCCGTCGTCGGCCGGCAACGCTATCGCCATAGTAAAGAGAGGTTCGACGCGCCGCGGTAGGAAGGCCTCGCGGCCCCCTGCAAGTTGCGCCAAATGTCGCTGCGCGACGAACTGCTCGCCGCCGTAGGGCCAGTCGGGCTCATCGACGATCCGGGCGGCCGCTCGACGTTCGCGTACGAGGCCGCGCTCCCAAGTCACACCCCGCCGCCCGATTTCGTCGTTCTCCCAACGACGACGAGCCAAGTCGTCGACATCGTCAAGGTTGCGGCACGCAACGGAGTTCCGATAGTCCCACGCGGGTCGGGCACCGGTTTGTGCGGCGGCTCTCTGACCCCGCGCGGCGGCATCACGATCTCGACGACGCGGATGAACCGCATCCTCCATGTCGACTACGGCGATCGCCGCGCGGTCGTGCAGCCCGGCGTCATCAATCTCGACCTCAGCGAGACGACAAGACCGCACGGATTTTTCTACGCGCCCGATCCATCGAGCCAGCGCATCTCGACGATCGGCGGCAACGTCGCGTGCAACGCAGGCGGGCCGCATTGCCTCGCTTACGGCACGACGACCGATCACGTCGTCGGTCTGACGTGCGTCATGCCCGACGGCAGCGTCTTGACCGTCAACAGCACGCCCGACGAATCGGGCTTCGATCTTGCCGCGCTCATCACAGGTTCCGAAGGCACGCTCGCGATCGTCACGGAGATCGTCGTGCGTCTTACGCCCGTCCCCGAAGCCGTGCGCGTCGCCCTCGCCGCTTTCGAGACGATCGACGCGGCGTGCCGCAGCGTCAGCGCGATCATCGCGCGTGGACTTGCTCCGACCGCGCTCGAGATGATGGACCATCTCGCGATCGTGGCGGTCGAGGAAGCGTTTCACATAGGCTATCCCCTCGACTGCGGCGCGGTGCTCCTCATCGAAGTCGATGGGCTGAACGACGGCATCGACGATCGCCTCGCTGCGGTCACCGCGACGTGTCGGGAGAACGGCGCGATCTCCGTGCGCGAAGCGAGCTCGCAAGCCGAGCGCGACGCGCTTTGGGCCGGACGCAAGGGCGCGGCGGCCGCGTTCGGGCGCATGGCGCCGAACTTCTATATCCAAGATGCCGTCGTGCCGCGATCGCATTTACCCGAAGCGCTCGCGCAAGTCACGCAGATCGCAGGCCACTACGAAGTCCAAAACGCGAACGTCTTCCACGCCGGCGACGGCAATCTCCATCCGAACATCATGTTCGACCGACGCGACACGGAAGAAGTCAAACGCGTCGTCGAAGCCGGAACGGCGATACTCAAGGCGTGTGTCGACCTCGGCGGTACTGTGTCGGGCGAGCATGGCATCGGACTCGAGAAACGCGACGCGCTCGATCTCATCTTCAGCGCCGACGATCTCGCCGCCATGGCGAAAGTGAAGGGCTGCTTCAATCCGTCGCTGCTCTTCAATCCGGATAAGGTCTTCCCGTCGAATCGGCGATGCGGCGAGCTGCTCGAACTTGCCGCCGGAGCGGCGGCGCGCGCCACGAAGGCCGGCGCATGGATCTGATGGGCCGATGGATTTGATCGCTTCCATGCAGCCATCGAAAGATGCCCGGCCTGCGACGATCGCCGAAGTCGCGCAGATTCTCGCAGACGCGGCCGCCAGCGGGCTGAGCGTGACAGCGATGGGCGGCGGCACGCATCTCGCGCTCGGGCGATCGCTGCGAGCGCCGAACATCGTGCTCCACACGACTGAGCTGCGCGACGTCGTCGAGCACGTGCCTGCGGACATGACGATCTCCATCGAAGCGGGTATGCGGATCGCCGACCTACGCGAACTGCTCGCCGAACACAACAGTCGATTGCCGCTCGACGTCGAGGCGCCGGAACGCGCGACGATCGGCGGCATGGTCGCCTTCGGCGCTGCCGGACCGCGCCGGCTCGGGTTAGGCAGCTTGCGTGACTACCTGATCGGCGCGCGTTTCGTCCAACCTGATGGCCGCATCGTGAAGACCGGCGGCATGGTCGTCAAGAACGTGTCGGGTTACGATCTCACGCGGATGCTCCACGGTTCGGTCGGCGCGCTTGGAGTCATCGGATCTCTCAACTTCAAGCTCGCGCCGATCCCCATGGCGCAGGCGGTCATGACATTCGATTGCGCGCGACCCGGTGACGCGCTCGCCGCTGCAGCCTCGATCGTCGATAAGAAGCTGCCGTTCGCAGCGGTCCATGCGACGTCCGACGGCAGCATCGTCGTCGGCTGCGAAGGCCAGAAGGCGGACGTCAAGCGTCTCCGCGCAGAGGCTCGAGCAGTCGCGACCACCTTCGGCGCGAGCGAGCAAGGATCGGTCGAAGGAGAAGCCGATACGACTGCGGCTTGGCACGAGTTCACCGCGGCACCGTTCGGAGAGCGCACGGCGACGTTTCGCATCGTCTCGACGCAATCGAAAGTCGCGGGGGCTGTCGAGCGCGCAGCCGCGATCGCTACGTCGCTCCAGTTCGACACCGTTTGGTCGGCGGACGCTGGTTGCGGCACAGCCGAGCTCAGCGTCGATGCTGACGATCGCGTCGACGACCTCATCGCGCTCGAGCGCGAGCTCATCGAGATGTCGAACCTTCGCGTGACGCGCTGTCCGGTCGCGATGCGATCGCAGCTCATCTTGCACGGGCGGTCCCCGGCCGGCGTGCAGCTCATGCGCCTCCTCAAGTCGCAGTTCGACCCGACCGGCACACTCGTAGGCGCGCCGTTCGCCGCCGGAGCGAGTGTCGATGGCTGAAGCGGGCTTCGCTGCACCGGACATCCCGTCCGAGGCGATCGTCAATACGTGCATCAAGTGCGGCTTCTGCCTGCCGGTCTGCCCGACGTACCGGCTCACTTTGGACGAGCGGTCCTCGCCGCGCGGCCGCATCGGCCTTATCGCCAACGTGCTCGACGGCACGCTGCCGCTTGACGATCCGACATTCACCGCGCAGATGAGCGAGTGCCTCGGCTGCCGGAGCTGCGAGCCGGCGTGCCCGTCGGGCGTACGTTACGGTGCGCTGCTCGAAGACGCTCGGACGCAGATCGCGAACGGGCCGGAAAACGCTCTCGCGACGCCGGCCATCCGCGCGATCTATGACGCGTTGCTCGGCGATAGCCGCATCTTGCGCTTCATCGCTCACGCGGTGAGTCTCGCGCAGGTGGTCGGCCTTCGCAGGCTCTTGCGCACGAGCGGGGCGTTGCGCGCGCTCGGCCTCGAACGGCTCGACGCGCTGCTCCCGTCTCCCCGCGGAGCACCATTCGTCGCGAACGGTCAGAGCTACCATGCGATGGACGCACAGCCGCGCGGTACAGTCGCTCTGCTCGCCGGTTGCGTCATGAGTGCGATGTTCGGCGACGTCGACCGATCGACGATCCGCGTCCTCGCGCGCGCCGGCTGGGATATCGAAGTTCCAGAAGGTCAGGGCTGCTGCGGAGCGCTGCATCTTCACGCAGGCCTGAAAGATCGGGCACGCGCCTTCGCCCGATCGACGATCGCCGCGTTCGAGAAATCTGGGGCCGACTACGTGGCGGTCAATGCGGCCGGCTGCGGCGCCGCGATGAAAGAGTATGGACATCTTCTCGAAGCGGACTCACAGTGGCGCGATCGAGCGGCGTCATTTTCCGCGCGAGTCAGAGATGCCACGGAGCTCGTCGCCGAGCCGGCCTCGCCGGAAGCGGGAGCACGCCAGGGCGCAAGTCCTCCAAACGAGCGCGAGCCGACGCGCGTCGCCTACCAAGATCCTTGTCACCTCGCGCAAGCACAGCGCATCGTCGATCCGCCGAGGCGCGCGATCGACGCCGTGCCGGGCTTCGAGCGGGTCGAGCTCGCGAAAGCCGACCGCTGTTGCGGCAGCGCCGGAGTGTATAACTTGACGCATCCGGTGATGGCGGATGCGCTCGCCGACAGAATGATCGAAGCCGCTAAGACGGCGCGTGCCGAGCGGCTTATCACCGCGAATCCGGGTTGTCATATCCAACTCGCGGCGTCTTCCGCGCGCGCGAACGGCCCGCCGGTCCAGCACATCATGGAATTTCTAGACGACCCGGAGTCGCCGCCGCGGCTCGCAGAGGATGACGTCGCTCACTTCGATGCCAAAGGACTAGCGTTCGCAATCGGAGCAACCGTGCTCGTGGGGCTCCTGCTTTTCGCGTCGCGCCGGAAGCGCTGAGGATGCCGGTGCGCAAACCCTACGTCGTCCAGATCTCCGATACGCATCTTTTCGAAGACCCCTCGACGCGTTTGTGGGGCATAGCGCCCGAGCATCACGCCGATGAGGTCATCGACGCGGTCATCGCCGTCGCTCCCGAACCCGAACTCGTCCTCGTCACCGGCGACTGTTCCGGCGACGGCAGTCTCGCATCGTACGAACGGCTCGGAAAGAAGATCGCGCGCTTCGATGCGCCCGCCTGTTTCCTCCCGGGAAATCATGACGACGCGGCGCTCATGGCGCAGCATCTCATGAACCGCACGCTCGACAAAGAAAAGCTTTGCTTCACGTACGACGCGGCGGGCTGGCGGTTCATCATGCTCGACAGTTCCGTCCGTGGCGAAGACGCCGGCTGCATCGGCGATGCGCAGCGCGAGTGGCTTCGCAACACGCTCGCCTCGGCGCCACTGAAGCCGGTCATCATCGCCGTCCACCACAACCCCGTGCCCGTCGGATCGCAATGGCTCGACACGATGACGATCTCGGACGGAGCCGCGCTGCTCGCCATCCTCGACACGGCGCCGCAAGTGAAAGCGGTCCTCTTCGGGCACGTCCATCAGGATTTCGAAGACTATCGCGACGGCACGCTCTACGCGAGCGTACCTTCGACGTTCTTCCAGTTCAAGCCGCGATCGAAAGATTTCGGCCGCGACGACGGCCGTGCCGCTGGCGCGCGGCTCGTGAGGCTCGGTGACGACAAGGTCACGTCGACCGTCTTGCGCGTCGGCGAGCCGGTCCCGACCATCTAGCTCACGTCGCTTTATCCGCTAGGGCCAGTCGACGATCTCCTCGACGATCCGATCTTGCGCGTGCTGATACGGCTTGAGCAAGCCGTTCGCATCGTTGACCATGATGCTGAAGACGACGAGGCCGTGGTGCTTCGTCCGCGCGTATCCCGAGAACGTCGAAACGTGCCAGATGTAGCCGTCTTTCGCGCGCACCCGGCCGACCGCATCGGAGCCGAGGAGATGATGCCGCACGGTGCCGTTGACGCCGGCGAGGGCGAGCGCGCTAATGTAGTCGTGACCCGTGCTGCTGCGCGTTTCCCAATCGAGGATCGTCGTCAGATCGTGCGGCGTGACGCGATCGCCCTGCGATAGGCCGCTCCCATCGCCGTTGTCGAGCGTTCGCGGATCGAGGCCGAGGCTGGCGACGAATTTGCGTTCGACCGCTGCCCCGCCGTCGAACGTGCCGCGTTGATGGAACGCCGCGACCGGCAGCATCTTGAAGAGGTGCTCCGCGATGAAATTGTCGCTCGGCGGCATCATCTTGGCGACGATGTCGCTCAGCGGCGCGGAGTCGTGCGACCACAGCACCGGCAGATCGAGGGGTGCGACGAACGCCGGATCTTCGATGTCGAGCATTCCGACTTCGACCTGCGAGCCCGCCGGCGTCGCACTCACGGAAACACCTGCGTCGGTGAGCAACTGGGCAAGCGTATCCGCTGCGTAGATGGATGCGTCCTCGACGGCGCAGCCGAATCGGAGCGGCGCCGAACCTATCGGGAAGTGACCGACGATCTCGATCTGCGTGGTGCCCGGCGATCGGAAACAATCGACGTCGTTCGTGCCGCCTTTCGGCGTCGTCTGCGCGTCAGATACGACCGTCATCGCGCCGCCATTCGGCTCTATCGAAGCGAGTACGGGATCGCCGGCCGCAGCGCCGGGGGTCACCGTCACGTATGCGAGCCCTTCGTCGACCGCCAGCGCTTGGATCGGCGGCTGATAGTAATACTGCATGTCATCCCACGCCCAATCGCCGCCGTAACGCTGACGATCGTAGACCCGATCGTCGGGCAAGACCGTGCCGCTGATGCGAATGATGCCGGCCGCGACGACAGCCTTCGCGGCCTGCTCGAGATCCGCGCGCAGGAGCACCGGATCGCCGCCACCGCGCAAGATGAGGTCGCCTTGGAGCACGCCGTTCGTGACGGTGCCGCGCTCGAGCAAGTCGGTGTGGAAGCGATAGGCGGGGCCGATGTACGCGAGAGCGGTCGCGGCATCGACGAGCTTGAAGTTCGAAGCCGGGGCGAATTCCTTGTCAGCATCCTGCGCGAAAAGCGTCTTGCCGCTTGCGCCATCGACGATCGAGACGCCGAGCGTCGCCGTGCGCATCGGGTACTCGTTATCGATCGTCCGCACGAGATGGGCGAGCGCCGCAACATCCGCGGCGCTCGGCGGCGGGGCGGAGGCCAATGCGGCCGCGAGCAGTATCGTCAGCATGTACGTTCATTGAGGTCGGTGCGCGATGTACCCTGGGTACGCGGCGCGCCATGCCGGTAATTCTCGGCACAATCGAGCAAAGCGGGCCCAGTGAGCCGCAGGACGAACCGACGCGGCGATGATCGTCAACATGATCGTCGACCTTGGCGCGACCTCGTTCGAAACACCCGATGAATCGACCGTGCTCGCGGCCGGGGGCGTCAGTTTGGTCGGCCGCGAGGGCGCAGCTCCGGACGACGTCGATTGGATCCGGCGCACCTTCCGCGGGAAGTGGCACGAAGAGGCGGCCGCGGGCTGGAACTGGTTCGCGCGCGCCGCACTTGGGCCCGTGGGTTTTGCGTCCTACGCGCAGCGGAGCTTCCGCTTTTGGTGGCTCGACAAGTGGTGGGATCGCCCGGATGTCGGCATCTTCGGTCCGATGGGCGTCGACCGGAAGATGCGGGGCCAGCACATCGGAGTCGTCTTAGCCAGGCGCGCGCTAGGCTCGCTCAAGGCGATGGGCTACGCGCAGGCGCTCATACCGGCGGTCGGACCGATCGAATTCTACGAGAAATACTGTGCGGCTCGGGTCGTCGAGCGCCTCGAAGGCCGTCCCTGACCTGCCGCTTCCTTGCCGACCACCGGCCGATAACTAATGTAGTAGGCCGACCGAAGGTCGGCTGCCGAGCTGCGCTCGGCATACCACATTCGGCCAATGCGTAGGGGAGTGACGCGTGCCCAGATCGAGACGCTGGACAACCGAATCGGGCGCCCAAGAGTCGGGGTTCGGACGCGGGGCGACCAAATGGGAGCCGACGCTCGCGTTTCCAAAGACGGGAA
>Ga0126371_10004810_pt1 | contig 11940 bp, 7 predicted proteins | sample PanSoiMetaPlot_4_FD_110145 | JGI IMG/M metagenome (GOLD analysis project Ga0126371, IMG submission 110145) | Tropical forest soil microbial communities from Panama - MetaG Plot_4 | ecosystem: Environmental > Terrestrial > Soil > Tropical forest > Bulk soil | place: Panama | collected 2016-02-17
GCCGACGAAGATGTTGACGAGACTTGCGAGTACGACGCCGATCAAGCCCATGAATAGGAAGGAGCCGAGCTGCGACAGGTCGCGCTGGGTGGTGTAGCCATAGAGGCTCATCGCGCCGAAAGTCGCCGCGCTGATGAAGAAGACACGCGCGACGCTGGTACCCGTGTACACAAGGAAGATGCCGGCGAGCGACAGCCCCATGAGGGCCGCATAACTCCAAAACGTCGCCTGCGCTGCGCCCGTGCTCATTCGCTCGATGCGAAAACTGAGCAGTAGCACCGCCCCGAGGGGCGCCAGCAGCACCACCCACATCAATGGCGTTCCGGCGAGTTGCTGGTAAAAGCCGGTGGTGACCGCCGCATAGGCGACGAGTCCCGTCACCAGGAGGCCGCCGGCCATGAAGTTGTAGACTCGCAGCATGTACTGCCGCAGGCCGAGATCGAGCTCGACATCGCTCGCCAATCCGTGGGCCGGGCGGTCCCAGGAATTGCGATTAACGGGGGAATTGTAAGACATTGTTCACCTCTCTCTGTTCTCTTCGTGCCTGAAAGTCGACGAGCGACGCACCCGCAGACAGCAACGACAAAATTCAACACCGCGACTGCGGACGCGGCAAAGTTGGGCGTGGATGGCTAGGGCGTGGTATCTCGCAGCCAGTGCGGCCGTCGTTGCTCGATCCAGGTCAGGATGCGATCGCGCCACGTCCGCAGCAGCGGCACGTCCTCGGCCAGCAAAATCAAACCGAGAGGCAGCATCCAGAACCCTAATAGCGGCAGGATCCCTAGGAGGCCGCCCGCGATCAGGAACATGCCGGCCGGAATGCGCACCCATCGCGACGAGGGTTTGCGTAACCAGCGAACAGTGGTTCGAAACCGGCTCGGCAGGTGGTCGATCAACCGCTCCAACCGATGTTCATGCTGCGGCGGGTCGCTTCTGCTCGCCAGCGGCGGGTAGATCGGCTGCAAAGTCGGTGATTCGGCGTGAGGCCGATCGTCACATCCGGTCAGGGCATGATTGTTATTGGCGTCCGGCATAGCTGCTCCTCTTTGACGCGTCATATTGCGCCGTGGGAGCGTGTCGGAATGTCGGGAGGGTTCGATCCTAAGCCGACATCGACCGTTCCACGCGCAGTGGCGCAGGACACGGTGATCCGACATCGCAAGGTTGGCCGACCCGGTGTCAGCGTCCTCGCCAGAGGGGCCCGGATACGAATATTGAGTTGAAAATAGACGATCCGCTAATTTTTTCAAGAGGTGACGGTCTTGATGGGTTTGATGCAATTTGAGTGCGTGCCGTCCCGTAGCGTCGTAAGCGGGCGAATGGAGCGTTTGGTCCGCACGGCGTCTTGATACCCGCGCTGACCCACCCTGTTCACGGTGGTTTGCTCATCGGCCGGTCCGCGGTATGCGGTATGCCGGTAGGCTATTGAACTTTCTAGCTATTTCACTGTCGATGCCGCGATTCTCATGCTGGTCAACTCGGCGAAGATGTCCGCCCACGCAGGTTGGCGCATCCTCCGTGATATGCGCGACATGGCGGCGATCGGCACCACAAAGCCCGCGATCGGCTGATGCCAACCAACAGCTAGCTTGCCGATCGATCAAGAACTTGCTGATCGACGAACGGGTGTGACACAACATTGATGCGGCCTGCTGTCCTTGGCGACAAGCAGGACCGCGTGAAGTTCAAATCTTGCGGATCTCATGCATTTGCATTCGCCGTGCTGCGGGATTTCATGGGCATTCGATTCCACATTCCGAACGACGGTTTCAGTCCGGCACGTCGTCCTCGTTGTGCCTGCTGTGCTCCAGGGAACTTGTTTCGTCCGCATCGGCGCGCACTCAGCGAGTGAAACTTCCTTCAAGCCAGTGCAAATGGCTGGCCAATGAACTCGCTCGCGACCGATCAGACGATGTCGCTGTTCGGGTTGCTTGGCGCCGTCAATACCAGCGACTTGGCAAGCAAGATCAGGATTGCGGCTTCTTGCGCCCGAAACGGATGGACAAAAACGTTCGAATGTGCAAGTGGCGGCCAAATGTTGACCAACAGCCATGACCAGGTCAAAGAGCTTTGCTTCCCGGATCTGGCTTTCGGTGCGCTTGTCAACCGAGTGAATGTTAGATAACATTAATCGCCTAAGGGGGTGATGGCCCGGATGCGCGCGGCCGCAGTGTCCAAAACCGCGCAGTTTGATTGCCGCATATCTCGGAATCTCTGAACAACGCGTGGCTCAGGCTGCTCGTGGGACGCAGATGAGTTGTACTCTGATCTTTGTCGACCGGTATCTGGAACTTCAGAGGAGGACATCATGAAGGCAATGCTCTACCTCACTGCCATCGCTACGGCTGCCATGTTCGGATCCGCCGCAGCGCAAACCGCCACACAAACCACAACGCGCGACTTCACCGTCAAGGTGGGTGCGAATGTTCAGATCGGCACTTACTACCTGATCAACACGAAGAGCTGCCAGGCGGGCCCGATCCCCAAGATTGTCCAGACTTCGAAGCCGACCATCGGGAAACTCGTCATCGAGCAGACGAAAGTCGAGCCGAGTCAGAAGCAGTGTAGCGGCTTTCTGATTCCGGCCTACGTGGTGCGCTTCGAAGCCGGGGACAAGGCAGGAAAGGAAAAGGTCACATATGAAGTGGTTTACCAATCAAAGAAGCTCGGTACCGTGAAGGTGGAGAACACGATCACCGTTCAATGATTCTGCTATCAGTCTGGATTGCCCAGGATGCCCCCAGGCCGTCAATAATTCCCGGAGAACCGCGACTCCCAAAACGGTGACACTGTCTCAACGAACGCGTGTCGTTCGTGAAGAACAAAAACCGCAGCTCCGCTGCGCCGCAAGTCTGGAGACTGCGGACTTCTCTATCGCAACCCACACGTGAAAAAACCGACCACTGGCCAGCGCAAAAAAGGCCCCGGCCCGAAACACCGGCGCCTCGCCGCCAGATTGAGGCTTCATGGCTCTCACGCGGCTACGACCGGCTCTGCCTGCGCCTCCGACCGAGTGAAGGCTTTCTCGAAGTCCGCGACCGCGAGCGGGCAGCTGAAGAGATATCCCTGGCCCTCCTCGCACCCCATGCTGAGCAAGAGGTCGGAGGTGGCGCGGTTCTCGATGCCCTCGGCAATCACCGTTAGACCGAGTTGCCTGCTAAGCCCGATGGTTGAGCCAACGATCGCGGCGTCGTCGGAATCGGCCAAGAGGTCGAATACAAACGACCGGTCGATCTTGAGCCCGTCGAGCGGGAATTTCTTCAGGTAGGTGAGGCTCGCATAGCCGGTGCCAAAATCGTCGAACAGAATGCGGACGCCGAGCTTCTGGATCCGCATGAACGTGTCGAGCACCCGCTGTTCGTCCTGAAGAATGATGTCCTCGGTCACTTCGAGTTCGAGCAGTGATGGCGTGAGCCCCGTCGCCGTGAGCGTTTCCGCGACCGCCTCCGCCAGATCGCCCGACTGCAACTGCGACGGCGAGAGGTTGACGGCGACGCGGATTCCCTGCCCGGCGAGTTCCCAGGCGCGGGCCTGCCGGCAAGCAGTTTGCAACACCCAGCTCGCGATCCGCTCCGAGATCGCCGACGAATTGACCACAGGCATGAACTCCTCGGGCGGCACCAGACCGCGGACGAGGTGGCGCCAGCGGATCAGGGCTTCCGCGCCGATCAGGCTGCCGTCCACAAGGCGGACCTGGGGCTGATAGAACAACTCGAACTCGTTGCGCTCGGCTGCGAGCGCTAGTTCGGCTTCCAGCGTCAGGCGTTGCTCGAGCTGGTGCCGGATCGCGCTCTCGAAGATCACATGACTGCCACGCCGGATCGCTTTGGCGCGGCAGAAAGCGAGGTGGCCGTTACTCAGGAGTTCCTCGGCACTGCGCCCGCCTCCGGGATAGGCGGCAACGCCGACGCTGACCTTGACGCGATGCTGCCGCGTTCCGGTCAAAAGCGGCGTGTCGAAGGCGCCGACGATGCGTTCGGCAAACTGTTCGACCGGTACCTTCAGCGCGGTGTCGGGAGTGGCGACGGCGAACTCATCGCCACTCAGGCGTGCAACCACGCTGGCGTTTGCCGCCTCCGTGAGCAGCCGTTCGGAGACCGCACGCAACACAAGGTCGCCATAAGCATGGCCGAACACGTCATTGATATGCTGGAAACCGTCGATGCCGATCACGAGCAGCGCGACCTCGCCCTTCGCACGCTCCGCCGCATGCACCATGTCGGCGAGCCCTGCATTGAGCGTGTTGCGGTTGGCAAGGCCGGTCAGCGAATCGTGCTCGGCCAGATATTTGATGCGCTCGGCTTCGCGTTTTCGCACCGAGATATCGCGCAGGATCGCGCCATATTGAAACCCGTCGGTACCTTGCCAGCCCGAAAAACAAGCCTCGACCGGAAACACCTCGCCGTTTTTGCGTCGTCCGTCAAACTCCATCACCGAGCCGCCCGGCAGCAGCAAGGAGGGGCCTGCGGCGTCGCGGATCGAAAAACCCGCGCCCTCGCGTTTGTCCGCGCAGACCGTGTCGAACGACTTGCCGATCATCTCCGCTTCCTCATAGCCGAAGATCGCGGTCGCGCCCGGATTCCAAACCGTGATCAGGAGGTCCTGATCGGTACAGATCAACCCGTCGCCGAGTGACATGGCAATGCGCTGGAAGCGGCTTTCGGCGATATGGCCGAGCAATCCGCGGAAATCGATTTCGTCGAGCGCGATCGCAGCCATGTAGGCGACGATTGCGGTGTGAAACAGCGAGGTGTCGAGGACGAGCGGCAGCTTGGCCTGCAGGACCACGGCGATTGCCTCGATGCTGGCTGCGATACTAAGCAGCGTGGCAACCCGCGTGCCGGCGGCCAGGCGCCTCCAGGAGAACAGCAGCGCGAGCGCGATGAGGCAAAGGCCGATCAGGGTCAGGAGATCGGACGTCCAGTGCAGGGTGCGTTTCTGCAGGATCGATTCTGCCGCAAGCGCCTGCAGGATCGGTCCAGTGGCGATCCTGCCGTTCGGAATGCTAAAGCGATCGCCGAGCTCAAGCGCAGTGCTGCCGACGATAACCTTGCGGTCTTTCAATTTGGCCAGTGTCGCCTGATCGCCTCGCAGCACGTCGACATAGGAAACGATCGGAACGGACTCCGGCCGAATGCCGAAATCAACAAGGAAGGAGCCGTCGGTTTGGTTGTATTGCCCTGCCAATATCGCGCCCATCGACGGCAGAAACTCGCGGCCGAACTTTTCGCCGTAGGGATAGCTCCGCACCAATCCATCGGGTTCGACGGCGACGTTCACCACCGCCGACCACGCGTCATCGCCGAACTGTTTTAGCGGGCGGTTGATGCGGACAGCAGCCGCATCTGACGATTCGACGTCGGACTGCTTGAAGATGGGCAGGACGACCGACCCGCCCGAATCCTTCAGCGCCTCGACGAACGCCTGGTCGGAAGCGGGATCCGAGGGCGCGCTGAAGTCGACGTCGAACACGATGTCGCGGACACCAGCACTTTGGAGCCGCCGCAGCAGCTCGGCGTGAAGCCGACGCGGCCAGGGCCAAACGCCGATCTCCTGAATAGAGGGCGCGTCGATCGCGACCACGACGATTTCGCCGCTCGCCTGGCGCTGCTGCCAGCCAAAGCGCAGATCAATCAACGCATTGCGGAAGGGGCTATGCCAACCGCACGCCAGCACGATTGCAAGCCCGATGACCACGAGGATATGCGGCCGATAGTGTTTCACCTTCTTTTCCGCCCGCGCCCGCCTCGTTGCAGAGGGGGCGCCCCCATGCGATCAAGCTCCGGCTTGACGGCTAGTGCTTGGCATTGCCATTGCCATTGCCGTTGCCGACCCCGCCATTGCCATTACCGTTGCCAAGACCAAGACCGAGGCCTTTGCCCTTGCCGGTCGCGCCGTTGACACCGTTGACGGAACCGCTCGCGATGACATTGCTGACCGCGGTCACGGTCGTCGACGTGACGCTCGAAGCCGTCGAGCTGTTGGCGGACGCCAACGAGCCGTTGCCGCCCGAGCCGGAATTCGAACCGGAATTCGAATTGTTGGCGCTCACGGCGCTCGAGGCGCTTGTGCCTGCTCCGCCGTTGCTCCAGACCGTGTTGTTGACTGTGCCGTCCTTGCTGGACGCCCTTCTCGCCGACCCCGATATCGCGGATCCGCGCGCCAGACCATGGGTCGCTTTCTCGACATTCAGTTTCACTTCGCCGAGCGTGGACGAGATCCGGATGACGTTGGGTTTGACGGGCTTGCTTGACGGCGCGTCCTTCGAACTTGCAAAGGATCGACCGATTGGCGCTAGCGCGTGGATGACGGTGCCGTTTGCGCCTTTGCGCGGGGCGTGCAGGCCGCCCTTCGGAACCGGTATCAGCTCGATCGATGAGGCGCGCGGCTTGCCTTGCTCGATCCGGTTGAAGGTGCCCGACCCGCTGAGCGACAAGCCACCTTTGCCGTGCTCAAAGCTAGTCGCAACCTGTCCTGGCAGCACCTGCGCGATCTGACCGGACTTGAAATCAGAGACCTCGACCTGTCCGCGGCGCACCTCGACGCTGGTGCTGGTGGGATTCACGGTGACGCTGAACTGGGTCCCCTTCACGACGGCGGCGAGATAGGGTGTTTCAACCTCGAAATGCTGGACGTCGCGTTTTTCCACCTCGAGCAGGATCGAGCCGGCCTGCTGTAGGATTGTGGTCGACATCCCCTCCTTCCTTTCTGCTGGGACACCGATCACTGAATTTGGCGCGATCAAGATGCTCTCCTTGCCCCGCACCAACAGAACCCGCCCGCTGCGGCCAGTCCGGATCGTGTCGCCTGGCTTTAAGACCTCTTCCTGCGTCAGCGAGGCGTGCTGGGCGCCCGTCGTAATGACCCACACCTCGCCTGAGGATTTGCCGACCGACCAGACACTGTCATCGCCTGCGAATGCAGCTGAACTTGCACCCAGAACCAGCGCAATCGACAGAATGCGCCGGAAAGCAACCGCGCCATGCATGATGTTCCCTAGCTCCGCACACGACCTTGTGCCGAAACCTACAGGAAATGTTTCAAGATAGGATTAGTGGAATCCCCGCGCGCCTTGGCGTCCGCCTTAACCATTCATTGACCATAAAAATCTATGAAAAATCATGCGCCTACCTATCCTCCGGACGTTCATGGGACGTCCTGCGTCAAACGACAGAGACGCTTGGCCGCGGGCGCTAAAAGCCCCGTGTCTTCTTACCATTGACATCGTCATCGCGTGGCTCGTGTGGCTCGCCGCAATGGGCCCGGCGGCAGCCCAGCAGGCCAACCAGCCCGGCTTCGATCCCCGGCAGAGCGAGAAATATTTCGACGATCAGCAAAATCGGACGGCCCGACCCGCGGAGCGCCCTAGCCTGCGCATGCCGCAGTTCGAGCGGCCGCAAGCTGACACAAAACCGCAGTTCGCGCTGCGCGGTGTGACGATCACGGGCGCTCTCGCAATCCCGCGCGAGCGCCTCGCCGGGGTCTACCAGCCTTATCTGGGCAGGACGGTCTCCCAGGCCGACCTCGTGGCGATCGCAGAAGGCATCAGCGACCTCTATCGCGCCGCGGGTTTTCACTTGAGCCGGGCGGTCATTCCGCCGCAGGACATCCAGAACGGACGGGTTCTTGTGCGGGTCATCGAGGGCGGCATCACCGAGGTGGCGCTGATGGGCGACGACGCGGAAAGATTCGGGGTCCGGCCGTTCCTCAATCCGGTCCTCGCTGAGTTTCCGTCGCGGCTTTCGACCCTCGAACGGCAGCTGCTGCTGGTCAACGGCTTGCCCGGCTTACGCGTCACCGATTCCGCGATCGAGGAGATTGGTGGGTCGACCGGGCGCTTCCGCCTCGCCGTCTATCTGAAGAGCTGGCATGTTTATACCTGGTTCGGGCTCGACAATCTCGGCTCCTCCGCAATCGGACCGTGGCAGAGCTATGCGACCGGCGCCTTCAATTCCTATTTGCTGCCCGGCGACTCGCTGGTGCTCAATCTCTCGACCACGCCGAACAACGCGCGTGAGCTTGGCTTTGGCAGAGTGTCCTACGACGTGCCGGTCGGCACCGACGGAATCCGCGTCGGCGCCTCGGCACTCTATAGTGCGGTCCGCCCTGGCGACGACCGGCGCCTCATCAACGACCGCACCATCACCGAGGCGTTCGACCTTCGCACCAGTGTCACGCCGCTGCAGTCGCAGGGATCATCGCTGACGGTCACCGCGGCGTTGGACTACAGCAACGTCTCCGAGACCACCGACTTTGGCCCCCTCTATTACGATCATATCCGTACCTTCAGCGTGACCTCCGACTACCATCTCCAGGACGGTTTCGGCGGCAACAACTATTTCACGGTGACATACCGCCAGGGCCTCGACATCTTCGGCGCGTCGCATTCGGACGATCTGATCTCGCATGACGGAGCGATACCTGACTTTTCCGTGTTCGACGTCTGGTACACCCGCTATCAGACCATCACCGACGCCTGGTCGCTGAAGCTTGCGGCGGCGAGCCAGATGGCAAACGCGGCGCTGTTCACCTCACAACAGTTCTATCTCGGAGGCGCCGCGTTCGGACGCGGCTATGGCGCGGCCGAGATCAGCGGCGACAACGGCCTCGCCGGCTCGCTCGAGCTGCGTTACGATCACAAGCTGAATTACAGATATTGGCCGGGCTTCCAGCTCTATAGCTTTGTTGACGAGGGCGCGGTCTGGAACTACGGCTATAACCTGACCGACGGTCTCGCGTTGACCTCGGTCGGCGCCGGCGCGCGCTTCTTCTTCTGCGAAGATATCACGGCCGATGTTGGTGTCGCTTTTCCATTGAGCTATCGGTCGCCGGATAATCCTGCGCGCGACGCGCGGCTCTTGGTCTCGATTTCGAGCGCCTTCAAGCCTCTGCTCGGACAGCGGCCCATTCGATAGATAAGGCTTTGGCTGTCTGGGCCACCTTCATCACTGCTATACCTTGATCAAATTGGCTTGAATCCGTCGATCCGCAGGTTCAGGTTGTCTGCAGGCCAGCCGCCCCTTAGCGCAGACCAACGGCCGCTCTGAGGCAGGATAAAAGCCGCAAGGTGCGGGCGGGCGGTCGATTGCGAGATGCCAGCTATTTCAACTATGCGCAAAACATTGCGAGAAAGCGGCGCAACTCGGCATTTTCGATAATGCGCTCGTGTTCCTCGGTTTTCGACAACCTTGCGGCGGCCGCGATGATCCGCGACGACGGTGCGCCGCAGGCAAAACCCTTTCTGATACACGGCGCGCCCGCGCGCGCCACGAGTCATGATCGCTTGGACGAACCTTGCCGACCGAGTGACGTCGGCTGTCATACTTTCGTCCCTACTGGTGGTGAACGCACAAAAGAACGCAGTCGCCGATCGACGGTCGGTCTCGGTTATCTCGCCGAATACACTTGTGCCTTCCAACTCTGCATCGAGTTGACTTATGCGTGCAACTCCATTGGTGCTGGCAGCGCTGGGCCCGGCCATGATACTCTTTGCTCCCTGATCTCTTTGAAAAGCCAGTCATGAAAGCCGCGTGCCAACATCCACTCAATGCGATCGCCGCGCCAGAAGATACGTCGCCTCTCGACATCTTTGCTCTTCAAATTGACAACAAAGTCGCGGGCGCGCCGCAAGTCAGCGGCGCAAATCGGCAACGTACACATTTGCCTGAACCAACGTACCAGATTGGGGTGTTCCTGCGCGGCGAATTCCACCTCCATTGCTCTTACGCTCGCCAAGTGGGGAAAGAGCGCTATATCAGCAATAGACAATGGCCCGCTAACGAATTCTCGGCGGGCAAGGTCCTTTTCGAGCGCGTCGTAGACGAGCCGAAGGTCGGCGCGTGCGGCCTGAAGAAGGCCTTCAGGCATGCTGTCCTGGCGATCCGTCCATTTCCAGTAGGAAATATCGCTCAGGATGGCGTCTACTAAGGTGTCAGCCGCTCGTTCCCAGGCACGGGCGTGGACGCGAGCGGCAGGTGTTTCGGGATACACGGGCTTGGTCGGATAGCGAAATTCCAAGTAACCGATGATATCCGCCGAGTTCACAATGACGAGGTCGCCGTCAACTAAGACCGGCACCTCCATGCGTTTGTTGACGGCCTTAAGCCCTTCGTGGTTTGACTTGAGTAGGCCATCAACTGCTTCGAAATTCAACCCCTTGTGTTCCAGGACCATTCGCACCTTACGAGCAAAGGGGCTGAACGCACTGTCATATAGTTTAATCACAACGTGACCTCCTTCATTACTTGCGACGGTGGCACGCGGCCGATGCGGAGGCAAGCTCTTGAGCCCGGCGGCGGCCTCATGAATTCGAAGGGTAGGCCGCTCAGGGAGATCGACGACATGGCCGTCTTCGGGTAAAATTTTGCCAGGGTCGCACAGTTCAAGGCCCTCGGCCGCGTGGCTGAACGCGCGACGGTGTCCTGATGGGAGTCGATCGATGAGCCGCGGGCCGCGCACGCTGTTAGACAAGGTCTGGGATTCCCATGTCGTCACGACGCGCCAGGACGGCCAGGTGCTGCTGGCCATCGACCGGCATCTGCTGCACGAAGGTTCGTTCCATGCCTTCGCGATGCTCGATCAAGCCGCCCACCGGGTCCGCCGGCCCGATCTAACCTTCGCGGTTGCCGACCATTACGTGCCCACGCGCGACCAGTCGGCGCCGATCCCTGATGCGGAGATCGCCGGCATGGTGTCGTTGCTGGCGGACAACGCGGCGCGACACGGCGTCCAACATTTCGGCCGTGGTGATGCGGGCCAGGGCATCGTCCATGTGTTCGCGCCGGAACAGGGGCTGACGCTTCCCGGCCTGACCGTCGTTTGCGGCGACAGCCACACTTCTACTCATGGGGCGTTTGGTGCGCTCGCCTTCGGCATCGGTGCCACCGAGGTTGCGCATGTTCTCGCGACCCAGATGCTGTGGCAGCGTCGACCGCTGAGCATGCGGGTCCACATCGCAGGCACGCTCGGGCCATACGTCAGTGCCAAGGATGTCATACTGGCGATCATCGCCCGCATTGGAGCAGGCGGTGCCATCGGACATGTGCTGGAATACGCCGGCTCGGCGATTCGCTCGCTGTCGATGGAAGGCCGGATGACGATCTGCAACATGTCCATCGAGGCCGGGGCGCGGGCTGGCATGATCATGCCGGACGAGACGACCTTCGCCTGGATCGAGGGGCGGCCCCGTGCCCCCAAAGGCGAGAAGCTCGCCCGCGCCATCGCGGCGTGGCGTGCTCTGCCGACCGATGCTGGGGCGCGCTTTGACCGCGAGGTCGAGCTAGACGCTAGCGCCATCGCCCCGTCAGTGACCTGGGGGACGAGCCCGGAGACCGCGTTGCCGGTGACGGCCTCCGTGCCCGATCCAGCCAACGAGGCCGATCCTGAGCGCGCCGCACAAATGCGTGCGATGCTCGACTACATGGGGCTCGTTCCAGGCACTCCGCTGGAAACGATCGGCATCGACCAGGTGTTCATCGGCTCGTGCACCAATTCGCGCATCGAGGACCTGCGCAGCGCCGCCGAGGTGCTGCGCGGGCGACGCGCGGTCGTCCCCGGCCTGGTCGTCCCGGGCTCGACGCCGGTGCGCCGTCAGGCGGAGCACGAGGGTCTCGATCAGATATTCCGCGCCGCCGGCCTAGAATTTGGCGAGGCTGGATGCTCGATGTGCGTCGGAATCAATGGCGACCTTGTGTTGCCCGGAGAACGCTGCGCCTCGACAACCAACCGCAATTTCCGCGGCCGCCAGGGACCAAACGCGCGCACCCATCTGATGAGCCCGGCGATGGCGGCGGCCGCGGCAGTGACCGGGCGACTGACCGACGTGCGCCGACTCGGGGAGCGCTGACATGCAGATATTCACCACCCTGCATGCGGTCGCCGTGCCCCTCGACCGCGCCAATGTGGACACCGACCAGATACTCCCGGCTCGCTTCCTCAAGA
>Ga0126371_10004811_pt1 | contig 11940 bp, 8 predicted proteins | sample PanSoiMetaPlot_4_FD_110145 | JGI IMG/M metagenome (GOLD analysis project Ga0126371, IMG submission 110145) | Tropical forest soil microbial communities from Panama - MetaG Plot_4 | ecosystem: Environmental > Terrestrial > Soil > Tropical forest > Bulk soil | place: Panama | collected 2016-02-17
AAGGGCTATCTCGAACGCCTGCGGGCGATCTGCGACAAGCACGGAATTCTTTTGATCTTCGACGAGGTGATCACCGGCTATGGCCGACTTGGCTATGCGTTTGCCGCTGAGCGCTATGGCGTGGTCCCCGACATGATCACGTTTGCCAAAGGCATCACGTCGGGCACTGTGCCGATGGGCGGCGTTGTGGTGCGCAAAGGCATCTACGACGCCTTCATGCAGGGCCCCGAGCACGTCATCGAATTGTTCCATGGCTACACCTACTCGGCGCATCCGCTCGCTTGCGCGGCCGGACTGGCGACGCTCAATATTTATCGAGAGGAGGGCCTGTTCGAACGGGCGCGCAAGCTGGAAGCGCCCTGGGCCAAGGCCGCAATGGGGCTCAAGGGTCTGCCCAACGTGCTCGACATCCGGCCGGTAGGCCTAACTGTCGGTATCGATCTCGCGAGCAAGCCCGATGGCGCCGGCAAACGCGGCATGGAAGCCCTTGACCTCGGCTTCTTCGAACATGACGTAATGTTCCGCGCCGTCGGCGATACTCTGGCGCTTAGCCCGCCGCTGATCGTCAGCGAAAAACAGATCGGTGAGATTTTCGAAAAGCTCGCCCGCATCATCAAGGCGGTGGCTTGAGCATCGCACGGGCGTAGGACGGTCTGGGGTGCAAAATCGCCCAGCCGACGTTCACGCTTGAGTCCCCGCGCCGGTCGTGCAGCAGAAATGGCGGCTGCACTGCGGCGTCCGCTGCAACAGAGCGCAGCGCAGGGGGAACGACCGTCAAATCGCCGGCCGTCCACACAACAACCGCGCCCTTCGTCCTGAGATCGGTGAGATCGATCCACGGCGCCCGATCCGGGCTGCCGTCGATCAGCACACGCGGGTGATCAGGCGAATAATGCGCGACGTTGCCGCCGTCCCACATGCTGCCGATCACATAACTGATCGGGCGCCCGGTTGCCGCGCGATAACGCTGCGACAGTTCGCGCGCAAGATCGCTGCCGGGGAAGAACACTGCCCGGTAGCGGTGATCGTAATTAGGCAGCACGCCGTAGCCGACGATAAAAGCGAGTACGAGGCATCCGAATACGGCGCTCCAGATCAGCCACACACGCGCAAAGCGCAATTCGTTGAGCCCCTGCGCGGCCATGACAAGCCAGACCCCCAGGAAAAGCCAAAGGGGATAGCCCCACATCGCAACAGTGCCGCGGCCGCTGGCGGCCGACATTGCGAGCACCGTTGCGGCGGGCCCGAAGGCGAGCCACGCGATGATGCGGCGATCGAAAGCATCGGCGCCGAGCCTGATTTCGTGGTCGCGCTGGCGTGGCCAGAACAGCGGCAGGCCGATCAGCAGCGACGGGATGAGGAAGAATGCCTGGCTGATGCCAAACTGGAGCGGGTGCCAGATATGATCGATGAGGCCGCGCGAGGGCAGGGCGCGATGCTCGGCATAGGTGAACGGGAGGAAGTCGTTCTGCACGAGCCACACAAGGTGCGGCGCCATCGCGATCAGTGCAGCCGCCACCGCCACATAAGGTCCTGGCGTCGCCAGCGTTTTGCGCGCTTTGTCGTCAAACACAATGAATATGGCCAGCGGCGCTGCCAGCACCACCACGAAGTACTTCGCCCATAAAGCCATGCCGATCGAGAGACCGAGCAGCAACCAGTGCCCGATCCATCCCCCGCGCAGGGCCCGGTGAAAGGAAAATCCGGCGAGCGCCCAGAACGGCAGCTGGACGACGTCGTGGTTGAACTTTGCAGCCGTGAAGTTGAGATAGTGCAGACCATCGATAATGAGCACGGCGGCCAGGGCGCCGAGCGGGCCGATGATCGGCCGGGCGGTCAGCCAGACCAGCCACAGCGCTGCAACGACCACAATTTGCGCCAGCAGATAGTATGCGAAATCGTGACCGACCAATCGGTAGACGATTTCGACCAACCACCAAGGCAATGGCGGCAGTTTGTCATAGCCGAGCTGCCATTCCCGGCCGTAGGTCAGCGCCTCGATCAGGTCGAGCGGCAAATTGGGGTAAAGCACGGCCGGGAGGATCGTCCACACCAACGCGTGCAGCAGCAAGATGGCGCCAAGAGCCCGCGCCGGGGCTGCAACGATCCAGCTCAGAATGGACGAAGGGCGTGACACCAACATCGGATTAGCGGGCCACAGGGTTTAAGTTCCTGCGAATAACAGGCGAATTCGCGCTACCATAGCAAGACTTCGAGTTGCGCGGAGCCGCGGCCTCGTGAACATTGGTATCAAGCCCAGCGAATCAGCCGCCCTGGCAGTATTGCGCTGATCCCCGCGGATGGCACAGGATAAACCGCATGCGTCGTATCAGCGCTATCTTCATTGCGGCCTGCGTTGTGTTGATCGCCGGGTCAATCGGCGCGGTGCTCTATCTCGGCTTCAATGTGGATGCCAGCACGTCGGCGATCGTGGCGTTGTCCGCGCTGACCGGCATGGCGCTGTTCAATTCTGTCAGCAATCGTCTTCGCGACCGCACCGATCTCGGCGATCAAATCGCTGACCTCTCGCGAGGTACCGCGGATCTCGCGCGCCAGGTGGCGGAGATTTCCCGCCGGCTCAATGCGGTTGAAACCAAGATCACCTCCCCGGCCCATCGGGCACGCGCGGCAACCGATCCCCTGGCCACCGAAATCGGTGAACTCGGGACCCTGGTGAAACAAATCGCCCAGACGGTGGCTTCGCACGCGGCTGCGCTGCAAAGGCAACAAGGTGCCGCGCCCGGGCGTGTCGCGACCGGTTCCGCAAGAACCGAAGCCATTCGGCCAGTCGAGGAAACACTCGCCATCAGCGAGAACGACTCAATCGGGGAGCGTTTTCGAGGGTTGTCGCGGGAGAGCATCGCCGATTTGATCTCGAAGGCGGCCGATGCGAGCCGCATCGACCTCTACCTGCAGCCCATCGTCACGCTTCCCCAGCGCAAGGTGCGCTACTACGAGGCGATGTCGCGTCTGCGCACCGAAGAGGGCGACATAATCCCTGCTGTCGACTTCATCGATGTCGCCGAAAGCATCGGCCTGATGCCGAAAATCGACAATCTTGCGGTATTCCGCTGCGTGCAGGTGACGCGCCGCCTGCTGCTGAAAAGCCGGGACGTCGGCGTGTTTTGTAACGTGAGCGCTGCCACACTCACTGATGCGTTGATGTTCCGCCAATTCCTCGACTTCATGGACGCGAATCGGGCGCTCGCGTCCTCACTCATGTTCGAATTCACGCAAGAGGCCTATCGGTCCTTCGGTCCGATTGAGCACGAAAGCCTCGCCGCGCTCGCCGAACGCGGCTTTCGTTTCTCGATGGACCATGTCACCGATCTGCACATGACGCCAAATGAGTTAGCCGACCGGTCATTCCGCTTCCTGAAGGTGCCGGCGAAACTGCTCCTCAACAAGGTCGCAGCCACGCAGACCGATATTGATCCGGAAGATCTCGCCGATCTGCTGGCGCGCTCCGGCATCGACTTGATCGCGGAGCGAATAGAGACCGAAACGACGGTGGTTGATCTGCTCGACTATGACGTCCGCTTCGGACAAGGCTTTCTGTTCTCGCCGCCGCGGCCGGTCAGGGCCGAAGCATTGCAAGGGACGACGACCGAGCCGGTCAAGGCCGGTATAGGCGAGAGCCCGGGCGCATTACTGGCGGCAAGCTGACACCTTTGACGTTCGGTCCCGGATGAACGCCATTTTGCCGCCCCTGATTACACGGTTCTCGTCCATTGCGGGCGACTATGACCTGGTGCTGTCCGACGTCTGGGGCGTGATCCACAACGGCCTTGTCGCCTCTCCAAATGCTTGCGACGCGCTGATGCGCGTGCGTGCGCGTGGCGGCATCGTGGTTTTGATCACCAACGCGCCGCGTCCAAGCGAGGGTGTATCGCGTCAACTTGAGCGATTGCATGTACCGCGCGAAACCTACGACGCCATCGTCTCCTCAGGCGATGTGACGCGCAGCGTGATCGAGAAGCGGTATGGCCAGACCCTGTATCATCTCGGGCCCGAACGCGATCGGTCGATATTCAAGGGGCTCGATGTCCACTTTGCCCCACTCGAAACGGCCGACTACGTCGTGTGCTCTGGGCTGGAGGACGACGAAGCCGAGACACCGGAAGACTATCGCGCGCGACTCGAATTCATGCTGGCGCGCAAACTGTTTATGGTGTGCGGAAATCCAGACGTGGTGGTCGAGCGCGGGTCGACCCTCGTCTATTGCGCCGGCGCAATCGCCGATCTCTATGCATCCATGGGCGGCGAGGTGCTTTATGCCGGAAAACCCTACCGGCCGATCTACGACATGGCACTGGGAAAGGCGGAATTGGCAGCAAACCGAAAGATCCCGCTCAACCGTGTGCTGGCGGTCGGCGATTCCGTGCGCACGGATTTGAAGGGAGCCCGCGCGTTCGGTGTTGATTTCCTTTTTGTCACGTCGGGCATCCATGCCGAGGAGCTGGGCAGCCGCGAGGAGCCCGACAGCGCCGCATTGACGGCGACGTTCAGCGCCGCAGGCGGCGTACCGAAAGCCGTGATACCGGAATTGCGGTGGTAACCTCAGGCCGCCGGCGCGGGGATTTCGGCTTCGCCGAATACCGCATCGATTTTGTTCTTGAGGGTCTGAGCGTTGAACGGCTTAACAATGTAGTTCGATACACCGGCTTTTTTCGCCGCGATCACGTTCTCTGTTTTCGATTCGGCCGTGACCATAATGAACGGGATTTCAGCGAGTGAAGGATCGGAGCGCATTTCCTGCAGCAGGGCAAAACCGGTCATCGGCTCCATGTTCCAGTCGGAAATGACCAGGCCATAGTCGCGCTTGCGCAGTTTGGTGAGGGCCGTCGAGCCATCATTGGCATCGTCGACCTGCTCGAAGCCAAGCTGTTTGAGGAGATTGTGCATGATGCGGATCATCGTGTTGTAATCGTCCACGACGAGAACGGGCTTCGTCAGATCGACAGCCATAGCGCATCCGCCCGCAAAAAGGGCTCTCCCCCAAGAGGTGGCGATAAATAGCAGTGGGCTTTGAATAACCCGTTAATTTGAAAGTTTGTTAACTGCGCGCTAACCGTAGCCGCGTTTCGAATGTTCGGCAGATGAATGAAAAATGTGCAGGTGTATGACCGCGATTTTCCGTAAGCGCCTGGATATCCGATGAAACGACCCACCCCGACCGAGCAGTACCATGTCGCGCGCGGCGGTGCCCAGGGCATCGATGGTGGTCCGCTCACCGGTGCGGTGGTGGCGATTGGCAATTTCGACGGCGTGCATCGCGGTCATCGCGTTGTCATCGAAGCTGCACGCAAACGCGCACATGCCTTGGGACGTAAGGCGGCGGCACTCACTTTCTCCCCGCATCCACGTCTATTCCTGCGGCAACAGGATTCGTTGTTTCAGCTGTCCAGCGAGCGTGACAAGCTTCGTCTGCTGGCGGCGACCGGTCTCGATGGAGCTGTCGTTATGACATTCGATGCCGCGCTTGCGTCGACCTCGGCCGAGGATTTCGTCGGCAAAGTTCTTGTGGGCGCGCTCGGCATCGGCGGCGCTGCGATTGGCTTCGACTTTCATTTTGGAAAGAACCGCGCCGGGTCGCCAAGCTTCCTGGCGGAACAGGGCGCGCGGCTGGGCTTCTCAGTGGATGTCGCTCCACCGCTTGAGGACGAGGGCAGGCCCGTCTCATCCGGCGCGATACGTGCAGCACTTGGGGCCGGCAGGGTCGTGGAGGCGACGGAGCTGTTGGGCGCGCCGTGGTTTGTCTCCGGCGAGGTCATTCACGGCGCAAAGCGCGGACGTGATCTCGGCTTTCCCACCGCCAATCTCCGGCTCGACCCTTCCTGCGGCCTCAAGCACGGTATTTATGCCGTGCGGGCCGGTGTCGCCGGCAAGCGTTACGACGGCGTGGCGAGTTTCGGCCGTCGCCCGATGTTCGATGACGGCGCTCCGCTGCTCGAAGTATTTCTGTTCGACTTTGACGCCGATCTTTACGGGCAGGTCATTGATGTCGCCTTCATAGGCTGGATCCGTCACGAGCAGAAATTCGACTCGATTGAGGCGCTCAAGCGACAGATGGCGACAGATGTCGGGCAGGCCCATGGCGCGCTCCGGCGCTCCGGCGACGCGTTTCCGCTGCTGGGTGATATTTAGGGAAATGTCATGGTGACGACGGTAATTATGTGCCTTTCCGCGGCCGACTCCGCCTGCTAGTAAGCGGCCCATGCCCACACTCCAGCGCGACTATTCCGAGACGCTGTTCCTGCCGCAGACGGAATTTCCGATGCGCGCCGGCCTGCCACAGCGCGAGCCGGAAATCCTCGCGCGTTGGGAGAAGGCGAACCTGTACCGGCAGCTCCGTGATGCCGCAAAGGGTCGAGAGAAGTTCATTCTGCACGACGGGCCTCCTTACGCGAACGGCAACATCCACATCGGTCACGCGCTCAACAAAATTCTCAAGGACGTGGTGACGCGCAGCCAGCAGATGCTTGGCTTCGACTCCAACTACGTTCCTGGCTGGGACTGCCACGGTTTGCCGATCGAATGGAAAATCGAGGAAGAGAACTATCGCTCGAAGAACAAGCCAAAGCCTAATTTATCCGACCCTGCTGCGATGGTGGCATTCCGGCAGGAGTGCCGCGCCTACGCCGAACATTGGCTCAACGTGCAGCGCGAGGAATTCAAGCGACTGGGCGTCGAGGGTGACTGGGATCATCCCTATACGACAATGGATTTTTTCGCCGAGGCGCAAATTGCCCGCGAGCTGATGAAATTTGCCGCCAACGGCACATTATATCGTGGCTCGAAGCCGGTGATGTGGAGCGTGGTAGAGAAAACCGCGCTCGCCGAGGCCGAGGTGGAGTACGAGGACTACACCAGCGATCAGGTCTGGGTGAAGTTTCCCGTGACGACCGTCGATCTGGAATCATCGTCTGACCGCAACACGACGGCTCTGGCTTTTAATTTGAGCGAATGGGGTGCCAGCGTCGTCATCTGGACCACCACCCCGTGGACGCTTCCGGGCAATCGCGCGATCAGCTTCTCGCCGAAGATTGAATACGGCGTCTATCGCGTGACCGATGCCCCGGCCGACAACTGGGCAAAGGTTGGCGACGTATTGATCCTCGCGAATAAGCTTGCGGCCGACGTGTTCAAGCAGGCGCGTGTTGCCGGGTATGAAAAAATCCAGGATGTGCCCACGGAGGTTCTCGCCGGAATGGCCTGCACCCATCCGCTCGCGCAAAAGGGTTACAACTTTATCGTCCCGCTGCTCGCCGGCGAGCACGTGACCGATGACGCCGGGACCGGATTCGTGCACACGGCGCCCGGTCATGGCCGCGAGGACTTCGAGATCTGGACCGCAAATCGCCCGGCGCTCGAAGCGCGCGGCATCAATCCGGCGATCCCCTATACCGTCGACGAAAATGGCGCCTTCACTGAAGCAGCGCCGGGTTTTACCGGCAAGCGCGTCATCAACGACAAGGGCGAGAAGGGCGACGCCAACGAGGCGGTGATCAAAGCGCTGGCCGAGGCCGGCATGATCGTCGCACGCGGGCGCCTTAAGCATCAGTACCCGCACAGCTGGCGTTCCAAAAAGCCAATCATTTTCCGTAACACGCCGCAGTGGTTCATCGCGATGGACAAGGACATCGCGGGGAAGGGCGACACGCTGCGTCATCGTGCCCTGTCGGCCATCAAGGTGACGCGTTGGGTGCCGGCGCAGGGCGAGAACCGCATCACCGGGATGATTGAAGGCCGCCCAGATTGGGTGATCTCGCGTCAGCGCGCCTGGGGCGTGCCGATCGCCGTCTTCGTCAAGGAAAAGTCGGACGGTTCGGTCGACATCCTGCAAGACCCCGATGTCGAACTGCGTATTGTCGAAGCCTTCGAGAAGGAGGGCGCGGACGCCTGGTACAAACCAGGGGCGCGCGAGCGCTTCCTCGGCAAGCTCGCCAACGATTCCTGGAAGAAGGTCGACGATATCCTCGATGTCTGGTTCGACTCAGGCTCGACGCATGCGTTCGTGCTCGAAGACCCGAAGCACTTCCCGACGCTCGCGGGCATCAAGCGCAAGATTGACGGCGGCAAGGATACCGTCATGTATCTCGAGGGGTCCGACCAGCACCGCGGCTGGTTCCACTCGTCATTGCTGGAAAGCTGCGGCACGCGCGGACGCGCGCCTTATGATGTCGTGCTCACGCACGGCTTCGTCCTCGATGAAGAAGGGCGCAAGATGTCGAAATCACTCGGCAACGTCACGGCCCCGCAAGACGTGATCAAGCAGTCTGGTGCCGACATCCTGCGCATGTGGGTCTGCGCTTCCGACTATGCCGATGATCTGCGCATCGGTCCGGAAATCCTGAAGACGACCGTCGAGACCTATCGCAAGCTGCGCAATACGGTTCGCTGGATGCTCGGCAGCCTGGCGCATTTCCAGGAAGAAGATCGCATTGCGCTCGAAAAGATGCCGGAGTTGGAGCGATTGATGTTGCACCGGCTTTTCGAGCTCGATGCATTGGTACGCAAATCCTACGCCGACTTTGACTACAAGCGTATCTTTGCGGCGCTGTCGAGCTTCATGACCTCGGATCTCTCCGCGTTCTATTTCGATATCCGCAAGGACGTGCTCTATTGCGATCCGTTCTCATCGGTGAAACGCAAAGCCTGTCTGACAGTGCTTGATCACTTGTTCCGCTGCACGGTGACATGGCTTGCACCGATGCTCTGCTTCACCGCGGAGGAGGCGTGGCTTTCGCGCTACGGCGAGGCAGCCAGATCCATACATCTCGAAATCTTCCCCGAAGTGCCTGCCGCCTGGCGTGATGACAGGCTGGCGGAAAAATGGCGCAGGATTCGCACCGTTCGGCGCGTGGTCACCGGCGCTCTCGAAATCGAGCGTGCGCAAAAGCGTATCGGATCCTCGCTTGAAGCTCATCCGATCGTGCACGTGTCGAATGAGGAGCTCTATGAGGCGGTGGTCGATAGCGATCTTGCCGAGGTTTTCATCACATCCGCAGCAACGCTCGTTCACGACGACGGGCCCAGCAACGCTTTTCGCCTTCCGGACGTTTCCGGTGTGGCCGTTGTCCCCAACCTGGCTGAAGGTATTAAATGTGCGCGGTCGTGGAAAATTCTAACAACCATCGGCGCAGACCCTCAGTATCCGGATGTCTCGCCGCGTGATGCGCAGGCATTGCGCGAATGGGAAGCCATGCGCAAGGCGGCGGAGTAGTCCGTGGTCCGCTTCGCCGGTTCGCAAATGCGCTTTGGACTTTCTGTTGCGGCGATCGCTTGCCTTCTCGACCAGGCAAGCAAAATCTATCTGCTGTTCGTGTTCGACATCGCGGCGAGAGAGCCGGTCCGCATTGGCCCCTTTATCGACATCGTGCTCGCGCGCAATCCGGGCATCAGCTACGGTTTGTTCCAGACCCAGGGACCAGTTGGCCAATGGGTGTTGTTGGGCTTCAAGGCCGTGGCCGTCCTTTTTCTCTTGTTTTGGCTTGCGCACGCGAAGGACCGACTCACCGGGCTCTCCTTGGGCCTGATCATCGGCGGGGCGATCGGGAACGCCATCGACCGCCTGGCCTATGGCTGGGTTGCCGATTTCGTCTTTTTTCACATTTCGACGCCAAATTGGCGGTTCAATTGGTACGTTTTTAACCTGGCTGATGTGGCCATCGTTGCCGGCGTTATAGGTCTGTTGTATGAATCCCTGACAGCGGGACACGCCGCAAAAGCGCCCTGATCCGCCGCAAGAGTCGCGACAATTCGAGGGTTCCAGATCCCGTTCCGGATGAAAACGATGCGTTTGACGAAGATGCTGTTCAGCGCGAGCGCCGCCTTTGGGCTGACACTCGGCGCGGTGGCTTTGCTGCATCCGGGCACTGCCCGGGCAGCTGACGATGATGTTTCGTTCGATCAGAAGATTATGCGCAACGTCATGGAAGGGCTTGGCCTCAAACGCGACGGCGAGGAAGGCATCAACTATCAGGAACGTGGCCCCCTCGTACTTCCATCGAGCCGCGAGCTGCCGCCGCCCGAAAAGTCCGACGGTGTCACCGCCAATAATCCGGCGTGGCCGAAGGATCCCGACGTGGCGCGCCGTAAGGCCGAGGCGGCGCGGGAGAAGAATCGCAACATCAGCGACGAGCGTGAGCGTGAGCAAAATCCACTGCGCCCGGATCAGCTTACTCCCGGCCCGAACTCCAAGAAAAAGCAGGCGCCCAGCGACGACGGCTATGACCGCCCGGCCTCTGGTTTCGGCAACCAATTGCTTCCATCACAGCTTGGCGGCAGCACGAATAGCGTATGGAACGCGATGTTTGGCGGGAAAAAGGAAGAGACAGCGAAGTTTACCGGCGAGCCGCCTCGCGCTTCGCTGACCGATCCTCCGCCGGGCTACCAGACCCCGTCTCCGGATCAGCCCTACGGCCTCGGGAAGGCAGCACCTCCGAAGCCGGAGAACAACTACCTCACACGTCCTGAGTTGACTCGATAAAGGTGACGGTCGCCCGGTCTCGCTTTGGTGCGTGGCTCGCGGCCTGATCCGATCTCGTGCTGGGGCGCAATCATAATAAACCGAGGTTTGACATCGTGCTTTCCAAGATAAGCTTCGCAACCGTCGCGCTCGTTACCGCGTTGGCGGCCTCACCACTTGCCGCCGAACAGGCTGGCCCCGAGATTGCAAACTTTACGCTCGATAACGGCGTAGAACTCGTGGTCATACCCGATCATCGTTCGCCGGTGGTCACGCATATGATCTGGTACAAGGTCGGCGCGGCCGATGAGACGCCCGGCAAGTCGGGATTGGCGCATTTCCTTGAACATCTGATGTTCAAGGGCACCGCAAAAAATCCAGCGGGCAAGTTCTCGCAGGTCGTCGCCCGTTTAGGTGGGCAAGAGAATGCCTTCACTTCACAGGACTACACCGGTTATTACCAACGTGTGCCCTCGGAGCATCTCAAGACGGTCATGGACTTCGAAGCCGACCGCATGACTGGGCTGCAACTTACCGACGAGGTTGTTTTGCCCGAGCGCAATGTGATTCTCGAGGAGCAGAACCAGCGCGTTGGAAACAACCCGCGCGCGCGTCTTGGCGAACAGATCGACGCAGCGCTTTATCTCAACAATCCCTATGGCAAGCCGGTGATCGGCTGGCGGCACGAGATGGAACAGCTTTCGCGCGATGACGCCATTGGCTTTTACCGCCGCTTTTATGCGCCGAACAACGCGGTGGTGGTGATCGCGGGCGACGTCGAACCTGCGCAGGCACGCGCCCTCGCAGAGGAAACCTACGGCAAGATTCCGCAGCATGCCGCCAGAGCACCGCGGATACGGCCGCAAGAGCCGCCCCCTGTGGCAGTGCGCTCGCTCACTCTTGCCGACGCTCGCGTCGAGATGCCGACCTTGCAACGGTCGTACCTTGTGCCGTCGTTCGCGACAGGCAAGCGCGGCGAATCCGAAGCACTCGAAGTGCTTGCGCACATTCTCGGAAATGGATCGAACAGCCGGCTGTATCGAGCGCTCGCCGTCGACAAGCATGTCGCGGTTTCTGCCGACGCCTGGTACGACTCGAGCGCACTGGACCTGACCAAGTTCACCGTGAGTGGTTCGCCGCGTCCCGGCGTCACGCTGCAGCAGCTCGAGGCGGAAATGGACGCGGTCATTGCACAAGTCATCGACAAGGGCATCACCAATGACGAGCTGGAGCGCACCAAGACCCGGCTAATTGCCGATGCGGTGTACGCTCAGGACAACCAGGCCAGCATGGCCCGCTGGTACGGTACCGCACTGACCACTGGCGGTAGCGTCAATGATGTCCGGCATTGGCCGGATCGTATCCGCACCGTGACCGCGGATCAGGTCAAGGACGCTGCCCGGCAATGGTTAGACCGACGGCGCTCGGTGACCGGTTATTTGATCAAAGATGTGAGCCCGCAGGCGGAG
>Ga0126371_10004812_pt1 | contig 11939 bp, 12 predicted proteins | sample PanSoiMetaPlot_4_FD_110145 | JGI IMG/M metagenome (GOLD analysis project Ga0126371, IMG submission 110145) | Tropical forest soil microbial communities from Panama - MetaG Plot_4 | ecosystem: Environmental > Terrestrial > Soil > Tropical forest > Bulk soil | place: Panama | collected 2016-02-17
CTTCTTGCGCCGCTTCCGTAAAGCCGTACAGCCGACGCGCGCCCGCTTGGTGGACATCTCGATCGCCGAAGGCGTGACGCTGCGCGGTGAAGACAAGTTCAAATACGGCAAGAACTGCGTCATCGACGTCGGCGCCTATTTGAGTTGTGCAGGCGGCGCATGGAACAATTACGCGGGCCACATCACGCTCGGCGACGACTGCGAAATCGGACCATATTCGGTCTTGAACGGCGCCGGCGGCATCACGTTCGGGAATAGCGTCCACATCGGCGCACACGTCGCGATCAGCGCGAACCAGCTGAAGCGCGACAAAGACTCGCCTCGTGGCGTGACGATGGGCTACGCGCCGGTCACCCTCGAAGACGGCGTTCTCGTCGGGCCGAACAGCTCGATCGCTCCAGGTGTCACGATCGGTAAGAACACGACGATCGGCGCCGGGTCATCGGTCGTGTCGGATATCCCGCCGAACAGCATCGCAGTCGGCTGTCCAGCGCGCGTTCTCGCGAAGACGTCGGTCGAAGCGGTGAACCACTAAGAATCTGATGTGGTATGCCGAGCGCAGCTCGGCCGACGATTTCCGAGCTTCGCTCGGAATACCACCTTCTCGAGATCGATAGCTACAATTTCTTATCGATAGCCTTGGCGATATCGCCGAGGTTTTTCAATTCCTCGATGTCCTCGAGCGCGAGCTGCACGCCGAATCGTTCTTCGAGCGCGAGAACGAGGTAGATCTGTTGGACTGAATCCCAGCGCTCGACCGTTTGCGGAGACGAGTCGGGCGAGATGTCGCTTTCTGCGACGCCGAACACGCCCGCTGCGATCTCCTGGACGACCGCGAACGTCGGACTTACGCCGGCACCGCTGACGCCGGCGCTACCGTGATCCATTCCGGCGCCTTGAGTTCGTTTGTCGCGAGAGCGAGCTCCCAGGTGGAGCCGTCCGCATCGTCGGCGATGCGCCGGAAGCCATGGTCTTCATAGAAGTGCTTTGCGAGCTCGTTCTTTGCGGTTGGGCAAAACATCCCCACGAGGCGCGACTTCCCGCGTAGACGCGCTTGTTGCGCGATGTATGCGATGAAGGCAGTTTCGATTCCTCGCCCGATGACGCGACAGCTGAGCAAGAACGTGTCGACCTTGCATGCATCGCCATCGTCATCGGTGATCGCCGTGCCGACGATGCCGTTATCGCCGAGTCGATCGCTCACTTTGATCGTCAGTACCGTATGTTTCGGATCGCTCATGAAAAACGCGACTTCCGCGTCGCTGTAGCGGTGCGTCGTCAAGTTGAATTGATTCGTCTTCTGCGTCAGCTGCGCGACGCGTCCGAGCGTCAGATCGTTGGCGCTCGCGATGTCCGCGACTTGACCGAGCGATCGATAGAACTCTTCCTTCGAGCCGACCGACGCGAGCATCTTCGCGCGCTGTGCCTGTTCTTGGTAGAACTGCGTCCGTTGGCGATCTTCGGACGATGCCGCCGTGACACGCTGGAAGAACGGGTTCTCTAAGACGATGCGCGCGTATTTCGACGGATCGGACGGAAGGTCGAGCACCCGGACTTGCGGCAACATCGCGCGGACTTCAGCGCGCTCGACCGGATTGTCGTCGATGAACGCAAGAGCATCGAGCCCGACGTTCAATTCGCTCGCGATCGACTTGATGTTCTCGGACTTGCTCTCCCAATTGATCCGCATCGTCGCGAAGTGCACCGGTCGCAAGAGCATATCGGGGTGCTTTTCGAGCACCTCGAGCGCGTCGGCTTCGTCGTTTTTACTGCACGCCGCGAGGACGATGCCGCGTTCGCGCAGCGCGAGGAGAGCGCGCTGGAGCGCACGATACGGCGTGCCCGGCGGATCCGCCCCCATCTTCAGCTTCGCGAAGCCGTCTTCGCCGACGGTGCCTTTCCATATTGTCTCGTCGAGATCGACGACGACGACCTTCGAGACGGCGCCGATGACCGGTTGGATGTAACGAAGCCACTCGTCGACGATGTGTCGCAGATTCGGCGCGGTCGCGGGCAACCGGAACTGTTCCCATTTGCCTTCGTCGAACCAATCGCGCCGGCCATGACGTGCGACGAGCGCATCGTAGTCGAGGGGATGGACGCCATGCATGCTTCGCGCGACGGCGCCGAGTCGCTCGTTAACGCTCTCGATGGCTGCCCGCTGTCCGCATTCGGCGTGCGTCTCGAGCGAACCGCGCGTCGTGAGGTCCGGCGAGTCGAGCAGGTGGAAGATGAGATCCGCTTGCGAGTTCGCGCGGAATGCGTGGATGAGCGAGGTCAGTCGATCGACGGTGTCGTCTGCGACGGAGCGCAAAGTGTGTTCCGCGTCGTCGGTCGGCGCCCACAGTTGCGGTGCGACCGATGCCGTATTCAGCGCGAGCAGCACGACGCGAGGCTGAAACGCGTACAGGGAGCTGCCGGCGTCAAGCATCTCGGTCGCGTACGTGTCGAAATCGGAGACTTTGACGTCGAGATCGATGCGGTTGACGTACGCCGCAGCGCGAAGTAGCGGCACGAGAGGCTCGACCGTGATCGACCGCAGGATCGCCAGTTTGCATTCGATGAGAGCGAGGTCGGCGCGATGACGCTCGTATTTCGCGATGACGAATTGCGCGGCGTTGAGGCTCGGCTCGCGGTTCCAAGCGTCTGCGAGCGCTTGGAATCCATCGGCGAGCTTGCCGTCATTCAATAACGTGTCGATCGTATCGCGTTCGATCATTCAAGGTCCATCGTAGCAGGCGCGACGGAGCGCGCGTAGGGTCGAATGGGCCCCACTGTCATCTTCATCGGCTAAGAGAAGCCATTCCCCGCTCGTGCGACTGCGACACGTGCTCGGCGCGTCCGCGATGTCCCGCTGAGGAACTTCAACTCGCAGTGAAAACGAAAGCTGATATGAGGCCGTCGACAGTGCCGCCGCCGTACATCTTGTCGAGCGCGCGCGTCGACGCTTCGAGGACGTCTTGCAGCCGCCGCGCATCGCGAGCTTCGATCTCAAAGCGCAGCGGCGTGCCTTCGACAAACCCGCTCGCGGCTGCAAGCGATGATGGACTGAGGCCACGCTTTTCGACGCGATCGCAGGCGACATTGGAAAACCCGGCGGAGCGCAGGTCCTTTTCGATTCCGACCGGATCGCCATGACCGTAGGGCGTTCGGCGCAAGAAGAGAGGCGGGTCGTCAGGGAAGATCGACATCGCAGCGTTTGAGACGATGCGCGGAACGTCGTTTCTGTCGAGTCCTTCCCACAGACTTACGATGTATGTTCCGCCGTCTTTAAGAACCCGGCGCGCTTCGCGAAACGCCTTCGCTCTGTCCGGGAAGAACATCGCGCCGAATTGACAGACGGCGAGGTCGAAGGACTTGTCCTCGAAAGGCAGCGCCTGCGCATCGGCCGCCGACCAGCGGATGTTCGCATGCGCGCGCCGCGACGAAGCGAAATCGACCATCGCTTGATTCAAGTCGGTCGCCTCGATCGACGCATCCGGAAGCGCGCGCGCGAGCGCATCGGTGACGATACCGGTTCCGGCCGCGATCTCGAGGACGCGCTTGGGTCGAAGCACCTTAGCGCGTTCGGCGATGTCTGCCGCATACGGCGCAAAGAGCATCGGGCCAAGATAACGGTCGTAGATCTCGGGGATCAGACCGGTGTACGCAGCGTCTTGTTGCATCAAAGGACCGTTATCTCAACAAGAAAGTCGTTGTCATGTTGATCTGCCACGTCGATTGTCGCGTTTCCGGCTCCAACCCCGGTGACCGTAAATGTGTTTCCTGAGACTTGTGACGCGGTCGCAACACTCACGTTGGATGAATTCGCGGACCATATGCAGTGGCAGTTCGACTCATCGATGACAAACGACGTGCTTTGCCCCACACTCAGCGTCGCTGTATCGGGGTTCACGCTCAGGACGCGTCGGATATAGACACCTAAATTCTGCGCGCCGCGATCTCCGTCGGTCGTCATGTACCAGATATTCTTATCATAACCGATGGTCAGTGTCTTCAGATCGCCGGGGCTCGACGGAGCTATGCCGATCGATTCGAGCGTATGAGGTGTCCTAACGCTGTAGAGATTGATCCCATTGAAGCCAGCGACGTAGACGTATCGTTTATCGGGGGTGTAGAGCACAATTGGATTCTGAAGAGCGATGTCGAAAAAGCGCACAGAACCCGCGGTAGTGATTCGCGCAATCTGATTCGCATCGATCATCGCAGTATAGAACGCACCGTCCTTACCGACGGTCAGGCCATCGACTGGCGAATTCTGAGAGACGGTGATCTCGTTACCAAAAGTTCCTTTCGGTGTTATCGACGCGATGATGCTATGATACTGGCCGTTATTTCCAGCGAACCAAAGATTTCCATCAGGCCCGGCCACAATCCACTCGTAAGCGAACGACCCAAAAGGAACGGGCCACTCTGTAAGCGTTCCATCCATTCGAATGCGACCGATTTCAATGACGCCCTCGTCAGTGAACCACATATTTCCGTCTGGCCCTGCGACGATTCCGGCGCATGAGTGGTTGGTCCCCGGACTTTGAAAAAGCGTGACCTCCCCCGATGGGGTGATGCGACCGTAAAGGTAACTGAACTCGGAGCAAAACCATATGTTTCCATCGGGACCGAGCGCGATCTGTCCATCGTTTGGGAAGATAGCACCGGTTGGAAACTGTGTCGTATTCCCGGTGAGTATGTCCGCCTTATACATATTACTGTCTGCGCCCGAGAACCAGATGTTGTGGTCCGATCCTGTGGTTATGCTGACACCGGGCGGGGCGACGAATGTTCTCCACTGGACCGGATTGCCGCCGTTTTGGCGCACAAAGGGTTGCGCCAGCAGGGTGTCGCTCTTACCCGCGACCGGGGAGTCTTGCGCGGTACAGCCTGCGGCCACGATCAAAAAGAGTGCATAAGCAATCTGACGAGACACGGCAGCATCCTCCGACCAAGGGCCGTGGCGAAATCGAGGGCATATCTTCGTGAGGCGTAGCGTACGGCCCTAGAGCCAGCCCGCGCTAGAGGCCCAAGCTCGAAGCCCTCTCGGTCAAAGCCGCGATCAGGAATGCGATATGCTCGTCGAGGTCGACGCCGAACTCTTGCGCGCCCTGCACGACCTCGTCGCGGTTGACCTTCGCAGCGAAGCTCTTATCCTTGAGCTTCTTGCGGACCGATCTGACCTCGACCTCGCCGATCGACTTGTTCGGCCGGACCGCGACGACCGCACCGATGAAGCCGGTCAGCTCGTCGCACGCGAAAAGCGCTTTTGCCATCTGCGTATCGCGCGCCACATTTAGGTAGGAAGCGTGTCCGCGGATCGCTCGGACGATGTCGGCGGGCCAGCCTGAGGCTTCGAGCATCTTGCAGCCAGCTTCGGGATGCTGCTCGGTGTTCGGATGGATCTCCCAATCGAAATCGTGTAGAAGGCCGGTGACACCCCACCGCTCCTCGTCCTCTCCGAATTTGCGCGCGTAAGCGCGCATAACGCACTCGACCGCGAGCATGTGACGACGGAGGCCCTCTTCGCGGACGTGCTCTTGGATGAGCGCCCAGGCGGCTGCGCGGTCGTGTGGAGCGAGGAGAGACGTGGATGCTTCCATACGTTCGCGTTTGCCGTCGCGCAACGGACGCACCTGCACGGTCGAGCTAAAGCTCGACCGCTACAACGCCGAGCTTCGCTCGGCATACCACACGAGCCATAAAGGTCGACCGCTCCATCGCCACCTGAGCCGAGCTTCGCTCGGCCAACTACATTTGTCGTCGGTGGTAAAACGGAAGGCCGAGATAAGCGCGGACTCGTACTTCAAAGCCATGAGAATACGCGTCATCATCTTGGCGGCGGCGTGCCTCTTCATCTCCGTCGCAACTTCCGCGATCGCTGCTCCTGCAAAGCCCACCGATCATCGGATGCCTTTCGGCGGTGGCCACGCTTTCTATCACCCGCCGCGCTATCACGAGTACCAGCTGAACGACGTGAAGGTCGTCGCATCGTTCGACGAACGCGCGGGGACGGTCTTCGGCGATGTGACGAACACCGTCACGACGATCCATCCGGCGACGACGTTCGTCGATTTAGATTCCGCGGATCTCCATTACACATCGGTCGGCGAGGCTGGCGGCCAGAAACTGCGTTACCAGACCTTCGGTGAAACGCTTCGAGTGTTCTTACCGAAGGCAGTGGACGTCGGGACCAAGATCGCGATCGAAACGAAATACACGGCGCACCCGACGAAGGGCGTCTATTTCGTGCGGCCGGACAGCTACTATCCGGATCGGCCATGGGAAGTCTGGTCCCAAGGCGAGATGATCGACAACCATTTCTGGTTTCCGACGTACGACTGGCCGGACGAGAAAGCGACGAGCGAAACGGTCATCACCGTTCCCGAAGGCCAGACGGTCGTCAGCAACGGCGCGCTTAAGTACGTCACGCACAACACAGCGACCAGGACCGTCACGTACGATTGGGTCGAGTCCGTGCCGCACTCGACCTATCTCATCTCCATCGTCGCCGGCACGTTCGCGCAATGGACCGACCATCTCGGCAAACTGCCCGTGACATACTATGCGCCCCCGGCCGATCGAACCGAAGTCGCCTACGACTTCCGTGCGACGCCCGACATGATCGCGTTCTTCCAGAAATTCAACAACTATCCGTATCCCTACGAGAAATATGCGCAGTCCGCGGTCGTCGATTTCACCTACGGCGGCATGGAGAATATGTCTGCGACGACGCAAACGTCGACGACGCTCCACAACCATCGCGCCGAGCTCGACGACGATAGCGAAGGGCTCGTCGCGCACGAGCTCGCCCATCAGTGGTGGGGCGATCTCGAGACGATGCAAGACTGGGGCCAAGTCTGGCTTAACGAAGGGTACGCGACGTACTACGAGGCGCTCTATCGCGAACACGCCCACGGCGAAGACGCGTTCGACATGGATCGCCAAGGCATGATGGACGAGGTATTCACTGAGGACGCGCGAGTCCGTCACCCAATAGTCACGGAAGTCTACGGCGACCCGATCGACCTCTTCGATGCGGACGGCTACTCAAAGGCCGGTCTCGTTCTCCACATGTTCCACACGGTGCTTGGCACCTATGAATATCGGAAATCGCAAACCGCGTTCCTCACCCAATACGCGGCGAAGAGCGCGAACACGCAAGAGTGGGAAGCGTCTGTCGAGCAGACGACCGGTGAGGATCTCCACTGGTTCGTCGATGAGTGGCTCTACAAGGCCGGCTTCCCCGAATACACGGTTTCGTACAAATACGATGATGCCGCGCACGTCATCCAGTTGAACGTCGATCAGACCCAATCGACGGCGTGGAATACGCCGGCCGTCTTCAGGATGCCGATCGCCATCGAGCTCCAGACGGCGGACGGCAAGATGTCGACGACGACGGTTCAAGATGACGTTCGCTCGAAAACGTTCGATATCCCGTGCGCATCGAACCCGGCGATGGTGCTCTTCGACCCCGGACACAACGTCCTGTCGAAGGTGACGTTCAAGAAATCCGACGCAGCACTCGACTATCAGATGCGTAACGCGCCGTCAGTGCTTGATAGGCTCGGCGCGGCGCAGACGCTCATCGCGAGTAACACGCCGAGCGCCGCCGAGATCGCGAGTGCGGCATGGTTTCTGCGCCACGAACCGTACGCAGATGCGCGGGCGTCGATCGTCGATTCGTTCGACAATCTCGCGCCGAATGCCGCGGCGAAATCGGCGCTGTTCAACGCGCTCGGCGACTCGAGCGCTCACGTTCGCGCCGCTGCCGCTGCTGCGCTCGCCGACTTCAGCTCCGACCCCGCAACCGTCGCGACGCTCAAGAAGCTGGCGAATGGCGATCCGTCGTATGCGACCGTCGCCGAATCGGTCACGACTCTTGCCCATTTCGACGCGTCCGGCATCACACCGATCCTCGCGCGCGCGCTCGACGAGCGATCGGACAACGGCGAAATAGCATCGGCGGCGCTGCGCGGCTACGCGCTCGTCGAGAAAAGCGGCGCGATCGCTCTAGAGGAGCGCTACGCGAAGTACGGTGCGCCGCAGGCGTCGCGCAACGCGGCGATCGGGTCGCTCGGGACGATCGGCAAAGGTGACGCACATGTGACCGCGTATCTCGCCGGCCTACTCGGCGATCCGAACCTGAGGACGAATTTCGCGATCTTCCGCGCGCTAGGGCAACGTGGCGATCCTAAAGCCATTCCGCCGCTCGAACGATTTGCGGAGACGACCGAAGACGTTCGGCTGCGACAAGGCGCGCAAGCGGCGGTCGCGGCCATCGAGGCCCAGACGAGGAAACCGACGAAGCGCCCGTGACCTGCGGGCTCTAACGCTCGCGGCATCGCCGTCTGCAGTTTACGGGAGCTTCATCACGTGAGCGAGAGCCGTTTCAAGTACGTGCGCCCATTCAAGGTCATCTTCCGCGACCTCGACGGGATGCGTCACGTCAATCACGTCGTCTACCTCACGTATGCAGAAGCGGCGCGCAACGAATATTGGCAGATGATCAGCGGCATCAAAGACGTCGCCGATTTCGATTTCGTCCTCGCCGAGTTGAGCGCGCGCTATCACGCGCCGGCGCATCTCGGCGACGAGCTGCTCGTCGGCGTTCGCGTCACCGAGCTTCGCAGATCGAGCTGGCTCATGGAGCACGAGATCACCGACGCGAAGACCGGGAAGCTCATCGCCGAGGTCTTCACGGCGGCCGTCATGTTCGACACGAAGAAGAATCGTTCGATGCCGATGTCCGACGAGCGCCGCAAACAAGTCGAAGCCTTCGAAGGCCGGCCGCTCACCGTTCTCACGTCGAAGAGCAAGACGCTCAACTAAGGTGAGGCCGCGGCGGTCGAGCTAAAGCTCGACCGCTACATTTTCTACGGGCCCTATACGCGCAGGTTGACACCGCGCTTCATCATGATGAAGGCGACGGCAAGAGCGGCCAGCGCGAGCACGAGCACGACAAGGCCGTCGACGAATAGTCCGTATTCGACGCTGCCGGTGTACGAGTAGCGAAATCCGTCGATCATGTAGACCATCGGATTGACGTTCGCGAGCTTCGCAAGGGTCGGCGGCAGCATCGACGAGCTCGAGAAGATGCCGCCGATGAACGTCAGCGGCGAAATGATAAATGTGTTGATGATCGCGAGATTGTCGAACGTCTTGCCCAGAAGTCCGGCGATGAGTCCGCAGGCCGAGAAGAGCAGCGACGTCACGACCATGAAATACAGGTACGTGCCGACATCGCGCGGCACGAAATGGACGAGTCCGAAGCCGAGCACCATCACCATCGTGCCGATGACGATCCCTCGAAGCACGCTGCCCGCAAGAAAGCCGACGAGGATCTCGACATACGAGAGCGGGGCGATGAGCAGCTCCTGGATCGAGTTCATGAAACGCTGCTGGAACATCGATGACGACGTCTCATCGTACGATGACGTGATGACGTTGAACATGACGAGGCCGGGCAGGAGAAACTCGACATACGGCACACCGTCGACGTCTTTGATGCGCGGTCCGAGCGAGAACCCGAACACATAGATGTAGAGCACCGTCGTGATGACCGGCGGCCAGATGACCTGATTGATGACCATCATCGTCCGCTTCATCTCGCGTCGGACGAGCGCCCAAAGGCCGACGAAATTAACCACGCGTGCGCCGGCCGACGAGCTCGAGGAAGACGTCCTGGAGCGACGCGTCGCCGTGGCTCGCGATGAGCGCCGACTTCTCTTCGAGCGTCACGAGCTTGCCGTGATTGATGATCCCGATGCGGTTGCAGAGCATCTCGACCTCTTCGAGGTAGTGCGAGGTCATGACGATCGTCATGCCGCCGGCATTGATGTTCCGCAAGAACTCCCACAGCTCGAGACGCAGTTCGACATCCATGCCTGCGGTCGGCTCGTCGAGGATGAGCAGCTGCGGTTCGTGCATGAGTGCGCGAGCGAGCGAGAGACGGCGCTTCATGCCGCCCGAAAGCATGAGCGGCACGACGCGCCGTTTGTCGGTGAGCTCGAAACGTTCGAGCAGCTCGTGCGCGCGCGAACGCGCGTGCGGCATGCGCATCCCGTAGTAGCCGCCTTGATAGAGAAGGATCTCCTCAACCGTGAGATAGCGGTCGAAGTTGAACTCTTGCGGCGAGAGTCCGATGTGCGCGCGTGCCGATCGAAAATCGCGCACGACGTCGTGACCGAATACCTCGATCGACCCCGATTGGAAAGTGGCGAGCCCGACGATCGCGTTGATCGTCGTCGTCTTGCCGGCGCCGTTCGGACCGAGAAAGCCGAAAAACTCGCCGCGCGCGACGTCGAACGACAAGTCGTCGACGGCGGTCATCGACCCGTAGCGTTTGGTGAGACGAGAGACCTGGAGGGCTGGGCCGCTAATAGTAGATCCCCAGCATCATCTTCGCTTCTTCGGAGGCGTGCGAGCGGGGATCCCACGGCGGGGTGAAGGTGAGGTCGACGCTGCATGACCCGACGCCCGGGATCGCTTCGACTGCGTTCTTCACGTTTGCGATGAACATGCCTGCGACCGGGCATCCGGGCGACGTGAGCGTCATGAGGATGGACACGGCGTTGCCGTCGACCTTCACGTCGTAGATGAGGCCGAGGTTGATGACGTCGAGCCCGATCTCCGGATCGACGACGCCTTTGAGTTCTTCTCGGATGCGCTCCTCAGTCACCGCGTCCGCGGGCTGTGCGGCAGCATCCGATGCATTCGTTTCCATGACTTCCATCTTATTTGCGGGCAAGGAAAAACGACTCCTGCGCGAATGAGGACGCGCATGACGACGACGACGCGCACACTGACGCTTGGGCATTCGCCCGATTCCGATGACGCCTTCATGTTCTACGGCCTTGCGAGCGGCAACGTGCCGACAGGCGGCCTCGAATACGAACATATCCTCAAAGATATCCAGACGCTCAACGAGTGGGCGAAAGAAGGGCGACTCGACACGACGGCGATCTCCGTGCACGCCTACGCGTACGTCGCCGACACATACGCGATCCTCAATCACGGCGCATCGATGGGCGAGCGCGACTACGGGCCGATGGTCGTCGCGCGCAACGCAGGAACACCGGACGATCTGCGGGGCAAGCGAATCGCCGTTCCCGGACTCATGACGAGCGCATATCTCGCGCTTCGTCTTTGCGTCGGCGAATTCGAACCCGTCGTCATGCCGTTCGACAAGATCATGGAGTCGGTCGCCGCCGGCGAGCACGAGTTCGGCCTGCTCATACACGAAGGCCAGTTGACGCACGGCGCGCTCGGACTCAAGTCGATCGTCAATCTCGGCGCGTGGTGGTGGGAACAGCACGGTCTGCCGCTGCCGCTCGGTGTCAATACGATCCGGCGAGCGCTGCCCGACGACGTGAAGCGCGATGCATCGCGCCAGCTGCGCGAGAGCATCGAATTCGGGCTCGCGCACCGCGAAGATGCGCTGCGCTGGGCGCTTCGTTACGCGCGCGGCATGGAGACGTCGACCGCCGATACGTTCGTCGGCATGTACGTCAACCGCAGAACTGTCGATCTCGGCGAAGACGGACGCAAGAGCATCCGCCTGTTCTTGCGGCTCGGTGCCGAAGCGGGCATCGTACCGAAAGTCGCCGACGTCGACTTCGTCAATTGAACGGAGGATGAACGGCAGATGGTGACCTCAATCGTCCTCATGACCGTCGCTCGCGGCAAGGTCCAAACCGTGGCCAACGCGCTGCTCGACGTGCCCGCGGTCGGCGAGGTCTACAGCGTCGCGGGCGCCTACGATCTCGTCGCTGTGATACGCGTCAAACGGCACGACGAGCTCGACGAGCTTGTAACCGGGCGGCTCGCGGCCGTGGACGGCATCCTATCGACCCAAACACTCGTCGCGTTCCGCTGTTATTCGCGCAAAGACGTACAGGCGATGTGGGATATCGGGCTCGATTAGGTGAAACGTCTCTGCGCCTCTA
>Ga0126371_10004813_pt1 | contig 11939 bp, 17 predicted proteins | sample PanSoiMetaPlot_4_FD_110145 | JGI IMG/M metagenome (GOLD analysis project Ga0126371, IMG submission 110145) | Tropical forest soil microbial communities from Panama - MetaG Plot_4 | ecosystem: Environmental > Terrestrial > Soil > Tropical forest > Bulk soil | place: Panama | collected 2016-02-17
GGAAACGAATTGACTCAAGCACCGAAGGCATGACCGAGCGCCTGACGACGATAGACTTCAGTGAAGGTCAAGCAACCCAAAATAGTTGGCGGAGTGTCACTATGAATGATTTAACCACAAGAGAGCCGGCCAACGATCCCCAGGATTTGGAGCGATTGTTGGTAGCGAGAGAGAACGCGGGAGATGTTACTGGCATGACGGCGTTGTTCGAGCCAGACGCGGTAGTCGACATTGGCGATGGAACGTTCCTGCGTGGCAAAGAGGCCATTCACGAGTTTTTTACTAAACTCCAGGTTACAGGGTTTGGACCGGAAAAACGAAAGTTCGAGTTCGGAGAACAGCGTCCAGCGCTCATTTGCGGTGATCTGGCCCTCACCTCGACGCGCAGCCGTAATGGTACCGTGACCACGGAAGTGGCGCGGCGCCAGAAGGATGGAACATGGTTATGGGTGATTGACAGGTATTCCGTGTCTTGGTGATTGGCAGTATGCCCTCACCTAAGCGCTCTCTTGCGCGGGCGCTTACGACTCAGCGTACGATGCAGACTAGTCATTTGACATGCAAGGGATACGAGTTCCAATCAGAACCGGCCCCGGCGCAATTGCACAACGTAGCGACCGGACCTGATGGAGATAGATTTGCGTCCGCATGAAGGGACGTAATTCCTACTTTGAGTGTCGCCTCAATGACGATGTTCGATCTGCTACATCAAAATGCCCTCTCGGATACCGATCTTCTTCGGACAAACGACAAACTGGGCGACACTTTTTTCATAGCGCGAGAAGTAGATTTTGCCTTCGAGACGGGCAATGGACAGCGGGCAGACGATTTCGCCGAATACGTGAAAGGAAAGAGCTGCGGAACAGCGGCGGTGAGCCAACTCACCGATGGCCATTTCCGAGTCCTCGTTGTGATCACAATGCCGATCACGCAGCAACTGATTGGCTGCGTGTCGGGATTCGTGCTGTGCCTTAGTAGGTTGTTCCAGATCGATTATTTGGGCTGGGGTTCGGTAATCCAAACGCCGTGATCGGTAAAATGAGCAATGTTAATTAGCCCACCCACGTGGCAGGTGACTATGCAGCCGTGCTCCCGGGTCATTAGGTATTTGACTTTAGTTTTGGCAATCTTCACATTCCTCTCCTCCACGTCCCCCGCGCAGGAAGTTGCATCTGTAGACTTGACAAATTCGGCCCGAACGGACTTGCGCCGCCTAAAACAACTTCAGCGCCCACGGGTGGCTATAGCGGTACTCACCAGACGAGTGCCTGCCGTGATTCTGAGTACAAACTCCGGCTTTTTGCGCACATCGGTCATCTCTCTTGACCGCACCCATTATTCAGGAGGGTGATGAGTCCACATTCGAGGTTTCGGTTGAGAATGCGAGTTCGTCTCCAATTCGCATTCCGTTTTCTCCTCACTTGGCCCATCTGCAGCCAAAAGACGCAGCAAAGAAATTCGCTTACTCCGAGTTGCACATCGTGCTGTGGATTGCCGCGGGCGAAAAATGGAGCAGTAATACGGGTGGTGGCGTCACGCTCTACGGGGACGATGAACACTCTGACACGATGGTGTCGCTAAACCCAGGTCAATGGGTACGAATCGTCAGTAGAGGCAAGCTTGATGTTCCGCGTGGTCAATTAAGCGACCAGCTCATCCGCTCACACGAAATCGATACCGTTTATGCTCAAGCTTCACTCTATCGTGACGAGACTTTGATAACACCCACACAATCAGAGACCGTGAGTCAGGAGCTTTGTGTTGCTCACACTGACGGACAAACGTTCCCGATCCAGTTGATCGTTCCGTAGCTGTTGAAAAATCCCTACTCCATTCATTGAGCGGGAGCACCCATTCCCGCTGAACTGGTCGCTGACCCCGTCGGCCCGCCACGACTACTTTCTCCGAACAACCGTCTCGTTCGATATTTCATCCAAGGCACGGAGCTATTGACCGTTGATTGCTCTCGAAAGGGGACAAACTTATGAGACTAAAGCCAAGTTCTTTGTTCTTGGGTTTGATGCTTATCGTGATCGGGTCTGTGTGGACGTTCGCGCAATCGAACAACGATACGAAATCGAAATCCGACACCCGCACCATCACTGGTTGCTTGAGCAAGGAACATGATGCGGGAAATTCCAAAGAGTACCTGCTGACAGCCAACGACGGCAGCACTTGGGAAGTCCGCAGTGACAGCGTATCGCTCGGCGAGCACGTGGGACACACCATCGCCGCCACCGGCGTAGTCCGCAATTCGACCGCGCACAACCTTAAGGAGGACGCCAAGGACGCGGCTTCCGATGCCCACATGAAGAAGAACAACGCCGAGCACGGTCACATGACTATCACCGATGTTCAGATGGTCAGTAACGCGTGCGGGAAGTAGAGAAACAGCCCAACCCGGGGCTCCCGAGGTCCATCCAAGGTCACCGATCATGGTGGCCTTTTTTTTAGCGTCCTCACGATTTTGTTGCTTCTTAGCGGATCCCGGCTCTAAGCGAAATCGTCTTCCGCTTGCTCTTCATCTTCGCTTCATTATCATCTGTTCTGAACGTGCGCGCCGCACCGCGACCCATATTTGCAAGGCCGCGACTCATCAGCCGAGAGTAGCCATGGCCCTGCTATCCGCCTTCACCCATTGTTTCGTGAGCAGCGCTTTGTTGATGGCCTGGGGACAAGAGTCACGACTCTGACTTCGACTTCCTAAGACCCAACACCCAAGACCTAAAACCTGCTTTCTCCCGTCAGTACCGCCAGCACGCGATCGAAATCTTCCAGCGACGAATACTCAAGTGTGATCTTCCCCTTGCCCCTGCGGTCGCGGATCTTCATGCGGTCCCCCATGACATCATTCCGTTTCGGCTAAGTGCACGCGGCTAACTGGACTCAGGACGCGATAACTTCTGAAGATCGCACCCGTCAGCTTCACTGCATCGCGACTAAGGATGGACCGCATCGGTCTCAGTGGCCGACGCACTGACGCAACGAGGCAAGGACCTTGCCGAAAACATGCTCTCCCTGAGGCGCAGCATTCGATTCTCGGCAATGGTGGTGCAGCTTTTCCACCCGTCGTACGTTGGAAACAATGGGAGACGCGGCGCGGTCCACGTCCGGGAGGAGTGAGGTTGGAAAACAGTTGGCCGGTTGCCCTACGTTTCGCACCTTTCGAAACATTGGGATTGCCACGACCGTTTGCTGTGCCACCTGCACCAGCCCCATTCCCGCAGGGGCGGCAGAGACTAGCCGGGCGTAAGCCCTGTGAGACCAGCAAGAAGAATCTGAGTCCCGTAGGGACGGCACAAGATTCTTGTACCCGTTTCCTAAATAAGTGTAATCGCGTAATTACGCCAACCTTCAAATCGCGAGTCCTGTTTTCGGGGCGATGATGACCTTGTAGGTCATCCCACTCTGCTCATGTTTGAATCGGTAAACCTTGCATCCCGTCCGAATTAGAAGTTACGTATGGCACTCGCCGCAATAGCTCTGGCTTTGATAGCGGGCGCTATTTGGCTGCTTCGCATGACAGAAATGCCACTCAAGTCGTACGGTGGGCCGCTACCTCCCTTAACCTCACAGCAATCGGAGCAGCACGATCACCTTTCGTCCATATCAAATATCTATCCGTTTCGATTGGGGAACGGAGTCTGGAACAAGCCGGGTCGTTGGAAAAGGCAGCAGCTTTTATCCGCGAGAATCTCAAATGAGTCGGATATGCAGTAAACGACATTGACTATCGAGTGGCAGGGCAACCGGTGAGCAATCTTGAGGCGATTCTTGTGGGAACCGATACACCGAGCGAGAACTTTGTCGTGGGGGCGCATTATGACAGTGTCGCTGGCCCAGTTGGAGCAGACGACAATGCTACGGGTGTCGCTGCCGTCTTGGAACTGGCGCGTCAATTCAAGACAGCTAGACTGCGGGGGACAGTACGCTTTCTGTTCTTTGTAAATGAAGAGCCACCGTACTTTCAAACTGAGAACATGGGAAGCACCGTGTATGCACGAAAACTTCGGAGTCAGGGCATTCGCGTTTCAGCCATGATCTCTCTCGAGACTATTGGGTTCTATTCGGACGCGATAGGGAGCCAGAAATATCCGCCTGTGTTAGGACTGTTCTATCCCAAGCGTGGGAACTTTATAGGGTTTGTGGGGAATCCCAGTCCCGAGATTTAGTGCGAAAGACCATACGCAGATTTCGTGAAAGCACACACTTTCCATCCGAGGGAGTTGCCGCACCCGAAGAATGGCCAGGCGTTGGGTGGTCAGATCAATGGTCTTTCTGGCGAGAACATTGTCCGGGGATCATGGTCGCAGACACTGCTCTTTTTCGTTATCCCTACTATCACACTCCGCTTGATACCGTCGACAAAATTGACTGCGAAATGATGGCCCGAGTGGTTGGCGGCGTTCGCAGAGTGATCGAAATGCTGGCAAATGAGCCGTTGTTGGCGAACAATCCCTATTACACTCAAAACCCTGCCGATGCGTGAGTTTGAGTCAACGTGGGATTGTGTCACCCGAGTCGAGCTGCACCGCGAAGCCTGTCCAGCTTCCCGGCGGGTCCCACTCACCCTCGCCCCGGATCGTTCCGTTCTCCACGGATGTGACGACGCGATGAAGATCTCCCACGGGCCGTCCGCGACACAATCGCAGTCACCAAGAGTCGCGACCGAATCCGACATTCGAATTCCTAAGACCGAACACCCAAGACCTAAGACCTGCTTTCTCCTGTCAACACCGCCAGCACGCGATCGAAATCTTCCAGCGACGAATACTCCAGCGTGATCTTGCCCTTCCCCTTGCGGTCGCGGATCTTCACGCGTACTCCCAGGATCTCTTCCAGTTTTCGCTGCGCCGCCTTCACGTTCGGGTCCACCCAGCGCGCACCGCCAGGCTTACCTTCCTTCTTTGCTTTCTCTCCGAGAATAATCCCTTGGTCGATGACGATGTAATGTTCCAACTGGTCGACCGACATCTCGCGGTCCACCGCCGTGTGCGCAACCTTTAACATCAGTCCCGGGTCGGCGATGTTCAGCAGCAGGCGAGCGTGGCTGAATTCCAACTTCCCCGCCTGCAAGTAGTCCTGCACCAGCTCGGGTAGCTTCGAGAGGCGCATATAATTCGACACCGTTTCGCGCGCCACTCCCACACGGTTGCCGATCTGCTCTTGCGTCATCCCGAAATCCTGGCTCAGCATGATGTACGCGCGCGCCAGGTCAACACAATTCAGATCGCGCCGCTGCAGGTTCTCGATTACAGTCATCTCGGCCGCTTGCTGCTCCGAGACAATGCGCACGATCGCCGGGATCGTCGTATTCCCGGCCATCGTCGACGCGCGCATGCGGCGCTCGCCCGTGATCAGGAAAAAACGCCCGTCTTTGCCCGAACGAACGGTGATCGGCTGAATGACGCCCTGCACCTTGATTGACTCGCTCAATTCCTTCAGCGATTCGAGCTCGTCTTTCGTGAACGTCCGCGTCTGGTGCGGGTTCACGTCGATCAGGTCGATTAACAGATCGATCACTGCATGATCGTCGGGTTTCCGGCGCGCCGTTACGGTCTGTATATCGCCGACGACTTGCCGGACCGGACCGCCCGCAGATCCGTCTCCGACTGGTGTTGTCGCGGGCACCGTCGCGGCGGCTGCCATCGTGGGTACAGGCGCGGATGAACTTGAGCTCGCCCCGGCGCCCGCCGGATGCGTCGCCGCCCGCAACGATCCGAGCAATGACTCGAGCCCGCGCCCCAACGCCTTGCGCTTGTCATGCGCCAGCACCGGACGATTCTCCGCCGCTTTTTCCGTCGTACCGCCAACCTTGTCTGTAGAAGTAGCCACTGGCTTTTCCGCGGCTCCGGATTCAGTCGCTACCTTATTTGTAATTACCTTTTCGGCCGTCGCTTTATCTGCCATCGCTGTATTTGTCATCGGTATGATTGATTTCGTTTATTGGGTGCCACTGCCCGCTTCATGCCACCACTTTTGCCGCCCTCAGATGAGTCCTGCCAAGACCGGACATCACCTTAGACCTAACACCTGAAACCTGCTTTTACCTGCCATCCTAAGCGAAGCGAACGACCTGCTTCAGACGCCCGCGAACTCTTATGCGTAGCGCCGGCGTCTCGCCGGCTGTCTCGAGGGCATCTTGCCCTCGCACAATCCCAATCCCTTCATCCTGAGGGAGGTGAGGCACCAGCCGAACGCAGTCGAAGGACCTCTTGCCTTCCAACTCCGCCACTGGCCTCAAAAGACATTCCTACCCACTCCGCGCGCTTTCCTCTCACAACCCTCCGCGCTCGCTGCAATATCTCTGCGCTCTCGCAGCGGTTCCAGCTACGCTTTTGTTTTGCGTCCTTCGCGCGGTTTCTTTCCGAACTTTGCGCTTAAAATCTTTCCTCAAACATATCGACATCCATCTATATCTACAATCGTCGCTTTGCCCAGCCAAGAACATTGCTCGCCGCGCCCGGCAATAGGCGGAGCTATAAGCTACCAGCCACTAGCGAGTAGCTGTTTTTATACATTGATGTCCATCTATATAGACTACCATCGATCTATGCTGTCTTCCCAATCTCCTCGGTCGGCACGCCTTCGCCCTCGCCCGGAGCTCCGCCCTCGGGCGTCTCTGCTGCTTGCGGGAAGTAATGCGCGATGATCTCCTTCGCCAGGCGAATGTAGCTCTCCGCTCCGCGCGACCGCACGTCGTAGAGCAGCGCCGGCTTCCCGTGGCTCGGCGCCTCGGCCAGCCGGATATTGCGCGGGATCGAGGTCGTGCACAGCTTCTCGCCGAAATACTTTTTCAATTCAGCCGAGACCTGCTTCGCGAGCGACGTCCGGTCGTCGAACATCGTCAGCACGACTCCTTCGACCGTGAGCTCGGGATTGAGCCCGGCCTTGATGCGCTCGATCGTGTCGAGCAGCTCGCTGATCCCTTCGAGAGCGAAGTACTCCGCCTGCATCGGGATCAACACCGAGTCCGCCGCAACCAGCGAGTTCAACGTCAGCAGATCAAGCGCTGGCGGACAATCGAGCACGATGAACTGGAAGCGGTCGCGCAACGGTTCGAGCGCGTCGCGCAGCCGATACTCGCGTCGCTCCGCGTCGACCAGCTCGAGGTTCGCGCCGATCAGATTTTTGTGAGAGGGAATGATCCAGAGTTGCTCGAGCTCGGTGTGTTGGAGCGCCTCCTCACCCGAGGCTGCACCCATAAGAAGATGATAGGTGCTGATCCGCTCCGGATCTTTGACCAGGCCCAGACCGCTGCTTGCGTTCGACTGCGGATCGCAATCGACCAGCAGCGTGTTCACTTCTGCAGCGGCAAACGACGACGCCAGATTGATAGCAGTCGTTGTCTTCCCGACGCCACCCTTCTGGTTGGCAACCGCAATGACACGTCCCATTTATTTTTTGGAGAACCCAGAGATGTTTCGCAGAATAGTTCCATCCGTCGCGCAATTGCAATGACGGAATTCAGTGCACAACAAGGTTCGGATTTGCGACTGAAAGCAAAGCCTTTGCCCAAATTCTCGACAGCGATTTCAACAAATCGTCTTTCTGCGATCGCTGGTAGCGCGCTCCCACCGCCCCTTGGTGAGTGGCTCAATGTTACATTCCCCTCCGCGATGAAATGTTCCACGCGGAACACTATCTTGATTTTTGGTGATTGATGTTTAACGGTCAGTGCTCGAAACTGTCGAAGTGGCAACGGCTGGATGTGAGTTTGGAAGCAATGTTCCACGTGGAACACTCCGCGACTTCGGAATGGGAGGATATCCTTTTTGACTGCAGACGTGGTCGAGCTTTTGAAAATTCTCCCATTAGGCAGTTGAACGTGGACAGAACCATCGATGTTTGCCTGGAATCTGCTTATAGCATTCTGTTCTCTTGGATGGTGCACCCCTCCGTCCTGCGGAGAAAATTCTATACCGAATGTTTCACGTGGAACAGTGATCGACTTCGCTCGGGATCGACCGACAAATTCCATGGCTCGCTCAGACCACGAGAGCCCCCGACTGTTTCAATCGATCCTCCAATCCCCATTAATACATATTGCTCAGATCAACCGGGGACCCTACACCAACGTTCCACGTGGAACATTTCGGCGAAGACTTGGCTCGACCTTAGAAGCCGCCGTAAAAAGAAAGAGTCACGTTGGTGCGACCCAGATTCCAAGGGCCCCCACGAATTTTGAGCAGAAATGGAACGGGCCTACTCGATCGACGATTCGATAGAGCTTGCGGCAAGTCCACCAACTTGTTGATTGTCAGACCGTCGCGAGGAGCCTGCGCTGAGGCCGTGGAACTGCGAACCCGTCGGCCAGAAGTTCCCATGAAAGACCAAGAATAAAGACCAAGAATAATGTTCCACGTGGAACATCGCGTAGCTTCAGGCCCGGGTTTACCGGCAATGCGACACCCTTGAATTGCTCACTCGGGCCGCGAGGGGGCCAGGTGTACAAGCTGGAAATCCGCCATTGTGTTCCACGTGGAACACTCCATTCGGGGTCTGCCATCCTCTTTGTTAGTAGCAGAAACACGTTTGATCTCTGCCGTCGATCGGATACCACATGGAACCAACCTGATAACAAGTGGGATTAGTCGTAGCTTATTGGCCCATAATGGCGCCCTGAAACACTTTATCTGCACTAAAGTGGGATCATACCTCAACAATTGCCCCTTATTACTATAATAAAACTCGAGGCGAGCGACAATATACCAGGCAATGTCCGCGTTCTAGAGTGGGCCTTTTTGACATATTTTCCCACTCTGCAGCCGCTACGCCATCGACAGAATATTTTAACCAAGCAATGGGTAATTTATGTTCCCACTTTTTACTAACCAGGTACCTGGCCATCGAGCAGGAAGCGCGAGCCGGATTGCGGGATGGATCGGCTGGGCCGCCAGTCCAACGAGGGCAGGAGGGCTTGCGCTTGCGCGACCTGAGCTTGTCCGATGAGCAGCGCCAGGCGGCCGACGGGTGTCACAAGGCGGACCGCGGTGGGGAGGACGGCGTTGAACCGTTCCACGGCGCGCAGGGTGACAAGCTGAGCCGAGGCGGCGGGGTAGTCCTCCGCACGGCCGGAGAATACATCGATGGCCGTCAATGTAAGGACGCGGATGACTTCGCGGAGGAAGGCGACCTTCTTGTGGTTCGATTCGATCAGGGTTATCGGACTGGTGGGGGACCAGATCTTCAGGGGGATCCCGGGGAAGCCGGCACCGGACCCGAGGTCGATGGCTTTCGTCGGGGGGGCTGGCGTTTCGGTTTGCGGAGCAAAAACATCAGAGGATACAGCGTGGGAAGGAGCGAGGACGGCTAGATCCTCGCCATGTTGTTGGGCGGGCAACAGGTGGCGGGCGGCGAAGAAAGATTCGCCGAAGTGTCGCGTGACGATCTCTTCGGGATTGCGAATGGCTGTGAGATTGATGCGCGAATTCCAGCGCAGTAATAGATCGATGTAGATCGATATTTGTTGGAGCTGGTGCGGGCTGAGTGGAGCGGAAAGAAACGGCTCCAGAAGTTCGCCGATGCGCGCAGAGTCCATGGATTCGGTATGAGTATGGCATGTTCCGTCTGGTTATGAGCGGTGCTTCAGTTACAGGGCGGCTTCAGTTAGAACGCCGTGCCGGTTGAAGCGTTGGCCTCGTCGCGCCACTTTGGCGCGATTGGTCAGGAGCTACACCGCACTCAACGTCTCCGAAAGCGCCTGCGGCTTAATATAAGGATGGGCCGCTCATTATGTTATGCTCTCCCGTCACAAAATGTCCGCGCATGTGACGCTGGGCCGGAATATGATGTGGGGGCTTTATTTTTTAGTGTGTGAGAGCTTATGACATGCGAAGTATTCATGACGCGGTCCGGCGACGATCGGGGCGACTACTGCGGTCGAAGCAGCGTGGCTCGATGTAGCGATTGCGGATTGCACATGTGTGATCTGCATACCGAAGAATGTGACGCGTGTGGAGAGACATTCTGCCCCGGCTGTTTGAGTTTTCATAGCAGTGACCATGCCAAACCGCCACAAGTTGAACGGCCCGACAGAATACGCAAGCGAGCGTAATTCTGATTCAGATTGAGGAAAGCTCTTCAAGCGAGTGGGTTTTTTGAGGGTCGAGACTTATTTTGATTTGAGAAATTCTTGCTTTTCTTTCCCAAATTTCGCATTGCCACGCGCTCTGCCGTGACCAGACGTAACCTTCTCGACTTTTTCGTTGCTGCGCCTCAGTTGCGGCATCGCCCCGATTGAATTACCTCGTTGCGCACCAGAAACAAGCCACACCGTCTTGGCGCGTTGCAGATTCTGCTCGTCGCCATACGCATGCAAGCCTACAGCGATCCGTCCGTTCAGCGCATTCAAATATGGACTATCTGTCAGCAGCAGGAGTTGCGCTCGTTCCTGACCCTGCTCGCCGACAACTTGCCACCATTGCGGAGGCAAGCCGTTGTTGCTGCGCAAGTGTCGATTCCCTCGGACGTGCGACCCTCTACGCGAAGTGCGGCTTCACCACCGGGTCAATAAGTTGTTGGGATGAAGAAATCAGAGATGTGACAATCGGAAACCGGCGCGGCACGCATTTAGCGCTTCCCCCGTCGCCGTGAGGCTAGATAACCGCCCCGGCGTACCGCGCCGTTCAAACGTGCGGCGCAAAACTTAGACCCAAAAGCGCCAGCTGTCAAGAAAATGTCGCAAAGAAACCGTCGTCAACAATCCGGTTTTTGAACCGACCCCGCCCTGCGTTCGCGCTTAGTCTTCTCCTCGTCCTCATCGAGCGCTGTGTTCAATTCTTGCGCGAGGTCGGCGACCCGCTGCGGATCCCTCTCCACGGCGATCTCTCCAGCGAGTTCTTGCCACGACTTGTGTTTGGTCTCTGGCATACACGCATCTATCGATCGAGCTGCAATAGTCCAGTAGGTGTGACCATCAGTCAACCCAGACTCGACACCCCATCAGGGGATCCTTAGACTGGCACCTCTCGACGTCTGCTCACTTCCCGCGTGCGAATGTACTGCCGTGACAACTACGACAACCGATCGTAGAGTTCCAGGAATCAAAAGCACGCCTGTCTACCAACCCGGAGGCGTCGATGTTGAAAGTCCTGAACCTCACTCGGATACCGAATATTCTGCCGCCGAAGTATGAACTCCGCCTCTATGACTCGTCGCAGGATAATCGGGGATATGTCCTTCAAACGGAAAGCGGAACAAGAGCCCAGATCCGTGCCAAGCTTCAATCAACCGGGATGCCGGAAGCAGAGATCGACCAACTCTTCGCTACGTCGGATGACCGGAGTGTGAGACGAAAAAGTAGCTGACCTTCTCCGGCCTTTCATTTGTAAGAAATCCTTTACATTCGCAGAAGTGAGCGTACACTGCGTCTTTGTGTGGCCGGAGCCTTCCCCCAAAACGTCAGCTGCGCCGGAGAGAAAAGTAGCTGACGGGCCAGTCGCCGCCGGCCACACAAACGAGGCGCTCAAAAATGAAAAACACTTTGCGGGACATCGCGCATGTTCTCGCTGACGACCAGGGACAAGACATCGCTGAGTACGCGGTGATGCTGGCAGTGATTTTGGTTCTAGTGGTCGGCACGGTGCGGCTGATCGGCTCGAACGCGAACACCGTTTTCTCTCAGGCCGCCAGCTCCATTCAATAAGTACTGCATTTCGCGAACGCCGATGCGGCGCGACGGGACAATGAGAGTAATCCCCCCGTGGGCATTGAATGCACGAGTTGCCACACCGTGTATTTCATTGAACGACCCACGAACCAGGACAGGTTCCACTGCGCTTCCCAACAAACGGCGCAATATCCACGCTCGCTGCTTCACAGGAAGCCAGATACCGATGAACGGTTCGGCGTAGCAGAGAGAATTTGGAAGCTGCTCTGCATTTGCAGCGAACAGGTCTGCTTCAATAGGGACAACTGAAGTGGTACTCGGCCCGTGA
>Ga0126371_10004814_pt1 | contig 11939 bp, 12 predicted proteins | sample PanSoiMetaPlot_4_FD_110145 | JGI IMG/M metagenome (GOLD analysis project Ga0126371, IMG submission 110145) | Tropical forest soil microbial communities from Panama - MetaG Plot_4 | ecosystem: Environmental > Terrestrial > Soil > Tropical forest > Bulk soil | place: Panama | collected 2016-02-17
AGTCGTGAGCAAAGAAATCGGACGCGCGGACAAGTCCCGCAGGAATCTTGCGGCATAGTAGCTACGTCGAATCAACCGAAGCAGAGCATCGCTGGTCGATTCAAAATTCGAACATACTGGAGGATGAAGTATGGAAGTCATTCAAGGGAAACCAATCGGGGAAGCCTTAGCCCGAGAACCGCAGTTCTACACCCCAACCTCAAGGGAAACAAATGTGTCCGAACCCGACCCTACCAAGTATCTGCGTATCGCATTACGGCTGGTGGGTTTGACCTTCATCGTCGGGATTTATGCGTTGATCATCGTTTGGCCTTCGGGGTGGTCCTGGCACACTGGTCACTCGCACAACCTGCCGCATTACCTGCAGATGATTCTAGGGGTTTACGCGACGCTGGGCGTGTTTCTGTTGATTGCGAGCCGCAATCCGCTCGGACACTTGAGCCTCATCTGGTTCACCGTGTGGTCCACCGTTGTACACGCTGCAATCATGGCAGCCCAGGCGCTGGCAAACGCGGACCAAATTGCACACCTTTGGGGCGACGTTCCGGCACTGCTTATTGTCGCCGCCTTCCTTGCGTTTCTGACCCCGCGAGGCACGGCAGCAAGCGTTCTTGCCACCCGAAAAAAATAAATACCTAAAGACACCGGAGGAAACATGAGCACAACTACAACTACAGTGGAAATCGACAGTCTGAAGACACGGCTGAAAGAAACCTGGATGGCAGGAGACTACGACCGCTTCTCGCGATATATGGAGCAGGGCGCCCGCATTTTCTACGAACAGCTCGACATTCCCGCGGGATGCCAACTGCTCGACGTCGCGTGCGGCTCGGGTCAGGTTGCACTATGGGCGGCACGGGACGGAGTGAACGCTACCGGAGTGGACATCGCCCCGAACTTAATACAACGCGCGCAGGCGCGTGCCCAGGCGGAAGGGCTCAACGCTCGTTTTATGGAAGGCGATGCTGAAGCGCTCCCATTTGAGGATGGCAGCTTCGACGTCGTCACCAGCCTTGTGGGAGCCATGTTCGCCCCACGTCCGGAACTGGTGGCTCGTGAACTGCTGCGGGTGTGCAGTCCCGGAGGCACCATCGCCATGGGAAATTGGACGCCCCAAGGGTTCGTGGGGCAAATGTTCAGAACCTTCGCCAAGTTCATCGCCCCTTCCGGCATGCCGGCTCCGGTGTTGTGGGGAGATGAGTCTGTAGTGCGGGAGAGGCTGGGCCCCGGGGTTTCGCACCTTACGATGACACGGCGTGACTATAACTTCACATACCCCTTCCCGCCGGCTGAGGTCGTCGAATTCTTCCGTCAGTATTACGGGCCGACAAATCGGGCATTCGCCTCGCTAAGTGGAGACTCCGCGAAGAGCTTGCGCGACGAACTAGTAGGGTTGTGGTCTGAACACAATCGCGGAGGGGATGAACTCACTGTAGTTGCAGCGGAGTATCTGGAAGTGGTTGCGATCCGCGCCTAAGGTTCAGTAGCGCAGTCTGAATAAGAGGCCTTGAGATTGATGCAGCGGCATTGGGGGAGGCCATCAGTCTTTCTGAAGAGAAGTGCTGAGGCCAGCCGTATATCACTTCCAGACCAGCCACGCCAACCTCGGAAGGGACTAGTGGAAGGTCGAAGCCACAATCGTCTAAGGGATGCCATGAATACTGGGAATGCAGAACTAAGACTCGGCGTTTTAGTAATAGCCGCTATGCTCGGCCTCAGCAGTTGTTCAACGGAACAACAATCGAAAGTGTCGTCCACAGAAACTGTACGAGACGTTTCCGTGCTCGCGGTTAAACAAGCCAACATTCCCGATGTGCTGGAGGCGGTAGGAACAGTGCGCGCTGAGCAGACCAGCGATCTCGCGAGTCAGATGATGGGGAACATTGTCGAAATCCGGGTTCACGAGGGAGATCGGGTTCATCGAGGTCAAGTGCTCGCCGTCATCGACGACTCCCAGCCGCGAGCCGCGGTAGACCGCGCCACCGCGGCCGATCTTGCTGCCCAGCAGCAACTCGTCGCTGCGAATTCCGACCTCGCTCTGGCGGAATCGACGTTGAAGCGTAACCAATACCTCTACGAACAGAAGATCGTGAGCCAGCAGGAATTCGACGAGGTGAAAGCGCGTCAGGAAGCTAATCTCGCGCGGCGCGACATTGCAAAGGCAGGCCAGGCCCAGGCGCGGGCAGCATTGAATGAGGCTATGACGTCACTGGACTATGCGCGGATTCGAGCACCGTTCAACGGCGTTGTAACGCATAAGAAATCTGATTCTGGGACCTTAGCTTCACCCGGAATGCCGATCTTCACTGTCGAGGATACGAGTCGCTATCGCCTGGAAGTCGCTGTCAACGAGAGCGATGTGCGGTATGCAGGAGTAGGAGGACAGGTTTCGATTGCGATTGAAGCCTTGGGCAACGTCGCGCTGACGGGCAAGGTAGTGGAGATCGTTCCGGCCGCGGACCCCGCGAGTCGGGCGTTTTTGGTGAAGATCGAGTTGCCCACAGACACACGGCTGCGTTCGGGGCTATTTGGCCGGGCCCAGTTTTCTCGCGGCCAGCAACAGGCGCTGCTGATTCCCCGCTCGGCAGTGATCGAACGCGGTCAATTGCAGGGTGTTTTCGTGCTGGACCAGAACAAGGTTGCGAGCCTGCGTTATGTCAGCTTGGGGAAGTTCTCCGGGGCCGAAATCGAAGTGCTCTCCGGGCTTCAGGGTGGCGAGTGGTTTGTAGCCAATCCGGGTGACCGGGACCTGAACAGCAAGCGCATCGAGGGCGAGTAATGACTAACAAACACTTTAAGTCGAGGACACCGCCTTCGCGAGCGTTGGGCGTGGCCGGCCGCATTGCACGGGGCTTCATCGATTCGAAACTGACACCTCTGGTGATCCTTGCCGCTTTGCTTCTCGGCGCTTTCAGCATTCTCAAAACTCCACGAGAAGAAGAGCCGCAGATCGTGGTGCCCATGCTCGACGTGTTCCTTCAGATGCCAGGTGCATCAGCGGAAGAAGTCGCGCAGCGGGTTAGCGTTCCGACTGAAAAGCTTCTGCGCGACCTACCGGGCGTCGAGTATATCTACTCCATCAGTCATCCAGGGCTCAGCATGCTGATGGTTCGCTTTTACGTCGGCACCAAAGAAGAAAATGCAATTGTGGAGACTTACAATAAGCTCTACGCAAACTTCGATCGCATTCCGCTCGGAGTCTCGCAACCAATTATCAAGGTCCGCTCGATTGACGATGTACCCATTTTGGCTCTGACTTTGTGGGGAAAAGGCTACGACTCATACCATCTGCGGCGAATAGCAGGTGAACTGGAGAACTCACTCAAGCCACTCGATGGCGTTTCTGAGACCACGATCATTGGAGGCGAGCCGAGGCAAGTACGAGTCGTGCTCGATACGCAACGGCTCACAGCATACGGCCTCACACCGGGCGCGATCGTGGCACAACTCCAGAACACGAATGTCCGCGGCCAATCCGGGAGTTTCGCCCGGGACAATCGGCAGTTCCAGGTCGAGGCGGGTACTTTCTTTACAAGTGTCGAAGATCTGAACCAGGTCGTGGTAGGAGTTCACGCGGGATATCCGGTCTACCTGCGTGACGTAGCCGAGAAGCTCCAAGACGGTCCAGCAGAGCCGAATACTTACGTTTTGTTTGCCAATGCTCGCGGTGGAGCAGAACAGAAGCCTGGTGCAGACTATCCCGCGGTCACCGTCACGTTTTCGAAAAGCAAGGGTACGAACGCCACTGATATCTCCAGACGACTCCTGGATAATGTCAATGCGCTGCGCGGGTACGTGCTTCCGAGCGGGCTGAACGTTACCGTCACCCGCAACTATGGCGAGACTGCGAAAGATAAATCCGATGAGCTCCTCAAGCACCTGCTGATCGCAACATTGTCGGTCACCTTGCTGATTGCGCTGGCGCTGGGTTGGCGTGAATCGGGGGTGGTCCTGTTGGCTGTGCCGGTAACGCTGGCCCTCACTCTTGCCGTTTTCTACCTGTATGGTTACACGCTGAACCGGGTCACATTGTTCGCTCTGATCTTCTCGATCGGCATCCTAGTGGACGATGCCATCGTTGTGGTCGAGAACATTGCCCGACGCTTCAGCTGCCGGAAAAGGGAGCACGGCCGATGAAAGAAGTCGTGGTCGAGGCGGTGGACGAAGTTGGCAACTCCACGATTCTCGCTACCTTTGCTGTGATCGCCGCCGTCTTGCCCAATGCTTTCGTGCGCGGGCTGGCGGGCCCATACATGCGACCGATCCCTGTGGGTGCGTCGGCAGCGATGTTGTTCTCGCTTGTTGTGGCGTTCATCGTCCTGCCGTGGGCGGCATCGAGACTGCTAACGAGAGGCAGCGGAATTGGCGGCCACTCAGGGCAACAGACCGAAGGCTGGACCACCCGCTTGTATCGTCGGATGATGAGCCCGCTGATTCTTCATGCGTGTCGCCGCTGGATGTTTCTTGGAGGGGTCGCGGTCTTGCTGCTCGCCGCGATCGCCTTTGTGCCTTTGAAGTGGGTACGCCTCAAGATGCTGCCGTTCGACAACAAGAGCGAGTTTCAGGTCGTCATTGATATGCCGGACGGCACGCCGCTGGAAGACACAACTCACGTCGCTCAGGCACTGGGACAATATTTGGGTAAGCAGCCTGAGGTTATTAATTACCAGATCTATGCGGGGACCTCTGGTCCTTACAACTTCAACGGCCTTGTGCGCCATTACTTCTTACGCAATCAGCCCAATCAAGCCGACATTCAGGTGAATCTGCTCTCGAGGCACGACCGCCGGGCACAAAGCCACGAGATTGGGCGACGTTTGCGGCCGGAGTTGGACAAGATTGCCCATCCGTTTGGCGCCCGTATCCAGGTTGCCGAGGTTCCGCCAGGTCCACCGGTATTACAAACTCTGGTCGCGGAAGTTTATGGGCCCGATTACAAAAGCCAGATCGAGTTGGCCGCTCAGATTAAGAAAATCTTTCAGCAGACGTCGGGCGTAGTGGATGTGGACTGGTATGTCGAAGATCCGCAAACTAGATACGACATGAAAGTGGATCTGGAGAAGGCAGCGCTGCACGGTATCTCGCCTGCTGATGTTGCGCGCACTCTACAGATAGGCCTCGGTGGGGCCAATGCCGGCTTACTGCACGATGCGCATTCGCGCGAAGACATTCCCATTGAGGTGCGATTGGCGCGCTCGGATCGCTCGGCGGTCGACCAGCTTGGCAACCTGAAGCTGCCCACCCCTTTCGGTGGACAGATTGCTCTGCAGGAAGTAACAACCCTCCACCAAACCATAACCGATACAAGCGTGTATCGAAAGAACCTGCAGCCAGTCGTTTATGTGACCGGGGATGTCGCGGGAGGAGAAGAAAGCCCGGTGTATGCCATCATGAAGATGAGCGACGCCATTGACAAACTTACGCTGCCCGATGGCTATGCGGTGAAGCAGTACAAAGGCACCACCATGCCTGAGCGCACCGACCGTTTCTCCATGAAATGGGATGGTGAGTGGCACATCACCGTGGAAGTCTTTCGCGATTTGGGATTGGCATTCGCAGCGGTGCTTGTTCTGATCTATGTGATGGTCGTGGGTTGGTTCCGCTCATTTATCACGCCGCTCGTCATCATGGCGCCGATTCCGCTAACCCTGGTCGGCATCCTCCCGGCCCATGCGCTGATGGGGGCATTCTTCACCGCGACCTCAATGATCGGTTTCATCGCGGGCGCCGGAATTGTGGTGCGAAACGCCATCATTCTTGTCGACTTCATTGAATTACGTCGTTCGCAGGGTATGTCGTTGGAGGAGGCCGTCGTCGACGCGGGAGCGGTGCGCTTCCGTCCGATGCTGTTGACGGCGGCTGCGGTCGTCGTAGGAGCGAGTGTGATCCTGTTCGATCCGATTTTTCAGGGCTTGGCTCTCTCGCTGATGGCTGGAGAAGTGGCGTCTACCGTTCTGTCAAGAATGGCAGTCCCGGTTCTCTATTACGTCTCCAACAGGGGACACGCTGCTGCATCAGATCGCCTAGCGATTAGCCCCGTTCCCTGCCGCTTAGAGGTCTTGGGCCGCATGGCCAGTGAGGCATAGGTATAGGATTCTTCCACCTTTCACGAGAATCTTGACGCAAACTTTTTCTGGTCATTGTCGAAGAATGTTTTCAGCGTCACTGCAAATTACCCAGGACGCTAGGATAAGCGAATCGCATACAAACATTAGACGAGCAAGAAACCCGGACTCCCAGATAAGTGACCACGCATATTTTTCGGAATACTGGATCCCTCGACACAACGAAGAAGTAAATGGCCGCTCGACCATCACTCAAGCAGGAAGGAAATGAAAATATGTCATCGCAGACAACCGCCGCTACCAAAATCAGAAGTTCCGTGAATCGTCGCTCTGCTTTATTGGCTGATCGAATCGAGGAAGGCGCTGCCCTCTTAGCTGCCTTTGCTGAAGGACTCTCGGAAGAGGAATGGCGTGCACCGGTGTCGGCTACGGATCGTCGTTCGGTTGGCCTAATCGTGCACCATGTTGCCAGCATGTACCCCATCGAGATTGATGTCGCGCGAGCAATCGCCACTGGAAAAGCTGTTACGGACGTCACCTGGGACGCCGTCGCCCAATTGAACGCCAAGCATGCGCACAAGCACGCTGAGGAAACGAAGACAACCGCGCTCGAACTCCTGCGTCGCAACAGTCGTGAGGCGGCCGATGCCGTGCGCGCGTTCACGGATGAAGAATTAGATCGCGCGGCGCCCTTTTCGCTGAGCTTCGGCGCGCCTGTCACCGCGCAGTTTGTCATTGAAGACCACGCGCTGCGCCACAGCTGGCATCACCTGGCGCATATCCGGACAGCCCTAAAACCAGTGACGTCCTAACTAGGCGGTCCCTATAGAGAGGTATGGTTGGTTCGAAACTACGAAGCGAATTGGCGTGGAAGCCAATTCGCTCAAACAGAATACAGATATTATGCGGACACCGAGATTAATGGCCGTGCTCGCGCACCCCGATGACGAATCTCTGGGGATGGGAGGCACGCTGGCGAAATACGCATCCGAAGGTATTGATGTCTTTTTGCTAACAGCTACTCGTGGCGACAGTGGCCGCTTCCGAGGCTATCGTTTGGACGATCATCAGCATCCCGGCCCATTGGCGCTGGCGAACATCCGAGAGGGTGAGTTGCGGGCCGCCGCCTCAGCCTTGGGGGTGCGCGAAGTCTCGATCCTCGACTACCATGATCAGCAACTCGACCGTGCGAATGCCAGCGAGGCTGTCGCCATCATTGCGCGGCACATAAGACGGGTCCAGCCGAACGTAGTCGTGACGTTCGGACCCGACGGTGCTTACGGGCACCCTGACCATATTGCGATCTCCCAATTCACCACGGCGGCTATCGTCGCCGCAGCCGACTCAGCGTATCAAGGCGATGGAATCCAGGCCCGGTCGCATGCGGTGTCGAAGCTCTACTACATTGCATGGCCGGAATCGACCTGGAAGGCTTACGAGTCAGCTTTCCGGAAGTTGGTCTCGACGGTCGATGGCATTGAACGACAGGCTGTGCCGTGGCCAGACTGGGCCATTACCACGGTGATTGATACGCGCAGCTTCTGGTCTACAGTGTGGCGCGCAGTCTGCTGCCACGAATCACAGGTGACTGCATATGAGCGGCTGAAGGACTTATCGCCAAATGATCATGAAGCGTTGTGGGGACGGCAATCATTCTATCGGGTATTCAGCACTGTAACTGGCGGGCGCGTGCCTGAGACAGATCTCATGGAAGGGATAAATACGTGACCAAAGAATCGGCAGTAAAGGAGTCATTCGTGGGTGGCGATGCTAGCCGGCATGCGCCGCTCGCGATGGACGCTGCGACATTCCGCAGATTGGGACATCGACTCGTAGACCAGCTCGCGGGATTCCTGGAATCGTTGCCGTCTGGTCCTGTGACCCGTGATGAATCCCCGTCAATCGTTCGCGACGCACTCGACCTCACAGGGCCGCTCCCGGAAATGGGGACGGACCCCGGGCCGCTGCTAGAAGGGACGGCACAGCGGCTTTTCTCTCACTCGCTATTCAACGCACATCCGCGTTTCTTTGGATACATCACCGCGCCACCGGCGCCGATCGGGATTCTCGGGGACTTTCTCGCCGCAGCCATGAACCCGAACGTCGGCGCATGGACACTCTCGCCAGCCGCCACCGAGATCGAGTCTCAGACCGTAAGATGGATCGCGGAGCTCATTGGCTACTCCGTCAATTGCGGCGGGCTGCTCGTCAGCGGCGGCAATATGGCGAACTTCGTCTGCTTCCTAACCGCGCGCACCGCCAAAGCGGGCTGGGAGGTACGCAAGTACGGTGTTTCGGAAGATTCGGGACGCAGGCTTCGCGTGTACTGTTCGGCCGAGACGCACACGTGGATTCAAAAGGCCACCGACCTTGGCGGCCTCGGTACCGATTCGATCCGGTGGATCGCCACCGATTCCAAATCACGGATGGACGTCTCAGCGGTACGCCGTCAAATCGAAGCGGATACCGCGGCGGGAGACGTGCCATTCCTAGTCGTGGGAACGGCGGGGTCGGTCAGCACGGGTGCGGTCGATTCTCTGCCGGAGATCAGCGCGCTCTGCAAGGAGTATGGCCTGTGGTTCCACGTTGATGGAGCCTATGGTGGTTTTGCGGCTGCCGTTCCTCAGGCGCACGATGATCTACGTGGCCTGTCCCTGGCCGACTCTGTCGCAGTTGATCCGCACAAATGGCTCTACGCTCCGCTCGAGGCCGGATGCGCGCTGGTACGCGATCCGGAAATGCTGCGGGCGGCGTTCGCGTATCACCCTCCCTACTACCATTTCGAGGAGCGGGTAACGAACTATGTCGACTATGGGCCCCAGAACTCGCGAGGCTTCCGTGCCCTGAAAGTCTGGCTTGCCCTAAAGCATGCCGGAGCCGTGGGGTATCGCAACATGATCGCGGAGGATATACGCCTGTCTCAAGCAATGGCTCAGGCGGTCAGCCGACATGCGGAACTGCAGCTCATGACCCAGGAATTGAGCATAACAACCTTCCGTTACGTGCCGAGCGATCTTCGAGACAAACTGGGAGAAGCAGAAGTTGAACGTCATCTCGACGCGCTCAACCGTGAGCTGGTCGATGGGCTGCAGCGCGGAGGTGAGACATTCCTCTCCAACGCCGTAGTCGGCGGCCACTACGTACTTCGCGCCTGCATTGTCAACTTTCACACCACTCAACTGGATGTGGAAGCTGTGCCGGATATCGTTGCGCGCATCGGACACGAGGTGGACATCAGTCGCTCTCGCCGGCTGAACGGATCGTCATCCCAGACATCGTCGCCCAGTGGTCGGCAGGAATGAACCTTTTGGTACCATATTTGCCATGCGTGTCCATGTGCTTGCACTCGATGGTGTTTTCGATCTGGGGTTGTCTGCCGTCCTTGATGCCTTTCAGACGGCTAACGAACTCGCTGAGATGTCCGGTTTCTCTGGCGAGCGATTTGAGGTGAAGATCGTCGCAGTAACTAAATCAGTCAAGACCTCGCAAGGCTTGACTGTACCGGTACATGCGATTGGCTCAAAGGCACCCGACTGCGTAGTGGTTCCGGCGATTGGGTTCAAAATGCCCGGACCACTAGAGGCAGCACTCGCGCGTCCAGACATTCGAGATGCCGCTACTGTTTTGCAGCAGTGGGCTCGAAAAGGCGCGATGATGACGGCCGCCTGCATTGGGACCTTCGTAATGGCCGAGTCCGGCCTTCTCGATCATCAACGCGCCACCACTACCTGGTGGCTGGTACCAATGTTCCGTCGGCGTTACCCGAGCGTGTCACTCGACGAATCTCAAATGGTTGTAAAGTCCGGACGTTTCGTGACGGCGGGAGCTGCGCTGAGCCACGTGGACCTTGCGTTGTGGATCATCCGGGGAGTCAGCCCGAAACTCGCTTCTCTAACGGCGAAGTACCTCATCGTTGATTCCCGGCCAACGCAGTCGGCCTACGCATTGACCGATCACCTGGTCCACTCCGATCCCCTTGTCCAGCGCTTCGAAGATTGGGCTCGCGCGAGATTGAAGCACGGATTCTCCTTAGATGATGCTGCCAGGGCAGTTGCATCCAGCAAGCGAACCCTCGCGCGCCACATGCATGCGGTACTGGGCAAATCCCCGCTATCTTATTTCCAGACTCTACGTGTTGAGCGGGCCGTCCATCTGCTGAAAACCAGCGACGCCAGTGTCGATGAGGTCGCTGCCCGCGTCGGATATGCCGACGCGACCACCCTGCGGAACCTTTTGCGACGCCGGTTAAGACTCGGAATCAAGGAAATCAAACGAACCACCTGAACGGCCGGTCAAGCGCGGGGGTGCAGGCCCGAAATTCGAGGTCGTTATCCCTTGACCGGCTTGAGTTTCTACCGGCCTAATGCCTTCCGAATCGCCGCCAAGTGATGCCAGCTGTGGCGCATTGCATGGTCCTCAATAACAAACTGAGCCGTCATCGGCGCGCCGAAACTCAGCGCGAACGGCGTCGCGTTGTCGAGCTCTTGGTCTGTGAAGGCTCGCACCGCAGCGGCCGCCTCGCTGCTATTCTGCCGCAAGAGTTCGAGCGCGGCAGGCTTCGACACGTGAGCGCTGTCCCGAGCATGTTTGGCGTTCACCTGTGCGACGACCTCCCATGTGACATCCGAAACGGACTTGCCACTGGCGACTGCTCGCGCGAGGTCAATCTCAAGTGGATACATGCTGGCGACATGGTGAACGACAACCCCGACGGAGCGCCGGTCGGTGGCCGACACAGGTGTGTGCCATTCAGCGTCTGAAAGCCCTTCCGCGAAAGCCCGCAAGCGGGCAGCTCCTTCTTCGATGCGTGCAGCCAGCGATTCCCCGCGGGTTGTGGAACGGCTGATTGTGTGGATGGTAGCGCTGTTGCCGGCGCTACTGTGCTGATTTACTTCATCGCTTGTCTTTGGCATTGGTAATCTCCTTAACTGCTACTTGAATTGACGCATTTTTCACTATGGAGGCGACAGGAGCGTCGCTCCGCATGTGAGCCACGCCCCTGGCGTCTCAAATTAGGCTCCTCGGTGTCCGCCGCTTTGAAATTGCAAAGCCTGATCGCCCTACGCGGTACTAATGATCAAGGTTGCCTGTACTCAGGCAGCTTTTCGAGCCCCGTCCGGCAGCTTGGCTCCAAGAACCTCCGTTTTTTCGATGGACGGGGGCGCGGCCAAGAGATCTGGTGCGTTGGCGAAGAGTGCTTTGGCAATGGGCCCGTTGAGGTGAGTTTGCCTTCCCGCCTCATCCGCAAACGCATCAAAGATGGCGAACGTGGATGGACCTAGGCGCAGCGCGAACCACAGCTCTGTGGTCGCTTCCTGATTTGCCATTTGAAGACCTTGCTTCAGGAAGGCGGCAACCTCTTTTTCCTTCCCGGGTTTTGCTTCCAGTCGTACAAACAGTCCAAGTGAAACCATTTCAATTCTCCTCAAGCCGAAGTGTCGGCCTGCGAGATTAGAGGTCCCAGAGGGTGCTTGGCGTAAAGGCAAGGTTGCCATAGTTAGTATTATTATTGCCACGAGGCAGGCTTCCAAATTTGCATGGTCTTTTTGGCCCCAGAGATCGAAGCTGTAGTGCAGGTACACGTTGGCGAGCCACGGTGAGATCACCGAACCCTGCGGTGTACCCGTCTGCGGTTCCGACCAGCCCTTCCTCCATCACTCTGGCCTTCAACCATTTCCGTATCAGCCGCAGAATGCGAGGATCGGAGACGCGGTGCTCCATGAACTGGATCATCCAGCTTTTGTCGAGGTTATGGTGGGTAGGGACAGGCCTTGCGATTTATGTCGCTTGTGCTCGTCCCCCCTCGCAGAACCCGCCGAGCAGATTTCCTGCAACGGGCTCCCCAGGTTGCGCTCGCGAGAGGGCAGTCAGACC
>Ga0126371_10004815_pt1 | contig 11938 bp, 10 predicted proteins | sample PanSoiMetaPlot_4_FD_110145 | JGI IMG/M metagenome (GOLD analysis project Ga0126371, IMG submission 110145) | Tropical forest soil microbial communities from Panama - MetaG Plot_4 | ecosystem: Environmental > Terrestrial > Soil > Tropical forest > Bulk soil | place: Panama | collected 2016-02-17
CTCGTAGTTGAGCTCCGCTTCAATTGAGTGCGCATCAGAATGCCGGAAGGCATTGGCGAGCGCCTCTTTCCCAATCTTGAATAGTTCCTCGAAGACTACTAGATGCAGGGGGCGACTCGTCCCGTTAACGACCACTTCAAAGTCGCAAGAACTGCACTTCCGCATTCCCTCGCCAAAATCGGCGAATGCTGTTGGCAAGTCAGACAGTTCTGAAACCGTCGCCCGCAAATCCAATACCAGTTCACGCCCTTCGAGCATCACCTGGTCCGATTGTTTCAGGGTTTCTTCAAAGATTGGCCGCGCAGGCTCGTCCTTACGGAGTTGAGATGTCGCTGTATGAAATCGCAACAGCAAACCCTGGATTCCTTGAAAAAAAGTGTCGTGCAGGTCGTGCGCGATACGTTCTCTTTCTTCCAGTCGTGCCTCGAGACGTTGGTACATTCGGGCGGTTGCTTGCCTCAGCCGCAGCCAATACAGCGCCCACACCACTCCGGCTACCGCCAGTATGCACAATCCCCTGAACCACGCCGTCTGATCGAGTGCCGGCGCAACAGCAAAAGTCAACGCTGCGCCGGTTTCATTCCACAAACCATCATTGTTGCTTGCGATTACGTGGAATGTGTAGTTGCCTGGTTGCAGATCGGTGTAGAAGGCTTGACGACGCGTACCGGGGTTCTGCCAACTGGAATCGCGACCTTCCAGCTTGTAGCGGAATTTCACCTTTTGGGGAACGGAAAGGCTGAGGGCCGTGTAATCGATCTCCAGATTACGCGTACGCGCCGGAAGGAGTGATGTAGACGAGGGTTCGTATGCTTTGTCATCCGCAATCATTGCCGCAATGTGAACGGGAGGCACAACCGGGTTCTGAAAGAGATGATCGGGATCGAAGGTTTGCACCTCAAACCCATTGGCGAACCAGATTCTTCCGTCGGGCGCTTTGGTAGCTACCGGCTCGACAGTGAACTTCACGTTCGGATATGCTCCGTCGAATCGGTCAAACACCTTGGTCGCGACCTTGGCATCCGCATCGTGACGCCATTTCGCCAAGTCAGACCGATCGATCCTGAGAAGGCCGCATTGCGCGCCAAGCCAGAGCGAGCCGTACTTGTCCTTTACCACAGAAACGAGTTGCGTGCAGGGCAGGCCATTATGGGCGTCGAAAACTGTCCAGCGATGACCATCCCAGCGGACTAGTCCACCAAGCGTGGCGACTAGGAGCGGATCATCAGCATCAGCCATCATGGCTTGGATCGCACCAGTGGCACTGAGATCCTTCAGCTCCATCGTCTCGAACTGCCCGTTCCAAAACCGAAAAATATGGTGCGCGTTATCGGAAATCCAGACGCTGCCCTGAGGGTCGGGAGCCAGGAGACCACGCGGGACAAAGTTCTTCGGAAGCGGGATGCGTTGCGGGACTTGCCGACGATCAATCCGAAATAAATAGGTCTCAGAAAGCGCCCACAGATTGTGCTGAGCATCTTCTGTAATGCCCGTCACGAATCGTCCGTAGGAGTCGTTGTGTCGTTTCAAAATGTGAAAACCGTCCTGATCCCAGTACGCCAGATCATTGCCGGGCGAGAACCAAATCGTGCCGGTGTGATCTTCGAACAGACTGTAGGTCGCCTGCTCTAGTCCGCTGGGCGAGCCGGGCAGATACTGCTTCCGGCCATCACGGAGCACGTCAATCCCGTTTTCGCCCCCGATCCAAATCGAGCCATCCCGCGATGCGAGGATCGCACTTGGGTAAGAGGAGGAGAGGCCCCCTCTGATGGAATAACCGATGATAGGAGTGTTGCGGAACATGTCCATCCCGCCCTCGGTGGTCACCCAGAGATTTCCCTCGTGATCCTCGTACAGGTCTGCGACTTGATGCCCGGACAGACCGTCTGCTGGGCCGTAGTGGTCAACGACACCATTTTGTATGCGGTAGAGCCCCAGTTTCTTCGTCCCCAGCCACAGGGAACCATCGCGATCGGCCAAAATCGCCTGGACTCCGACAGCTGAACCATCAAAGCCTGAAACCGAGTAGGGGCTCCATTTGCCCGCGGAAAAACGCTGCAATCCACCCTTCCGGCCGGGTATGTTCGCCACTGCCCAGACGGTATTCGAGGGGCCGGATGCCACGACTTCGGTATCATCGAAGCCCGGCTTGTTGAAATACGTTGCGCAAGGCGATCCTGGTCTCCATCGGCAGAGATGCCGGGATCCAATCCAGAAGTTCCCCTGACTATCTTCCGCCAGTCCGTTAGCGTATTGGAGGGGAACGCCATCGGCCTGGCTGTAGCAATGAAGTCCACGATCCAGCGCCTCGCAGATTGCCCCTTCCCCGGGAGGCAGACGGTAACGCGTAACCCAGATGCGCCCCGCATGATCTTCGATGATGGAGTAGATACCCCATGTATCTGCCGGCTTTGAGTAGCTGCGAAAGTGCCCGTCTTTCAAGCGGCCAAGACCACGCGACGTACCAATCCATAGGCTTCCGTCGCTGGCACCCAGCAACGCTGTGAAGTGTCGCAGGAGAAATGGAGTGTCTCCGGGAGCCGTCCAAGGGACAAAGTTCACGCCATCGAAGCGCGCCAGTCCATTTGGGGTCGATATCCAGACATAGCCATCGGTCGTCTGGGTTATCGAGCTCGTTGCGTCGACGAGGCCATCCTGCGTCCGCCAGAGAGTGTGACCATATTGCGAAATACGACGGGTTGGATCGAGACTGTACGCCTTGGCAAGGACGAACAGCATGTACAGCGCACAGAGCCAAACCGATCGCCGCACCAGCCACTTATATGGCTTCATTCCGGCCCTCCACGAGGGCCTCAAGGTCGAGACCATCGCACAACCGTCTCGGAGAAGACTTTCTGCCTGGCCCACGAGCGTGCGGATATTGCGAACCTAACGCGAAACTACTCATGATGAGTGCAACTGATATTCCAAGTCGAGGCCATCGGGAATGCTGTTCGCGTCTGCGGCGAGGCGTCTTAAAAGCAACCGAATACAGCCAAAGTCGTCTTGGATGGATCATCCAGAGACTTCCGATAATAGGATTGGACAAAGTCGAAATATCGACGCGTCGCTATATCGACCTTCGGCGCAGCATGTAAGTTGCGTACGGCACAAGTTGCTTTCACAAGGTGATTAAGGCGAGAACGGTTATCTTTTGCACGAGATGTGCCAAGCGCACCGGGCAGAGCACTGAACTGGGTCATAACACCAGTTCCGGTCCCCCGTTGACATCATCGACGGGTCGCTGAGACCGCGGTCGGTAGATCCCGAGTCGCTTCATCTTGGAGACCAATGTTGTACGCTTGAGACCGAGCCGGGCAGCCGCTCCTCGGGGTCCCCCAATCATCCCTCCCGCATTCTGCAACGTCTGCAAGATCAGTGCTGCTTCGTGTTCACGCAGTGTGCCCGGTTGGGCAACCGTGGGGATTGTATTCGTCTGTGATGAAAACAGCGGATTGGGCAGTACTCCATCGTCCGATCGGATTACGGCCCGTTCAATGAGGTTTTGCAGTTCCCGTACATTGCCTGGCCAAGGATATGCGATCAACGCATCCATTGTTGTCTGCGAGATCGGGTCAATCAGCTTGCCCATGCGCCGCCCAAATACCTCGACGAAATGCAGGACCAACTGGCGTATGTCCTCCCGGCGCTCTCGCAGGGGCGCAACCAGGACGGGATATACGTTCAGCCGATAATAAAGATCACTGCGGAATTCGTTTCGTGCAACCATTTCGGCCAGATCGCGATGGGTAGCAGCGACCAGACGCACGTTGACCTGATGGGTACGTCCGCCCCCTAGGCGCTCGAACTCTTGTTCCTGCAAAACACGCAAAAGCTTCGGCTGCAGGGCCAGTGGCAAGTCTCCAATTTCGTCCAGGAAAAGAGTGCCGGTATCAGCCATTTCGAAGCGGCCAATCTTTTGCGCCACGGCCCCCGTAAAGGCACCCTTCTCGTACCCAAACAACTCACTCTCTAAGAGATCGAAGGGGATAGCAGCGCAGTTAAGCTTCACGAAGGGGCGTCCACAGCGCGCGCTCAGGTTGTGAAGGGCGTGGGCGATTAATTCCTTTCCCGTTCCAGTCTCTCCCACAACCAGCACAGTCGAATCTGTTGGCGCTACGCGTTGCACCTCCGCGAGAACTGATTCAAAGGCGGGGCTGTTGCCAACAATATGATCAAACTGCCGGTCTCTGTCGTCCCGTTCGTCGGACCGTCGTCTTTCAAACGCGCCCACAATCGCCTCCTGCCAAAACCCTTGCAATCAACTTGAATCACCCTTCAGCCTTCTAAAGCCACTCGAACGCTCTCAAGTAGGATCGCGCCATCAAAAGGCTTAACCATAAATTTCACCGCACCGCCTCGCATTGCCTGCAGACGCATTTCTTCGTCCCCGTGAGCAGTAATAAAAATGGTTGGGATCGGGCAGCGATCAGCATTCAACTTAGCTTGCAGATCTAGTCCGGACATCCCCGGCATGCGGATATCAGTGATCAGACACCCAGTTTCGTGTTGCCGGCCAGAGCTCAAGAAATCCTCGGCGGAGGCAAACGATTGCACTGAAAAGCCTGCAGATTTCAGCAGACGTTGTACGGCGACTCGATACGATTCGTCGTCCTCAATAACGGCAACCATATTGTTCTCCCTCTCTGTAGCCGTGCTGGTACAGGATCGATCCGGTGCCCGCAGAATGCAATTATTGGTTGTAATAAGCGCGCTGATGTGTATGTATAACGGAGCTTCTGGTCTCGCCCGTCGGTAGGGTCCCTGGGCGGAATCGGCTAGGAGGCCGTCGGAAGCTTGAGCCTTTCTGCCATTCGTCCTAGCTGAGCGGGCGAACTCGCTTGCATCTTGCGCATTACTCGCCCCCGTTGCACGGTAACTGTGATTTCGGTGGTACCAAGTGTCGAGGCAATCTGCTTCGTAAGCATTCCCGAAACAATAAGACCCATGACCTCGCGCTCGCGCGCTGTCAGTTTGGCGTAGCGTTCTTGCAATCGAGCAAGCTCGGTCTGTTGCTGCCGCGCTTCGGCAGTGCATTTCAGCGCTTGCTGAATGGCATCAATCAGATCCTGGCCGCGGAAAGGTTTTGTCAGAAATTCGAGCGCGCCAGACTTCATGGCTTGGACAGTCATCGGAATATCCCCGTGGCTAGTGATGAAAATGACAGGGATCTGAGTTCCTGCCTCGTTTAATTTGCTTTGGACCTCCAGGCCACTCATTCCGGGAAGTCGCACATCCAGCACGAGGCAAATGGGAGCGTCCGGAAGCTTCCGCCGTAGGAAATCTTGTGGCGTAGCAAATGACTCCGAGTGCAAGCCCACTGTATTCAGCAAACGTTGCATAGCCGCACGCATGCGACCATCATCATCGACAATGAACACAGTGGGAGTATCGGCAGAGATCATGCAGCTACAGCTACTGTACTGGGCAGGGTAAAGTGAAACGTCGCTCCCCGCCCGGAGTTCGCGGTCGCCCAAATGCGCCCGCGGTGCGACTTGACAATAGAACGGGTAATCGCCAATCCCAGACCTGTACCTTGAGATTTTGTGGTAAAAAACGCGTCAAAGATCTTGTCTACATTGTCAGCAGGTAGCCCCACGCCCGTATCTGCGACTGAAATCAGGAGTTGGCCGTCACCGACCAGTTGCGATCTTACGCTCAGATCGCCGCCGGTTTCCTGCATCGCCTCAATACCGTTCAGCATGAGATTCATTAATGCCTGCTGCAACTGCACTCGATCTGCCATCACTTTAGGGAGCGCCGCCGCCAGATCGGTGTGTATGGCGACCGATCGTCGATGCGCCTCGTTCTGCAACATAACCGCCATCTCTCTAATGATTTCGTTTACGTCCACCGCCTCCAGTTCTGACGAACCCCTTTGGTACAACGAGCGGACGCGGTCGATGATATCGGCTGCACGCCTGGCGTCTTTTACCATCTCCAGCGCAGCTTCTCGCGCTTCCGGAATATCGGGCTGATCGCGGTCAAATAATCGCACGCAGGCTTCCGCGTTGGTTACCGCCGCTCCAATCGGCTGCTTGATCTCGTGTGCGAGTGAGGCGGTCAGTTCGCCCAATGTACTCACCCGATTGATGTATGCAAGCTCCGCTTGCGCACGACGTAACCTTTCGCGCTCTTCCTCTGCCTGCTTGTTCGCAGTCACGTCCATCGCGACGCCCACAAATTGTGTTACGTCCCCAGACGGGTCCAACACAGGGTGGCCCACTGAACGAATGTGTCTGACTGTTGAGTTCGGAAGCAGTATGCGGAACTCAACGTCGAGATTGGATTTCTCCTCTATCGCCCGATTGATTGCGGCTTGATTCCCGGCTCGGTCTTCGGGATGTATCCGCTGCACCCGTTGTTCCCAAGTTGGCAAACTGTCCTTAGTATCGAAGCCGAACAGGCGATACCATTCGTCTGATAGATACAACAGCTTCCTTGCAGGTACTTCGAAGGCCCAGCTTCCGATGTGTGCCAAACTCTGCGCTTGTGCCAGATAGCTTTCGTTTCGTTTTAAAGCTTCCTCCGCACGCCTGCGTTTCGTGATGTCGTTGTTTGTTTCAAGAAACCCAACTGGAGAACCTTTTTCGTCTCGCTGCAATGACCAGCGGCTCGCCGTTACAATTTGCTTGCTGTCCTTCTTAGTCTGCGCAAGCTCGCCTTCCCAGCGGCCTTTATTCATGACTTCTGCTGTGATTTCCTCGAGGGACGTCGGAAAAACTGTCTTCAGCAGACCGTGGGTTAGGTTTCCAGTCGCCTCTTCCGGCGTCCACCCGTATAACTCCTCCGCCCCTCGGTTCCAGTACTTAAGAATTCCGTTGAGGTCGCAGACTAAGATTGCGTCATGCGTTAGACTCAGCAAACTTGCTTGCTCCCGCAGAACCTGCTCGGCGCGCTTGCGATCCTCGATGTCTGTAACGATTCCGTACCATTTGAGAATGTTTGCACCGTCGTCAACGAGCGGCATACCTTGAACGAGAAACCAGCGATATTCGCCGTCAAACCTCCGAAATCGGATCTCATCTTCGAATGGCGAACGGGAGGCCGAAGATGCGCTAAAGACTTCCATATGCCGCTTAAGATCATCGGGGTGAACTGCGCCTTGCCAGCCCAAGCCGGCGGCGGACGAACCGGTATACTCGGTCCAACGCCTGTTCATTAATGCATTCGAGCCATCTGGCAATGCTGTCCACACCATGGCGGGAATCGTCTCGATTACTTGGCGAAGCTCTCTCTCGCTTCTGCGCAGCGCGTCCGCGGCGCGCTTTTGTTCCGTGATATTCGTTAGTGGCTTCCTTGTCATCGGCTACGCCTTTGGAAATAATGTGACTTGCGTACAATCTTGCCAAGGTTCATGACGATAACCGAATGGGGGATCGGCCTCGCTCGGATCAATCCTCTCTTGTCCAATTGCCATTATTCCTACAAATCGTGCAGTGCCGGTTTTGCTGCAGTGCATCCCGCCAAACAGTCAAAGGATGCGTCCCAAATCCGGCATACGGTGAGAGATTGCCGGAAACGATGCTCACGTCGTACATACACACGATCACGGACGGATAGCGGAGCGCGAGAAGTGTTGCGTCGGTTTCGAGTTCGATTACCTCGTCGGCACCCCTGCCCGGTAGCGGATCTCGGCCCAACCCCAGATTGCCCAGATATCGGATTGCCGCCGCTCCTTTCTGAAGAGCAGACGAAAACGCGTCCTCGATTTTGGCAAGCGTCACCGATGTGGAAGACTCACAGCGCAAAATGACGAGGCGCCCCTCCTGGAGCAGACGATCAAGGTCGTAACAAGTCTTTCGTAGAATCTCGAGTACATGCTGGTTCGTTTCATCGTGCCCGAAGAGGGTGCAATACTCGGATTGGTTGTCGATCCCGAGCTGGTGTAAGCTACCCCCCGACTCAAATTCCTCGTCAGTCCGCCAAAGGACAAGATGGCTACCAAGGGCAACATCATCCTCAGTGATGCCTAGCGGGATCTTAGGCTCCGACATGGCGATTCTCCCTAAGATTTGGCCCGTGTCCATTCATGTGGTTCTGGGCTCTGCCGCATCGTGCTAGCATGGTCTTGGGGGCTTTCCGCAGACCCCAGAACTAATTAACTAGCTAGATCAACCTTAGTCAGTGTTCGAACGGTATGACAGAGTAACCACCCTCGTCTGCACACCATCTTCATCACTGGGAGCGGTCTGCGAAGTCAGTCTGCGCTTTCCTTCGACACACCAGATCTCCGACAGCGTGAGTTTTTCGTTCCGCAACACGAAGATTAGTCTCGATTCCTTTTGTGTCACCGGACCACCAATGCTCAGCGTGAAGAGCTCCTGCTGAGCCTTACCGTCGTCAGTACGGAGTATCGCAATGCTAGGAACAATGATTTCCAATACATACTGTCCAGCAGGCATCTTCTCAGTACCGATCCAGAACTCGAACGGAATACTTGCCGCCGCAGTCATTGTGGCGGGGTTAGGATGGCTTTGAGTCGTTAGTCCTCTGAGCAATCGCTGGTCCGGTTGGCTCTCCTGGGCACACGCCGCTGCGACTAGCGCCCCGATGAAGAGTAAGGGAAGGATTTTCTTCAATGTGACAGCAACCTGCCGAACCATAGCAACCTCCGATTTACGTAGAGTCACTTTTTCCCAATTGATGGCCACGGCGGCACGATCCTTGCTCGCCCGCTAAGCGTGTCACTTAACAAAGGTGAAGCAAGGAAGGGCCTCCGCATTATCAGCCTCCTGCGCGCGTTCTTATAGCGATCAGACATTGGGTGCGGATCCGCTTGCAAGCAGACGTCAAGACGCACCATTGTGTCGGCACAGGTTTCGCAATGCCTGCCATCAGACAACGCATGTTTTCGCTCGCAGAGTTCGCACTTGGTGCAGTAATCGAAAACGGGGTCACGGCCGGTATCCGTCGTTCTGCCATTTTGCAAATAGTGCGAGCTGGGCCGGCGTCCAATAGGGTCCACCGGGCGGCATGCTAGGGGGCTCACCATCGTGCGGCGAGAGCGTCGCAAGCACAGTGTTGGCGTTATCCGGACTTGACATGTAGGTGTAATTGTCCAGTTCTACGCCGAATTGCTTCATGTGTGAAATGTCGACGGAACGAAACAATGGCTTGATATCCGCCGAGAAGGAAACTTGCGGCATACGTTCTCCTTCGAACTTACAACCACCTGTCTCGGAAACTGCCGATGCGACTTGTGCCCGGCTGGCCGGATCGCGATTGAGAGAATGCCGGCCAACCGCGCTCGGGGTCTGTTGACGTCAGGCTGCGCTCTAGCAGGCGCTATTTGAGGTTTCTCAGGCGTCGCCTGAGAGTAAGCGCATAAACCTGCTTTTACGCGGCGATCTTTGCCGCGGCTGCTTCGGCGCTTGAGATGATTGTGCCGTTGAGACCAGTGGGGAAGAATCCTCCTTGTTTGCTGGCTGCTTTCCCTCCAAAGGCAAGATAGAGTACCTCGCCAGCTGTCCTCGTCGCGATCAACCCATCGCTCACTTTGACCGAGAGAACCTGCCTTGCTTCTCCACTTGGGGGAGGAACCAGGTCTACGCCATCCATGGCAGTCGTTGGTATCCTCAGCCGTACAATGTGTGTTCGTATTGCCGCGGCGTGTTCCGCCTCAGCCCCTAAAAGGCCTGCCGCTGCCGCAATGATGTCGGGAGTCTTGAGCATACCGGCGGCGCCCGAATATGCGGTCACCCCGATGTCTTCGAGAATGCGTGCTGCCTGGAGGAAATCGTTCTGGTTCCCGAAGCCGAAACCGAGCGCACTCAGGTCGATGTTGGGCATTGCAACCGCTGACGAGCCGAGTGCACCGCGAAGCAGCACCACATGGGCGCGTTCATCGGCACCGATTTGGGTCGCAATATCGTGAAGGATTGACTCCTCTTTCGAAAAGCTGACCTTGGCGCCTCCTGTCGTGTTGCCGCCGTTTGCTGGATTGTCCCCATTTGCCCTACCTTTGGTCCCAATACCGAAGCTCGAAATGGACTTACCGGTGGTCGCGTACGTGTAAAATTCAGCCTCAAGATATTCTAGGTTCAGTGCGAAGTTTAGGATATTTACTTCGTCAATTTTGTTTTCCGGCATGGATGGTCCTCCAATCTTAGGTTCGTTGTTTCCCGTCGAGATCAACAGGAAACTCCATACTTAACACCAATAAATTGTTGCAATGCGATTGCCACATGCCAGAATATTGCGATATCGCATTGGATAACTTTACGGGCAAGACTACCGTTGCGGGTCGAGACATCTCACCGGTGACGTTATAACGAAGCTAAACGACGCTATGACGAACAGACTATGCCGGGGGGTAGACAGCGGAGGCGCCAATTAGCCTGCCGAAATGCTCGAGGCCGTGTAACAAACAACGGTAAAGCAAAGTCTCGGAGTTAAATTAGTGCGCCACTTTTGCTAATTCGCTGGATCGCCTTTTCGCGCATCGCTCGGCAGAGCCCGCACACATTTCACCAGCCCCCAAATATGATCAGGGTGTCTCAAGCTTGCCGAATCCCGGCATCCCACTGAATCGGATGCCGTTGTTGATGATCCAAAACAGCTCCTGATCGGAGTAGCTCTGCACTTGCTTACTGGTGAGGTCCGCAGCGCGTGGGTACATCCACTGCCCCGATGGCGTTTGGGCCCGGCCATCGACACCGTGGCATATGCCGCAATCCAGACTGTAATGTGTACCTCCTGCCTGAGCACTGGCCCTTGTATCAACCGGTGGTGGGGGAATACCGCGGCGGCTGGCCAGCAAATGGCAGACTGTTTGACGAGGTTCGCTACCCGTGTTTCAAGAAAACCCGGATCTTTCAGCGCCGCCAAACTCAAATGCATCAATCCAATCCCGATCAGCACTACACCAGAAGCAACAATTGTCCGAATGATTCGCGACCGCATTGGGTTCTCTTGCGCGGCAGGCTAGTAGCCAGGATTCAGAGGTCTTCTCGGTAATAATCAGTGCAATTCAGGACCGAACATGAACCTACAAATGCATTGGAAATATCGGCAGACCCCACCGATGAGGATCGGGTGGCACACATCGATTGTCATTTCAGAGTGGTCGTCGGCATAGATTGGGATCCTGACTCACCAACCAACATGGCCCGAGTTTCGTCTCCAACGCAAATGTCCATCAGCTGAACTTCCCAACTGAGATCGCCAAATTCATATGCCGTGTCGCTATAGCGACGCTGGGTCGGCGCCAGTCGCTATTAAGTCAGACCGGCGACTTTCACATGCTCTCATCACATTGTTGTGAGTTCATGGCTGGCGTGGCATTGCTGCACAGATGCTTGATAACAAGGATGGCGAGGGAATTTAGGCTGCACTTTTCATAGCGAAACGCGTTTGGAAAATCAGTTGCTAAATCAGGTACATGGCACACATGCCGCCAGGAATTCACAGTGGCGAGAAACACGTTGGCAGTTCACAACGACGACCGCACCGTTAAGAGAGCAAAGTGCGGACTCGAGCATTCCAGCGATGCGCCGACATACTTTGAATTTGCGGAGTCTTTGGGAGGATCCGAATACCTGACCTTTGGCGACCGCCGTACAAGTTGATCGGCTTATCCCAAGAGGAGGATGAATAAGATGTTCGGTCGCATGGCATCGCTATTTCTTGCCCTCGTTCTTCTGACCGGCCAACAGCCGGTAGGTTCCCAAAGTAAGGGCAGCGCCAACGGTTTCGATCTTGTCGACAAAGCGGGGAACATTCGCAGGCCAACCGATGTCCGAGATCTTTACCAGCTACTCGGAACCTACACCGTAGAACTCAATCCCAAGGGGGAGGAGATGCATGCTACGTACGCATCTTCTGGTACGGCAGAGTACTACCGAAAGAACGGGAAGTTCGCTGATGGAACGGTATTGGTGAAGGAGGTTTTTGGAACCGATCACGGCCCAATGACGACCGGTGACGCACATTGGGC
>Ga0126371_10004816_pt1 | contig 11936 bp, 18 predicted proteins | sample PanSoiMetaPlot_4_FD_110145 | JGI IMG/M metagenome (GOLD analysis project Ga0126371, IMG submission 110145) | Tropical forest soil microbial communities from Panama - MetaG Plot_4 | ecosystem: Environmental > Terrestrial > Soil > Tropical forest > Bulk soil | place: Panama | collected 2016-02-17
GAGCCCCAGGCCTCGAGCGCCGCTTTTTGCGATGGGGCGGCGACAATCGTGTCGAAAAAGCCGAGATGGGCCTGGAATGCTTTGAGCCGGGGCATAATTAGTTAACGCCGGTCGCACCGGTCGGGTTTTGGGCGGAACTGCGGTTTTCGGCGTTTCGATGGTTGCAACCCTCCGCGTCCGGTGTTTCATCAGCGCCCGGTAAAGACATGAATTCCATGACAGCACAGCCGATTACACTGCGTGACATCGAAACCGCGGCCGAACGCATTGCGGGCGCGGTGGAGGTCACCCCGGCCCGGCATTCGCGGATCCTGTCCGGCATCGCCGGCGCCGACGTCTTTCTCAAATTCGAAAATCTGCAATTCACCGCTTCATTCAAGGAGCGGGGCGCACTCAACAAATTGCTTTCGCTGTCCGATGACGAACGGCGGCGCGGCGTGATCGCCATGTCGGCCGGCAATCACGCGCAAGGCGTCGCCTATCACGCAGGGCGGCTTGGCGTTCCGGCAACCATCGTCATGCCCGAAGGGACGCCATTCACCAAGGTGAAGCACACGCGCGAATTCGGCGCGCAAGTCGTGATCGAAGGCGCGACTTTGTCGGATTCGCACGCGACCGCGCAAAAGCTCGCCGAAAAGAATGGCCTCGTCCTGATCCACCCCTATGACGATCCACTGGTGATTGCCGGACAGGGAACGACGGCGCTGGAATTCTTTGCTCAGGTGCCCGAACTCGACACGCTGGCGATCCCGGTGGGCGGTGGCGGACTGATTTCGGGAATGGCGATTGCGGCGCGAGCAATCAAGCCCGGGGTGCGGATATATGGCGCCGAGTGCAAACTTTACCCGGCGATGCACAACGTCCTGACCGGGGACGATTTGCCGTGCGGCGGGCAGACCATTGCCGAAGGCATCGGCGTAAAGGATCCCGGCACGATTACGCGCGCGATCATCGCCAATCTGGTCGAGAACATTCTCCTTGTTGAAGAAAGCGCGATCGAGGCGGCCGTCGTCCGGCTGCTGGAAATCGAAAAGACGCTGGCCGAAGGCGCCGGCGCCGCGGCACTGGCGATGGTGCTTGCAAGTCCGGCGATTTTCCGCGGGCGCAAAGTCGGCATTGTGATTTCGGGCGGCAATATCGACATGCGCCTGCTATCGAATGTGATTTTGCGCGAGCTGGCGCGTGAAGGACGAATCCTGTCGCTGAACATTGCCATCGAAGATCGTCCCGGGCTGTTGGCGCGAGTGTCCAACACGATCGGCGAAGCGGGGGGGAACATACTCGAAGTCTCGCACAACCGGCTGATGACCGGCGCCTCCGCCAAGTCCGCCGATCTTGGGCTGGTGGTCGAAGCCAGGGACAGCGCGCATGCGGCAGAAATCATCGCCAGCCTGCAGCAGGCCGGGTTTGAGGTGCGTGAGCAGGCGGTGCGCGCGATTTCGGCGGCGGTCCCGGGAGGTGTGACGCATTAATTAAGTGCCGGAGTCGCCTGTGGCATTCCGCAGTATAATGACTGGCGCGAATCCCTGTTATGCGAGGGCCATGACGGGTTTGGACAAACAGAACCAGCAAAGCGTCGCACCGGCGCCGCAGCCCTGGTTGATCCGTGCGGAACGGCCGGACGACGCGGATGCGGTGGAAGCGCTGGTCGACCTGGCTTTCGGTCCCGGTAGATTTGCCAAAACGGCCTACCGGTTGCGCGAAGGCGTTCTCCCCGAAGAGCGATTGTCTTTTGTGGCGCAGGACGGCGCCAGGGATGCACTGTTGGGTTCGGTGCGGTTTTGGCCGGTGATCGTCGGGCAAAGCCCGGCTCTGCTGCTCGGTCCGCTGGCGGTCGTTCCGCAATTGCGCGGCCGCGGAATCGGAATTTCCCTGATGCAGCATGGCATCCGCGCCGCCGCGGCGTTGGATTACGGCGCGGTCATTCTGGTCGGTGATGAACCATATTACGCCAAAGTCGGATTCGCGCGGCTGACATCGGGCCAAATCCGGTTTCCGGGGCCGGTCGATCCGGACCGGGTCCTGGGACTATCCCTGAACGGCGACTCGCTCACTTCGATGACAGGCGACGTAAAGCGCGCCCGCATCGACATAGCGGTGTCGGCGAGTTCCGCAGCGCTGGGAAAGCAGAAGCGAGAAAAATAGAAGCGAGCAGCGAGATTACCCGTCTCGCGCTTCTCGCTACTTATCTGTGTAGGTGAAGGCCTGAATCGTGGGACCGCATCCGGTGATATTGGGCGGTGTGCCGCCGGCTTCCTGGTCCATTCGCGTAAGGTTGAACAGCAGCGATTCGACGAAACGCGATCCGTTTGGCGTCGTGTAGTCGCCATTGGCGGGGAGAATCGTTACCGACTGCTCATAGAGCTTGCCGCCGCGGAAATAGAAGGTGGTCAGATTGCGTCCGCCGTTATTCGGCATGTCCATGGTGATTCGGCGGCCGTAAGTCGCGCCGCGCACGACCGGTTCGATCCGCGCGGTGTCATTGCCGACCATCTTTCCGTTCCTGAGGCCGTGGTCATCGGCATCCGTGTGCTGGAAAATCGCCTCTTCCAGGATGGAAGCGCCGTCCGGCACGCGGTCGGAATAATCGGCTACCAGCACGCGGTAAATGATGTTGTCATCGTTCGCAGTATAGGTGTGGGCCGAGAGCGCAGCCCCATGGCGCGGCATGGAAAATTTGACTGTTTCCATCTTTGGCACTGAAGGGAATTGGGTGGCGAAATTGTCCGATGGGCAGGCGTAGTAATTCCAGGCCGCATTGGCCGGAACCGCAGAAACCAGCAAAGCCGCAATAGTCAGGGCAATCCCACGCATTCCCGTTCTCCCAAATGGTCGCGCAAGTTGAAACTTTCTGATAATATCTTAATCCGTCTGACCAAGCCACCAGCCTTTTCGGGGAGAATTCCGGATGAAGGTACGTGTGATTGCGTCTGCGCTGGCCGGTCTTCCGCTGCTCGCGGCGCCGGCTCTTGCGCATCATTCCTTTGCCATGTTCGATCCGGATCAGCTGATCACCAAGCCGGGCGTCGTGAAGGAATTCGAGTGGACCAATCCGCATGTCTGGCTGCATGTCCTGGCGCCCGACGCCAGCGGCAAACCGGTCGAATGGTCGTTCGAGATGCAGGCGACCGCGCAGGCGAGTTCGGGCGGCTGGAAACCAGACACCGTCAAGCCGGGCGACAAAGTGACCGTGGAATTTCATCCGCTCAAGGACGGATCGCGCGGCGGCGAACTGGTTGCCGCAACCTTGCAAGACGGAAGACGCCTGGGTTCTTCGGCGACGAGACCGGCTCCGGCGCGGTGATTCAACGGATTTCAATAAGTGGGAGAGAGACGCATGAACTTCAAATCGCTTGCATTGACCGGCATCGCGCTTGCAATCGCAACACCTGCGCTGGCGCATCATTCCTTTGCGATGTTCGATGCCCAGAAGAACATCACTTTGACGGGTGTCGTGAAGGAATTGGAATGGACCAATCCGCATGTCTGGATTCATGTGATGGCGCCGGACGAGAAGGGCGTTGCGCGCGAATGGGGCTTCGAGATGCAGGCGATCCAGCAGGATATGGCCGGCGGATGGCGTCCCGACTCGGTGAAGCCGGGCGACAAAGTCTCGATTGAATTCCATCCGTTGAAGGACGGTACCCGCGGCGGCCAGCTCGTCTCGGCGATTCTGGCCAATGGCACAAAGCTTGGCGGACCGGTGCGCCGGCCGGGCGCGCAAAACTAGCCGCGCCTGACGTGACCAATGCCGCCGGATGTTAGCATCCGGAGCTGCGGAGACGCATGGATGAAAGCCGCTGTTCTGCCGGTGATGGCTCTGCTGATGGTAGCTCCCCCCACTGCGTTCGCGCATCATTCATTTGCGATGTTCAATCGCGATCAGACCATGTCGGTCACCGGCATGGTCAAGGACTATGAGTGGGCCAATCCGCATGTCTGGATTCACGTGATGGTCACGGATGAAAAAGGCGTGCCGCGCGAATGGGGATTTGAGATGCAATCGATCGCCCAGGATTCGCGGGCCGGCTGGCGGCCGGACAGCGTCAGGCCGGGAGACAAGATCACGGTTGAATTCCATCCACTGAAAGACGGCACGCGCGGCGGACAACTGGCGAGCGCTGTGCTGGCCAATGGCACGCGGCTTGGGCCGCCGCCGGCCGATGGTTTCCTCAGTCAGAAAGCAGGCGATGGCGGTATCTGACCGCCTACAGGGAGGACAGGCATGAAATCGCGGATTTGCATTTTGGCAGGGTTGCTGGTGCCGGTTTTTGCCGCGCCGGCTTTCGCTCACCATTCCTTTGCAATGTTCGACCGCGAGAAGGCGGTGAGCATGACCGGCGTCGTCAAGGAATATGAATGGACGAATCCGCATGTCTGGATTCACATGATGGCGCCGGATGCGGCGGGTACTCCGCGCGAATGGTCGTTTGAAATGCAATCGGTTCAGCAGGATTCCTATGCCGGCTGGAAGCCCGACAGTGTGAAACCGGGTGACCGTGTGACGATCGAGTTCCACCCGTTGAAGGACGGTTCGCGCGGCGGACAATTGATGAGTGCAACGCTGGCGAATGGTCAGCATCTCGGACCGCCGGCGAATCCGGCACTCGTGTTCCCGCGTCCGCCGGCCACGCAGCAGTAAAATTTTTATCAACAGCTTTTCGTTTTTGCCGCGGCGCATTTGCCGCGTATTTGCCCTTTTTTAAGGGCCCGCTTGTAGCGTCTTCGCGAGGGTTATTTGGCCGGAGTGCAATGGCGAGGCAAAGCGAAGCCCACCAACGCCAATATGTGAGTTACGTCGTTGGGGCCGATGGCAACCCGCTGACGGTTTCCGATCTTCCGCCGCCGAATACCAAGCGGTGGGTGATCCGCCGCAAGGCGGCGGTGGTTGTTGCGGTCAGGGCGGGTTTGCTCACGCTGGAGGAAGCGTGCCGGCGCTATAGGCTCACGGTCGAAGAGTTTCTCGCCTGGCAGCGCGCGATCGAAAGCTACGGCCCCGCCGGACTGCGCGCGACCCGAATTCAACAATATCGGTAATATCGGTTTTAAGGTTTCGCGCGAAATCCGCTATTTTTGCTCGATGGCAAGACGGCGGAGGACAGCATGGCTGCGAATAATGAACTCGCGCGGCGCGCATTCCTGAAGACAGCGGCGATGAGTGCGGGCGCAATCGGACTCGCGCCGGAATGGATTCCGGAAGCCAAAGCTGCCGATGCCGGCAAGCACGCAACCGGCGGCGGGCAGACGGTGACGCTCGCCGATTATGCCGCGGCACTGCGCTATGAGGACCTTCCGGCATCCGTGGTGCGCCGGACCAGGGATTGCATCACCGATACGGTGGCGGCGATTCTGTATGGCGAGAAACTGCCGTGGAGCCGCATCATCATCGCGCATGCGCAGCACACCGGTCCCGGCGGCAAAAGCCATATCCTCGGCGCGGGCGGCGCTCCAGTGCAGGCGCCCCTGGCCGCGCTCGCGCATGGCGCCATGGCGCATGCCTTTGAGCTCGACAATCTGACCGATCCGGATTCGGGCTCGCATCCCGGCGCGACCATGTTCTCATCTGCTCTTGCGGTGGCGCAGGAGCACGGCGCCAGCGGACGTGACCTCATCACGGCCATGGCCGCGGGCGGCGAGGTGATGATCCGCATCGGATCGGCGGGGAAAGACACGATCGAGCCGCACGGATTTCACGCGCCCGGCGCAACGGGGCCATTCGGCGCTGCGATTGCGGCGGGGAGAATCCGGAAATTTGACGCCGGCAAAATCCGTAACGCCCTGGGCATTGCGGGATCGCTCGGCGGCGGGTTGATGGAATTTGCCCATGCGCCCGATGGCGCCATGGTCAAAAAACTGCATCTCGGGCGCGCCGCCGAATCGGGTGTGCTCGCCGCCAGTCTCGCCGATGGCGGATTCACCGGCCCGTCGACAGTTGTCGAAGGTCAGGAGGGCTGGTTGCACGGATTTTCCAATGACTGGGATACGGACATCCTGACCCGCGGCCTCGGCCAGGATCACCTGATGCTGCACATCATGCTGAAGCGCTTTGCCTGCCACATCACGGCGCACAGGCCGGTGGAAGCGATGCTCGATCTGCGGCGCGACAACCGCTTCTCACCCGATGATGTGCAGTCGATCGTGATCGTGGGAAACCGCCGGATGGCGACCACGAACAATATTCCGGTGCCTGCGGATGCGCTGCTCGCGCAGTACAGCATCCCGTTCTGTGTTGCCCTGTCGCTGTACCGCAATCCGGTCGATCCGGACTCCTACGACGATCAGGTACACCGGGATGCACGGATTCTCGCCATGGCGGCGAAGGTGAAAATGGAAATCGTCGATGCTCAGCCCAATGATGATCTCACCAGCACTGTCTCGGCGGTGCTGAAGGACGGACGCAAGCTGACCCGCCGTGCGACGGAGTTTTCCGGCACTCCGGCCAATCCACTGGACGAAGCGGGCCTGCGCGAGAAATTCATGCTGCTGGCGAAGCGTTATCCCGCGCCCGCCATGGGCCGGCTGTTCGACCGGCTCCAGACGATCGAGGCCGAACCGAATCTGGACTGGCTTTCGGTTACGCCGGCGTAGCGGGATAGTTTATCGCCGCGGCTTTCTGTTGTCGCGGGCACGTTCGCGCACACGGACTGGCACGTCTTCCCCGGGATCCACGTTGAACACGCCGTCGGGCACGTACCACGCGACCAGAAGCGAAAAGGCGATGAGAATGATGCAGACATCCAGAAACATCATAAGCGGACACCCCGGCTATTGAACCCCTACCCCCTCTCGTTAACGAAAATGTCCGACGAGAAGTTTCATGGCCGGCCGCGGACGTCCGGGAATCTTGTAAGGCCCGTCCGATAGACTATTGAAAATGCGAATCGGCGCCGCGGAATGGTAGACGCGACTGACTTAAAACGACGCTGGACCGCGGGTATACAGGCGAGACACGCCGTGCGGGCGTGGCGAAATGGTAGACGCAACGGACTTAAAATCCGTAGGGGCGAAAGCCCTGTGCCGGTTCAAGTCCGGCCGCCCGCACCACACGCTGTTTTGTGGCAGCAGCGGGCGGGCTATTCGCAGAACACGCGGACTTTGGTGTTGGTCTGGGCCTGATCGACATCAACGGAAAGATCATTCAATTGATCGATCAGCTCGTCGAGATTCTCCGGCTTGATCTGATTCACGTCGAAATTCACGCCCTGCTCGCGCATCGCCTCGTTCATGTGCTCGCGGGCCACAGCCGGGATCAGGCCGGTCAGCTTGACACCGGCACGCAAGAGCTGGATCGGCACGCGAACATTCACTTTCGTTGGCCCATCCAGCGGGTCGTTGGTGTCCACCAGCACCCTGAGATATTTCGGCTTGCCCCCGGACGCGATCTCGCCACCGGCGCCGGTGCTGCTGAGGGCAGCAATCAGGCGGTCGGCTTCCTCGGCCGTGATTTTCTTCTCGGCCAACATCTCCAGAATTTTTCTGCGATCCTCACTCATGTCTATTCCTCCTAGGCGATCTGAATCAGGAATGACGCTGTTCGGGTGTCGACTTCGATATGTGTCCCGCGGGTGGCGCTGAGGCAGGCCCAGATCACGGCGCATGCCCGAAACGGATTGATCCGCACGATCAGGCAGGCGGCGAAGGCAATCGGCAGCAGCACGATGACGACCGGCGCCAGCACGAGCCAGATCAGGAACAGCGGTATCCAGATATGCGATCTCCGGCTCGACGTCCTGCCGAATCGGATGATGGCGAACATCGGAATCATTTGAGCGCCTCCATCTGCTGGATCGCCTCTTCTGCGGTCAGTTCACCGCGCTGAAGACCGGCCAGAATTTCGCTCCGCGATGGCAGCGGATCGACCTCGACGAAGTCCAGGCTTTGGGCGATCCGGTTCAGCCGGGCTTTGATCGTCGGGTAACTCACGCCAAAGATCCGTTCCATTTCCTTGATCGAGCCGTGGCTGCAAACAAAGGCGGTCACGAAAACCTGGTCCTCCGCGCTCAATCGCGCCAGTTGGGGCAGGGCAAACCGGCCGTCCACGGCAATGTCCTGGTCGGTGAGCCGGACCCGCTCGATCACGAAATCCCGGCCCTGGGTCAGGCGGGTCAATTCGCGCCAATCGGCTGGCAGTTTTTGAGGATTTTTCATACCGAAATCTCATAAATCAATTTTCTTGGACGTCAATATTGATTTTCTTAATATCGAAGTCAAGAAAATTTATTTGGTCGCGATCAGACGAGTCAGATTGGGCCCTCCGCTGCGGGACAGCCGAATCCATCCGACGACGTCTCTATGGGCGCGGGTTACAGCGGGAATTCGTATTCGAGAATGATCTTTGCGGTGCCTGACGGCGATGAGGGCGTCAGTCCAAACAGGTAGCCGATATCGTATCCAAGATCGCCCGGAAGAAAGCCGAGGCGGAATTTTCCCGCGAATCCGGGGCCGATCAGTTGTTGCTGGGCGCCGGGACTGAAGTGACTCACTGGTCCGAAATCTCCGAAGGCTTCGATGGCGGGCTGGAATTGCGGGTATAAACGCCACCGCGTTTCCCAGCGATAGGCGATGCTGACACCCGGTTCGCTAATGGCGGGACCGAGTTGACGAACAAGAACAAGATTCAAATCCATCGTCGTAGGGCCGAAGTCGTGTTCGACCAGCGGTCCGAATTCCAGTTCGTCAGAATCGGTCTTGCGGTTTGCAACCCGTTCATATTCGGCGATCAGGCCGAGATTGGCCCAGTATTCGCCCGGTTCGGTGAGTTGGAAAATCGACTCCCACTCGGTGCCGTCGAAATGCGTCGAGTTTCCCGGCCCGGGGTCGCGCGCCAACTCGCCATAGGCTTCGACAAACCACCAGTCGGTGATGCCGTATCCGAAAGACATTTTCTGCGATTGCTGGTTATCCCTCGTGGGATCGGAATCGAATGTCCGCGCGCCGCGATATTCGATCTCCGCGATGCCGGCGCCGTCGAGCACCGGTGAATAGACATAGAGTTCGCCGATATCGGCCCTGGCCGGCACTGCCAGGGCCACCAGGACCAGTGCAACACCAGAGCCAAGAATCCACCTGCCCGCCCGCTGATACAACGGCATCCCCATTCCCGGACTGTTTTTCAGGATTATTTGGCGACGATCACGCCCTTGGCGGTATCCTGATGAAAATCGCCAAAAAATGGATATTCACCGCGATCGAGCGGACCCAGAAAGACGGGAATTTCCTTGCCGGGCGGCACGACCTTCTCACGGTTGAGCTGAAAGCTTTCGAATTCCTCCGCAGTCGGATCATTGTTGCGGACCATCAGCCTGAATTTCACGCCTGCCGGGACTTCGAGACGCTCGGGCTGGAATTTGTGGTCTTTGATAATCAGTTGCGGATCATCCGCATTGGCTGACGAGGCGAGCAGCGAGATGGTCAATGCCAGCAGGAACGCGCGCATGATCAGCCTTGCGCCGCGACTTTTGTCTCGGCCAGCGGGGAGGCCGTTTTCGGCTTTGGTTTTTCGTCCGGCGCCAATCTTGCGAGCGCAACGATAAGCGCCAAAGCGGCGAGATATGCTGCGACCTGAACACCCGAAGGCGCGGCGGAATAACCGATCAGCGCATGCAGCGCGCGGCCGAGCCAGCTGCCGTCCGGCAAAATGAAGGATGTGTTCCACAGCCGTTCGCCCCATGACGGAATCACGTCAGCGCCGGCGAGGACCGCAGCCGCCTGTCCCGCCATTCCGGCCGCGAGCAGCGCAATCATTCCATTGGTGACGCTGAAGAGGTGGCGCATCGGAATGGCGAGCAAGCCCCGATACAAAGCGTAGGAAACAGCGGCGGCGAGCACGAGACCGATCAGACCGCCGGCGAACATCGCCCCGACGCTTTCATGCGATGATGCCGCAATGCCGTACAGAAACAGGACCACTTCGGAACCTTCGCGCATCACGGCGAGGCCCACGACGGCGGCAAGTGCAAACAGCGATTTGTCGCCCTTCACCGCAGCCCGGCCGAAATCCTTGATCTCCGATGCCAGTTTGCGGCCATGACGCGACATCCAGGTGGTGTGGAAGGTGAGCATCGCGACAGCGGCCAGCAAAATGCCGGCCGTGAAGAGTTCCTGGCCAACTCCTTCGGCGGCTTCGGCGATTACATCGGCAAATCCCGCGACCAGTGCCGCGCCGGAGACGCCACCGCCAATTCCGCCGAGAATCGCCAAGGTCCGCCCGGCCAAACCCTCGGTGGCCGCCATCACAATGCCGACGACGAGACCTGCCTCCAGCATCTCCCGGAAAACAATCAACAGGCTGGCAAGCATTGCGCCGGTACTTGGTTTAAGGTTTCCTCGATGGCCAATTGCGAGCCATTCGCAACAACAAACCTACTGCAAGTCATTCGCAGGTGCAATGCCATAGTTTTCGCCAAGCCCGGGCCACCGGTGGTAAAGTTGGCGCTCAGCCCGGCCGCTCGCGCTCTTTTGCACGCCTGGTCATGAACAGGGGCTACAAATGTTTACGATACGTATATAGCGCTAGGCCATGATCGCAGTCCTGGTCCTCATCTTCGCATCCGTGGCGCTCGTGGCGGCGGCTTTTGTTGTCGTCCCCGCGATGCGGATCGCCGGCGCCGGCTTCAGCAATCGCGCCGGTTATGCGGCTGTTGCCGGTCTGGCGACCGTGGCGATAGGGCTTGGCGTCTACGGTTATCTTGGCCAACCGAAACTCGCACTGAATTCGCTGACCGGCCCGTCCAAGACCGATTACTCGTCCCTGATCGCGATGCTGGCGCGCCGCATGCCGGATCGTCCCGGCGATGTGGAAGGTTGGGCCCTGCTTGGCCGCGGCTATATGACGCTCGGCAATGCCGATCAGGCGCAGAAAGCGCTGGCGCATGCGGTCGAGGCGGAAAAGGCTGAGCGAGGCGGAGCCGATCCGGAATTGCTGTCGAGCTATGGCGAAGCGATGACCGAAGCCTCCGGACAGGTCACGAAGGACGCCGAGGACGTGTTCAAGCAGGTGCTGGCTCAAGACCCCAAAGATCTGGTCGCGCGCTACTATACCGGATTGGCTTTGGCCACGCGCGGCAACAAGGACCAGGCGCTGCAGTTATGGGAGGGCGTTCTGGCCGATGCGCCGGCAAATACGCCCTGGCGGGGAGCGCTGATCGATCAGGTCGCGGCACTGAAGGCCAGTGCCGGAGGCGGGGCGCCGAATCCCCAAGCCATGGTTGAGCAGCTCGCCGATCGCCTGCAGTCGAGCCCGAATGATCTGGATGGCTGGCTGCGCCTGATCCGGGCCTATTCCGTGCTCGGCAACAAGGACAAGGCAGCACAGGCACTGACGACAGCGCGCGGCGTGTTTGCAAATCAGCCGAATGCTCAGGCCGCTCTGGCCCGCGCAGCGTCGGACAATCAACTCAATTAGAGCTAAAAGACGCTCCCCTCGACCGGCGCCCCAATGCGCGCTTGCAAAGCAACAAGCGCGGGCGCGCCGCCCTCAAGGCCTCAAGGGGAGAGGTGAATTCTTCTATTAAATTAGCGGCCGGCGATGCGGCCCTGCCAGACCGGCCAGCAATTGGTTTTGCCGGCGGCCTTGACGGACCGGTAGAGGCTCAATTGGGCGTCTTCGGCGCTCGCGCCATCGGCGCGTGTCAAATAATCGCCGCCGACTGCGCACCAGACATAGAATTCATGGGTGCCTTTGGCGAAGTAATCGGCGTCGCGGTTGGAGGCAAAATTGCCGGCTGCGGCAACACCTGCCGCCGTGAACAAGATCCCGCCGATCAAAGCTGCGAGAATGCGCCTCAACCGACCTCCCCCACAATTTCGCGGAAAAAGAGTCGCATATATGGCGTGTTCCGACAACCGAAAATTTCGGCTCGCGACAATTCGAACCAGATTTTAATGCGATTCTTCGGGAGTTGCCGTGTTCCCGAGTGCAGCCGCAATGCGGACGA